>Ga0316189_10005446_pt1 | contig 12206 bp, 8 predicted proteins | sample LowCovwburrow_MG_FD_204930 | JGI IMG/M metagenome (GOLD analysis project Ga0316189, IMG submission 204930) | Coastal sediment microbial communities from Maine, United States - Lowes Cove worm burrow | ecosystem: Environmental > Aquatic > Marine > Coastal > Sediment | place: USA: Maine... | reverse complement strand
ATGGGCTCGGATGCATCTTCCGTCACTTCATACCCGCCCATATTGACCGGATATTCACACTGCATCAGGTGAAAATAAGCGGTTGGGCAATACGTTGCGCCAACACCTGATTTTTTAATCGCCTGCCAATTTTTAACCATTACATTGGCAAAAATGTATGGGATTTTGACGTTAGAAGACAAAGCCTCTTTTTGAGGCTCAGGCAGATCACGGCAAACATGGGGAATAATCATGTTCCAACAAGCCATGATCACATTCGAAGCTCGAACCCGGCGCGGCGTGCCGTCAAAGATATATGTCACAGCAACTTTCTCAGCAGAGTCAACAGGGCCTTCGTGTTTGACCTCAATCGCTGTAGAACTCAGACGAATACGGGTGTCATTTTCTGGATCATCCAAGGCCGTGTAATCAAATTTAGCCATCACCAAATCTGCAGCCGATTCAATTTCCCCGACATCCGGAGCGATTTCTGGAATCAGAGCATGCACGACAGAACGGCAGAATCCTGCATTGCCATCAGGGAAGTGATGGGCATAGCCCGGATCGCCGGGTTCTTCTTCTTGAATCATGCCGTATTTTTTACCCAGTTTAACGCAGCCCGGCATTTCCCCACCGATGGCTTCGCTTAACGACAAGACCTCTGCACCGACACCGTTTTCGTCGGTTGGAAGCTTGCGCAAGAACTGGAATGTCGCAGGATGCTTGATCCCCCAAAACTTCCGCAAGAATTTGTCATAGGGGTAGTTGTCATAATTAGGATCAAGCTCATCGAACTTCTTGATAATCGAAAAGGACCCTTCTTCCTTATAAAGTTTGATCAGTTCCTTTTTAGCCTCTTCGGGGATAGGCGTAGCAGCAAACAGAGCTTCAAAATCATCAGAGCCTTTTTCAAGCCCCGGCATCACGGGTGCCATTCCCCCTAAATCGGCAGTGATCATATGATCGCGGCCCCACGTTGCTGCATCTAAATAAACGCCGCCCTTCAAGCCATGACGTTTGTACCAGCTGTGGTCATAGGTCTCGGTCTCGAAGCGTTCAAGGTCGATGCCTAACTCTTCCAGCAAGGTCCACATTTCTTCGGGCCAATTGGCGACGTTATCGAAGCCCTGAGACCCGGCATAGGTCATGCGCATCTTGCCTGCGCTTTCAAATTCATTGCGTCTGGCATGGCCACCGAAATCATCATGATTATCAAGAATGAGGACCTTGGCTTTCCAATCGTTGGCTTGTTGGAAGAAGTAAGCCGCTGCAAGACCACTCGCCCCGCCACCGACCACGACCAAATCGTATTCTTCGCCCGTTTCGGTCACACCGCCCCAATCTTCACGCCCATCCATAGCCAATTCATGGGCGCGTTCAAAGGATCCGGCGTGGCTGCCGCGCAGACCTGTCCAACTTGGCGGATAATAAGGGGCACCGGCGGGGAGCACGGCCCCTTCGGCTTCGGCGGCTTGGGCGATCTTCATCAAGTCGCCGCCCATCAAAAGAGCCCCGGTCCCGATTAAAGTCCCGTTTAGAAAGTCCCGCCGTGTGATGGATTTTTTAGCCATAGAATCACCCCTAAATATTCTCAAGTTACGAAACACACTAAGCAGCATTTTGAAGGGCGTCTAGACGCAATTCGAAGGATTCACATTCCATTCAGGATAATCTTGTTATATATTTAGTCTGTAAATTTAGAGACTTGGTAAAATCAAAATGATTCGATGGCTCCCCCCCCTCTCTCTCATTGGCCTTGGGCTGATCCTAAGCAGTTGTTTGTCGCCATCTTACCTAGATACAAAAAATAGCGACGCGAAGAATGGCAAGAGGAATCCCTTTGGCGAAGTGAATTATCACGTTTATGAGTCCTATACATCTGCCCCGCCAAATTGCGTTGCGATCTTGCCTTTTACGCAAACAACAAAAGGCAAAGAACCTATACGTTTTGAAGACGCCGAAATCGTGCGAAAGGCCTTGTATGCCCACCTCTCCCCACAAGGGAAAAAAGACGTGGAGCTTCCGCGCATTGACTTCGTTCTCAAAAATCTGCCCGAGACCGAAAAACTCAATTATTTCCTGATCGGTAAGAAGCTCAATTGCGATGCCCTCATGATTGGCAACGTCAGTGAGTTTGGTTCACAATATCTTGGTGTCTATTCCAAGGTTGCCGTGGGTGCTCAATTTAAGATGATCCGGGCTAAAACCGGAGAGCCCCTCTGGGAAGGCCGTCACTTGGCTGAAACACATGGTGGGTCTATACCCCTTTCCCCTATTGGTATCGCTACGGGGATTTTAGATGCCGCTCTCAACGTCGATGAAGAACAGACCTTTCGCGTCGTCGACGATCTGGCCAGGCGCATAACCCTGACCATTCCGGACAATCGCATTGCTGTGCTTGAAGATCCTCTATCCCCTCTCCAAATGGCAAATCGAACCGACGACCTTTCTCATCAATCTATCGATGATTTCATGGCAGGTTTGAGATTTAAGCCCAAAGAGGCTCAAAAAGACGCCTTGATCAAAGCCATTCAAGATGAGATCTTTCATAATCAAGACTTAAAACGCATCTATGACACTTTGATCAATACCGCCCCCGACGATGCTGCGTCAAATGGACTGTATGCAAAGCATTTGGTTGAAGGCGGTGATTATTTCAATGCGCTTCGGTATGTTGACAATAGCCTTGTGCTCAAAGCCCGAAATGACACGATGCATTTTTTAAAGGGCCGCATTCAAATTAAGCTGAATGATCTTTCTGGTGCTGATGCGTCAATCCTCAAAGCAATCTCGCTTCAACCGACAAGTACCAAATACTTAAATGGACTTGGGTTCTTAAATTCCTTGCGCGGGCACCATGGGCGGGCACTTGCCGCTTATCAAATGGCAGTCGATCTTGAGCCTTTTAATGGTTATGCTCTCTACAACATGGGTGTGACGTTTTATAACATCGAAGACCTTAACGCCGCATGGGACTATATTAATCAAGCGGCTCATGCTTACTTAAAGGCTGGGGATTACGGACAAGTTGTCAAAGCCCTTGCCGATATGAAAGAGCTAAAGTCTTTGGGTGTTTTGTCCAAAGGTGAAATTCAAGAACTAGAACAAATACTCAGATCAATCCAAGGCAATCTATAATATGAAGCACCCTTCCCTATCTAAAGTTTCCGTTGTTTGTATAAGCGCCTTTGTGGCTATGGGGTTCACCACAACCCTTGCCCAGACCCAATATGGTCAAGGGCTGCTTACCATTGCGCCTTCGGTTGATGCTAAATTCAAAAAATATATGCAACTGTCCGAACCCTTAGCCTTTGCCGTTTCCACAGATGGATCATTCAGCAGCGGATCTTTTTGTCAGCAGCCGGGAACCTGTGCAGATATCAACGGCCCTCAAATTGCGCTTGAGCGTTGCTACGCGGACACCACGACAGGGGCCCCGTGCAAACTTTTAGCCATTGGCCGTGATATTGTTTGGCAAGGTCGCATCAATTTGAAATCTGAAATTGGTACAGGTCCCTTAAGCCTTTCACCCGCCGCAGAACAAAAACTTCAAAAGTATTTGGGCTTAGCTGAACCTATGGCTTTTTCCGTGTCCATAGACGGCATCCGAAGCAGTGGTTCATTTTGTCAGCAACCTGGAACTTGCCAAGATATCGACGGCCCCGGCCTCGCCTTGGAACGCTGCCATGCCACGGCGGCCCCCAAAGATCCACCTTGCAAGATATTTGCCCTTAAACAAAACATCGTTTGGGATGGGCCTGTGACGTTGTCAGACTCTCAAAACAAGCCCCAATCCCAGCTTCAACCGTGGCTTCAAGACGTCATAGCTCCGCCACCAGCTGCAACGCCACCGCAAGTCGCACCGCCCGTTCAAGCTGCACCGCCAGCTCAAGCCGCTGTTCCTGAACCCGCCCCAACAGTCCCCAGCCGCGTCCGCTCCTCAAAGGCCTTCAGGGACCTAGAAGAAGAAATCCGCAACTCAAAAACGCCGCCACAAGCTCAATAAAAAAAGGGCGGAGCCATGTGGCTCCGCCCTTATATAAACAGGTGAGAAAAGAGAACGCTTAGTTCTTTTCTTTGTCCACCAATTGGTTTGCACCAATCCAAGGCATCATCGCGCGCAGGCGTTCACCGACTTCTTCGATTTGGTGTTCGGCGTTGCGACGACGGGTGGCTTTAAAGCTAGGCTGACCTGCTTTGCATTCCAACATCCAATCGCGTGTGAAACGGCCAGACTGAATGTCGTCGAGTGCGCGTTTCATTTCGGCTTTGGTGTCAGATGTGATGATGCGAGGTCCGGTGACATAATCGCCGTATTCCGCCGTGTTAGAGATGGAATAGCGCATGTTGGCCATGCCGCCTTCGTACATCAAATCAACGATCAGTTTCACTTCGTGCAAGCATTCAAAGTATGCCATTTCAGGAGCATAACCAGCTTCGACCAAGGTTTCGAAACCATTTTTGATCAATTCCATCAAGCCACCGCAAAGAACAACTTGCTCACCGAACAGATCGGTTTCGCATTCTTCTTTAAATGTGGTTTCGATGATACCGGAACGACCGCCGCCAACGCCAGACGCATAGGACAAAGCAACGTCCAAAGCTTTACCTGTTGCGTCTTGGTGTACAGCAACCAAGCACGGCACGCCGCCGCCTTTTTTGTATTCGCCACGAACCGTGTGGCCTGGGCCTTTTGGTGCGATCATGAACACGTCGATATCGTCGCGGGGTTCGATCAAGTTAAAGTGAACGTTCAAACCGTGAGCAAATGCCAAAGCAGCACCCGCACGCATGTTTTTGTGAATGTCGGCATAATAGATGTCGGCCTGCAATTCGTCCGGGGTCAACATCATGATAACGTCGGCCCAAGCTGCGGCTTCAGCTACGGTTTTGCATTCGATGCCTTCGCCTTCGGCTTTTTTGCGAGATGTTGAATCTTCGCGTAACGCGACGCAAATTTCTTTGGCTCCGCTGTCGCGCAAGTTCAACGTATGGGCATGGCCTTGAGAACCATAACCAACGATGGCTACTTTTTTACCTTTGATTAGGTTTACGTCAGCATCACTATCATAATAGACACGCATGTCTGTGTTCCTTTTGTCTAATGTCCCCTTTTGGGGCTCAATCATAAAAATTCAAAATTAGTCCTGCCCGTCCATACCTTCCGGTCCACGAGCAATCGCCACAACACCCGTGCGACATATGTCCACGAGGCCTAATGGCTTCATCAATTCAATAAAGGCGTCCAGCTTGCCGGTATCGCCAACGATTTCAAAAACAAAGCTTTCGTTGGTCGAGTCAACCGCACGCGCGCGAAAGATATCGGCAATACGCAAGGCTTCAACACGCTTGTCACCTGTCGAGTTAACTTTGACCAAAGCCAATTCCCGTTCAACGGATGGGCCTTCGATGGTTAAGTCTGAAACACTGTGAATCGGCACCAGACGATTGAGCTGAGCTTTGATCTGTTCAATAATCATCGCCGTACCAGAGGTCACGATGGTGATCCGTGACAAACCTTGACGGTGGCGCGTTTCGGCAACAGTCAGGCTTTCAATGTTGTAACCGCGACCCGAAAACAAACCGATAACACGCGCCAAGACGCCGGGCTCGTTGTCCACCAAGACCGAGATCGTGTGCTTGTGCTCTTCCTCATGATAAGGATTTGCTGCGTATACGCCGTCGCTCATGTTTTTATCTCCAGCCATGCTTACACCAACACCATGCCGTCTTCGGCAATGGCTCCTTCGGTATTCACATCTGTACCAAAAATCATTTCATTGTGCGCAGCACCCGATGGGATCATTGGGAAGCAATTTTCTTCCGGCGACACGGCAATATCGAGAATCACTGAATTATCCGTTTCCATCATTTCCTTGATCGCATCATCAAGCTTATCGGGGTCTGTCACGCGCAGGCCAACCAAGCCAAAGCTTTCGGCAAGCTTCACAAAATCAGGCATGCCATCCATATAGGTTTCGGAATAACGTTTACCATGCAGCAATTCCTGCCACTGACGGACCATGCCCATGTATTGATTGTTCAAGATGAAAATCTTCACAGGCAATTTATATTGTGAAATCGTGCCCAATTCCTGAATGTTCATCATCGCCGAAGCTTCACCCGAAATATCGACAACCAAAGCGTCAGGGTTCGCCACTTGCGTACCAATCGCCGCCGGCAAGCCATAGCCCATGGTTCCCAAGCCACCAGATGTCATCCAATGGTTAGGGCTGTCAAACTTCAGATACTGAGCCGCCCACATTTGGTGTTGTCCCACTTCGGTGGTGATAAACACGTCCTTGCGATCTTGGGTCAAGGCCTGCAACCGCTCAAGTGCGAGTTGTGGCTTGATAACCTTGGCATCTTTTTTATAAGCCAAGCAGTCTTTTGCGCGCCATTCTTCGATTTGTTTCCACCAGCTGGCCAAGCCTTTTTCTTCGACTTTGGCTTGCGTGCTTTTCCAAATTTTCAGCATGTCTTCCAACACGTGACCAACGTCACCAACAATCGGCAGATCAACCATCACACTTTTGTTGATGGAACTTAGATCAATGTCGATGTGAATTTTTTTCGAATTGGGGCTAAACGCATCCAAGCGCCCGGTGATGCGATCATCAAAGCGCGCGCCAATGCACAGCATCACGTCACAATCGTGCATCGCCATGTTGGCTTCATAGGTGCCGTGCATGCCCAACATGCCCAAGAACTGATCATCAGATCCGGGATAAGCGCCCAAGCCCATCAACGTCAAAGTGATCGGGAAACCAGTCATTTGCGTGAATTGCGCCAACAGTTGGCAAGCGCCAGTGCCTGAATTGATGACGCCACCACCGGCATAAATGATCGGTTTTTTCGCCTTGGACAACATTTTGACCGCTTGTTCAATTGCGGCGGTGTCACCCTTAACTTGCGGGTTATAGCTTTTATGAGCGATTTTTGTTGGTGGGGTGTAATCGCCCAATTCCATCAAGACGTCTTTGGGCAGATCAATAACCACCGGGCCGGGACGACCCGATTCAGCGACATAAAAGGCTTCGTGCATGATGCGCGGCAAGTCTTCGATATTTTTGACCAAGTAATTGTGCTTGGTGCACGGACGGGTGATCCCCGTGGTATCGGCTTCTTGGAAGGCATCGTTGCCAATCAAGTGTGTCGGCACCTGACCGCACAAGCAAACCAAAGGAATCGAATCCAACATCGCATCCAACAAACCGGTCACGGCATTGGTCGCACCGGGACCGGACGTCACCAAAGCGCAACCAACTTTTCCGGTTGAACGGGCATAACCTTCGGCCGCGTGCAAAGCACCGCCTTCTTGACGCACCAAAATGTGACGCAGCTTATTTTGCTGAAAAATTTCGTCATAGATGGGAAGGACAGCACCGCCGGGATAGCCGAATACGACCTCAACGCCTTGATCTTGCAAGGCTTTGATGACTATTCCGGCTCCGTTTAATTGTTCTTTTGGCATATCGTCCTCTGAGAGTCGCTCTTTGACCATCTACAAATTTATTCGTCTATCAGGGTTAGGCTGTGAAAAACCGCACGAAGCCTTGCCCCAACGCAACAGGGCCGCCCCATGAGGGCAGGCCCAACCGCGAAGCGAAACTAGACGTTCATGCCTCTGGGGTCAACAAAAACTCGTGAATAAATGAAAAGATTTCACCACTAAACCTTTTCGAATATTGCGCATCCAGCCGATATGCGTCTTCAATTTGATTACGCACCCACGTCAACTGTCGTTTAGCATAGTTTCGGCTGAGCTTTTGCGCCTGTGTTATGGCGTCTTCTAAAGGAACGTCTCCGGCCACATAGTCCAGCAACTGCGGCACGCCTAAGGCTTTCATTAAAGGTAAATCCGCACGAAAACCTAGGGCTTCCAACGCCTTTATTTCATCCAAAGCCCCTTCATCAACCATACGCAAGAAACGGGCATCAATGGCAGCATAGAGCTCATCTCGGGGCGGCGTGATGGCAATGGTCGCAAAACGAACATCGGGTAAAGGGAGAATACGCGGTTCGTCTTGCCAGCTTGAAAAGGCACGCCCCGTAAAGATAGAGACTTCCCAAGCCCGCAACAGACGTTGTGTATCACCAACCGGCAAGCGCGCGCCAGACACAGGATCTAAGTGGTTCACTTCATCATGAAAAGCCTCGGTCCCCAACTCTTGGTGTCGGGACGAGGCTTGCTTGCGAACGTGGGCTGGAATTTCGGGGATTGGGGACAGACCTTCGGTCAGGCTCTTGAGATACATTCCCGTCCCCCCGACCAAGATAGGTAAGCGGCCCTGATCCAAAGTGGACTTGATCTCTGTAACCGCTAAATCAACCCAATGCCCAGCTGAACAAATTTCTGATCCGGTCATCATCCCAAACAGGCGATGCGGCACCCGTTTTTCATCTTCAATAGACGGTCTGGCGGAAAGAACACGTAATTCTTTGTAGACCTGTTGGGAATCAGCGTTTATCACGGTGCCATTGAAGTGTTCTGCCACATCAATAGCCATTGCTGACTTGCCGCACGCGGTCGGACCAGCGATGATAAGGGCAGAATTTCCTTTTTCATCTTTTTCTTGGTCGTGTGTCGGCATGGATAATGTACTCACTCTAATTTCTAATCCGTCTTTGGGCGCTCTGAACGATAGCACAGTTTCGTGTGCATGCACGGCCTTGAACAACCTGGGTGCAGAAACGACGGCTCCGACTTGGCTTGCAAAGGGTGAGGCCGTTGATATTCACTTTAATGGCCCCCAAACCGATGTTGCCGAATCCACCATATTAGAGATCTTAGCGGACGCTCCAATAGATGTGATCGCGCAAAGAACCTACCGACGCCGAAAAAAGCTTTTGATTGCCGACATGGATTCGACCATCGTCACAGGGGAGACCTTGGACGAATTGGCAGAATTTGCCGGACTTAAAGACGAAATCACCGCAATCACAAAACGAGCCATGCGCGGTGAACTGGATTTTGCCCAAGCCCTGCATTCCCGTGTGAAAATGCTGGAAGGCTTGAATGAAAGCTTTCTATCTAAAACGATGGAAAGCGTCGAGCTAACCCAAGGGGCCACCACATTGATCAGAACCATGCGCGCCTCGGGGGCCGTAACGGCTCTAATCTCTGGCGGTTTTTCATACTTTACAGATCGAGTTCGCGAACAGGTTGGTTTTCATTCATCCCTCGGCAATCAGCTAGAAATTATAAACGGCAAGCTCACCGGAAATGTCATTCCGCCGATTGTCGGCAAAGAAGTGAAGCTTGAAATGCTCATTGATATTGCAGAACAGCAAGGCCTTAGCCTTTCTGAAACCATGTCCATCGGAGATGGAGCCAACGACGTTCCCATGTTGTCCAAAGCAGGGACGGGAATTGCTTATCATGCCCACCCCGTTGCCCGCGAAGCCGCACGAGCCCGCCTTGATCACTCAGATTTAACGGGTGCGCTGTTCGCACAAGGGTACCAACGGGACGAATTTATCACCTAGATTCAAGCCTTTTGTCGGTATACCTAACGGAAATATGCACCCCTTATTCACAATAGACAGTGCCTTTAATTCTAGAGTCTTCTTGTGAGTTCGTCATCAAAAGGGTAAAAGTGATACGTAAATGCAAAAGTCGCAGTGAAATAAGCGACAATTAAGATTGGTCGCAAATAACGCTATTTGATTTTTTGCAATTGGGGACAATTCGTTAATGCCGAGTGCACATAACGGCTCTGCACTTCCCTCGAACGTAGGTGATATGAGCAACGACATTATTGATGAGATGACGTCATTGGCGCTGTCCGATATGCTTGATGCTGTATCGGATATGGTCTTTGTGTGCATTGATGGCGACATCTGCCACATCAATATTGTTGGACTCACAATTTTAGGCGCAGATACAAAAGAAGATATTATAGGTGTGAACTTTCAAAGTCTCATCTGTGATGATTTTGCAGCTTCCGTCGATGATATCTTAGAGGTTCTTGCCGATGAAATGGGCGCTACCCCCATGCACATCAAGGGGCTTAATGGCCTCAAGTCAAGCTTGTCCGTAAGAGTCAAAAGACTACCCGATATGGGGGGGCATGCCTTTGTCCTAACCGCACAAAACATCACCCATCAAGTCCAGCTTTCTCAAGCGGTCCGCGATAGTGAAGACCGCTTTGGCAAGCTTGTCGATAACGCTTTGGATTTTATCTGTGTGATCAAAAATGACGTTATCACTTACGTCAATCACGCTGGAATGAAACTTTTAAAAGCCGCTTATGTCGATGAAGTCATCGGTCAATCCATAGATAAATTCATGCATGCTAATTACAAAGGGATTTTGGACGGCGACCTTCGCGAATTTTCTGATGATGGTGAGCTTATCCCCATGCGCTTTGTCGATATCAGCCAGAATCCTATTGATGTTGAACTTGGCATTGTCATGTTGCAAGACGGTGAATATCCAAAATACATGATCGAAGCCCGTGATATTACGGCCCACAATCGTGCCGTGACAGCCTTGCGCCACTCTATTGAGAACTTGGAACACCGGGTTGACGAACGCACGCGCGAACTGAGCGCAGAAATTGTTGAACGTCGCAAAGCAGAGGAACAGCTCCGCCACATTGCCTCCCATGATGGGCTAACTGACCTGCCGAACCGTTCTCTTCTGATTGACCGCCTTGATCAAGCGACCCATCGTGCTCACCGCGAAGAAAACAAATATGCCATTCTGTTTATTGACTTGGATGGGTTCAAACCCATCAACGATACATTGGGTCACGACATCGGCGATCAGGTTCTTAAAACCGTGGCAAATCGATTAACGAGTTCTGTTCGTGAAACAGATACCGCAGCCCGCTTTGGTGGGGATGAATTTGTGGCTCTTTTGACGGACCTTGACAATAAGAATGACGCCGCAACCGTCGCACAGAAAATCCTCACGGAATTGGCAAAACCCATGCACTTTAGAGGTGTCGAAGCAAACGTTGGGGCGAGCATCGGCATCGCCTTTTATCCCGATGATTCCGACCATGCAGAAGGCGTCTTAAAGAAAGCCGATGACGCCATGTACGAAGTCAAAGGCAGTGGCAAAAACGCCTACATCATGGCAGGCGACAAACCCGCCAAATAACCAAGCCCAAGCCCAAGCCAAGATATAAAAAAAGCCCCCGTCAGATTAACGAGGGCTTTTTTGTTTCGTGAAACGTTAAGCGTCTTATTTCAATCGAACTGCGACAAATCGAATGCCAGCTTGGCTTTCGATCAACAAAAGAACGGATCGTTTCCCAGCATCCACGGCTGACTTCACCAAACGCTTGGCATCTGCTGGACTGGTGACTGTTTCTTGATTGACTTCAGCCACCACATCACCTGTGCGCACACCTTCTTCATAGGCCGGACCGTTCGGATCAACATCCGCAACAATGACACCTTCGACACTATCGGAAATTCCAAAACGATCCCGCATGTCTTGGGTGATCTTTGACAACTTCAATCCAAGTTCTGCAATGTCTTCGGGTTTATTCTTTTGAACATCGGGTTGTTTGTTATCAGAAGCAACGACAGACTCTTCATCATCAAGCTTTTCAATGGTCACCCGCAATGTTGCAATTGAACCATCGCGCCAAACCTTAACCTTAACAGTACGACCGACTTCTGTTGCAGCAACAATGCGGGGGAGTTTACGCATTTCCGTGACGCGTTTGCCATCAAATTCCAAGATGACATCTCTGGCAAGAAGTCCGGCTTGGGCCGCTGGTCCACCTTCGACAACACTTGCAACCAATGCACCTTCGGTCTTTTTCAAGCCCAATGTTTCAGCAATTGCTTTTGTGACCACTTGAATGTGAACACCCAACCAGCCGCGCTTCACTTGACCGTGATCAATGAGCTGACGGACTACACCTTGTGCATAAGAACTGGGAATGGCAAAGCCGATACCAACACTTCCGCCTGTTGGAGAGAAAATAGCCGTATTGATGCCAATCACATCACCATCCATGTTGAACATGGGACCGCCGGAATTTCCACGGTTAATGGAAGCATCTGTTTGAATAAAGTTATCATATGGCCCAGCTTGGATATCGCGGCCTCGTGCCGAGATGATGCCTGCGGTTACAGTTCCCCCCAAGCCAAAGGGGTTGCCAATTGCGACCACCCAATCTCCAACACGTGATTTATCTGAATCGCCAAAAGAGACCGACGGGAGCTTTCGATTGGCATGCACTTTCAATACGGCCAAATCAGAT
>Ga0316189_10005445_pt1 | contig 12207 bp, 9 predicted proteins | sample LowCovwburrow_MG_FD_204930 | JGI IMG/M metagenome (GOLD analysis project Ga0316189, IMG submission 204930) | Coastal sediment microbial communities from Maine, United States - Lowes Cove worm burrow | ecosystem: Environmental > Aquatic > Marine > Coastal > Sediment | place: USA: Maine... | reverse complement strand
CCGCGCGATGGCTGCGGTGCCCGTGCCGGTTCCGACAGGTCCGCAGCGCGTACCCAGTGCTGCGCGCGGGAGCCTCGTCGGCACCGAGCTGCTCGCACGCTACGACGTCGAAGCGGAGATTGGGGATGGCGGGATGGCCACCGTCTACCAGGCCCGACACAAAACGATTCGAAAGCTGGTCGCCGTCAAGGTGCTCAAGCAGTCGCTCGACGGCGTGCCCGATGCGGTGGAGCGGTTCCTTCTCGAGGCGCAGGTCACCTCGCGGATTACCCACGAGAACGTCGTCGAGGTGACGGACTTCGGCACCACCCCCGATGGCGTTGTGTTCTCGGTGATGGAGCTACTGAAGGGCGAGACGCTGCACCAGCTGATCCGTTCGCAGGGGTCGCTTGAGCCCAAGCGCGCCTCGGCGATGCTCCAGCAGATCTGCGGGGCTCTACAAGCCGCGCACGACCTCGGCATCGTGCACCGCGACCTCAAGCCCGAGAACATCTTCCGCACGCCGCGTCCGAGCAACCCCGATTTCATCAAGGTGCTCGACTTCGGGGTGGCCAAAGTCTCGGACTCCACGCTCAGCGATCCTGACTCGGGCGAAACGCACGAGGCGGTCGCTCGTCCGCGCAGCACCCGGATGGGGTACGTGGTGGGCACGCCGGAGTACTTGTCGCCCGAGCAGATCCGTGCCGACTCGACGCTCGATAGTCGCGTGGATGTTTACGCCGCGGGAGCATTGCTCTTCGAGATGCTGACGGGGCGGACGCCCTACCTTGCGGCGAGCATGCACGAGCAACTGGAGCTGCATCTGCACGGGCCTGTTCCCGATCCGGGGACGATCGTGCCATCGATTCCGCAAGACCTGCGCGCCGTCGTACGGACCGCGATGGCCAAAGACCCAGGAGAGCGGTTTGCGTCCATGGAGGCGATGCGCCAGGCGTTGGCCGCGGTTGATTGGGGGGAGCGCAGCCCGTCCAAGTCCCGGGCACGAGGCTGGGCGGTCGCGGCGACGATCGTCGCTTCGTTGGGGATCGCCGTCGCCGCGTGGTGGGTGCAAGGTGGGGTCGGGAACACAGGCGGCGTTGCAGACGGCGTCGACATGGCGTCGGGGTCGTTGTCCGGGTCTGTGGATGTGACGGTCGAGACTCAGGCGGTGGAGACCGGCGAGCCGGTCGTTGAATCCGAGGCCGGTCCAGTCGTACCGATGCCGATGCCCGTGGAGGCCGCCCCCGTTCCACCTGACGCCGCGCTTGATCCCGCCGCTGCAGCTGCGGAGCCGGGGCCGGTCCAGCCTGTCACGACGCGCAAAGTTCGTCGCAAGCGACGAGCCGAGCCAGCGCCTCAAGTCGTGCCAGCGCCAACAAGCAAGCCGGCGGCCCCCGAGGCCGATCCGGCCGCGGATTCGATTTTCATGACGCCGCGTCGAACCCCGGCGAAGGCCCCCGCCAACAACACCCCGTTCCTGGAGTAGCGCTTCAGTTCAGCGATGTGGGACGTGGACTGAAGCGGTCCATGATCCACCGTGTGAGCGCGGGGAAGTATCGTGCGGCCGCATACGGCCGCGGGTAGATGACCCGTGCCTTTCGGCGCTCGATGGCCGACAGTACGCGTTGCGCCAGCTGGGTTGGGTTGCCGACCGGCATCAGCCGGGTGGGGTCTTTGGCGTATCGGTCTACCGCCGCGTTGGCCATGTTGGTGCTCACTGGGCCGGGGTAGACCGTGACAACATGGACCCCCGCGGGGGCGACCTCGGCACGGAGAGCCTCGGACGCCGCGGCCAACGCTGCTTTGGAGGCGCTGTAGTGAACCATGCCCAGCGTCGGCGCGAGCCCGGCCAGCGAAGAGATGTCGACGATCGTGCCCTTGCCCCGACTGCGCATGCGCGGCAAGACCAGGAGTGTCAGCCGTAGTGGCGCGAGCACGTTCACCGTCAGCATGCGCTCGCCGTCTTGCACGGGGATCTCGTGCGTGGGGCCAACAACCTGGATGCCAGCGTTGTTCACCAACACGTCGATCGGCCCCAGCGCTTCCTCGGCGTCGTCGACCAGCTCGGCGAGCGAGTCCAAGGCGCTGAGGTCTGCCACCTGACAGCGCGCGGTGACGGTGTCCGGCAGCTCCTGCGCGACCCGTTCGAGCTCCGCTGCGCGGCGCGCTACAAGCGTGATGTCGTATCCGGCACCGGCGAGTTGCTTGGCGATGGCCTCGCCAATTCCGGCGGAGGCTCCTGTGACCAGGGCGTGCATCGGCGCAGGGTATACCCCACTTTGTTGAGCGCGCGGGCCTTGGTCTCAGGCGGCGGGTGTGATCCCGTAGCGCTCGCGGAGGGCCTCGATGGGCTCTTCGGCGACCTGCCAAAAGTCCCAGTCGCCAAACAAGTCGACGTTCATGTTGGTACCGCGGGTCAACGCGCGCAAAAACAGCTCAGGGTCGAGGTTGCCAAGCTCGGGCTCGGCCACGGGGACCATCTGCACGCCGAGGTCGAACTGGCACAGAACGAACAGCAGGATGTACAGGCCTTGTTCTCGGCGGAATCCCGCGGTGAATGCCGCGACCTGCATTTCGCCCTCCGGGTCGGTACCGTAGCCGCCCAGCACGTGGGCCACGTCGTGGATCGCGATGCGCTCCACTGTGGCGTAGCGCTCCCCGGGCAGCGGGAAGCCTCCCGATCGGCAATGGTCAAAGTACGCGCGACCCAGCGTGCCCTCGGGGAGCTCGCCCAACGCACGGTACCGGGCGGCCACCTCCGGCTCCTCGTGCCAGCCTCGCATGGTGCCGACGACGCGGTACAGGCCTTTGAATCCCTCGTCCTCCCAGAGTCGCGAGAGCTCCTTTCCAATGTACATGTGCCGAATGATGTCGAGTCGCAGCGCCGCGAGTCTCTTTTGAACGAGGCGACGCAGGTTTGTGAGCGCAGGTTGGTCGACGCCAAGCGCATCCGCGAACTGCTCGATGCGGGCCACCTGCTCGCTGGATGCGTCGCCGCTGGCAAACGACGTCACGATCATGCCGTTGATGACTTGCTCCCGCAGAGCCGGACTTGCGACCGCCGTGGCGAGCTCGGCGGGCTCGATGGGGGCGAGCGCCTCCAGATCAAACGACTGGCGCAGGATGTACTTTTGAACTGCCAGCAGCAGGCGCGTCTCGATCGGATTGAGGGGGGCCTGGCACGTCAGGACCGCGACGACGGCGCGCAGTCCTGCCTCGGCCTCGGTCTTATTCGGGACGATGAGCTTCACGGCAGTGTTGAGTCTGCCGGCGGCGCCGCCCAACGACCATTGGCAGTTCGTGCCAAACCAGTGCCGGAAGCGGCCAACTTCAGGCCGCGGCCTCGGGCACGCGGATCTCGACCGACACCTCGGGCTTGATCTTCAGTGCGCCCAGAAACGCTTTGAAGGGCTTGAGGCCGTAGTCGGGCTGGCGGAGCACAACGGTCGCCACGATGGCACCGTCGCGCCGTACCCCGCGGACGTCGATCGTGCGCGTCACACCGTGAAGCGTCAGCGCCCCGCGAATGCGGTAGCCGTTGTCGGTGGCTTCGCTGGACTCGGACTTGAAGGTCGCGGTGGCGAACCGCCCGGGCTCGAGGACCTTGCCGATGTTGTCCGCGATGTCGCGCTTGTCTTTGGGCGACAGCATGTGGGGCTGCTGGCGGCCGTCGACGAGTGCGGCCACGACCACCAGCGATCCGACTCGAAACTCGGCGGTCATTGCCCCTTCATCGTCGAGCGTCAGCGCCATCGTCTCGAACTTCAGGAGCACGTCATGGCCGATTCGAGACAGCGCTCCAGCCTTGAAGACGGACACGAAACATTCGGCTTTGTCGGGCTGCAGACGATCCATGAAAAAACGCGTCGGACCGTACCGCAGGCGAGGCCACTCGGCTAGCGCCGCAGGCGGCCGGCCGGTTGCGCGGCTAGCCGAGCTCGGCGACTTGGCAGCGGTCAACGCGGGGCTGAAAGTACTCCGCCCAGTGGTCGCGCGGAATGATGAACTGCACCGTGGTCGGCCCGGTTGACTTGGCCACAAAGTTGAAAGTGGGGGCACCCGCCGTCGTTGCGGTGGTGGTCACCCCGTTATGCTTGGTGACCCAGCGCAGCCGGTGGCCGCCGCAGTTGATGACGTAGCCCTTGTCCTTCTTGGCGTCGAGACGGATCTCGATCCCGACTTGGTATCCGCGATCTTGGCACCACCGAATCTGGTCGCGGTCGAACAGGATCGCTCCGGTCGTGCCCAGGTAGTTAATCTGGGAAGCCATCGCACAGTATTGGTTCAGCTGCACCCCGGGAACCGCGGGACGCGCGGCGTCGACCCAAGTGCGCCCGATGGCGGGGGACTTGCTGGGAGAAACGCCGCTGGACCGAGCAACCTGGATAATCTGCTTCTTGGTTAGCGGCTTGACGGGTAAGGGCTGGGTCTTGAGGGCTTGTTTGACCGATCCTGTCACGAGAGGCGACGCGGTCGGCTTGGGAGCCTTTCCCGGGGCGGCGAGGAGGATAAGGGACAGGGTCGCTACGCTTGGAATGGACATCAGGGTGCTCCTTGGTTGCCCTGCGCCAGTGGTGTCTCGGTGCTGGAACGTTCCCGAAAGTGCTACGATTTCGACCAGTGCGCGCCGACCTAGAGCTATTGACCGCGTGGCGGGGCGGGAGCAAGGCCGCGGGCGGTGAGCTGTTCGAGCGCCATTTTGAGTGTCTGCGTCGCTTCTTTCGCACCAAGGTGCCCATGACCGACGTCGAGGACCTCGTGCAGCGCACGCTCCTGGCTTGCCTCGAATCGGTCGACGGCTTTCGGGCAGAGGCTCGCTTTCGGACCTACCTCCTGACGATCGCGCGCCGCGAGCTGTACGGGTTCTTCAATCGCAACAACCGCGACAAGATCCGCCAGGGTCTCGACTGCACCGTGAGCTCGATCCGCGACCTGGGAATTTCCCCAAGCCGAGCCGCGCTCGCGAGCGAAGAGCAAGTGATCATCGCCGATGCGATGGCTGCGCTTCCCGTCGACTTTCAAGTCACCCTCGAGCTGTACTATTGGGAGCAGCTTCGTGGCCCCGAGCTGGCCGAAGTGTTGGAGATTTCGCCCAACACGGTGCGGACGAGATTGCACCGGGCCCGCGCTGCCCTGAGGGAAGCGCTCGCGCGCGTTCGCTTTGGCGACATCAGCGACGCCCATCTCGAGGATTCGGTCGCAGGAATCGGCGCGCAGCTCTAAAAGATGGCCGTGGCGCGGCGCAGGTAGCGCTCGAGGTCTACCATCCATTCGCCGTGGGCCTTTTTGTCGATGGCCGGGAACCATCGTGCGCTTCGGCGGAAACACAGGATGAGCCCCCGACCCGATGGTCTTGTGGAGCTCGGCCTCTGGAACTTAGCTATGAAGACGAACCTTATTGTGTCCGCCCTGGCCGTGAGCGCTCTGGGTCTGCTCGCCGCTCCTCAAACCGCCGAAGCCTGCGGTGGCACATTCTGCGACGCTGGGCCCAACGCGATGCCCGTGGATCAGACGGGCGAGGTGATTCTCTTTGTGATGGGCGAGGAGACCACAGAGGCGCACATCAAGGTCCAGTACGACCCCAGCACCGAAGCCGATGCGTTCGCCTGGGTCGTGCCCGTCACCGAACTCCCTGAGTTTGCCGTGGGGTCCGATCGGCTGTTCGACAACGTCCTGGCCGGGACGGTCCCCGCGTACGGGTTCACGACCCAGTTCGATAGCTGCGACAGCCCGGACGGGGACGGTGGCGATCCCAACGGTGGCGGGGGGACGGGTGGCGCCGCCGACGGCAGCGACGGTGGGGGTGACGATGGCGGACCGGGAGGGCCCGAGATTGTTCTGGAGACGACCGTCGGTGCGTTTGACGTCGTGGCGCTCTCGGGGGGTACCTCCGAAGAACTCATCCAATGGCTCATCGACAACGACTACCAGCAGGACCCAGCCGCTGAGCCGATCTTCGAGGAGTACCTCGCCGAGGACTATGTCTTCCTGGCCTTCAAGCTCACGACAGGAGCAGAGGTCGCGGAGATCCATCCGATCACGCTCACGTTCCCCAACAATGAAGCGTGCGTGCCGATTCGCCTCACCCGCATCGCGGCGGTGGAGGACATGGAGATCCGCACCTTCTTCTTGTCCGAGAATCGGGTTGTGCCGCAGACGTACAACCATGTCCTCATCAACCCGCTCAAGCTCGACTGGCCCAATCTCGCCTCGAACTACAAGGAGGTGATCACGCTCGCCGTGGATGCCGACGAGGCCGAGGGCAGGGCGTTTGTCACCGAATACGCGGGGCCCAGTGACATCGTCTCAGCCAGCGGGCTGTACTCAGAGACTTGGGACAGCGCGCCGTTCGCGGCGATGGATCCTGTGGATGTCGTCGACGAGTTGGCGGTGCAGGGGCTCATGTCATGTTTTGGCGGCGGCTCGGGTGGGAGCGACGGTGGGAGCGACGGTGGGAGCGACGGCACGATGTGCCAATACAACCATCCGCTCCTGCGGGGCCTGCTCAACCAGTGGCTCGTCGTGCCCAAGGGCGTCGACGAAGTCGACTACTACGGGTGTGTCTCATGCTACGAGGGCCTCATCGACGTCGAAGCGTGGGACGGTACCGAGTTTTCGGCGGCGCTTGCGGAGCGCATCATCGAGCCGGGCGCGCACGCGAACAGCCTGCTGCAGTCGTGGCCGTATCTGACGCGCATGTACACCACGATCTCGCCGGGCGAGATGACCGTCGATCCGTTCTTCCACGAAAATCCGGACCTGGCCGAGGTCGACTTGACCTTCGAGAACGCCACGCGGCGCTTCCTGTGCAACGGGGACACGCTGTGGACGCTCCCCAACGGTGACGAGGTCTACTCGCCCGACGGATCATGGCCGAGCTTCGAAGGCGAAATGCCTTGGGAGGAAGAGGTTAGCGAGATCGCGAGCCAAGGTGCCCCGCTCGTATTGGCAACTCGAACCGACGAGATCCAAGCCGTGCTCGTCGAGCACAACTGCGCGTTCAACTTCCCCAGCCCGCAAGCCTGCGGCAACGGGTCCGATGACGACGATGGCGAGGGCGATGGTGGGACGGGCAACGGTGGGAGCACTGGCGGTGACTCGGCCGGCCAGGACGGTGCTGACGGCGATGGTGGTGGCTGCGGCTGCACGACCACCGACCCGAGCGAGGGGGGCCTGCTGTTTGGCCTGTTTGGGCTTGGCCTGCTCGCGACCCGACGGCGTCGCTAGCGATGCGGCGCTAGCCCATTAGGGCGGCCTTCGTGGGCCGCCCCGGGGTATCGTGGGAGAATGAACCGGTGGCTGCTGATGACCGCGCTTGCAGGCTGCGGACGTACTCCACTGGACGTTTTGGACTCGGAGGACCGCGACTGCGCTGCGGAGCCGTTCGCGTCCGAGGTTCGCGCCTACGAGCCCGACCGGGCTGGACTGCCGCCGACGCATCCAAACTACCTGGACCCCACGCGCGCCCTAGGAGCACCCGACTACTACATCCCGCCAGGCGAGCGTGGGGTCGGTTCTGTAGGGCTTGGCCAAGGCGGTCGTCTCGAGCTTGGTTTTTCCGGCTGTTTGTGGGGGCACGACCGCACCGATGAGCCAGACCTCATCCTCTATGAGGCGGGACCGGATATCGAGGGAATGTCCGTGTTCGTCCAGGTAGACGGTGAGTCCGTAGCGCTGGTCGATCCCACTCGATTGTTCAACCCACAATCCCGGTTCTTTCATGTGGCGGACGTTGGGGGCGGAACCACCGCCATCGATCTGGATGCCGTCTTCCCGCCGGGTGTTGAGGTGGTCTTGGACGCGGTGATGTTCATTGATGACCCCGCACAAGGGACGGGGAGTGAACGGGCGGCCGGAGCGGATATCGACGCGGTCGAAATGCTCGTGAGCGCGGAGAGCCGCTGACGCTCGGGCCGCCTACGGAGACGCGATCGCGGCGGCGGACCTCTCTTTGGACGGCGTGTGTCCGCCGAATAACAACTTCCTTAGATAGCGCCGAGAGTTTGCCGTGATTGTTCGCGTGCCTGGGGTCGAGAAGGCCTGCCCTCGGCGGACACAAAGGGGGCATGGCCAGCGCGAGCATCGGTATACTCGAAACGACGATGGGGGCCGATCTCCCGAATCCGGTGGCTGACATCGACGCGGCCTACGTGGCGTACTCCGGCTACGTACGCGGCGTGTTGGTGCGCTGCGGTGTCTCGGTGGCCGATGCCCCGGATCTCGCCCAAGAGGTCTTCATGGTGCTGCTGCGGCGGCTGCAGGAGCATCGCGATCCGGCGACGCTGCGCAGTTGGCTGTTTCAGACGGCTCGACGCGTCGCGAGCAACCATCACCGTGCGACCCGCCGCGCGCAGGCTCGGCTCGACAATCTCCCCGATGTCGAGCCGGACTTGTCACCCGAAGACTTGGTCGCCCGAGCTGAAGCCGCGTCGTTCATCACCCGTTTCCTCGACGACCTCGATGGCGATGCCCGCCGCCTCTTCTTGCTCAGCGAGGTCGAGGGCGTCGGCGGCACCGCGATAGCCCAGCGCTTGGAGCTCAACCCCAAGACCGCGTACTCCCGGGTGTACGCGCTGCGGCGTCGGTTCGACCAACAAGCTGCGCAGACTTTTGGGCGTGAGCGCCCCGAACGGATCGCCGCGGCGCTGCCCTGGCTCGGGGGCTGGAGCTCGATGATGCGCCGAGGCGTCGCGCTCAAGGCCATCGTGGGGGTTGTTGCGCTCGCGTTGCTCCTGCTCGCCTGGCGCTCACTGCGTCCGCCGCCGGAGGTCGACCCGACGCCAGCCGCTCCGACGTCGAGCTGGGACCCGCGTGACGAGGCCGAGCTTCGCGGGCGTCTCGAGGCGTCGACGCTCGAGGCCCGAACTGCCCAAGCCGTTTTGGGCGGCCGTGTGCATGAGGTCGGCGGACGGGCGATCGCCGGAGCCGACGTGTGCGTGTGGAGGCACTCGATCGACTTTTCGTTCACCGGGCTCGGTGAGCCCATCTGCACCCGCAGTGGTGCTGATGGCCGCTTCCGGCTTGTGGGGACTCCGGGGTTGGTTCGGCTGACCGCGACCGCGCCCGGATACCTGCCGGGGGAGCACTCCCGGGGTCCCAAGACGGCGGTGCGAGCGATGGTCGGCGAACGCGAGGGACTCGACATCGAGTTGCACGCTGGTGGCGCTGCGCTTGCGGGGGTCGTGCAGGACATGATGGGGGGGCCGGTCGAGGGCGTGATGGTGGCGTTGCGCGCGGCGCCGACCATCGCAGGCACGGATCCACTCACGTTCGGCGGTTGGGGTGACTTGCCACCGGTCGTCGTGGTCAGCGGTGAGGACGGTCGCTTCGCGACCAGTGTCGCGCGTGGACAGATCAGCTGGCAGGCATTTGCCGATGGCTACGCAGCGACGCGCGGGGAAACGACAGCGCCCGTAACGACGCTGACGATTCGGGTGGTTCCCGAGGCCGTGATCTCGGGAATCGTGCGGGACGCGGCCACGGGAAGGACGGCGCCCGACGTGCGGGTCGTGGCGTGGGCAGACACGCACTCACTGAGCAATGCGGCTGGAGCCGTGCGAACCGGGGCTGATGGCCGGTTCCGAATCGACCGGCTGCCGCCCGGGCGCTACAAACCATGGGCCACCGCGCCAGGGCGAATCGGTATCGCCCCGCGCTCGGTGGTGCTCGGCCCGGGTGACAGCGTCGACAACCTTGAGCTGACGGTGTCCGACGCTCCCATCGTGTCGGCCACCGTGACCGTGGCCGGGACATCGCAGCCTTGTCGCGCTGGCGTCGCTGGGCTCCGCGAAGATGGACGGGGCCGCATGGAGTGGCAGGTCATCGACGAAGAGGGGCACGTGGAGTTCCCGGCTGTCCTTCCTGGGCGCTACCGACCCGTGGTGGCGTGCACGGGCTACAAGTCTCTGCCGATGTACGCGATGGTCGAGGCCGGGAAGGAGCCCGCGACGGGCCTATCGTGGGCCGTGCTCGATGGGGCAACGGTGTCGGGCACGGTGGTTCGTGCCGACGGCTCTCCGGCCGCCGACGCCCTGCTCTCGCTTGTCTTGCCCGATGGACCGCCCATTCCCCGAGCCGCGCGAACAGGTCCGGAGGGGCAGTTCAGCTACGAAGGCCTGACCAACGGTACCTATGTGCTGTCGGCGTATGCGCGCGGTGAAGTCCTGCCCGAGCCCCGTGTTCTTGAAGTCGAAGGTGGGGAGACGGAGGTGCGGCTGGAGTTGGAGTCGGGTGGCAGCGTGCGCGGCGTTGTGCAAGGCAGCGACGGCGAGCCAGTCTCGGGCGCGGTGGTGAGTCTCGAGGACCCGTCGGGGTCCCATGGGCCCTGTGTTCGCGTGGGCGACGACGGCCGCTTCACGTTCGATGCGCTGCCGCTTTCGGCCTTCACGCTCAGCGCGTCGCTCGAGGGGGCGCGGTGGAGCCGTACCAGGGAGCGCGTCGAGCTCTCGAGCGCTTCGGCCTCGGTCGAGCTGACGGTGGTGATCGACGACGAAGTCGGCTCGGTCGAAGGCCGCGTCGTCGGGTCGGATGGTGACCCGATCCCCGATGTGCTGGTGACGGTCGGCGGGACGGGCCGCGGAGTGACGGTGGGAGAGAACTCGGTCCTCACCGATTCGGCGGGGGGCTTTCAGATCGACAACGTTCCTCCTGGCCCCCACGCCCTGACCGCGGTTGCCCCCGACGGCGCCTCGACCGAGCTGGCTCGTGTTGAGCCTGATTCGGCGGCGCTCGAGGTCGTGCTCGCCAAGTCAGCCAGTGCCGCGGGAACGGTCGCGGTGGGGGAGGGCGTGCTGCCCGAGGTGTTCGAGGTCGCGGCCTCGGCGAAGGGCAAGCGGTGCGCCGCGGAGGTATTTGTGTCGCCACAGGGGCGCTGGACCCTCGAAGGGTTGCCGCCCGGGCCGGTCACGTTTGCCGCGGTGACCGGCGAAGGCCGTGCAACGGCTATCGCGAACTTGGTCGAAGGCGAACGCCTCGAAGGGGTCGTGCTCGAGCTGGGCCACCGCGTGGACATCGAGGGGAAGATCGTGGACGTGCACAGCGGTGAGCCGGTCGCGGACGTCATTGTCGTCGCGACCGCCTTTGATGACGGCTACGAGGAGCTGGGCAAGGCCGCGGAGATTGCGGTGGGCCTCGGTCCAACCGACAAACGCCAACGGACGGATGCGGAGGGGCGCTTCGTCATCCCAAAGGTCCCCGTTGGGTTGCTCAACCTCGCCGCGTTCCCACAGACTTTTCCGGCGTCCGAGCACGATCGCATCATGACGGCTATCGAGGTGCCGCTCAAAGAGCCACTTCGGCTGCCCATCGCCCCGATGCAAGTCCCGTTCGGTGAGACTGCCGGGCAGTCGGGTCTGAAGCTGCATCGCGGCGAACACGACCAGCCATGGACCATCGATGCCGTGGTCGCTGATGGTGCCGCCAGTACCCTTGGCCTCCAATCCGGCGCGGCGATCGTGGCCATCGATGGCCAAGCCGTCGCGGGACTCTACAAGTATCTCGCCCCGCAGCTGCTGCGCGTTCCCGGCGGCACGACCGTATCGCTGACTACCGACGATGACACCACGGTGAAGCTGTCGATTCGATGACGGACTCAGGCGGGCCGAGCGTGTGCTCGCCGAGCTTCGGGCGGATGCGCATTGAACGCGTTTGTGCGCGCAAATTCTGCGGCCTGGCAGTACAAGCGGCTGGCTACGCTCTAGACGATGTTCACGAGAATCCTGGTCGGACTGGATGGATCCCCGCGGCAACCGGCGGTGCTGCGACATGCCGTGGCCCTCGCCGACAAGTTCGGCGGCGAGTTGTACTTGTGCCGGGCGGTCCAGATCCCCGTCGGCGTTCCCACCAGTGCCTGGAGCCTGCAGGGCGACCGGTTTGAAGAGTTCTTGGTCGCGCATGCGCGCGAGGAGCTCGAGCAGGTCCGAGCGGAGCTTCCCGTGGGGCTTATCAAGAGCGAAAACTGTGTCGTCGGACAGCCCCCCGATGTCCTGTGCGACCTCGCCACCAAGCACGCGATCGACCTCATCGTGATCGGCAGCCACGGCTACGATCGTCTCGATCGGCTCTTGGGCACAACGGCAGCCAAGATCGTCAACCGTGCGCCTTGCAGCGTCACGGTCGTTCGCGACGCCGCCAAGATCAAAGGCTAGAGTAGCCCAGGCGCTCGGGAGGCTGACCGCGCAAAAACTGCGCTCAGCCCTCACACTCGAGGATCTATGTGGTTGTCATAAA
>Ga0316189_10005444_pt1 | contig 12208 bp, 8 predicted proteins | sample LowCovwburrow_MG_FD_204930 | JGI IMG/M metagenome (GOLD analysis project Ga0316189, IMG submission 204930) | Coastal sediment microbial communities from Maine, United States - Lowes Cove worm burrow | ecosystem: Environmental > Aquatic > Marine > Coastal > Sediment | place: USA: Maine... | reverse complement strand
CACCAATGCCCGCGCCGATACAAATGCCCGGTGTAATCAATATGCCGATAGGGCTGTCAACCAGCACCGACGAAATTTAAACAATGGCTGTGGTCGCTCTGGCGCGCGCTGGCATAGCAATTGGAGTGCCCATTATGGCTGGTGTCGCGGCGTTTCACGTTCAGCCCATCGCTCAGAAACCCGTGCCCGGCGTAACACCTTGAGAAATTGCATTGGCGGTGGCGGTGGCGGCCCGGTTACCCGCACATTCAACAATCCAAGAATCAATGGTGTGCGCCTTGACTGGTGCAGACGCTGGAGTCAGCAATGTGGTCGTCCGGCAGCCAATGCCTTTTGCCGACGTCGCGGCTATGCGCGCGCCGTCAGTCACCGGCAGGCAGTCGATATCGGACGCTGGACCCAAACCCGCATCATAACTACCGGCCAAATCTGCTCAGCTAATTTCTGTGACGGTTTCCGCCACATTACCTGTGAGCGCTAATTAACAGCGTTCATATCCAAAAATTAATTGGCCCGGATGTTCATTAATATCCGGGCTGAGCTGTTCCTGCGGCCAGCAAACACTTGACAAATCGCTTATCCCGTGCGCTTTTCGGCACCGGATATTATCATTTTCTCAAATACAGGTTTTCAAGAGGCATTATGCACGAATTTCGCAGTCATACATGCGCACAATTGCGCCGCACAGATGTTGGACAGACAGTTCGTCTTTCTGGTTGGGTTCACCGGGTTCGCGATCATGGCGGGTTGTTGTTTATCGACCTTCGCGACCATTACGGCATTACCCAGATCGTTGCTGACCCTGATTCACCGGCTTTTAAAACCGCTGAAACAGTACGGGCTGAATGGGTCATCCGCGTTGATGGTGAAGTAAAAGCGCGTTCAGATGAAACCATCAACAAGGGTTTGCCAACTGGTGATGTCGAAATTTTTGTCGCCAACATGGAAGTGTTGTCTACATCCGAAGAATTACCGCTGCCCGTATTTGGCGAGCAGGATTACCCGGAAGAAACTCGACTGCGCTATCGTTTCCTTGATCTTCGCCGCGATCGTATCCACAAAAACATTATCAAGCGCGGTCAGATTATCGCTTCGATCCGCAACCGCATGGTCGAGCAGGGCTTTAACGAATTCCAGACCCCGATCCTGACAGCCTCATCACCCGAAGGGGCCCGTGACTTTCTGGTACCTTCTCGCATGCATCCGGGCAAATTTTATGCTCTGCCGCAAGCACCACAGCAGTTTAAGCAATTGATCATGATGTCCGGCTTTGATCGCTACTTCCAGATCGCGCCATGTTTTCGTGATGAAGACGCCCGTGCCGACAGATCGCCGGGTGAATTCTATCAGCTTGATATTGAAATGAGCTTTGTCACTCAAGAAGATGTCTTTCAGGCCGTTGAGCCGATGTTGCGCGGTGTATTTGAAGAATTTGCTGATGGCCAATCCGTCACTCAGGAATTCCCACGCATTCCCTATGCCGTTTCAATGGAAAAATACGGCACTGATAAACCTGATTTGCGCAACCCAATTGAAATGGAAAATGTCACCGAACATTTTGCCGGTTCCGGCTTCAAGATTTTCGCTGGCATGATTGCCGCCGATGAGAATGTCCGTGTCTGGGCTATTCCAGCGCCTAAAGGTGGCTCGCGGGCTTTTTGTGACCGGATGAATTCATGGGCACAAAAGCAGGGCCAACCGGGGCTTGGTTATATTTTCTGGCGTGAAGGTGAAGACGGCGGTGCCGGACCACTGGCCAAAAACATTGGCCAAGAACGCACCACCGCCATCAAGGACCAGCTTGGTCTTGAAGTTGGCGATGCCTGTTTCTTTGTTGCCGGTGTGCCGAAAAAATTTGTTGATTTTGCCGGTGCCGCGCGCACCCAGATTGGCGAGTCTCTCAAACTGATTGACCCGAACCGTTTTGATTTCTGCTGGATTGTCGACTTCCCGATGTTTGAATACAACGAGGATGAGAAAAAAATCGATTTCTCTCACAACCCGTTCTCGATGCCCCAAGGTGGCCTCGAAGCATTGGAAACCCAAGATCCGCTGACCATCAATGCCTGGCAATATGATATTGTCTGTAACGGTACCGAATTGTCATCAGGCGCGATCAGAAACCATCGCCCCGACATCATGGAAAAAGCCTTTGATATTGCTGGCTACAAAAAAGAAATTCTTGAAGAAGAATTTGGCGGCATGTACCGCGCGTTCCAATACGGCGCTCCACCACACGGTGGCATCGCACCGGGTATCGATCGCATCGTCATGCTGCTATGCGGTGAACAAAACCTGCGCGAAGTGGTGTTGTTCCCAATGAACCAGCAAGCCGAAGACCTGTTGATGGACGCCCCGGCCAAAGTCTCAAATCGCCAACTGCGAGAATTACACATCGGCCTGAATTTACCAAAAGAGTAGCTCATAGAGAATCCGCAGCGGACGAGCATAGCGAGGACTGGGTGCGACTGCGCCCCGGCGCTTATGCGCCGCGCCTCGCAGGCCCGAGCACAGCGAGGATACGCCGTGAGAGAGATAAACTAGCGAGGACTGGGTGCGACTGCGCCCCGGCGCTTATGCGCCGCGCCTCGCAGGCCCGAGCACAGCGAGGATACGCCGTGAGAGAAATAAACTAGCGAAATAAACCCTAAACCGCCCAGCACACATCGCCATGCCGCACGGTGCCAGCCATCAGATCAAAACACATCAAATCCTCACCAACCACCACCGGTCCGGCAAAATCCTTGCGGGCATCGCTGATCAAAGCAGCCCGATCTGCATCGGGCGGCACAATGTGGGTGAGGGCGAGGGTTTTAACCTTGGCTTCATTGGCAACCTTACCCACTTCATCTGACAAGGTATGATAGGTTTGAACAGCGTCCAGGCCGGCCCGCGTGCGAGTGCCGATAACCTCCATGGGCCCGTGCACAAAAACCTCATGCAATAAAAGATCAGCCCCTTGTGCTGCCGCAATAAGATTGTCGCAATAGCGCGTGTCACCACTTAGAACCAGCTTTTTACCACTGGCTTCAAACACAAAACCGAAGGCCGGTTCAACCGGCTGATGCTCAACCACAATTGGGCGCACATGGCACTCGCTGCCTGGAAACAAATTATCTTCAGCAGAAAACTCCGTGATGTTGAGATTAAATGCTTCAATGCTGGTGCGTTGCTCAAACTCGATGCGCAATTCCCGCTCGCTCTGCCAGAGTAACATTGTTTCTTCAACAAACGCCTTAATGCCCGGTGGGCCAAAAATCTGCTGTGGCCTGTCGCGGCTTTGATGCCAGGAAGAAATGATGAACTGATAAAGGTCCACTAAATGATCAGAATGCATGTGGGTAATCAGCAGGGCATCAATGTCAGCCCCGCTCAAACCAGCCCCGACAAGGCGTTGGGTGACACCGGAACCGACATCAACCAGCAGGTTTTTACCCCCGCATTGAACCAGCGTGGCCGCCCCATAACGGCAAGTACTGACCGACGGGCAACCTGTCCCCAAAAGCGTTACTTTAAAGGATGAACTGCAATCTTGCATAAACGGCTACCTTTATTTATTGGCTTCAACCTTAACGCCAAGAGTTTTGATTGCCATTGCCGGTGCCATCATCATGCCCATCAATGTTGCGATAGCCACCGGTGCAGCAGGTGAAGCCTCAACCGAGATGTTTTCAGGGTTTTTGACAAAGGTGTTATAGGCATCAATGACTTTTTGTGAAAATTCCGGCATGTTCAACTGCATCAGCCCGATCCGTAAAAATGCCGCCCCATCTGCGGTCATGGCCTCAACGGTGGTGCCTTCTTTTTTGGCAGCAAATTTCAGCATTTTTGCGGTAAAATCATCATCAACAAAGCGCAGCTTCAGCTTGTTGAATTTTATCCCCATAATCAGCGGCATCAACTGCCCCATGCTGGGCTCTTTACCCGCTTGAATTTCTTTCAGCACGTTAGCAAGTTCACCGGGAATATCCTGACCGGCAAAAGCCATCTCAAAATCACCGATGCGTTTGCCTTTGAACCGAAACCCGTAAGCCATATTGATTTTGCCATTTTGTCCGGTGATCGAGGCAGATATATCCGCGGCCAGATCAAATTCCTCAAAGCCGAATTCTTCCTTCATGTCGCGTTGAAATTCATCATCAGGAAAGGCACTGACAGGAATGACTAGGCTTTGTAGGGAAACGTCCCATTTGCCAAACCCGGTTTCGGGGTTACCCTTCCATAAAGTTGTTATGTTTTTGGCGTCAAAGGAATGACCGTCAATTGACACATTGATAACGGCAATAGTGCTTTCTTCATAAACGACAGCGCCCAGAAATGCCGAATAGTCCACGCCATCAGACGATTGCTCGGGTAAAATATGGATGTTGCGGGTTTGTGTATCAGGTATCTTGACAACCATCGGGCCCGTATCAGGGATATCCAGCGTCATCACGATATTTTCTGTCACGATACTTTTAAAACTATAAGCTCCGTTTTGCCGTTGTGAAGTGCCGGAAATTATCAATTTTTCGATTTTTACATCGCCCTGGACATCAGGCTGGCTTATCTCCCAATTAATATTATACAAGGTAGCACCACCGTCACTGTCCACTTCAATAGACTCATAAGAAGGGCGTTCACTTCCTGATGCCTTGTACTGTCTTTCTAAAGAATCAAGCAGCGCCTTAACCCCGGCAGGCTCCTCACTTGCCTGACTGGTCAGTGGAAAAAAGACGAAAGAGAAGAAAATCAGAACGAAGAGCGAGACGCGATGTTTCATGAAGCAATGTTCCTGTATTTTGATTTTGAATGCACTTTACTGTTGGTTGTATTTTAGCCTGATGCTTACCAAAGGTAAATAGGGATGGTGATTACCATAGTCCATGATTAACGGATTAAAGGCAAGTGTGCGCAAGTTTAGAGTCGCATTTTCCTGGCACAATTGTTAGCGTTTTTAAAACAAGAAGAAAAAGAATCTAATCAGGGAGAAACAGATGTCAGACGACAAGACAGAAGATTTGCGCGAAGGTGCCTTGCATTATCATCGCTTTCCGGTACCCGGCAAACTTGAAATTTCAGCCACCAAACCATTGTCAAACCAGCGCGATCTGGCTTTGGCTTATTCTCCCGGTGTTGCAGCAGCCTGCGATGAAATTGTCCGCGATCCTGATGAAGCAGACCACATGACAGCCCGGGCCAATCTGGTGGCTGTCATCACCAACGGCACCGCAGTTCTAGGGCTTGGCAATATCGGTCCGCTGGCATCAAAACCGGTGATGGAGGGTAAAGCGGTTTTGTTTAAAAAGTTTTCCGGCATAGATGTTTTCGACCTGGAAGTGGATGCCAACGACAAGGATCATTTTTGCAAAGTGGTTGCGGCCCTTGAGCCAACTTTTGGCGGCATAAACCTTGAAGACATTAAAGCGCCGGAATGTTTCGAAATCGAAGCCTGTCTGAAAAAGGAAATGAACATTCCCGTCTTCCACGATGACCAGCACGGCACCGCCATCATTGTCGGGGCGGCGGTGTTGAACGCCATGGAAGTTGCCAAAAAAGATTTGGCCGACATAAAAGTGGTTGCATCAGGGGCAGGGGCTGCAGCGCTTGCCTGTCTCAACATGCTTGTCTCATTGGGCGTTAAGCGTGAAAATGTTTGGATATCAGACATTGACGGTGTGGTTTATGAAGGCCGTGAAGAGGACATGAACCGCTGGATGGCGGTCTATGCCCAAAAAACCGATGCCCGCACTCTTGATGATATTATCGCGGGCGCCGATGTCTTTGTCGGGCTTTCTGCTGCCGGGGTGTTAAAGCCTGAGATGGTCGCCAAAATGGCCGACAAGCCACTGATTATGGCCCTTGCCAATCCGACGCCGGAAATTATGCCCGATGAGGCCCGCAAGGCCAAGCCCGATGCCATGATCTGCACCGGCCGCTCGGACTTTCCCAATCAGGTCAATAATGTCCTGTGTTTTCCCTACATTTTTCGCGGTGCCCTTGATGTTGGCGCCACGGCGATTAACGAGGCCATGAAACATGCCGCCGTCAAGGCCATTGCCAGTCTTGCCCATGAAGCAACCTCTGACATTGCCGCCAAAGCCTATGGTGGTAAAACCATGCGCTTTGGTGCCGACAGCCTTATTCCACCGCCCTTTGACCAGCGCTTGATTATGCGCATTGCACCTGCTGTTGCCCGTGCTGCCATGGAGACCGGTGTTGCCCGTCGACCGATTACAGACTTTGATGCCTATGGCGAACGTCTGGAGCGTTTTGTCTTCCGCTCCGGCTTTGTCATGAAAGAAGTTATTGAGCGGGCCAAATCCAGTTTGCAGCGCGTTATTTATGCCGATGGTGAAGATGAACGGGTATTGCGCGCCGCAGAGGCTGTTTTGCAGGATAATGTTGCCATCCCGATATTGATCGGTCGCCCCAAAGTGATTGAAGCGCGCATCGAGCGCTTTGGCTTGGGCATTAAGCCGGGCCTTGATTTTGAAGTGATCAACCCACACGATGATCCGCGCTATCGCGACTATGTCGCCACCTTGCTTGAACGCACCGCCAGAAAAGGTATTACCCCGGATTTTGCCCGCACCATGATCCGCACCAACAACACAGCCATTGGCGCTGTTGCCTTGTGTCGGGGGGATGCCGATGCCATGCTGTGTGGTCTGGAAGGGCGCTTCCATCGCCATCTTGATGTTGTGCGCTCGGTCATCGGTCTGGCCCCGGATGCCCATGATTTTTCAGCCCTTTCAATGGTTATTATCAAACGCGGCCACTATTTTTTCGCCGATACCCATGTAACATCAGAACCCGATGCTGAAAATTTGGCAGAAATGACCTTGCACGCTGCCAGTGTGGTGGCGCGTTTTGGTATCAAGCCAAAAATTGCCATGTTGTCTCACTCCAGCTTTGGCAGTGCCGATACACGCAGCGCACAAAAGGTTCGCAAAGCACTGGACATCCTGCACAAGGGAACACCCGGGCTTGAGGTTGAAGGTGAAATGCATGGCGATTCCGCCCTTAATGAAATCGTTCGCGAGCGCATCTTTCCGTTCTCAAAACTCTCAGGCGAAGCCAATGTTTTTATCATGCCCAATCTTGATGCCGCCAATATTGCCTTCCAACTGGTAAAAACCCTGAGCGATGCCACACCCGTTGGCCCGATTCTGATTGGCGCTGATAAACCAGCCCACATTCTTACCCCCTCAATAACATCACGCGGTGTCACCAACATGACAGCCATTGCCGCTGTTGATGCTCTTGAAAGAGCCGCATCTAATGAGTCTTGAGCGCCTTCAGCTTGTATGGTTTTAATTTGTAATTACCAGATTACGCTGTGTTGTGGGGGCAGGCCGAATTAATTTGGGGTGTTTTATCCGTACTTATCCGCCATTAACAAAACTATCTGACAGGCATTTGACCTACATCAAAGATTCAATGGCAAACTCTCTTTAGAAGGATAGTTGTCTGTCAATGGTTATCCGGTACCGCAAGGTACTGGTGGGCCATCTCAAGTAACCGGTATTAATTACCGATTATTTTACTGAACCGCGGACCGTGTCGCCCACTTCCCTCCAGACTCGGTCCCGCGGTTTTTTTTCTCTTACAATTGGATATTTTTAATTGTTTCTAATGAGTTAGGGAAATTTGAATATGTGTTTTTTTATGTAACCGGTCCGGGAACATCGGCATCTATTTTGCCTTGCGCTTCTTCCTGAACCCAATCGCTGAAACGTTTGATGTTTGTTTCATTCTTGCGCGATGTTGCAACTACGACATAAAATGCATATTCTGCCCTTTGCCGTAAATCAAAAGGCGTAACCAGCCGTCCGGCCTTGATATCACCATCTGCCAGCACAGTGCGTCCCAACACCACACCGGCCCCGGCAATAGCAGCATCGAGCGCATGATCAGCAATATCAAAATGTGCCCCTTTTTCAACATTGATAAGATCAGAAACGCCAGCTTCCTCAGCCCAGGCTTTCCAACCAGGCAAATCAAACATCCCCGATTGAAGATGGGTGTCATCATGGATCAGCATGTGGTGGGCCAGATCGCGCGGGGTTTTTATAGCATGTGGCCCTTCCAGTAATTGCGGCGCACACATAGGTGTCACGCATTCTTTAAGCAGCTTTACACTGGTGCAGCCCTCATAATTGCCAGTCCCGAACCGTAATCCAATATCAACATCACCCGCCGTCAGATCGGCCCTTTTCAACGCCGCTGAAATCCGCACATCAATATCAGGCCAGCGGGCAAGAAAACGATAAATTCGCGGCGCCAGCCACTTTGAGGTAAAGGCCGGTCCGGCAGAAATAACCAGTACATTGTTGTCCTTGCGCCGTTGCAATCTGGTTAGTGTCCGCCGCATCAGGTTAAAACTGTCTTCAATACCTGGCGCAATCAAGTGTCCCTCAGGGGTCAACTCCACCACCCGGTTGAGGCGATTGAACAATTTTATCCCAAGATGCTCTTCAAGCTGACGTATCTGGTAGCTAAGTGCCGCCGGGGTGACGAACAATTCTTCAGCAGCTTTTTGGAAACTCATATGGCGCTGGGCAGCATCAAAAGCTTTCAGGGCATTAAGGGGAGGGAGTTTGGTCATTTTTCACATCAAATAATTTTAACTGAAAGGACAAAATAACTCGTTTGTAAACGAGAGGCAAGAGCCATATATCTCTATCAACACCAAGGAGATATCAGATGAAAAATCAGTATTTAACAGAAAAAGAACGGCGTGATTACCGCGAAAAAGCCCATTTGGAGCGCTCGCTTGCCTTTCATGCATCAATAAAAACTATTGGCCGGTCAGTTAAGTTTTTGTTTAGTCAGCCAGAGCGGGTAATCAATGCAGCAGGCAAAAAGCCACGTCACAGTCAAAAAGACTGCCCAGTGCTTTAGGAGTGCTTTAAATCAGGATTTGTCACTAAATGCTTTTCCGGCATCGACAAGATGCCACGAGCTTTTACTGTTCCGGGCCGCAGCCTTTTTGTCTTCATAGCGCCACAGCGCCTTGGCACCGCGGTTCTCAATCCGACTGGCAAGGCGGGACCCGATACCGGAAAAAATACTGAATGGGTTTGTCCGGCAAAACGCCCATAATTCCAGCCGTTTGGCATGGTTTTGAGCTTGTCCTCGGCAATGAAATCCGTGCGTATCAGCCACCACCAGGGTGTTCTTTTTAACGCTGACCGCTCGGCGTGGTCCATAGCCCATCACTTTCAAATCGTCATCATCAGCCCGCATCGAACCGCGCTTTGAATAGGTATTATGCTCTTGATGAATATTGATCGAGCGCTGATATTCCCACTTCAAGCGGCCTTTAGTCAGCCGGTGTGAACCGGGTACATAATTGAATGGCCCGTTTTCCAGTGGCACATCATCAAGAAAGAACCAGGCTTTCATGGTCGGGTGGAAGGTGTCGCTGTGCAGAACTTTTTGCGGGTCGGCGGCGCCTTTGGCAAAACCGTTGGCAATTTGTTGAATATAGAACAACGGTCGTTTCCACGTGGCACCAACAAAGGCCATAAGACCAAGATAGCGCCGGCTTTCGATCAGATTGTTAACACCGGGCAATTGTGCTGCGGTGGTTTCATCCAGCAAAACCCGGTGGGTGAGGGTGTCACCCTGTATGCATTCGCGCACCTCAAGAGTTTTGGCCTTCTCTGTGACATCAGCACAAAGCTCGGCAAATTCTTCTGTCGGTAAAAAGTTCTCAACCAGCACAAATCCGTCACGCCAATAGGCCTGACGATGTTTTTTATCAACAAAAGGTGCGATAAGCGCCAGCCTGATCCGTCTGGCTGCATGGGCGGCAATAATTCGGCCAACATGTAGACCCAGCCGGTTTAACAGCTGGTTTCCAAGGATCGGGTTGCCCGCAAAAGACTTGCTCTGGCTAAAAATTTGAACAAGCCACCAAGGTGATAAAACGATGTTTCGAAATGTACGCTGCATACAACAATTATAATACACGTGGCACGGTTCTACAAGTTCAGATAGAAGCCGTCAGCTTTTTAAATTGGTTTCCCAGTCAATTGCCGAACGAACGATGGTTTCAAGATCATCGTGCTGTGGCTGCCAGCCAAAGCCGCGCATAAGGGCCGCATCTGCAACAATCTCGGCCGGGTCGCCCAGGCGCCGCTCTTCCATTTTCACTTCAAAACTGGAATTGGATACCCGCTTGACCGCATCAATTACCTCAAGCACCGAAAAGCCGTGGCCATAGCCACAATTGGCGGTGAAACTATCCGCCCCTTCAACCAACCGGTCCAGCGCAACCAGATGGGCGCCGATCAGGTCACTGATATGAATATAATCACGCACCCCGGTTCCATCAGGCGTGGGGAAATCTGTACCATATACGCTCATGCCATCACGTTGGCCGGTGGCAGCCTGACTGGCTACCTTGATCAGATGGGTGGCAGCTTCAAGCCGCTGTCCCGATCGCATTTGCAAATCGGCCCCGGCAACATTGAAATAACGCAGGATTGCATGACGCATTCCATGGGCAACCTCAACATCCCGTAAAATCAATTCCGTCATTAGTTTTGACGTGCCATAGGGCGATTCAGGATGGACAGGCGATTGCTCATTAACCGGATTGGTTTCCGGGGTTCCATAAACAGCAGCCGTTGAGGAAAACACAAATTTGTTAATGCCAGCCTTAACCGCTGCGGCGATCAACGCCCGGGTCTTTACTGTATTGTTGAGATAATAGCCCAGCGGATCCGCAACAGATTCAGGCACCACAATAAAAGCGGCAAAATGCACAATGGCTTCTATTTTTTCATCATGGAGAATTTTGCCTATCAGGGCCTCATCGGCAATATCACCTTCATAAAAGGGTGCTCCTTGCGGAATTGCCTCCCGATATCCGGTCACCAGAGAGTCAACAACAACCGGCTCATCGCCCCTGTCAAGCAGGCCCAGAACCATATTACTGCCAATATAACCAGCCCCGCCAGTCACTAAAACACGCATCATCATCTCCTGTGATTTGGAATTTCTCTTTTCAAACCTAATAACGGATAACAATTACCGAATAGTGGAGAAAAGTATATTTTTGATTTTTTTTGTTTTATTTGCACAACCTATGGTGCAGCGCTATCGTAATAAATACAATCTATGCTATGCATTATATTTATAGGGTATGAGAGTTTTAGATCATACAGTAATGTGGCTCTTTTAAGGTGTATTTTTGCCCTAAAAAAATACAGGGGTACGACAGCACAGAGCGGGAAATTGAGATTTCCGAAATGTTGTCACATAAAAACAGAGGGTTTTATGTTAGCACGTTGTGAAAAACGTCATGCCTTGTTTTTACAAGGTGGTGGCTGTCGTTTTTTCTCCCGGTTGGCTAGAAAATTGTCAGATTTGGGGGTGGAGACATCGAAAATTCATCTCTGTCTTGGTGATCTTCTGTTCTGGCATGGCGTAAAAGGCACCAGCTATCTCGGGACCTTGCAAGATTGGAAAGACTACATTACAGACTATATTTTAAAACACGGCGTTACTGATGTTGTGCTTTTTTCAGACAGCCGCCCCTATCATGCGGTTGCGACGGAAGTAGCAAAAAGTCTGAATATAAATGTCTTTGTCTTTGAGCATGGATATATTCGCCCTGACTGGATAACTTTGGAGCAGGGTGGAGTTAATGGTCGTTCCAGCTTCCCTTCTGATCCCGATAAAATCTATCAACTGTCCAAACAGATTCGTCGAAGTCCTCAGTCTTATGTGGAGGGGAGCAAAGCAAAGCCGTTAAAATTATATTTTGGTGATACGGTTTTCCATGGCTTGAATTATCTCACCTCATTTGCTTATTCCAACTATGCCGGATTTAGAAAAGTCTCGGCCATTGACGAATCACTCGGCTGGATTAAAAAGGCGCTTTTCCGTTTAGCCAAGGTTAAACGTTCCCGAAAAGAGCTCGATCGTCTTCTGGCGGCTGACACACCATTTTTCTTCTATCCGCTCCAGCTTGAGCATGACTATCAACTCAAGGTCGATTCCCCCTATCAAAGCATTGGCCAGGCCAGCAATGAAATAATTGCCTCCTTTGCTAAATATGCTCCATCTGATGCAAAGCTGTTGGTGAAAAATCACCCGCTGGATAACAATATCATCGACCGGGAAGTGGAAACGGCAAAGCTTGCCCGCCAGCATGGCGTTAAAGACCGGGTTGTTTTTATCGAAGCAGGGCATAATCCAACCATTCTCGACA
>Ga0316189_10005442_pt1 | contig 12210 bp, 12 predicted proteins | sample LowCovwburrow_MG_FD_204930 | JGI IMG/M metagenome (GOLD analysis project Ga0316189, IMG submission 204930) | Coastal sediment microbial communities from Maine, United States - Lowes Cove worm burrow | ecosystem: Environmental > Aquatic > Marine > Coastal > Sediment | place: USA: Maine... | reverse complement strand
TTAATCTATTACTTCAAGATTTTAGAAATGGAGTATTTACTCCTGATGCAATTCTATGCATGGATTATGGTCCGTGGGATGCATTGCAGTTTGATAAGAAGTTTTTCCCTGGTGTAGTATTGCTGAATGAGGCGGGTGATGAACCACAGTCTCATCGTCAGCATCAATCGAAAGCCCCGAGAGTTCATGTTGTACTGTCTCCAGACCGCCAGTGTGTTGAGCGATATAACTCGTTCGGATACAATGCTGTTTACTGGACTCATCACGCGGATTCTCGCATCTTTTATCCTCGTCCCGACGTTAATGTCGAATTTGATTGCGTGACCACTTGTGGTCCGCGTGGCGGCGGTTTGACGGAGGAATTACAAAAAGCTCTTGGGGCCTCGTTCAACAACGAGCGTTACTTTTATGGTGAAGATCATGCTATAAGACTAAACAAAGGAAATATGGTCTTTCAGTGTTCTCAACACAAAGAAGTCACTCGTCGTATTTTTGAAGGCATGGCTTGCGGTAAGTTGGTCTTAACAGATCGTCTACCCCCAGAAACAGGACTCTCTGAGATGTTTGTGGAAGGTCGTGATATTGTGTATTACGACAATGCCAAAGATGCCGCAGCAAAGATTAGGATGTACGCAGATAATCCAGAAGAGATGTTGCGTATTGCTAAATCTGGTTATGATAAGGTCATGGCTGAGCATACTCAGGTTCAGCGTTGTGACGTAATTGAAGCGTGTATTGAGGCTGCTAAGGAAACTATGTTAGTATGACTAGTAGCGAACGACACAACAAGGGGCAGCGTTGGAACTATCAGCGACCTTGCTATAAAGAAAACAGAGATGTGTTCATGGAACGTGGTTTGTTTTCTATTGTCGTACTTGCTCATGGTCGTCCTGAAATAACTCGTCAAACAGTCTTAGGAACTCTTGATAACATAAAACGTTATCAGGGTGAGGTTGAATGGGTCTTTGTTGAGAATGGCGGTTGCGACGAGAACTACAAATTCTTTGATGATCTAGACGTTGAACGCAAGGTTATCATTCGTCAACATAACTACGGGATCAATGAAGGGCTGAACCAAGGATGGGCACTCTCGCGGGGCGAGTACGTCATGATTCTTGAAAACGATTGGCATACTGTTGCTTCGGAAGACTTTTTAGCTGTCGCAAAGGACATTTTTGAAGAACAACCTCAGGTCGGAATGATTCAATTACGTGACCCTCGTGACCCTAACGAGAATCACGGACTAGGTAAACCACTCTATAATCCTTGGACCTGTGATCCGAACACGGTCAGAGACGCGGGGATTATCATGAGTCGTCAAGAGACAACGAATGGCCACACGTATCTAGTTGCAAATCATCCTAATGGATTTAATAACAACCCGATTATCATTCGTAAACAGATCTACCGTGAATGTGGTCCATATCCTGAGCCAGAGGTAGGTTCTGATCCTCGTCATGGGGAGACTGAATATCAGGAACGTGTAGCTAACACTGGTTGGCTAACTGCTTACATTGGAATCCCCGTATACTCGCATTTAGGTAGAGTACAAACAAAGGCAAGTTAATGAATTTAGAAATTCAAACATTTGATAGCAATGGAATGGAAAATTGTATCATTCAGCCAACCATCGGTTATGTTGAATTGACACCGTGGTATAGCTATCCAACTAAGTCTGCCCGTGAACAAGTACAAGATGAAATTCTTGCAAAGATGGCAGCAGCCATCGAGATAGATGATTTAAAGAAGGCCAAGGAATTGGTTAAATTAGCAAAAGCTTTAAAGGAGCTATAACATGGTAAAACAAAATGATAAAGTCCGTATTGACGGTCGCGAACTAAAAGTAACGAGCATCTGGGCTCAGGGTCGTCACAAGGTTTATAGCATGAGTGATGAGAGCTTAATTTTAGATCTTGATAAGAAGATTGAATCTGGCAAAGCAGAGCTTGTAAAAGAAAATACATATAGCTACAAGAATACTTCTATGGGGCACAAAGACAAAGAGATTGAAAAAACGCCTTCTGTTGAAGAAGATCACGAGGAGTAATTTTGGCTCGAACTCCAAAAACAAAACCTACACTTATCATTGACACTAGGGAAAAAATGCCCTGGTGCTTTGATGGAGATGATGCTTTTGAGGAAGTTATTTACAAAAAGTTAGATGGCGGCGATTATTCTATTGAAGGTATGGAAGATATCATTGTTATCGAACGCAAGGCAACCGTAGACGAACTGTATAACAACTTTACAAAAGACAAAAAGAGAATTGCAGCGGAGTTCGAAAGACTGAAAGATCACAAGTTTAAGATTGTGGTCGTAGAAGAGTCGTGTGATGATGTCATGAATCCAAATCATTACTTTGTGAACAAGAAGAGAATTAACAAATTCAGCCCCAAAATGCCTGTAGCTGTTGTTACCTCTTCTTTGACAAAGCTTATGTTGGAGCATGACGCTCATATTGTATTTGGAGGTATGAGGGCTCAGAATATGGCTCGCGGAATTCTTCTGCACGCCTATGAGCTTCATAGAAAAGGAAAACTATGAGAGCGTCGGACATCAAAAGACTACGGGGATCTCCCTGGAAAGCCAACTGGAAAAAAGAAGATCTAACTAATATCTTCGATGAGACGGGAGTATTTGAAGGCATTTATCACATGTCTTCTTTTAACCTATCTTGGTTTGTAGAAAAATGCTTCAATAACCAACAGGGTAAACCTCTTCAGCTTGAATCTTTTCAACAGGTTATGTTAGATCTATTGTGGAACAAAAAGTTCCCCATGATTCTAGCTACTCGTGGTGCTGGTAAGACATTCATGTTGGCTCTCTACGCACTGCTTAAAGCGTTGCTTGTTCCTGGCTCGAAGATCGTTATTGTTGGTGCTGGTTTCCGTCAAGCTAAACTTGTATTCAAGTATATCGAAAACTTATATGAAGCTAGCCCACTTATCAAAGAGGCTATCTCTCACTGGGGAGGCCCTAAGTATGGTTCTGATGCCGCAACGCTTCGCGTAGGGTTGTCTCACATTCAGGCTATTCCTATTGGTGATGGTGAAAAGATTCGTGGTATTCGTGCTACCGTTTTGATCGCTGATGAATTCGCGTCTATTCCCGAAGATATCTTTGACATCGTTATTGAACCGTTCACCGCTGTTCATATGAACCCGGCTGAACGTGCTGCTCAAAAAAGATTTGTCAAGAGACTCGAAGGACTTGGTGCTGACCCTAATTTGATTCAGTCTATTGAAAGCACTCAGGGATTTGGTAACCAAGTTATCATCTCTGGTACGCCTAGCTATAAACATAATCACTTCTACAAGAGGTGGGCTGTTTATATGGCTTTCTTGAAATCTAAAGGCGAGCCAAAGAGACTAAAGAGAGCACTGGAAGAACGTCAACTTGCTGCGACTGGTAGGCTGGCTGAAATTAGTGATGATGATGTCGCACACGCTGAAGTGTCATGGCATCACTATGCCGTATTCCAACTTCCGTATACAGCCCTTCCCGAAGGTTTCATGGAAGATGATATTATTCGAAAAGCGAGAGCTACATATCCAGCTCACCGCTTCGCGATGGAATATCTTGCTCAGTTCCCCGACGACACTGATGGATTCATTAAGAGGTCATGGATTGATAGAGCAACACCACAGCCGCCGGAAGACATTCCTGTTAACGCAGAGCTATATGGAGACCCAAGAGCAACCTATGTTGCAGGAATTGACCCCGCTCGTTTCAACGATAATCTTGGCGTAGTTGTTTTTAAGATTACTGATCGCGGTTACGAATTTGTTTACTGTCAGGCGTGGGACAAAACTCAGTACAGTATCTCAGCCAAGAAGATCCGTGAAATTGTAAAGAGGTTTAATATTTCTTACATCGCTATGGATAAAGGTGGCGGTGGAGAAGATATTCGAGAGTGGCTATGCAAGAAGGTTGACAACGTTGACCCGAGTGATTTCATCTGGGTCATCCCTGATCAGATGGAAAAGTTCACTGGAGACAAGACTGGCATGTCCGCACCCGGCAAGAAGATCATTGAAATGGTGGACTTCACGACTAACTGGATCTCTCAGGCGGCTCACGGCGTTGAGTCTAATGTTCAGCAGTGCCATATTCTTTTTCCAGATCGTGCTGATCCCGATAGAGTTTATGATCAGTACATGCGTCACTTTGGAGTTGATAGCATTACTGATGGAACAAAGGAAGCCCTCCAGCGTGATCTCTGGGGAGTGGACGAATGGGAGGCTGAACAGCTTGCCGCTGAGACTGGTGAAAAGACCCAGAGGGCCTTTGGTGTTATGCAGAACATTGATGAGTGTATCAATGAGACATGTGCCATTAACCGTATGGTTAGTACCAAAGGTACTGAGAGTTTCGAATTACCAAAATTGGCAGAACAGCCCGAAGGATTGGACATGAGACGCCGAGATAGGTGGTCTGCTCTGATGCTGGCTAATTACGCCGCTAAAGTTTATATGGGTACTGGTCACAAGGTCAAGTCTAGTCCTGGTATCGCTCCTGGCATGAGTGGTCATAGACGAAACTATACAAACCGTGGCGTTCGTGGTCGTGGCTCTGTGAGGTATTAGTGTACTTGTTTGTTGGGCAATAATACTGCAATCATATTAAGTGAGACACGATGGCAAAACAACGAACAAACGCCGCTCAGAAGACTAAAGCGGAATCAATTAAACGTATGGCTGATCCTGATGCCATGCTGTCTGCTGGTTCGCGTGCAAACAGTCCTGATCGAACTAAAGGCTATTTCTATGGAAACATGGGAGATAGCATCGAGAGGCGTTACGGTGGTGGCGAAGCAGGAATGCTTGGCGGCGGCAATGATATGGGAGTTGGGGCCTTTGGACCTAATTCCACTTGGCAAGCCCAAGGTCTTGGAAACTACTTTGGTACTGGATTACTGAACGGCACAGGCCGAATGAATTCTGGTGCTATGGGTGGCGTCGGTGGGTTTACCTATCTACGTCGCTTTTCTTCTAATTCTGTATTCAATCATCAACTCATTTCTCAATGCATGTTGGCGTATCTTGGATATGGTGTAGTTAGAAACATCATTGATCTATATGCTGACTTTGCAACGGAAGGCATCGAGATTGATCACCCCGACGAGAGTGTCCGAAACTTCTATAAAACTTGGGCAACCAAGATTGATATTCGTGATCGTGTTCATAGTTTATTTCTAAACCTATTCGTTGCTGGTAATGTTTTTGTGCATCGTCGTTGGGCTACGTTAACTGACAAAGAAAAACGCTCAATGAAGCGTGCAACGTCTGCTGAAAAAGTAGATGATATGTTGGTTATCCGTGGTAAGTCTAGCGATACCACCATTGAAGGCAAAGAAGGAGCCTTCATGGATTGGTTTTTAGAGCAAAAAGAAATCCATCTATCTGACGACAGCAAGAACGGTAGAACTACTGCTGCTACGGAATCACCTCAAGACGAAGAACTTCCTGAAAATCTTGAAAAAAGAATTCCTTGGGGTTACACGTTCTTGAATCCACTTCAAATGGAATTACGCGGACGTAAGTTACGCGGAGATCATTATTGGGTTATGGCAATCGACAAGCGTGATACGCTAGACATTGCCAAGGGAATGGGATTCTTTGGTAGCTATAATCAAGAACTTGGCACGACCGAGATGAACTTGCCTAAGGAGTTCTTGGGAAGAATTAATCGTTACCAAGGTCCCGGTGCTGGCTATTCGGCTGAAGTAAAGCTGAGCCGCGAAGAGTTATCTGTACTACAGGCACCCGGCAAATGGGACTGGTTTGACTGGGCTATTCCTTTCTGCTATCCCGCACTACGAGCACTTTCCTTCAAGGATTGTCTTCGCAATATGGAGATGAAGGCGTGTGAGTCTATTATTAACTCCATCTTCCTTTTCAAGCTAGGTGATATTGACAAGGGTATGCCAGCAGAGGAAGAACACTTTGAGCGTCTTGCAGACATGTTGCAGATGCCGGGTCAAGCATTGAACATTCTGTGGAACGAAGCCATTGAGGCCGAAGTTATCCAGGCTGATGTCAATGGTATTTTTGATACTGGCAAGCATGATTCTGCTGACAAAGATATTCTGACTGCTTTAGGCATTCCTGAAGTTCTTGTTGGAGGGAAAGGCGGTAACTTCTCAAACTCGTATGTCGCAGTTGCTACTGTGCTTGAGCGTTTAGAATCATACCGCAATAAAGTACATACTTGGCTAATGAATGAAGTCAAAATCATTGCAGACGCAATGGGCTTCAAGAAGCTTCCGACTGTTCGTTTCGGTCGCACTAGTCTTAAGGATGAGAAGGCACAACAAACCTTCATGATGGGACTCTACGACCGTGGTATTCTTTCTGCCGATACTCTTCTTGAGGAAGGTGGTACTACCGCTGAGATCGAGGCTTCTAAGATGAAGGAAGAGAAGGCGAAGTACAAAGAGAAGGATATCTTCGAGCCGAAGGGTCCGTTTGTCAAAGATCCGAAGCCAGCTCCGGGTACCCCCGGTGCAAAGCCGCCCGGTGGAGCCGCTCCTAAAGCGAAGCCCAAGACGCCCAATGGTCGTCCCGGCGGTACTTCTACGGGTCCGACTGGTGAGCAGTCCAATCCGCGTGGTCCGAAAGGACAGAACATTGCTACTCTATTAGAGATGCAGGAAACATTACAACGAAGAGGTCGTGCGATGCTCGATGAGCTTGAGACTTTTATTAGCGACAAGGTATTATCGGCAAAAGCTTTGGAAAATCCAAATCTAAAAAACGTAAAAAATCTTCGTGCTCAAGAACGCGAAAGACTTGAGTGGTTGATTTACAATGTGTTCAGTCATATGCCGCCGCCTCCAAAAGAGGAAGCAAAAATGCAAGACGATTTTATTATCAACATGTTACGTTCTGATGCCTGTGAGACGGTAAAAGCAGAAGTCTTAAACACGTATACTGATAAGGTTGTTGACTACAGTAAAACATATGGCAAGGCACCAACTCGTGAAATGCGTCGTCAGTTCATGGTGTCAGCATGGACCCAACAGGCCATTCTTCAGCACGTTGCTGAAAAACCTGAGTTGCTTAGATGACTGTTTTAGAGTATTATGCTATTGAGGAATATCAGTTTACACGCAAAGATCATGCTTATAGAACAGCTTAAGTTCTGTTAAGGTCAGCAAAATATGAATTACAATAAAGCATTCGACAACATGGCTAAAGCCCTAAGTGAAGGGTTTACTCCCGACCAGTTAGGCAAAGACCTTGATTCGTCGCCGCGTAAGGTCCACGTACCGTCTGAAACACTGACTGTTGCAGATAGCTTAAAAACTGGAAGTATTGCTGGCTATGACTCGGATCGTCTTCTCGACAAGAAAGATCACTTTCCAGTCATTACGCAAACCCAAGCACAATCAAGCATGTCTCGCGTTATGCAACTTCGCGAAATTCCTGCATGGTATAATGGTACGCTGGTTGATCTTCGCCAAGAAGTTTACGCTGGCATCATGAAGATGCATCCTGAAATCGACCTCAATGTTCGCGTGTCTGCTGAACAGGCAGTAGGTCTTTCAGATGGAGAAACTCCCGCATCTACCTCAAAGACATCAGTTAAGGACCCCGAAGATGATCGCAAGGTTGACCTAGTTCCACAGGTTTCTCGACCGACCCTGACGAGTGCTGATATTGAAGAAGCCCTAAAGGACGACGATAACCGTAAAGCGGTTGCGGGTCGTTTGATGGAAATGCTTGATAAGCAAATTGAGCACATGCAGACAGCCAAAAAGGTCGGTGAGCGTTTGCTGAAAAGCGGCCTTAAAGCAGAAGAGTTTGACTCTTTGAGCACATACGTACAAGAAGACATTATGCGTGAACTTCTTTCTCGTGGTGCTACGGCCTCCGCTCAAGCAGAAGCTCGTCGTAAAGAGCTTATTGCACGCATGAACAAGAAGAACGACTAGTTCTTATAGTTAAACAGGGGAAATAAAATGCCGACAAGTCTTAACGCTGGTTACAAGAATAACATCAATATCATGCAAGTACGTGTTAATGGTGCTCACTCGCAGCGTCTAACTGACCGTGCTTTGACTGACCCTGTTGCCGCAGCTCGTACAGTCGTTGCAGAAACTACCGAGACTGATCGTGGTATTACCACGAACGCAGATGCCAACGAGTTCACCGAAGGGGTCAACTAATGGATAGTCGCGAAGAATATATTGAAAAATGCATGAATCCTAACAAAAGGAACCTGGACCGTAATCGCGGTATCCAGTCCGAGGATTTCTCAGATGTATTTAAAAGAGTTGCTGCAAGCAATAAAATTAATCCCGATGCCGAAATCAATGCAGCCATTGTCCAGAGATTTTTGGATAGTGGTTTCGCCGTTTAGTTTATTTATCGGGTAGGCAATGAAGAAGTACCACACAACACTTACGACTAAAGCAGAAGTAGTAACGTCTAACTCGGAAGAGTTCAAGGCTGTTGCGTCTTCTATCAAAGATCGTTATGGCTTTGATTTGAAGCCACAAATGGACTTACTATATGTACGTTCATGCCTCGTGTCTGCTGGCACTTCTGTCGGAGTGAATGAGAATGATGACATTTTCACTCGCGAAGAAGCCTGGGCAGCCCGCCATACTCCTGTTTTAAAGCCATTTAACTGGCAACATCAGGACAAGGACATTCTGGGCGTAATGTATACTGTGCAAGCTCGAAGTATTGACGGCGACGTACTGGACATCAATGATGAAACAGTACCGGACTGCGACTTCGATCTTTTTGTAGAGGCCGCAGTTTTCCGTATGATTCATGAGGACCGTGCCGCTGAGATCGAAGCTCGATCAAATGCTGGTAGTCTTTATGTTTCGATGGAAGCTTGGTTTGATGACTATAGCTATGGCTTCTGCAACCCCACCAGCGGTGATCTTTCGAAAACTGTTGGTAGAACTGAAAACACTAGTTTCCTTGACAAGCATTTACGTGCTAACAGTGGAGCTGGAGTGTATCGTGATCCTGAGTCAAATCAGGATGTGCGGATCGGTCGCGTCCTTAGGTCAATTACCTTTGGGGGCTGTGGTTTTGTAGACCGTCCCGCGAATAAGCGTTCCGTAATTGAGGTTGTTGAGCCCATGAGTTCGTCAGCGGAACGGGATGTAGAACTGCAAATTGAAAGACTACTTAAAAAAGTGTTGGAGTCTCAAGCTGAGACGCCAACGGAGGTAACTCTTATGAATACTCAAGCTAGTAATCCGGGATCGAGCCCCGAAGAAATCGTTGCAGCGGTTGATTCTGCTCTCACAATGAGAGAGAAAACCGCCGCAGAAGCACGAGCAAAAGCCGATCTAGAGGCTCGTGCGTCGGAAGCTGAGACTAAAAGCGTTGAGCTTGAAGCCAAAGTTACCGAATTAACTGAGGCCAAGGAAGTCAAGGAAGCTAAAGTAGAAGAACTTAAGTCCCAGATGGAAAAGTACGGCGAAGCCGTTGACCAACTGGTTCAAGAGCACACTGCTGCTGGTGCAACCAACGACACTCCTGCTGAAATTTCTGCTATTGATTCGGCTGATTCGGGCGAAGCTGCTTTTGCGGCTAAGATCGCTTGGATTCAAAAGTCGATGGCTAGCCTTCGCGACAAGGCTGTCCGTGCAGATGAGCTAGAAGCTGAACTTGCAAAAGCAGAGTCAATCGTTCGTGAGCAAGAAGTTCGTTCACTCTTTAGTGAAAACTTCTCGGAAGAAGCCATTGAAATCATGGTTTCGCGTGCGTCTACACTTGATGAGGAAGCTTATCAGGTATGGCGTGACGAGAAGGAGCTTATGGTTATCGAAATGACTCAAGCTGCTGACAAGAAAGAAAAGAAACTTCCGCCATTCATGAAGAAGGGTGGAGATAAAGATAAGGACAAGAGCAACGAGAAGTGTGATGCTAACGTATTTGAAGCACTGCTTGCTCTACGTCGTGCAGAGAGTGGAACGGCATCGCCTGACACTCCTCCGTATGAACCGCACCTTATCAACCCAAATGGAGGCGATGGCGTTAATAGTGGCGTCACTCCCGCTTCTCCTGGGCTAAGTACACCGCGTCACAAGATTGCTGGCTCTGCCGGGGACGACCTTGCTAACCAACTTGAGAATGCTCAAGCTGATGGTAGCGACGTTTCACTTGCCGGATCTCAAGTTGGTGATGAGGGTGAAGGCGTCAGTCCTTTCCGCGTTCTCGCGGGATTGGTGACTGATGATAATGAAACTAATGATACGGGTTCGACTGAAAAGCCGAACTTTGATCCTATCTCGTAAAGGAGGCTAGAATATGAGTCTAAGAGAATCTCGTCAAACGTTCCAAACGAACATTGACTGTACTGTTTCTGGCGTAGCCGAGCGTGGTGGTATCCTATCTTACGTTCCCGGTGTTGCAGGTCTATGCGAGTATGCTAATGCTGCCGCAGTGTCCGGTCAACTTTCCAACCCCGCTGGTTTACTTTTGGATGATGTAGAAGCACTAAACTACTACAATCACCCTGAGTATCGTCAGCGTAACGTCGTGCCTCAGGGTTCGGTGGTTGGTATTGCGACTGAAGGTGAATTCCTTACTGACATGGTTGAGACCGCTACTGCCGATGGGGCGTCCGTAGGTACCTACGCACCCGGAGATACGCTATACCTTGCTGATGGCGGAAACGTTTCGCGTCAGCAAATTGCTGCTCTACGTCCGGTAGTTGGTAAGTGCCTCGCGGCCATTACCGCTGACGGTTTCCTCAAGATCCGCGTGGAACTGTAAGGAGAAACTGAAATGAACTACCAAAATTATCCGCAAGAAGCGATTGATGCCCTAAGAGCAACGGCAAGTCCGGACAGCGATGTTCGTGGCCGTGCCCAGAAGGCTTTCGCTGGTGAACTGAACATGCCGCTACGTCAAGGCGTGTTTGATCGTGACAACCTAGGTGGGATCTACGAGAAGCAAGTCCTTGCTCCTGGTGCCCAGGCTAACTACCCGCTCGACTTCGTAAAGCCGGGTGAAGAAGATGAATTCATCGCCTTCACGCTGCCGAAGCAAGGCCGAGTTCCTGAGCGTCACGTTGAAGGAGACGAGCTTTGGGTGCCTACGTTCCAAATCGGTAACTCTATCGATTGGTCGTTGAAGTACGCCAAAGAAGCTCGTTTCGATGTAATCATGCGTGCTATTCGCGTGTATGAGGCTGGCTTTGTTCGCAAGATCAACTCTGATGGTTGGCGTACCGTTCTCGGTGCTGCTGATGGTCGTGGCTTGGTCGTGACTGCGAACGGTGGGGCTCCGTTTACGGGTTCCGCTCTGACTCCTACTGCCGCTGCTGGCCAGTTCACTAAAGAACTGATTAGCCGTATGCGTACCGCGATGACTCGTGGTGCTGGCGGTAACGGTAACTCCGGTCGTTTGACTGATGTTTACCTGAGTCTTGAAGCTATGGAAGACATTCGTGCCTGGGACGTTGATGAGATTGACGAGTTCACTCGTCGTGAGATCTTTGTCAGCAAAGAGTATGGTCTCGCCCAGATCTACGGTGTTGTCCTCCACGAGATGACTGAGTTTGGCGAAGGTCAAGAGTACGAGGAATTCCTCGAAACTACTCTTGCTCGTACTCACCAAACGATCAACTCGACAACCCTCAAGGAATACTGTGTCGGTCTCGACCTGTCTACTGCTGACAGCTTCGTGATGCCGATCCGCGAGGAGCTGCAAACCTTCGAAGACCCCGCTCTCTACCGTGAGCAGCGTGCTGGTATCTTCGGTTGGATGGAGCACGGCTTCGCTGTCCTTGATCCTCGTCGCGTTCTGCTTGGTGAATTCTAAGCCGATTAACGACAGTTAGAAACTAAGAGGGGCGGTAGGTTCAAACCTACTGCCTCTCTTTTCTTAGTGTATTATCTAATAGACACTCAGTAAACGGGGAGAGCATCATGGCTAGTGAAAATAAAGTTCTAACTATTGGACAAGCAGCGTCGGCTCTCGACATCTTCTTGTCTGCAAACGGCACTGCTGTTAGTGGACAGTATGTGGGGTTTGAGCTATTTGATGCCGCAAATGCATCAGCCGTCAGTGGCGTAGCACTCAATACGACGCTTGGCAAGTATGTTGGCTCCGGTACAATTCCTGCTGGTTTTCAGCTTGGTAATTGGCGAGTTGATTGGACAATCATTACATTAGGGAATAGCTTAGTAACAGCTACAGAACCCTTCTGTGTTCAAGATGTAAACGTTTCTAT
>Ga0316189_10005441_pt1 | contig 12210 bp, 12 predicted proteins | sample LowCovwburrow_MG_FD_204930 | JGI IMG/M metagenome (GOLD analysis project Ga0316189, IMG submission 204930) | Coastal sediment microbial communities from Maine, United States - Lowes Cove worm burrow | ecosystem: Environmental > Aquatic > Marine > Coastal > Sediment | place: USA: Maine... | reverse complement strand
GAGCCCTCGAAGAAGGCGACATAGGGTTCGGTTTTCTGGAAGAGTTTGCCACTGCCAAAGGCGACGATGCTGCCCATCAAAAGCACGATGGCGCCAACGACGAAGAAGCCGATCCTGGTGGGGTTTGCTTTGGCGCTCATGATCTCTTCCTATCTCTTCAAGCCACTTTCGGCTCTGGTTCGCCACGGCGCAGGAACTCGCGAACCTTATCGCTCTTTGATTGCGTCAGCAGCGTTTTCGGTGGTCCCATGTCGAGCATGGTCCTGGTATCCGCGTCGAGGAACACGGAGCTGTCGGCGATGGTGAAGATACTGGCAAGCTCGTGGGTGACGACGACGATGGTGCAGCCCATGCTTGCCCGCAGTTCGAGAATCAGTTCGTCCAGACGGCGCGCGCTCAGCGGATCGAGGCCGGCAGAGGGCTCGTCGAAGAACAGGATGCTGGGGTTGAGTGAGATGGCGCGGGCCAGGCCGGCGCGCTTACACATGCCGCCGCTGATCTCTGACGGGTAGTAGTCTTCGAAACCGCGCAGGCCGACCAGCGCCAGCTTCAGAGTGACAATCTCGGCGACCTCGGCCGGGGTAAGTTTCGTGTACTGCTGCAGCGGCAAGGCCACGTTTTCGGCGATGGTCATCGAACTCCACAAGGCGCCGGACTGGAACAGAATGCCGAAGTTGCGGGTCGTTGCGAGTTGCTCTTCCTCTTCGAGGCCCCAGAAACCGACGCCGCCGTAGAAAATGTCGCCGCGGGCCGGACGGATCAGGCCGATCATGTGGCGCAGCAAGGTCGATTTGCCGCAACCCGAATCCCCCATGATGACGAAGATCTCGCCGGCGCCGATCTTGATATTGAGGTTGCGCTGCACGACGAAGCTGCCGAAGGCCATGTCGACATCGCGGATCTCAATGCTGTTGTCCTTCAAGGGCATCGGCCTCAAATCCCCACGATGTTGGTGAGCACGGCGAACACGCCGTCGAGCGCGATGATATAGACGATGCCGGTGACCACGGCGGAGGTGGCGGCGATGCCGACGGAGGCGGCGCTGCGCCCGCACTGGAGGCCGCGCAGGCAGCCGGCGATGGCGACCACGGCGCCGAAGACTGCGCCCTTACCCACGCCCAGGAAGAAGTCCGCCAAATCCACGGCCTCCCGGGTGCGTTCGAAATAGGCGATGGTGGAAATATCCAGAACGCTGGCGCCGACGAGCCAGCCGCCGATGATACCGACGGCGTCGGCGTAGATCGTTAACAGCGGCATCATCAGCATCAGCGCCAGCATGCGCGGCAGCACCAGAAAATCCATCGGCGGCACGCCAAGGGTCACCAGGGAATCGACTTCTTCGTTGCCCTGCATGGTGCCGATCTGGGCGGCGAAGGCGGCGCCGGTGCGACCCGCCAGCACGATGCCGGTCATGATGCCGCCCATCTCGCGCAGCATGGCGATGCCGACGAGATCGGCGACATAGATTCCGGCCCCGAACTGTTCCAACTGCACAGCCCCGACAAAACCCAGAATCATGCCGACCAGCAGGGAGATGATGGTGACGATCGGCAGGGCGTCGACACCGCACTCCTGGATCATTAGCCAGAGGTCGCGGCGCTGGTAGATCGCGCGCCCGGTAAAGAAGCGGCCGAACATCAGCGTCGCGTCGCCCAGAAACGTGATGACTTCGCGCGCGTCCTTCATCTGCGCCAGGAAGTTCTTGCCGACGGACTCGAAGAAGGGAACGCGCTCCACCGTCCGGCTGGCGTCGGCTCGTTCCGGCACGGCCAGGGCCAGGTCGACGAGGCGATGGGCGCCGTCGGGCAGGCCCGAGGTGTCGAGGTTCAGGCCTTGACTGTCGCAGGCTTCCTTGAGGCGCATCAGGTAGTTGACCAGGGCGTCGTCCCAACGACCGATGCCGCCGGTGTCGATGGCAATACGGTTCGGTTGGCGCTGCTTCAACTGCTCGACAATGGTGTCGGATTGCGGCATGCCGCGTTGCAGGGTCCAGTCTCCCGACAGGGACAGCGTGACCGCGCCGGCGCCGCTGTCCGAGATATCTAGGCCGAAGGCACCGGCCGCTGGTTCGTTGCTTTGCTGGACCATGTCACCCTGATGGTACGTTCAGATTGCGATACGAGCAACCGGCGCCGCCGTGACCCGTCGAATGGCGCCTTGGCCCAGGCAGAATTTTCGGGTGAAACGCCGGAGTGGTTTTACCCGGATAAGAGGAGAAATAGCCCATTGCAGCGTCATGCCGCTGAGCCATCGACGTCAGTCGATGTTGCCCTTCTTATGCTGGTCGTAGAGGTAACCGCCAAGCAAACCCACGCCGCCGCCGATGGCAGCGCCCATCGCTGTGTTCCCGGCAATCGCGCCGACCAAAGCGCCGCCGCCGGCGCCCAAGGCGCCGCCGCTGAGGGAACGGGATGCCGTGGTGTCGCCACAGCCCGAAACGCTGACGCCAAGTGCCAGTGCGACGGCGAGATATGATAGTCTCATCTTTGAACTCCTTACTTTACTCAGCTCTTCGACGAACGCCTGGTTTGAAGCGGCCGGCTCAGAGGTAATCGCTTTTGGAAGGCAAGCCGTGCCCGCTGGTTCCTACTGCTTGCAGGGCCACTTGTCCTCGAGAGCCCTGACGACCCCGACGACCGAGGGCTCGCTCATGAGTTTCTGATCGCCCCGGTTTGCCTCCGCCCAATTGATGAACGTCAAGACGCCGCCTTCCAGCGTTGCCGTGCTCGGGTAGCAGATCAGCCGCGGCAGATCTTCGTGGTCGGTGATGGCGTCGTGGTAGTCCACCGCGCCGTCGAGGTAGGCCATGCAGTAGTTGATCGCCTGCGGCCTGAGCGGATCGTCGGACGGCGTCGTGCAGAGGACCAACAGATCCTCTGTGTCGCTGATGGTGAAATCCCGTTCCTCGACGGCTGAGGCCAGGCTCGGCCACAAAACCAGGACCGCCATTACGGCCAGCGATTTAAGCAGCAGATTGTTTGTGTGCATTCATGCCTCCCCTTCCACTTCGGCGTGCCGTTCTCTATCGGAACGTTTGCGAATCTAGTCATATTTAGACGGCGTTCATTGGTGTAAGTCAATTCATCGATAATCGAATTGAAGATGGGGGCGGCATCGTCGTCGCCGAACCGGAACCCGTCGGCGTCCGCGTTGCGGCACTGAGTTTTCCGGTGGCAGGTCGGGCGCAGCCTGTCTATCGTCACAACTCCATGACGATTCGAGTAGGCGGATGACGAAGCAGACTGTGAAGAGCCTGGGGCTGTGGAGTTGCACTGCCTTGGTGATCGGCAACATGGTGGGCTCGGGCATTTTCCTGCTGCCGACCTCCCTGGCGCCCTATGGAACCCTGTCGATCATCGGTTGGGGCATCACGGCGCTGGGATCGCTCTGTCTCGCGCTGGTATTCGCGCGACTGGCGCGGCTGGTGCCGCGGGCGGGCGGGCCCTACGCCTACACCCGCGCCGGTTTCGGAGATTTCGCCGCCTTTTGGATTGCCTGGGGTTACTGGATCGCCATCTGGACGGGGAACGCCGCGGTGGCCGTCGCCCTGGTGAGCTACCTCACGGTGTTCTTTCCTTACCTCTCGGAGAGCACCTGGACGGCCGGTCTCGTCGCCATCGCGATCGTCTGGCTGCTGACCCTGGTGAACTGCCGCGGCGTGAAGGAGGCCGGGCTCATACAGGTCGTCACCACGGTCTTGAAGCTGCTGCCGTTGATCTGTGTCGGCGTACTCGGATTGTTCTATATAAATCCCGACCATTTCACGCCGATCAATCCGAGCGGTACGCCGACATTCTCAGCCCTTTCGGCGGTCGCCGCGCTCACGCTCTGGTCATTTCTGGGACTCGAATCGGCCACGGTACCGGCAGGCGACGTCGACAATCCGCGCAAGACGATCCCGCGCGCGACGGTCGCAGGCACCTTGGTTGCCGCCACGGTTTACATCCTTGGGATGACGTCGGTCCTCGGCGTGGTCCCGCGTGACGTACTCGCCTCTTCGTCGGCGCCTTTCGCCGTGGCCGCCGAGATGATGTTCGGCGGCTGGGCCTACTATGCCGTAGCTGTCGGTGCCGTGATTTCCTGCTTCGGAACCATCAACGGATTCACCCTGCTGCAGGGCCAGGTGCCGCTCGCCGCCGCCCGCGACGACCTCTTTCCGCGCCGTTTTGCCAAGGTCTCGACGCAGGGTACGCCGGTCTTCGGTGTGATGATCTCCAGCGCGTTCATCACGGTGTTGCTGCTGCTCAACTACTCGGGGTCCGACAATCTCGTCGAGGTGTTCGAGTTCATCATCCTTCTGGCGACGCTGACGACCCTCATTCCCTATGCTTTCTGCGCCCTTGCCGAGTTCATGATCTACTACACAGATCGGGACTCCTTTAATCGCGAGCGCCTCCTCGGCTCCGGGATTATCGGCATTTTCGCATTCATTTATTCCGTCTGGACGATCTACGGCTCCGGCGCGGATACGGTGTTCTACGGCTTGCTACTCCTGCTTCTGGGCCTGCCGGTCTATGTCTGGATGCGGCGCGAGCAGGCGCGCGGCGGAGCGATGCCGGCAGAAGCGGATTAGACCGCTTCACGGAGCTTCGAGGCATCGACACGGCAGTTGATCCTCTCGGATCTGATTGGAGATCCTCCCGGTCTTCTTGCGCGCCGAGCTCCGATTGGCGCTGCCGCCGCCACCGGCAGGCCCGCGCAACGGCGACAAACCGGCCGCGGCCGGTATCCGGCGATACGGCCTCCGCGCGGTTGATGTCACCGAAAGTTCATTTAAACGTCAGGTTCTGAATCCAGACGGCGGACCATGCCGATGGCATCCTTGCGCTTGCTTGGCCGGACAAAAATCTTTCATCAAATGATTTGGGATTTGGCACGAGATGACTAGACGCATCTTTCACATCTTGGTTAATTGAGGATCAACCAGAGCTCGCAACAAGAGCCATCAAAGATCGGGAGCCTTGGGAGGTAAGGTAGAGATGACGAGAGGGGAAAGCGCCGTCAGATTCCGGCGCCGGCGCCGGCGTGGGCGTGCGACCCACTTGGTCGCAGCTTTGATGCTGCCCGTCTTTCTGGTCCCGTTCTCCTCACAGGCCTCTGCGACGCTGGATCGCATCAAGGAAACCGAGACCTTCAAGATCGCTTTTCGTGAGGATGTGCGGCCCTTTTCGTTCAAGAACGAGGCTGGCGAGCCCGCGGGCTACACCGTCGACCTCTGTCGCCGGATCGCGTCCGACCTGAAAGACAAGCTGGCGCTGGGCGAGTTGAAGGTCGAATTTGTCCCGGTCGGCACGGAAGACCGGTTTCAGGCCGTAGCCGAAGGACGGGCCGATCTGCTCTGCGGTTCGAGCACCGCGACTTTGGGGCGCCGCGAAACCGTATCCTTCTCGGTGCCGACTTTCGTGACCGGGGTCTCCGCGCTGCTGCGCAGCAGTTCGCCGTCGTTTCTGAAAGAAGTCCTGGCCGGCCGGAAACCGGCTTTGCCGGCGCGCTCGATGATCCTGCAGGCCATCAAGGACCGGCACTTCGGCGTCAGGGCAGGGACGACGGCCGAGGCGTGGCTGGCCGACAACCTGCGCAAACTGGCGACTTCTGCGACGATGGTGACCGTCGACTCCTACGACGAGGGGCTCGACCTGCTTGCCAAGGGCGATATCGACGCTTTGTTCGGCGATCGTGCGCTGCTGGTCGGTCTCGTCGCCGGCAGCGCCGATCCGGACGACTATCTGGTTGCCGAGCGCTATTTCACCTACGAGCACTATGCCTTGGCGATGTCGCGCGGTGACGAGGATTTCCGATTGTTCGTCGACCGAAGCCTCAGTCGACTCTATCGCTCCCTTGACCTGCGCCCGATTTTCGCCGAGCATTTTGGTGGCGCTAGCCGGATCGCTCAATCGCTCTATCTTACTAATATCAACGGCTTGGCGGAGTGACGCGCATGTTTGGGCGCCTCGGCGGCGAGCTTGGGGAGAGCCGCGGAGCGACGGCCGCAGTGGAACGCAAGAAGAAGCGAAGAGGGGATAGCGAAGAATGAAGGGTTTCAAGTTTCCGACGGCCTATACCATTCTCTTCTTTCTGATCATCGTGGTCGCGGCGGCGACCTGGATCGTTCCGGCCGGCGAGTACAATCGCGAAGCCAACGAGGCGCTGGGCCGCGACGTGCCGGTACCGGGCACCTATCACCAGGTCGACTCCAATCCGCAAGGGATCTGGGACGTCTTCATGGCGCCCGTCGCCGGGTTCTATGACCCCGGCAGCTACGAAGCCTCTGCGATCGACGTCGCACTCTTTGTCATCATCATCGGCGGATTCCTGGGCGTCGTCGCCAAGACCGGGGCCATCGATGCGGGCATCGGCCGCGCCATGACCGGCCTGAAGGGCCGCGAGAAGTGGATGATCCCGATCCTGATGGCGCTCTTTGCCGCCGGCGGGACGGTCTATGGCATGGCCGAGGAATCGCTCGCCTTCTACGGCCTTATCATTCCGGTCATGATCATCGCCGGCTACGACAGCGTCGTCGGGGTCGCGATCATCATGCTCGGCGCCGGGATCGGGACGCTGGGCTCGACCATCAACCCTTTCGCGACGGTCATCGCCTCCAACGCCGCCGGCGTCCCCTTCACCGACGGGATCGTGCTGCGGTCCGTCATTCTTCTGGTCTGCTGGCTGGTCTGCGTGATCTTCGTCATGCGCTATGCGGAGCGCGTGCGCCAGGACCCCTCGGCATCCATCGTCGCCGACAGGAAAGAGAAGAACGAAGAACACTTCCTGAGAGGGCGCGACGAAGCGGGTACCCCCGACCTGACGACGACGCGGACGATCGTGCTGCTGGTCTTCGGGCTGAGTTTCGCCGTCATGATCTGGGGCGTCTCCGCCGGCGGCTGGTGGATGGCCGAGATGTCGGCGCTCTTCATCGCGGCGTCGATCCTGGTCTGTCTGATCGCGCGCATGGGTGAGGAGGAGTTCACCTCGACCTTCGTCGACGGCGCGCGCGACCTGCTCGGCGTCGCCCTGGTGATCGGCATCGCGCGCGGCATCGTCGTCGTGATGGACGCCGGGAAAATTACCGACACCATCCTGTTTTGGGCCGAAGGCGCGGTCACCGGCCTGTCGGAGGTCGCCTATATCAACGCCATGTACTGGCTTGAGGTCGGTTTGTCGTTCCTGGTGCCTTCCTCCTCCGGCCTGGCGGTGCTGACCATGCCGATCATGGCGCCTCTGTCGGACTTTGCGGGGGTCGATCGCGCTCTGGTCGTTACGGCCTATCAGTCCGCCAGCGGGCTGGTGAACCTGGTCAATCCGACCTTCGCCGTGGTCATGGGGGGACTGGCGCTGGGGCGTGTGCCCTACGAGCGCTGGCTCAAGTTCATGTGGCCGCTGCTTCTGATTCTGACCGTCATCATCATGGGCGCCCTCAGTCTGGGAGTGGTGTTGACTTAGAAAAGGCCGGCGCGCGCTGCGCCAAGAGCTGCTTTGCAGAGGAAACGATCTGGCTGATGCAAGCCAAGCAGGGAGAAATGAAATGACCGCACTTGGAGTTCATTCGGAAGTCGGCAAGCTCAGGAAGGTGATCATCCACCGCCCGGGCCTGGCCATCGCGCGCCTGACCCCCACCAACTGTCACGACCTGCTGTTCGACGACGTGTTGTGGGTCAAGCAGGCCCGCCAGGAACACATGGCCTTTGCCGACGAGATGCGCCATCGCGGCATCGACGTCTATCTCTTCCGCGAGCTGCTTGAAGAGACCATGAAGGACATGACGGCACGGGAATGGCTCCTGAAGATGCGCATCTCGGAGCACATGGTCGGCGTCGGCATGGCCGAAGACCTGCACGCCGCCTTGATGGAGATGGATGCCTACAAGCTGTCCGTCCACCTGGTCGGCGGTATCAGCCGGGCGGAGTTGCCTTTCGAGCCCAAGGGCATGTTCGGCGCCATGCTCGACCCGCAGGAATTCGTCGTGCCGCCGCTGCCCAACCAGCTCTTCACCCGGGACCCCTCGGCCTGGATCTACGGCGGTGTGTCGCTGCATCCGATGTACTGGCCGGCGCGCCGTCCGGAGACGCTGAACACCGCGGCCATCTACAAATTCCATCCGATGTTCAAGGAGGCCGACTTTCAGTTCTGGTGGGGCGACGACGTCGAGAACGATCACGGTTTTGCCCACGTCGAGGGCGGCGACGTCATGCCCATCGGCAAGGGCATCGTGCTGATCGGCATGGGCGAGAGGACCACGCCGCAGGCCGTCGGCCAGGTCGCCAGGCAGCTCTTTGCCAAGGGCGGCGCGGAACTCGTCATCGCGGCCGGCATGCCCAAGGAGCGGGCGGCCATGCACCTGGACACGGTCTTCACCTTCTGCAGCCAGGACGTGGTGAACATGTACCCCAATGTGGTCGATACGATCCGCCCCTTCTCGATCCGGCCCGGCAACAAGGAAGGCGAGATCTCGGTGACCGAGGAGAAGGAGAACTTCCCGCAGGTGGTCGCCAAGGCGCTTGGCCTGAAGAAGCTGCACTCGGTGCACACCGGCGGCGACGCCTACGAGGCCGAACGCGAGCAGTGGGACGACGGCAACAACGTTGTGGCGCTGGAGCCCGGCGTGGTCGTTGCCTACGAGCGCAACACCTACACCAACACCTTGCTGCGCAAGGCGGGCATCGAGGTGGTCACCATTCAAGGCAACGAGCTGGGTCGCGGAAGAGGCGGCGGGCACTGCATGACCTGCCCGATTCTGCGCGATGCGGTCGACTATTAACGGCGCCCGAGTTCTGGAACTTGGCCGAATAAAAGAGGAACGACGATGGCTTTCAATCTGAAGGGACGTAATTTCCTGAAGGTTCTCGATTTCAACCAGCGGGAGCTGCGCTATCTGCTGGACTTATCGCGGGATCTGAAACGGGCGAAGTATTCCGGAACCGAGCAGAAGCATCTGAGCGGCAAGAATATCTGCCTGATCTTCGAGAAGTCCTCGACCAGGACCATGTGCGCCTTCGAGGTCGCGGCGATGGACCAGGGCGCCGGGGTCACCTACCTCGGCCCGTCGGGGTCGCAGATCGGCCACAAGGAATCCATGAAGGATACGGCACGGGTTCTGGGCCGCATGTACGACGCCATCGAGTATCGCGGCTTCGGCCAGGATATCGTCGAAGAGCTGGGCAAATTTGCCGGCGTTCCGGTTTTCAACGGATTGACCGACGAGTTCCACCCGACCCAGATGCTCGCCGACGTGCTGACCATGTGGGAGCATAGCGACAAGCCCCTGCACGATATCTCCTACGCCTTTGTCGGCGATGCGCGGAGCAACATGGGGCACTCCCTGATGATCATCGGCTGTCTCATGGGCATGGACGTGCGTATCGCCGGTCCAAAGGCCAATTGGCCAAGCGACGAGTTCCTGGGCCCGGCGCAGAAAGCGGCCGAACAGTACGGCGCGCGCCTGACCATCACCGAGGATCCCAAGGAAGCCGTCAAGGGTGCCGATTTCATCCATACCGATGTCTGGGTCTCGATGGGTGAGCCGGCCGAGGTCTGGGAGGAGCGGATCAAGCTCCTGAAGCCCTACCAGGTCAACAAGGAACTGATGGCCGCCAGCGGCGTGCCCAACACCAAGTTCATGCACTGCCTGCCGGCCTTTCACAATCGCGAGACCAAAGTCGGCGAGGAGATGTTCGAGAAGTTCGGGATCGCCGAGATGGAAGTAACCGATGAAGTCTTCGAATCGCCGGCGGCTCTCCAGTTCGAGCAGGCGGAAAACCGCATGCACACCATCAAGGCCGTGCTCGTCGCGACCTTGGGGAGCTGACCCGTGCGTGTTGTCATAGCCCTCGGCGGCAACGCCCTGCTGCGGCGGGGCCAGGCCCTGACCGCCGAGAACCAGCGGGAAAACGTCAGGGTCGCCGCCGAGGCCATGGCGCCGATCGCCGGCGACCATCAGCTCGTGATCTCGCACGGCAATGGCCCGCAGGTCGGCCTGCTTGCGCTGCAGGGGGCTTCCTATAAACCGGACGAGGCCTACCCGCTCGACGTCCTGGGGGCGCAGACCGAAGGCATGATCGGCTACATGATCGAGCAGGAGCTCGGCAATCTGCTGCCGGTCGAGGTGCCCTTTGCGACCATCCTGACGATGATCGAGGTGGATGCCGGCGATCCGGCCTTCAAGGACCCGACGAAGTTCATCGGCCCGGTCTATGAAGAGGCGGAAGCCAGGCGCCTGGCCGGGGAGAAAGACTGGGCGATCAAGCCGGACGGCGACAAGTGGCGCCGTGTGGTGGCCTCGCCGCTGCCCAAGAGGATCTTCGAGATCCGCCCGATCCGATGGATGCTGGACCAGGGCACGGTGGTGATCTGCGCCGGCGGCGGGGGGATCCCGACGGTCTACGACGAGAACCGCCAACTGCACGGCGTCGAAGCGGTGATCGATAAGGACTTCGCCAGCGAGCTTCTGGCCCGCGAACTGCAGGCCGACCTCTTCATCATGGCCACCGATGCAGAGGCGGTCTACGACGGCTGGGGCACCCCGGACCAGAAGGGCATCCGGCGCGCGACGCCGGAAGCGATGCGCGCCTTCGACTTCCCGGCCGGCTCCATGGGGCCGAAGGTCGATGCGGCTTGCCAGTTCGCTGAGGAGACCGGCAAGGCGGCCGCGATCGGCGCCTTGGCCGACCTCCCGCAGATCCTCCAGGGGACGGCGGGAACGACAGTGACCAAGGAGGCCGGCGAGATCAGCTGGCACTAGCACTCAGGAGTCGGCTGACCGACTGAGGCAAGCAATGGATCGAAGACTTCCGCCGCATCGGGCGGGCAGACTGAGGAGATTGGGGACATGGCAATTCTAAGGTTCGACCGTTTTGCGGCGTTTTGCGGAACGCTTTTCCTCGCACTTGTGCTGACCCTTGGGTCTGCCAGCGCTCAGATGACGACGGACGAGCGCGTCAAGCTCCTCGAAGAACAGCTGAAGATCGTGCTGCAGGAACTGCAGGCGGTGAAGGGTGAGCTGGCGGCGACCCGCGCCGACGCCGATCGGGCCAAGACCACGGCCCAGGCGGCGCAGGACCAGGCCGTCGCAGTCAAGCAGGCGCAGGATGCCGCCGCCAAGAGCCAGGAGGATGCCGGGCCGGTCGTGACCTCGGGCAATCCCAAGGTGAAACTCGCCATCTCCGGTCAGATCAACCGGGCCGTCAACATCGTGAACGACGGCGACGATACCGACGCCTTCTTCGTCGACAACGACGTGTCGAACTCCCGCGTCCGTTTCGTCGGCACCGGCGATATGGGCGGCGGAACCACCCTGGGCACGGTCGTCGAGGTCGCCATCTCGCCGAACAATTCCTACGATGTCAGCCAAGACAATGAAGACGCCGGCGATTTCTTCGACGAACGGAAGGTCGAGATCTTCGCGCGCAACGACGACTACGGCCAGTTTTCCATCGGTAAGGGCGCCACGGCCTCCGAAGATACGGCCGAGTACGACCTGTCCCTGGTTGCCGGGCCGATCATGTATTCGGGTGTGGCCGATCCTCTCGGCGGCATGCAGTTCACCGACGGCGACAGCCTGAGCGGGATCGCGGTGGGCGATGCCTTCTTCAACTTCGACGGCAATGGCCGAGAGGACCGGGTGCGCTATGACACGCCGGTCGTCGGCCCGGGCATTCAGGTGTCGGTGTCGGCCGATTCGGACAATCGCTATGACCTGGCCGCCACCTGGGGCGGGGACTACGGCGACTGGAGCGGTGTGGAGATCGGCGACTTCCTGACCCTGGGCGCGGTGGCGATTTCCGACCCCAACATAGACGATGTCGACTACCGGCTGAACGGTTCCGCTTCAGTGCTTCATATGCCGACCGGCCTGAGCCTGACTTTCTCGGCGGGCATGGACGAGTCTGACGGTGCCGATCCCTACAACATCTACGGCAAGTTGGGCTGGGACACGGAAATCTTCGGCTTCGGGCAGACCGGCTTTGGTGTCGACTTCACCCACAGCAGCAATGTCTGCACCGACTGTGACGACGGCAACTCGGCCGGCTTCGCAGCAGTTCAGGTTGTTGATGACTGGGGGCTGGAGCTCTATTCGCAATTCCGTTGGTACTCGCTGGATACCGAAGCCGGGGTTCCGGGCACCGACGATATCTATGCCGTCACCTTCGGCAGCCGGGCGAAGTTCTGATGAAACGCCTCCCGGTCATTCTGACGACTTTGCTGCTGGGACTCGCT
>Ga0316189_10005439_pt1 | contig 12211 bp, 12 predicted proteins | sample LowCovwburrow_MG_FD_204930 | JGI IMG/M metagenome (GOLD analysis project Ga0316189, IMG submission 204930) | Coastal sediment microbial communities from Maine, United States - Lowes Cove worm burrow | ecosystem: Environmental > Aquatic > Marine > Coastal > Sediment | place: USA: Maine... | reverse complement strand
CTGGAAACAAGCGATGTTGAATCAGGTATTTTGCTATATATCTACACGATGCTGTTGTCATTGTCAACAATTTATAAAAAAACACTACATTGTAGCAATTGAATTCAGGAAAGTCAGGTTATGAAAACACTAATTCTGGGCCAAAGGTTTTTGCATAGCCCTGCGATGCCATCCCGGTTAACCCGCATGAGAATGATGACCATCAGGGCGAAAAGAACCATTCGAATTTGCCCATACTCTCTGAGCAGCTCGGAGAGGATTTCGATGAATATCGCACCGATGATCGGTCCGGAAAAGGTCCTTAACCCGCCTGTGATCACCATGATAATAAGGATGGCCATTTCATTGAAATCCACCGACACAGGACTGAGAAGACCGATGTAGTGGCCATAGAAACCGCCGGCAATCCCGGCAAAGAAACTGCTGGTGGCAAAGACAAATCGTTTCCACTTGACGGTATCTACGCCCATGGACAAGGCAGCTTCCTCGTCATCTCGGATGGAGCGCATATAATACCCTATTCGAGAATGGATTATCTTGTAGATGATGAAGAGGCAAGAGATGGCGAGAAGAAGGAAGATATAGTAGTAATTAAAGGCCATACCGGTAGCAAGCAAAGTGGGTGTGGACAACCCCAGATCCCCACGAGTGAGGGTATACGACATGCTGAGTATAATTCTGAAGGTTTCAGAAAAGGCCCATGTAGCCAGGCCTAGATAGATGGCCCTCATTTTCAGGCAGAGGGTTCCTAAGCAGAAACCGACGGCGGCTGCCAGCAGTCCGCCGACGGGGATTCCTAATAGGATAGGAATATTAAAATGAATGACCAAAAGCGCGGAGGTGTATCCTCCCATAACGGCAAATGCGTGGTGGGCGAGGGAAAATTGGCCCGTGTAGCCGGCAATCAAGTTCCAGCTAGCTGCCATGATCACATAATAACAGCTAATGTTTAATACGTGAATGTAATATTCATTGAGACCGAGCGGAAGGAGTGCTAGAACAGCATAAATACCCGCCAATATGAAAAAGTGTTTTACGGCCATGTTCACGCCCCAAGCAGTGAATCCCGAATGATGTCTTTTAAGTTTTCTTTGAACATGTGGGCGCTTCCTTGCATTGCCACGGTCCCCATCTCCAACATGTATAAATATTCCGAATTTTCGATCGCCTGATTAATATTTTGGTCGACCAGCAAAATGGTGATGCCCCTTTCCTGACTGTTGCGCAGGAACTCATAAACATAGGATACGATCTTGGGCGCCAGGCCGGCAGAGGGTTCATCCACCAACAACAAATCCGGGCTCGATATCATCTCCTTGGCAATCGATAGAATTTTAGCCTCTCCGCCGCTCAAAAATTCGGCTTTGTGTTTGCGCTTCTCATACATGACGGGAAATATATCATAAACATTTTCCAATCCTTCTTTTATCCGATTCTTGTCACGCCTGAACGTCCAGGCACCCAACAAGAGGTTCTCCTGAACCGTCATGTAAGGGAAGTTGTTGCTGCCCTGGGGGATATAGCTGATGCCGAGCTTTTTAATTTCAAAAGGGCTTAACCTATGAAGCTCTGCATCCTTGAAAAAGATCTTGCCTTTACGGTATTTTAAAAACCCGAATGTCGTCTTTAAAAGGGTCGATTTTCCGGCGCCGTTCGGCCCGATGATACCGATGAAGGATCCGGAATCGATCTCAAGGGAAACGTTTTGCAAGATATCGATCCCTTCAAAATATCCGCAGTGAATATTTTGAATGGAAAGCAATGCCATGTTATCCACCTATATAAGCCTCGATGACCTCTGGAATATTGGCCACTTCCTCGAGGCTTCCCTCAGCGAGACATCTCCCCTCATGGATCACGGATACGCGGTTACATAGTCGTCTGACCGACGGCATCTCATGGCTGACGATAATGAAAGTAACGCCTTTTTCACGATTCATCTGTTTGATGGATTCCATAATGACGCTCTTTATCTGTGGATTTACTCCGGCAAACGGTTCGTCCATAAGGTAAAGCCGCAATGGGTTCACCATGAATCCGCGCGCGATCTGCAACAGCATGTTCTGCCCGCCCGAGAGGGTCTTGGCCAGTTGATCTTTCATATGTTCCAGCTGGACAAACTTCAGCAATTCTTCGGCCTCACGGACGATCTCCTGGTGCTGTTTATAACGGTCTCCCTGACTATCCGAAAGGGCCGGCACCAGCATGTTTTCCAAAACGGTCATATTACGAAAAACCTTGGGGATTTGAAACGTACGGATGATACCTCTGGCGGTACGGACGTTGGGCTTCAAATGGTCAATCCGCTTGCCGTCGAGATAAATCGTACCGGATGTGACTTTATAAATACCGGAGATCAAATTCATGAGGGTGGTTTTGCCCGATCCGTTTGGGCCGATGATGCCCCTGATCTCCCCCTCCTCGAGGGAAATAGAAAGACTGTCCACAGCGGTCAACCCGCCGAAACGCTTGGTCAAGTTATCAGTTTCCAGGAGTTTGCTTCCACGATCAAGCATGGGAAATTTGCTCCCCCAATAAGTAACTCAATAAAGTCTTCAAGCCACCCGCTGCCTTTCTCCAAACAGACCTGTGGGCCGGATCACCAAAATTACCAGCACTAAAATAAACCCGTAAACATCTTTAAAGGACGGTGAAATGAAAACCGACCCCAGGCTTTCGACGATCCCAAGCAGCAGGCCGGCCACCAGACTGCCCGGGATGGATCCAAGTCCACCAATGACGATAATTTCAAAGCCCTTCATGGTAGCCACGGCGCCGTTTTCGGGCCACACCAGAAAGATCGGAGCCAACAGCGCTCCTGCCGCTGCGGCCAAAGAAACCCCTACCCCAAAAGCAATTTGGTCGACCCGCAGGATATTGATACCGGCTGTTTGAATGCCGACGCGGTTCTGAGAGGAGCCACGCAGGGCTCTGCCGACCCAAGTTTTTTTTACGATCAGATAGAAAAGGGCCAAAATCACGATGGTGCCGATCAGCGCGACAAATCGATTGCCGCTCACAGGCAGCGGGCCGATGTAGGTAGGCGCCGCGTAATCAGGAGGGGCGAATTGATTCGGACCCACCAGGAAAATGGCCAAATTTCTGAAGAACACCATGCAGGCTATGGTTATGACGGTGGCGTATTCATCTTTGCGCTCCATTTCCCCCACATACATGGGCCGTAGCAAATATCGCTGTATAATCATCCCTATGAAAAAAACCACTGCCATCGAAAGGGGGATACCCAGAAACCATAAACGGGCGCCAAGAACATAGACCACCAGGAAATACTGCAGGTAACTGCCCATCATATAGTATTCGCCCATGGACCAGTTGATCATTTTCATGATGCTGTAGATGAACGTAATCCCAATCGCCATCAGAGCATAAATAATGCCGATAACGATACCTGCAATTAGATATTGGGTGAAAAGTGTTGAATCCATTATTGAAAGATATACTTGTTGCGTCGGTATTTGGGGCGGGATTGAAATGCCCCCCGCCCCTTCCATCGATTGGGGCCTTATTTAATCAGAATGGGTCGGCTTAATGTTCCCATTCATAGTTACGGCAACATATTAGCCGAAATATTTTTCCTTTCAGGACCACCGAGTGTTGAGTGGATTCGATTTTTAGTTTCATTTTTTGGACAGGATTTACAGGATTATCGAGAATTTTTTCGCCTGCGGCGAGATACCTTTAGGCCGAAGGCCCTTCTACCAAATTAATCCTGTAAATCCTGTCTGATATTCTTTCTTTAATAGAATCCATTCCTCAAGTTTTACGTTACTGTATTTATGAATATAGATACTTAGCCGAATCCGACTGTCAAAAAAACACAGCCCGGACAAGCCAGAATTTAATATTGAAGATTGAAGATTGAAGATTTGGGGATGTCGCTCCGCTCTGGCTTTTTAATGATCTTTTTTAACAATTGATACCGCCGGTTTCCGGCTCGTAAAGCGCAGAGTCTACAGCTCGGAGAGAGGCGGACCTTAAATATTCAATCTTCAATCAATGGTAAATGTGATTTACTGAAACCTCAATTCATAAATTACAACATGTTGTCAGAATAACGCCGGTATGGGCCTAAGGCGCTTTATAGTCACCGGTTTTCATGTCGGGCGGATAGATTATGGGTGCGTCTTTTGGGGATTGGCCGGATTGCGTGTACTGCAGCACCATTAACTGGGGTGACCATTGATGCCAGTAAGGCCCTTCTCCGCGCTCAAAGGTGACCGTTCCATTCCAGCTTGTAAACTGACCCTTTTCCAAAGCATTTATCAGGTCGGCCGGTTTATCTGATTTTGCCAACTCGAGGGCATCTTTAAGAATCAGGATCTGTCCAAACCCGTTAAAGGCGGCATAAATCGGAAATTCACCGTATTTTTTCAGGTATTGCTCTTTAAACCATTCTCCGCGATCGGTCAGCTTCATATTGGGATGGTAATAAGAGATGAAGAGAATATGATTCCCCTTGTCCCCCAAATTCTTCCAGTATTCAGCTCTGCCCGGCCAGTCAAAAGAGGCTAAAATGGGTGTCGAAGGAAAGAGGCCGATATCATAGGCTTGTTTAACCATAAGATAGGCGGATGTCGGGACACTATGGATGTCGATCAGAAGATCCGGCTTCCAGGCTTTTAGTTCCAAAAGTTGAGGGGTTAAGTCCACAACTTTTTTGTCAAAAACAAGGGATTTCAGCTCCAGGCTAAGCCCCAGCGCTTTCATGCCGGCCTTGGTTTCATCAACCAGCCCAAAGCCGTAATCCGTATTTTCTGCCAGCAGGCCGATCCGTTTATAACCGGTTTCTTTAATAAAGCTCAACCACATTCTGGCGCGGTCGGGATCAATGGCATGCGTCCGAAAGGCGGTCATCAAATGTTTTTCAGTAATAGCTTTAGAAGATGCTTGGGTTGAAAAAACAGGCACTCCTAATTTTTCGGAAAGATCACCCACGGCGAGCATGACAGAGCTGTGGACCTGGCCGATTATAGCCGAAACTTTCTTTTGGGTAACCAACCTGCGATAACCGGCAATTCCTTTTTCAGGGGTTCCGGAGTCATCCTCAATGACAAGTTCTAATTGTCGACCACCTAAAACACCCCCTTCGGAATTCACATATTCAGCGCCCATCTCAGCGCCTCTTTGAATAAATTGCCCCAGAAGTGTCGCCCCGGGAGGTGATAGCGGCGTCATAACCCCGATCTTAACCGGTTCGGCCGCCAAAACCGAAGTTCCAGGAAAAAAGAGCAACAAGCTGAATAGAATTGAACCCGTAAGAAATAAGACGAAAAATTTTGATCTTGTTTTCATTTTCTGGCCCTCCTTTTTAGGTGAAGTTGTGCTGTGAATAATTTTAAGAAGCTTGAATAGCGGAACGTTGGTGGCAGGCAGCATAACAAGAGATTGAGCACGTTCCCCAAACCTATATCTGCCTATATAAAAGCAGAACCTGCATGTCAAGGAGGTTTTCGTAAAAGCCGCTTAGGTCTTTTGAATGATTTTAAGTTCACTTTTCAGTGGGGTGGCTTTGCGAGGGTTTGATAAATGACGCAGTAGCGCTCGGTAAGAACAACAAAATTTGTGGATAGCCAGATGATAGAACTCGGGATGGGTCTCCCCTCCCTCTGAACCGTTCGTGCGCTTCTCACGTACACGGCTCTCCAGTTGGGGTTTCCACAACGAGCAAGAGAGATCAAGGCTATAATTGGGAAAAATTAATATAACGCTCGAGACTTAATTCACTATTCAAGCTTTGACCCTCTTGTTTTTCTGAGATGGTCAAGTCCGAGATGCCTTTCATCAGGCGGCCAAAGATATCAGAATCAGCCAATCGAAACAAGTCACCGGCAACATCACTTTCGGAAAACCGCTGCCTCATAGCTTGCGTCATGCCTTCGCCATAAACACCCTAAATCAGATCAAAACCAGGGGAAATTGCCCTCAGCAGGCCTTGCCGGTTTTGGCTACTTACATGGGCCATTGAAAATACCAGTACACCGCTGCATACCTTAAGGTCAAAGATGCCAAAGATATTCCCGGATTAATCGCCTTTACTAAATCTCAATTGGATGTCATATGAAGCTTTCTACGGTCGTATATCAATTTTTTGGCAACTACCTGCCTCACATCAAAGGTGTCAGCAGCGCAACCATTAAAACCTACCGCGATGCATTTACGCTGTTTTTACCCTTTGCGGCAAACTACTACAGCATTAAAATCAACGCCCTGACCCTTGATCAGCTCAGTGTCGAACTAATTTTGGCCTTTTTGCACGATCTTGAGCAGCATCGTAAAAACAGTGCTAAAACCAGAAACCATCGTCTGGCAGTGATCAAATCACTGGCCAAAATGATAGCAGGTATATGCAGACCAGGACATATTATTTTAATCCATCCAGCTCTTAATGGGATAATCGGGATCTATTAGATAATCATCAGCAGATCAGGAGAATCCAGGGAATCAATGAGCACACCTTCAGGCGGGGCATTGGCCTTGTGAGGGGGTGGTCTCGCCGGCAGCCAAACCCTAAATGCTTCAATATCTTTTCAATGACAACCGTCGCTGAAGCCCTCGCAGCAGGCCAAGGAAGGGCAGGCCCGCTACCATGACGAAACCGCCGAAGTAAAGCGGCGCACCGGCATCGCCAGAGATATCCTGCAACCAGCCAGCAATGGGCGGCAGCACTGCCATCGCGCCGTAATACCAGGTAACGAACAGCCCCAGACCCGGTCCCCGGTTCTCAGGCTTCAGAATTTCGGCTGGAAGCGAGACGATCGCACCGGCCGGTGCACCACCGAAGATTCCCATGATGACGATGACCCACAATGGCGATGGCACTAGAGGTAACAGTGCCAACCCGACCCCCAAAACCGTAATCCCGACGAGCATAATGGTGTTGGTGCGACCCCACTTTTGCGCCAGCATGCCGCCGATCTGCACCGATGCGACAAAGATCCACGTGTTTAAACTGATGGTGAATCCAGCTTCAGCTACTGACTCGCCCCGGCTGATCAAGAAAGTTGGCGCGAAACCCAACATGATGGCATAAGCAACGTTGTAGAGCGCCCACACGACGCCTGCCAGACTAACGAGTCCGAATTCCCGGGATGACAGCGAGAAGACCTTCACGCCGTCACTGCCGGCGACCTTTTTCGAGTCGGGGCTCCGATAGAGTGCCGCGACGAGCAGCAGTCCAACAACGGCGAATGCAGCCGTGGCATAAAAGACCGCAGACCAGGACGATGTTTCTCCCAAAGGTCCCAAAGTGACCAGGGCGATGCCAATGCCTATCGGCCAGGCGTTGAGCAGAATCGCTATCGCAAGGACGATCTCTCGGTCGGCGAACCAGTCGGTCGTCATCTTCATCAACAGCACGTTTAATAAGACAGCGCCAACGCCGCTGATGAAGCGCCCGGCAGATACCATCCCATAGCTATCGCTCGCACCGGCGAGGATGCCGCCGATAAACATCAGCGCCAGACCGGCGACCACCACTCGCTTGTCGCCGAAGCGCTGACCTATAAACCCGCCAGGCAATGCTAGAACTACACCGGGAAGGAGATAAAGCCCGATCAGGAAGCCCACCGAAGCGTAATCGATGCCGAGATCTGCGACGAGGAAAGGTGATGCAGAGCCAACGGACTGAAACTGGAAGCCCATGGCTAAGCGGGCCGTGGTCAGCACGGCGAGCATAATCCATCGATCACGAAAACCGCCTCCACCCTCCTTTAGCCGACGATTACCATTGAGTCGTGGATTCGTAGGCATCGTTCCTCCTTCAACTGATAAAAGTGAACAGTAGGATCACTATTGAGGGAGCTGGTCAAAACAATCCGCCTCTCTTCTCAGGTATCCTGCACCGCAGCAGACAAAGGCCTCCTGAATGAAATGATAATGATAGGTGATAGTATCCTGCATATCTCAGTTTGACGTTAATTTGTAATATTGAGTATCAAACTTCTGGGAAAAGTTGTGATACTTACTGGTATAGATGGCGATTTGAGCCTTTACGAAATGTCATGTATCTTGCCATTATCATAACTTACTGTAAATGTTGGATTTAATATGGATATCATAAAAATTTAGGTGGTGTCAAATGTTCAGATTTATAGAAGATATCGCCCGCTATGCCCTTAAAACTGGGATTGAGGATATCACAAATTTTCATGGCCTTCAATAATTCCAGCTATTTGGAGAGATCACCAATTTTATAGGCATCATTTTCGAGTGATAGCATGATATATCTCAGGTCCATGGCAACTCTCCTTCCTCACAGTTAATCGCAAATTCATTTATCGTCGGATGTCTCCTTACTTTTGTTCGATGAAGGCTCTTCACTGCCGTACACCTCAATATAGGCGTCATGCGTGGTGCAACCTTTTTCCCAGTGATTCCTCACTTTCTTGCCGATAAAGGAATCCGGATATTTACGTCCAATGTTGCAACCAGGGCAGATTTTGCTCCATCCCGTAAGCACTTTTTTCATTTCCACCTTCGCCTCCTTTCATCATGTGCACTCGCCTGCCGGATTAAAGAAAGATCAAAAGGGCTTATTTCCTGCCGACAGTGGTACTATTTACGGGACTGCTCGACCAAAATGCTGCCCCTGTCTCGTAATGGATTACCGTTTGAGAGTAGTTTCTTCTCCGGTTGAAAAATATATGTTGTGGCCGGTTTTATCTCTTGTAAATAGTTGGTTTCCTTATAATCTTCAAACCTGATGGTGAGTGGATGGTAATCTGCTCGAGGTACATAGAAGCGTACGCATCCTTGTTTATTGGTTTTGAAACAACCCAGTCCAACAAGAAGGACTTCTCCACCACAAATTGGATTTCCCTGTTGGTCAAGGACCTTAATCAAGCTTAAACGTCGCGACGGAAGGTATTTGGCAATCAACTGCCTGAATTTACTTGCGCTATTAGGTGCCGGCATCGCTGCCACTTGTTTCAGTGCATCCTCTTCATAATCCCCATGTTTTTTAGGAGTCTTCCAATTTTCCCCATATTTTAGACGCAGGTATTCCTCGGGTGGATTCGGCACGAAGAAAGTCTCTTTGAGAAAGGATATTTCCTTTAATTCCGTAAACAGACTAAGGGGGGTTTTTAGGAAGGGGAATTGGATTATGTAGTCATCAACGACCTTATAGCACAGCCAGTCAATTCTTGTTGAGTACTTAACCAGGGGTATATATGGACTTACACTCAGATGATCTATTCTGGCGAGAAAACCGTGATTCCTGAAAGCTACAACAATCTGTTCAAGTGACTTCTCGGTTACACCGTGAAATCCGATTACCGAACCCACGTCGACGTCGTCATCCCATGGCAGTAAATCGTTATCTCTAATCGCTCCGAGACAGGTTCCCTGTCGAAGGAAAAAGGTCACGCCGAAACTATCCAGGATATGTTTGATCTCCTTTAGTGCCTTGATTGCATTATTTCGGTCTATTGGTTCTTCTGATTCAAGCCATTTATCTAACCTTTTGTTATCTTCAGTACTCATGCTACTATCCATTTTTGTGGGATGCTTTATAAGTTTGTATTGACGATTATACTCCACAAGCATGCTGCTGCTGATCGCAGGGGTCCTGGAAAAAATAATAAGTCGGTCCTTGCTGACCGTGTTGAAATTATCGTCCCCATGTATTAGAAATTGGGCACTATGCTCATCAAGCACTGCATCGGTGATAATGTAGGGCTTTTCAACCACCAATGTGAAAACATCGCCGGGGACCTAATGAATTGTATGCGTATCTGAAATGATCTCTCAAAATCCGCGGGCAAATGATATTTCTGCACGGGCTTTAAGGCTAAAGGAAAGCCGTGGGAAGCAGGTGCAGTGAAATCTGAGGGGCTTCCATTAAGGTGGTAGGATGCGCAAGATTTAAAGCTCCTTCCAATCAATACATTTATATGAGCAATGGGCAGAGCCATTTTCTGGCTCTGCCCTTTTTCAAATGAATATCACGGGCCTAAGTCGCTTGGAATACACATCTTAAACAAAACGCGAAACCCTGATCCCAATTGACTTGATTCTGTCCAGCTAAGATGATCTGCTGCATTTTCTTAATTTAGCAGACCATTACTGTCCTGGCGGGCTGTAGTCGACGGACTTTTTAACCGCTTGGTCTACCTCTTCAGGTGTGAGGAGAGCTGTCATCCTTACCTTTGCGGCACCACTGGCGTTGACGATTAGAGATGCGCTTGTGGCGCTGACATTGTCTGGGTAATCAAAAATGGCGAAAAGGTCGTCCTCGCCAAGGGCATAGTAGAAAGCTTCTAATTTCCCTCCCAAACTCTTGGCTAACTGTACGACTACTTCCCGTCGTTTTGTACCCCCATCTTTGAGAAGTCCCTTCAAACCTTCGCCAGTATAGGATACGTGGGCTAAATATTTTGGCATAATACACCTCCTTTTTCATTTAACAGCAATCTATTCTTTGCCATGTTGTTTATGCAACTAAGGGGATAAGCTCCTGACTGGAAAACCAAAGTCCTGTCAGGAGCAAGGTAGGCACATTTTGAGTGGTTTCTCCATATAATCTTTACCTTATTTGTTTAAACATAGAAGAATTTATATGGCCTAACACTGAATGTGAGAATGAGTTTCAGATGAGCACAATGTTAAAGTTCAAATCATCTTCTGGTAACCCTTTTTATGACTTCTCCACGAAGCCTTAAGGTTAAAAGTAACTTAAATTAGAAGATAACTGATATCGAATGTCGTTTCGATTCAAGAGGAGCATGAACTCAGCTTCAGGTTCCGGATAAAACCAACCAGGAGAATTAGATGAGGTTCAGCGTTTCGCTTCCGGGTAACAAGAAAAGGATGGATAATTTTTTTTATTTCTACGTTAATTTGTCATCCTTGTCAAGGAATTATAAAATGCACTGCAATAACCCCTCCCTTTCCATCTCTGAATTAAAAGCAACAGCCCATAAATTGTTAGATAAAGCAGCAACGGATAACCATGCCAACTTCATTGCGGTAAATATTGGAGAGTAAGTGCGCAAGTGACGGATCCGAGGCGCGCGATGCGTATGTATGGCGCTCCGTGTCGTAGATTCCGAGAATCGGAAGATCTGTGAGGAGGCGGTTGGGTGAGTGGTTTTCCTACCTTGATTCTTTTATTTTATTTTTTCAGGCAACTGCCCGCTCTTTGCTGGGCCACTTGAACGGTCTTTCACTCGTTAGCACACCGTCCTTTTCAGTATAGTACTCTTTTTTGCAAACCGGGCAATACCATTCCGGGTGAGTTCCCGACCAACCTGTTTGTCTCAATTCCGGTCCTTGAGCACAATTGCATCTCTGTTTCATCGCTAACCCTACTTTTCATTAAATTATAAAAATTCCAGGATGTTAAGTTATGCAAGATGCAAAAATAATACCAACTTCTTAAGTGTAAACCGACATAGATCTCCGATTTAATTGGAATTTTGACGAAATCCTTAACTATCTCGACAAGATACCATGGCAAAGAAATTTTTGTAAAATCTTAACGCCTTTGCAACCTTAGATGGGGTAACGATTATCGAACCATGGCAGGTGTCATTACCTTGACGTCATGCCGTTTAGGTTATCTTGCAGGATCGTTTTCGACGGCACCTTGAAATAAATCGTTTTGGTTATATCTTAAAGAGAACTATTACAAGCTTCGTTGTCTATATGCAAAGAAGAACTGGCTTTTTGCACAAAAGCCTTTTGCTGAAGTCCAACAAGATGCTTGATACTGGATAGCCGCTGTATTCTATCTGTATTCTTATCAGTTAGAGAATTCATTTGTACGGCGCATCCCAGGGAGGTCTTAAATTCGATGATTCCATGGAACAATAAAATAATGAAAACGCATGGTCGTTCAATAAGAGCAAAGATATTTGAAGCCTATCAGCAGTCCTTTGCCCGCGCCTGTATAATAGTTAGAGTAGAAAAAAAGAAACAGGAATTAACACAAGCAAAGCTTCTAAATGATTATATGAATGGTTTGCCGGAAGATAAGTGGGGGCATACATAGGGTGGGCTGGTGAAACTCATGCTTTCTTTCGCATTGTTATTTTCAAAAAGTGATCCCATTTTTATTCCTGCTAGATTTTGGATTTAAGGTCCGCCTCCGGCAGATCAATTTAATAAAAAAATGATAGAGCAAAGCGATACAACAAATCCCTCCGGGGCATAGGCCCCTGTGGTCCCTACGGGCCGGAGGCCGCAATCC
>Ga0316189_10005437_pt1 | contig 12211 bp, 12 predicted proteins | sample LowCovwburrow_MG_FD_204930 | JGI IMG/M metagenome (GOLD analysis project Ga0316189, IMG submission 204930) | Coastal sediment microbial communities from Maine, United States - Lowes Cove worm burrow | ecosystem: Environmental > Aquatic > Marine > Coastal > Sediment | place: USA: Maine... | reverse complement strand
AGCCAGAGCGGCACTACTTTGATCCTAAAGACATCACGATTACTCGTCATATGAGTGCTACAGGCGGTTAAGGTGATACCGCTAGTAAATCAAAAATACAAATATATTCTGTTGTACTCGGCTAAGGTCGGCTGTACCTCACTGCGATCGCTGTATTTATCGGTGCATCAGGACGAGATGACTGACTCCCAGCTTGCTACTCTTGATTGGTACCACAATCTAAATGAGGTGCAGCCATTCGACCCCTTGGCTGACTATTCTGGCTATTACGTTTATTGCATCACACGTAACCCCTATAGCCGAGTGGTCAGTGCCTTTCTAGACCAATACGCGTATACCCGTAATCTCGGGGTTCAAGCGATGATCGAACGCTGTCCGCCAAGTGCTACTCCTCACGATTTTATTCAATTCTTGGAGTATTTAGCGAGCGTGCCTGATGCGAAAAGAGATACTCATTTTCAGACTCAAAGCTACTTTCCGTATGCTGATATGGTCGTTACTCCGAAGATGAGTATCCGTTATCGATTGTTGGGGCAGAAGCCAGAGCATGCATTCGGTATTAATTTGGTCGGAGATATAGCAAAATTCAAAGTAGTGACTCGAAAGGCATTTAAGCAAATTTTTAAAGGCGACAAAGCCAAGCACAAACACTCCGTGCAGCAGCTCAAAAACATCAAGCGTAAAAATTCATCATTTTATGGTGAGAAAGATTGCCCATCGGCGGCCAGCTTAACGCTAGAACAGTTAGACGCCATGGTTTTCGCCCCAAAACCTCAGGACTTTTATTGCGATCCCAGAGCGATCGAATTAGTTGATCAAATTTACCAACAAGATTTCTTTTTGTTTGGCTATGAGCGGGGTAAAGTTCCTCTTAAAGCAGCATCAAAAGAGATTCAGCTGATTCCCGATGATTTCGATTGGCAGATGTATCTTCGTTTAAATCCTGATTTGCCGCTTGCAGGTATTACTAATCAACGTTCGGTAATTAGACACTATTTAGAGTTCGGTCGATTTGAGGCAACGCCTCGTGCTTACAAAGTTGAGGCGCCTGAGGGCTTTGATTGGCAGCGCTATTTGAATTTGAATGCCGATCTTAAAGCTGAAGGCATTTCGACCGAATTAGAGGCGATACAGCATTATATTAGTTATGGTATTCGTCAAGATCGCCCAATTTCTTGACGACAGTATGATTTATACTGTAATCAACTCAACTTAGAAGAGCTAACAATTATGAGCAATCATAAAGAAAAAATTCGCTTTGCTGGCATCGACAGCCTTCGCGGCTGGCTTATCATATTGGTGATGATAGGGCATTTAGTGCTTGGTTCAGTTCATGAAAATATCATTCGCTATAGTATCTATGCCTTTCACATGCCGTTGTTTATCGGTTTAACCGGCTACTTGATTAACTCTGATTCGCTTCGAAACGGTTCTTTCTTCGCAATTTTAATGCGTTATTGGTGGCGGGTGTTATTGCCGTTTGCCTTCGCCTATCTCTTTTACACCGGAATACTTGCGATTCACGCGTTTGAAGAAGGGCGCATTAGTGCTCAGTTATTAGTGTCGTTTGTGGTTACGCCTTATTACCATTTGTGGTTTATCCCGACACTGGTGCTCTGGGTTTTGGCGTTCGCTACACTGTTAAAACTGCGTATTCCAAGTGTTTATGCACTGGTGTTTTTCTTAGCGCTCTCGCTGATCTGGGCCAGCTTACCTAGCTCCGAGCAATGGTCCTTTCTTGCGCCTGTGTTAAGCAAAAAAGTCATCTATTTCTTCAGCTTCTTTCTATTTGGTGCTTGGCTGAGAACCGCAGATAGTAGGAAATTAAGAACGCTATTCAGTCAGTTTAAAATACTACCTATGGTCGCCATAAGCGCTTGTGCAGGCCTTTACTTAATCAATATTGGTGCCGATAAGTCATTGTTCAAAGCCTGTGTTTGGTTAGCCTTGAACCTAGCCTTGATTACCCTATTAATTGACTCTGCCACCTCTAAACATTCTGCCACCTCGAAACGGTCTGCAAAGAATTCTATTATCTCTGCAATTGGGCGTAATTCATTGCCAATTTATCTATGGCATGTGGTCCCCATGTTTATCTTAAAAGGCTTCGATATTCATCAATCTTACCCGCTGGTCTATTATTTTGTCGCAAGCATCAGTATGGTGCTGATTGTTTTTGCTGTCCTGTGGTTAGCAGAACCTAAAAATGGTCGAAATAAATTGATTGATCGCTGCCTACTTGGGGTGGTCTGATGTTTGTTTAGATGCCGACCTTACAGACTCTATATACACCGTGAAAATACAGGAGGCACCTAGTGTCTATTTATGAATTTAGTGCCACTAATATAAAGGGCCAAGAAGTAAATCTTTCAGATTACCAAGACAAGGTTTTGTTAATCGTCAATACCGCAAGCAAATGTGGATTTACGCCTCAGTTCGAGGGCTTAGAGAATCTGCATAAAGAACTTGAGCAACAGGGCTTAGTTATTTTGGGTTTCCCTTGCAATCAATTCGGTAACCAAGATCCCGGCGGCGATGGTCAAATAGAGGAGTTTTGCCAACTTAATTACGGGGTATCGTTCCCGATGTTTTCTAAGATTGATGTCAACGGAAGTGATGCGCATCCGCTGTACACCTATATGAAGTCACAGGCAAAAGGTTTGCTTGGTTCAAAAAATGTGAAATGGAATTTCACTAAATTTTTGGTCAATCGAGAGGGTCAAGTGATTGAACGATACGCACCAAATGATAAGCCTGAGAGCATCAAGGCAGACATTTTGAAGCTACTGTAAATTTAAAAAGTAAATAAATAATGACTAGTATCATCGATATTGCCGCCATTTTAATCAGTGTTTCAGCGCTGTTTGCCTATATTAATCATCGCTTTATCGGCTTGCCCACCACCATCGGGGTGATGATAATCGCCTTGCTGGTGTCGCTGCTGGCGTACATAACGAGTCTGATGGGGTTTGGTGACTTGCACGGTGATGCGACACGATTGCTAGAGGGTGTCGACTTTAACGAGACGCTATTGCACGGTATGTTGAGCTTTTTGCTGTTTGCCGGAGCCTTGCATGTAAATTTACACGACTTACGCAAACAGAAGCTGATAATTCTCAGCTTAGCAACGGTCGGAGTCTGTCTCTCGACATTCTTAGTTGCGACCGCCTCATATTACTTGCTTGGGCTGCTTAGCCTTCATTTGCCTTACATCTATTGTCTTTTATTTGGCGCATTGATTTCGCCAACGGACCCGATCGCTGTGATGGCAACCGTTAAACGCCTAGGTGTTAGTAAAGAGTTGGAAACAACAATCGCTGGCGAATCCTTGTTTAACGATGGCGTTGGTGTTGTTGTTTTTATGGTGTTACTAATTCTATTACAAAACCCAGAGCACATCAGTGTCGGCTATGTCGCGGTATTATTTGCCGAAGAGGCATTGGGAGGCATATTGTTTGGCCTAGTGTTGGGTGGCATTGGTTATTATTTATTAAATACGATCGACAATTATAAGGTCGAGGTACTGATAACCTTAGCCTTAGTAATGGGTGGTTATGGATTGGCTATGTCACTGCATACGTCGGGGCCGATTGCGGTGGTAGTCGCAGGCCTGATCACGGGTAGCGTACTAAGAGAGCACGCGATGTCAGATCGTACTCGTCAGAGCGTAGATGATTTTTGGGAGCTGGTCGATGAAATTCTAAACGTAATATTGTTTGCCTTGATCGGCTTAGAAGTTTTAATCATACCATTTGAACCGCAATGGTTGGTGGCTGGGCTATTATTGATCGTCGTGGTTATTCTGATTCGGGTGGTGAGCGTTGGTGTGCCGGTTCGCCTAATTGGTTTAAAGAAACCGGTTGCTCCTCATCTAGTGAAAATTCTGACTTGGGGTGGTTTGCGAGGTGGTATTTCGGTGGCTTTAGCGTTGAGCTTGCCTGACGGGGATTCTCGCGAGCTAATACTTTTCATCACTTACATCATTGTGGTGTTCTCGATCGTTGTACAGGGTTTGACCCTTGGCCCATTGATTCGAAAGTTAACCAATTGATTTAATTGCTAACCAAAACAGAGGCCGTTGCAGTGCAAAGGCCCCTCTAGCCACAAGCGATATTAAGCTAAAGCTAAGCCGCAGGCACATCCAGGACCAATATCTCGGCCGCTGAACGTGCGGTGATAACAACCGCTGATTGATTTGTCACCTCGGCACCGTCGCCTTTATTTGCTGTGACATCGTCAAGCATGATGTCTCCATTTGACACCAACACGTAAGCTTGATGCTTTATCGGTTGCTCGAAACTCTGACCCTTATCCAGCGATCCAGCATAGATGTAGGCATCTTGGTGAATCATTAAAGGGGCATTGCCGTCTCCAGAAACCAACAATGCAAGGCCTTGCTCATCGACTTTCTTCGGAAATTCGTGACTGTCCCATCTAGGAGTCACGTTCATCTGCTTAGGCTCGATCCAAATTTGATAGAGTGTGGTGGCTTCGGATTCATGATTTTGTTCAGAATGGGTTATTCCCGAGCCAGCACTCATCACTTGCACATCACCTGCTTGGGTACGGCCTTCATTGCCCTTGTTGTCTTTGTGTGTAATCGCGCCACTGCGGACATAAGTGATTATCTCCATGTTGCTATGAGGATGTGTAGCAAAGCCTCGGCCGGCTTGAATTACATCGTCATTGATTACTCGTAGCACGCCAAAGTTCATGCGTTGATCATTGTGGTAGTTAGCAAAGCTAAAGTGGTGCCTTGCATCGAGCCAACCGTGATCGGCATGGCCCAATGATGAGTATGGATAAACGTGTATCATCTTAATCTCCTGTTGATAATTTGGTGTGATTGTCTAAGCTTGTCAATAAGGTTGGCTAGCGCTTTAGCGCGTAGCTACCAGGGCCTTGAGCCGCAATAATGGCGGCCATAATGACTAGCAGAGCGGGGAATTCCCAACCGCCACCTTGATTGCTAAACACCCAGCCATTGCTGAGGTGAACCCATGTCGCACCTGCTAGCACCGGAATGCTAGCCAGCGCAGTCAGTCGGGTATAAAAACCTAAAACTAGCGCCAATCCTCCGCCGACTTCGAGTGCTATCGTGAGGTACGCTAACACCTCGGTAAAGCCTAGGCTGGCAAAATAGGCGGCTGTACCGCTGGGCGTGAATACAATCAGCTTAAGTAAGCCATGGGCCAATAGAATTACGCCAAATACAAGCCTAAGGGTAAATGCTGCGTGATCTTGATATCGTGTAACTGAGTTCATAATTATCTCCAATGAGGTTAGTTTCTTCAGTAGAAGTACTTTATCAAGTTATAAAAAAATGATAATACTGATTCATAGAATATGATTAGTTCCATAGGGTTATTAATGTGAATGATTTGTCTCGAGTCCAGATGTTTGTAGAGGTGGCTAAGCATGAGAGTTTTGTTGCTGCGGCTCGAACCCTTGGCGTGACCGGTCCGGCGGTGAGTAAGCAAGTATCAGCGCTTGAAAATAGTCTTGGAGTTAAGCTGCTTTACCGGACCACTCGGAAAGTGACACTGACTGAAGAAGGCGCACTATATTTTGATCGAGCGCGTAAGGCTATCGACGATTTAGTTGAAGCAGAGCAACAAATTCAGGAGCTTAAGGAGTGTCCTACAGGTAAGCTCAAGATTAATGCGCCGATGTCATTTGGAGAGCAGTATTTAGCCAGACCCATTGCTAAGTTCGCCGCTATGTATCCTGATGTCGAGCTGGAAGTGAACTTTGATGATCGTTGGGTAGATGTGGTCGGAGAGGGCTTCGATGTAGTAATCAGAATTGGGGCTTTAGCCGATTCGAGTTTGATCGCGCGTAAGCTCGCATCTTGCCCCATTATTCTTTGCGCTGCACCCGATTGCATCGCTAATAACGGCCTGCCGGAGACTGTCAATGATGTCGCAAATTTTCCAGCGGTTATCTATACTCGCCATGGTCAAGCCGAAGATTGGCGGTACATTGATAGTGATGGAGAAAGAGGAAGCGTTAAACTCAACAAGAGGTTTGCTGGTAATAGCGCAGAAATGCAGGTTGCGGCCTGTGAGTCTGGTATTGGATTGGCTCTATTGCCTAGCTTTGCTATATGGTCGCAATTGCAGTCCGGAAAGTTGCTTCAACTGTTGCCGCAATATCAAACTTATCCAGAGCGTAATATTTATGCGATGATTCCACAGAATAGGCATTTATCAACACGCGTGAGGCTGTTTGTTGATTTCTTGAGTGAACTAGGCGAATCTTTCCCTTGGCGGTAATTCGTCGTTATCCGACAGGCTCGTTATAGACCTGCTCGAACCGCGAACGACAACGCTTGGCCCATTTCGTCGCCTAAACAAAACACTGAATGCCAGCAGCATGTATCTTCTGTTGCCTGTGGCAATAGCAACACATCGCCGGGCTCTAACTTAGTGCTGTAACCTCGATCGATTAAATATTGTACGAACTCTTCAGTTTCGTTTATCAGGTGAATCAGACTTGTGTTGGCAAAAGAACTTAATTGCTCAGCAAGATAACAGCGGTCACCGATTAGATTGTTCATTTCTTTTCGCATTTCCAGCGTCAAGGAATCTGGCCATGGATGTGCTTTTGAGAAGCGTATGATTTCTTCAATAAGTGTTTGCTTGGGCAGCGCTAACCAAAATGTGTTTCCAGTCAGCTGTGCGAATACAACACCTGCATGTCCGCGTTCTAAATCATGATGTAGGTATGCGCCGCCATTAGGGCCGTTGAAGTAGATGATGCGTTCAACAAAGCGAACTTCGTTGCTGGCCAGAAGGGTTTTAAGCTTGTCTATCAGATCGCTATTGCCGGTAATAATACTTGATTCTGGAAATACCGCTTCAGTGAGTTCGGCGGCTAGCTGTTGGCGGTGTGGGTCGGCAGCGACATCTTCTTCATGATCAATGCCGAATGAGAAGCGAAAGCGCAGCGACAAGTCGTCGTCATGGAATGATAGCCAAGATGCTTTTAGCCACAGGTCTTCAGCAACAATCGTTTCACCATCGATTGCATCGAACATTACCATCTCAATCTCTTGCTGGTCACCTTCGTTAAATGTGCTGCCTAACGATTGAAATTTAGGCTCAAGGCGATCGACATATGGCGCGTTTGCTAACACCGAATCACAGTCGCGATCATCGATAATTGCCGTAACTAAGGACTCTGTTTGTTTAATATTAGTGCGATGCTTGGCAAGCGTGGCTCGACATTGCCCCGCAAGATACACTGACTGGCCTTGATTCCAGCGATCAAGGTCATTTTGATGCGCATGCTCACTCGCTTTTGACCGAGCGTTTCCAAGCGTAAACCCACGACGCTCTAATTGCTGCGCTCGATTGCTCATTGTGAATTTGTGTTTCTTTTAACGTTAATTAATATCCACTGAATCGGTTTTAGATTAATGTGTTTGGACATGATTATGTGTGAGTGGTTTTGTTTTAAATAGTGAACGGGTTAATACATCCGTTCCTATAGGGGAGGGGAGTAGGGCACTAGTTTGTGCCCTATTTTTTTGTCTATGAACTAGTCATCGCTTTCACACCGATATATCCATAATGCCATTACATTTTTGAATAGCTTGGCCCTCCGCCACCCTCTGGCGATACCCAAACGATATTTTGCGTTGGGTCTTTAATGTCGCAAGTTTTACAATGAATACAATTTTGGCCATTGATTTGCAGCGCTGGCTTGCCGGTATCTTCACCAACTATTTCGTATACGCCAGCGGGGCAGTAACGAACTTCAGGTGAAGCATATTCTTTATAGTTAACCTCGATAGGGATGTTTTTATCCTTAAGCGTAAGATGAACAAAGATGTTTTCTTCATGATACGTATTCGATAAGAACACTGATGAGGGCTTATCAAAACTCAATACACCATCCGGTTTGGGATAGTCAAACTTCTCACAGTTAGCGGCTTTTTCGAGCTGCTCATGATCCGGGATGTTATCATTCAGCGTTGGCAATATGCCACCAAGCACCTGATCGATATAATTGTATATGCCGCCAAGATACATTCCAAACTTGTGCATAGCCGGACCAAATGAACGAGACTTTTTAAGCTCCTTACCGGCCCAAGAATTGCGGAATTCATCGTCAAACTGACTTAGTGTTTGACCGCCTTCGCCGCCGTTTGATAATTGCTTGAACAGAGTCTCAGCCGCAACCATGCCCGATTTCATAGCGGTGTGTGTGCCTTTAATTTTTGCAAAGTTCAAGGTGCCAGCATCACAGCCTACGAGTAGCGCGCCTGGCATACTCATTTTCCCTAAAGCATTCCAGCCGCCTTTGGTCAGTGCACGTGCTCCATAGCCCAAGCGCTTGCCACCCTGTAATACGCTAGCAAATTCTGAATGATGCTTCATTCGTTGAAATTCATCGAATGGGCTCATATAAGGGTTACTGTAGTTTAAATCGATAATTAAACCGAGTGTGACCATGTTGTCGTCTAGATGGTATAGGAAGGAGCCGCCAGTTGTGCCTTTAGACAGAGGCCAGCCAGAGCCATGAACGACCTTTCCGGCCTCATGATTCTCTGGCTTTACTTCCCATAGCTCTTTAAAACCAATACCGTAATGCTGTGCATCAACGCCATCATTAAGCTTGAATTTCTCTATCAACTCTTTGCCAAGTTGCCCGCGACTACCTTCAGCAAACACGGTGTATTTGGCATGCAACTCCATGCCCGGCTCGAAGCTCGGCTTGGGCTTGCCTTCGGCGTCCACACCATTGTTCGGAGTTGCTACACCTTTAACACTACCATCTTCGTTATATAAAACTTCTGCGCCAGCAAAACCTGGGTAAATTTCGACACCAGCAGCCTCCGCTTGCTCGCCTAACCAGCGCACGACACTCGATAAGCTAACAATAAAGTTTCCTTTGTTATGCATCGACGGTGGAATCATAAAGCCGGGAAACTTAGTTGACCCTTTTTCTTTGAACATGTGCAGTTCATCGCGCTTAACAGCTGTGTTGAGCGGCGCGCCAAGTTCTTTCCAATTTGGGAGTAGCTCATCTAGTGCTTTTGGCTCGATCACCGCGCCTGATAAAATATGCGCTCCAACTTCGGCACTTTTCTCAAGCAGGCAGATGCTTAAATTTTCATCTAATTGCTTTAACCGAATGGCAGTGGCCATACCCGCAGGGCCGCCGCCAACAATGACAACGTCATACTCCATACTTTCGCGTTGAATGGGTTCGCTCATGATAGTTCTCCAGTAATGGATTGATTGTATTTAATTTGATGACATGCGGCGCTCAATTCGCTTACGTGCATGCACAATATGTCTTTTCATAGTGACCTCTGCCAAGATTGGGTCACGTTGTTCAATCGCATAAACGATTTGTCGATGCTCTATTAAAGAATTGGTCGAACTTCTATTGGCAAATTCATTTTGGTAGCGAAACATCTTTATTAAGTTGTAAATCTCATGAATTAAGGCTCTCTCAATTACTTTATTTTTGCTGCCTCGGACCACCATTTCGTGAAAACGGTAGTCACTCTCAGCGGGCACAAAAGTGCCTGAATTCTCACGCATTTGCTTGCTTTGCGCGTCAATCTCTCGGTGTAATTCGTCAATCTCTTGCGACGTCATGTTGACGGCCGCCAGAGCCACAGCTTTACTTTCTAAGGCTTCTCGGGTGTCATAGAGCTGCAATATCAACTCGCGACTCAAGGTTACTACCCGGGCACCTTGTTGCGGAACGTGCATGATTAAGTTCATTCCTTCTAGGCGGCGAAGGGCTTCTCGCAACGGGCCTCGGCTAACATCGAGCTCTTTTGCCATCTTGGTTTCACTCAGTTTAGTGCCTTGTGCAATTTCGCCGGTAATAATGGCGTCACGCAAGGTGTTCGTTAGCTCAGCACTTAGAGTGCTGCTGCTATGGGTGACACTGGAAAGGGTGGCAAAATCGCTCATGACGGGAAAAATAGAGTTTTTTAAGTAAAATGTCAACATTAATGCGTTTCTAAGTCTGTTTGTGTGCTGAATGGCGCTCATAGGTATCGAAAATGTCGACATTCGTTGAGTTCTATCTTTTTTTGACCTAAACTACCGCTTCTTGGTCTGATGCGAATTATTTAGCGTTAATTACATCAATCAATACATCAATTATAAGCCGTTCGTTATAGGCGAACGCTTTAACTGAAAGTAGGTGAGAAAGAAGCGGCACGCTTTTTAAATTTAACGGCTTTTGGAGTAAGTAATGAAAGTTCTAGTTCCTGTTAAACGCGTTATTGATGCTTATGTGAGCATTCGCGTTAAGAGCGACGGCTCTGGTGTTGACACCGATAACGTAAAAATGAGTTTGAATCCGTTTTGTGAAATTGCTTTAGAAGAAGCTATTCGCCTTAGAGAAGCTGGCGTCGTAACTGAAGTTGTTTTAGTTAGTGTTGGTTCTGCAGAAATCGAAACAGTTATGCGTTCCGGCTTAGCTATGGGTGCTGACCGTGCGATTCGCGTTGATACTGATAATGATGTTGAGCCTTTAGCAATAGCCAAAATTTTAAAGCACGTTACCGAAAAAGAAGAGGCTGGTTTGGTGATTACGGGTAAGCAATCGATCGATGGTGACAATAACCAAACAGGTCAAATGTTGTCTGCTCTTCTAGGTTGGTCGCAAGCGACCTTCGCTTCAAAAGTTGTTATAGATGGCGATAGCGCTAAAGTAACTCGCGAGATCGATGGCGGTTTAGAGACCGTTTCAATCCCAATGCCAGCGGTTGTAACAACCGACCTGCGCCTCAATGAGCCACGTTACCCAACGCTACCAAACATCATGAAAGCCAAGAAGAAGCCACTAGACGTGATTGCTCTTGCTGATACAGGTGTTGACGTGGCAAAACGCCAAACTGTGTTAAACGTTAGCCCGCCTGAATCACGTTCAGCCGGTGTTATGGTTGAGTCTGTTGCCGATTTGGTAGACAAACTTAAAAACGAAGCCAAAGTTATTTAGTGGGTGAATAGATCATGACTACATTAGTAATTGCACATCACGACAATGCGGAGCTACATGCTTCGACATTAAATACAGTAACTGCAGCGAGCCAAATTGGTGGTGACGTACACGTGCTTGTGGCCGGCAGTGGCGCAGGTGCAGTAGTAGAGCAAGCCGCTCAAATCGCCGGCGTTGCCAAGGTCCTTCACGCAGACGCGGATCAATATAAAGACGGTATTTCAATCGAAATAGCTAATCTTGTTGTTAGCTTAGCCGGCGACTACTCGCACATAATGACGGGTTCCACTACGTCTGGCAAAGACATGATGCCACGTGTTGCCGCTTTGATCGACTCTTCGCAAATCTCTGACATTATGGCGGTTGATGCGGCCGATACATTCAAGCGTCCGATCTATGCAGGTAATGCCATTGCGACGATTAAAAGCACTGACTCAACGATTGTGTTGACTGTTCGACCAACTGGTTTTGATGCTGCTGAAATGGGTGGTTCGGCCGAAGTTTCTAGCATCGAAGGCCCTGCGGCTGACGGCACTACATCAGTTGTTGGACGTGAGTTGACTGTTTCTGAACGCCCAGACCTTGGCGCCGCTGATATCGTTGTCTCAGGTGGTCGTGGTGTTGGTAGTGCTGAGAACTTCAAAATTATTGAAGGCTTGGCTGACAAATTAGGTGCGGCTGTTGGCGCGTCTCGTGCAGCGGTTGATGCTGGCTACGTGCCGAATGACTACCAAGTTGGCCAAACTGGCAAAGTAGTCGCGCCAAGTTTGTACATTGCGGTTGGTATATCAGGCGCGATTCAACATTTGGCTGGTATGAAAGACTCAAAAGTAATTGTTGCAATCAACAAAGATGAAGAAGCACCCATCTTTCAAGTTGCGGATTACGGCTTAGTCGCTGATCTGTTTGAAGCGGTACCTGAATTGGTAGAAGCTCTGTAGTAAGCGTTTTTTACCCGGCGGGAGCCTTAGCTCCCTTGGGCCGCGGGCGCTGGGTGCTTAAAGCGACACTTTTTAATGTTTTAGATTAGTGTTTTAGAAAAGCCTCACAATTAATTTTTGTGGGGCTGCTCTTTACCCGGCGTGCGCCTTGACGCACTTTGGCCGCAGGCGCTGGACTCTTTACCCGGCGTGCGCCTTGACGCACTTTGGCCGCAGGCGCTGGGAGCATTTACTTGGCTAGATTGACTGAGAGTAATCCTTTTTTCTCAAGCCCACGTCCGTTGGCATGTTTGTGT
>Ga0316189_10005436_pt1 | contig 12213 bp, 15 predicted proteins | sample LowCovwburrow_MG_FD_204930 | JGI IMG/M metagenome (GOLD analysis project Ga0316189, IMG submission 204930) | Coastal sediment microbial communities from Maine, United States - Lowes Cove worm burrow | ecosystem: Environmental > Aquatic > Marine > Coastal > Sediment | place: USA: Maine... | reverse complement strand
GTAGAGCTTCGTCGGAATAACGACATGATATGAATGTTTGAAGGAACGTGTATGCCGCAACCCGCAATCATACTGGTTAGACCGCAGCTTGGTGAAAACATCGGCAAGGCAGCACGAGCGATGCTGAACTTTGGCCTGACCGACCTCAGACTTGTTGCCCCTCGCGATGGATGGCCAAATCCAAGTGCTGGACCAAGTGCTAGTGGCGCAGACGATGTTCTAGATCAAGCCAAAGTCTTTGATACTGTTGAGGCTGCGGTGGCTGATTGCACACTGGTTTTTGCAAGCACTGTGCGGGAACGCGGGATGCCGAAATCGGTGGTTACCCCCAGCGAAGCCGCAGTGCAGATGCACGCCGCCAGTGACCGCTTAGAGCAGACCGCAATCCTATTTGGGCCCGAGAGATCGGGGCTTGATAACGATGATATCGTGCTTGCAGACAAGATATTGACGGTGCCAGTCAATCGAGACTTTGGTAGTTTAAACTTGGCCCAAGCAGTTGTTTTGTGCGCTTGGGAATATAACAGATTAGCTGACGCCACTGCGCCTGAACAGCCAGCATTCCCGGACGGCCAAGCCTCTAAAGAAATGCTGATTGGCCTTATGGAGCACTTAGAAGGCGAATTGGATAAGAAAGGTTATTTCCGCAGTGAGGATAGACGCGATCCGCAGCGCCGGACGTTGCGTAATCTTTTGCAACACGCTAATTTTTCCCATCAAGAAGTGATGACAATGCGCGGGATTATCAAGTCGCTCGCTAGGGCTGATAAAGACTAATCATCTGGGGCAAACACGAGGGCAGGGCTTCCTAGCCGTCTTCGCGTAGCCACTCAGCGACTGTCGGCGCGAAATAGGTTAATATGCCAGACGCACCAGCGCGCTTGAAGGCCATTAGGCTTTCCATAATGGCCGCCTTCTCATCAAGCCAGCCATTTTGATGGGCAGCCGTGATCATCGCATACTCGCCGCTCACCTGATAGGCAAACGTGGGCACTTCAAAGGTATCACTTGCGATCCGTATGATATCAAGATACGGCATCCCGGGCTTGACCATGATCGTGTCCGCGCCCTCAGCAATATCCATCGCGATCTCGCGCATTGCCTCAGCGCTGTTTGCTGGGTCCATCTGGTAGGTCTTCTTGTCGCCTTTTAGGACGCCTGTTGAGCCCACAGCATCGCGAAACGGTCCATAGAAAGCGGATGCGTACTTGGCGGCGTAAGACATGATCTGCACGCCTTGGTGGCCGGCGTTGTCAAGGGCTCCGCGGATAGCCCCGATGCGACCATCCATCATGTCGCTGGGCGCAATGATATCAGCCCCGGCACTTGCTTGGACGATCGCCTGTTGGCAGAGAAGGCTGACCGTTTCGTCATTCAAGATACGATCTCCCTCAACGAGGCCGTCTTGGCCGTGGGACGTATATGGGTCTAGGGCAACATCAGCCAAAACACCCACATTTAAGCCCTCAGACTTGATTGCGCGCATTGCCGTATTAATTAGGTTGTCTGGGTTTGTCGCCTCAGTAGCATCGTTATTTCTTGCGTCACTGGGCGTTGATGGGAATAGGGCGATACATGGTATGCCAAGGCTCTCAGCTTTTTTTGCGGCACAGACAATCAGATTCACGGATAGTCGCTCAACGCCCGGCATAGATTTAATTGGCTCGCGCTGATCGTGCCCGTTACACACAAACATTGGCCAGATCAGATCATCCACGCTCAACTGATTCTCCCGCACCATGCGGCGGGACCAATCAGTGGCGCGCGGCCTACGCAGTCGAGTTTTTGGAAAATTTTGCATACAAACGCCCCTTGATTACGTAGCGACTGTAAAGGTAGCAACTGGGACTGACAAGGATAAGTCACACAATTACTTGAACCTATTAGGCATTATCTGTAGGTTTATTCCGAATTGAATGTTTTGAGGCATATTAGATAGGAAAGCGATCAGTGGGGCCAGTCGGCCTGTAGCGCTGGAGACTGGTGGGGAACATGAATAAATATGACATGAATGAGCCTAAGCAGCTGTATTTAGACGTTCTGGGACTTGTCGAGCGTTTGCACCGCCGTCTTTTGGATATTTTGAAAGATCATTTGGACAAGCACGGCAATAGTGAAGTGAATGCAGTCCAGGCCTTGCTGGTCTATAACATCGGCGAGAATGAGACGACTGCGGGTGAATTGAAAACACGCGGCTATTATCAGGGCTCGAACGTTTCTTATAACCTCAAAAAGCTTGTAGAGATGGGCTATCTGTCACACGAGCGGGCGGAACACGATCGGCGCTCGGTTCGGATCGGACTGACAGAAAAAGGTAAAGAAGTCCGCGACATGGTTGATGGTCTTTATTCGGCTCAATTAGAAGAACTACAGCGCGATGTTATCATTCCACAGGAAGAGATGATCATGTTGCGCCGGAATTTACGGAACTTGGAGCGCTATTGGACCGATAAGTTGCACTATGCTCGTTGAGGAAGCCCAACGTTTAAGCTCGACTTAATGGTGATGAGGCGCTAAATTATAATGGAATTGCATTGGTAGATTCGTATTTATCATATCATTGTAAATTCGATCATACTGACAGAGATCAAGATATCAAGGGTACTGGATAGACGAATGGATTACGAAAAAGTCTTTTCTAATGCGATCGATGCAATTCGCGACGAAGGCCGTTATAGGGTTTTCGCCGACATCGTCCGTCGTCGCGGCCAGTTTCCTAGGGCTACTCGGTTCGATGCGGGCGACAACCAGCGCTCGGTAACCGTTTGGTGCAGCAATGATTATCTAGGTATGGGCCAGCACCCCGAGGTGCTTAAAGCGATGCATACGGCTCTTGATGAGAGCGGTGCGGGTGCCGGCGGCACTCGGAACATTGCCGGGACTAGTCATTACCATGTCTTGCTGGAGAAGGAACTTGCTGACTTGCATGGCAAGGAAGCCGCTTTGTTATTCACAAGTGGTTATATATCGAATGAGGCAACGCTATCGACATTAGCGAACCTGTTGCCAAACTGCGTTGTTTTTTCCGATGCGATGAACCATGCATCAATGATTCACGGCATCCGAAATTCTGGCGCGGAAAAGCATATTTTCCGTCATAATGACGTGGCTCACTTAGAGGGGCTATTGAAAAGCGTTGATCCGTCTCGGCCCAAGTTAATCGCTTTCGAATCGGTATACTCGATGGATGGTGACATCGCACCGATCGGCGAAATTTGTGATTTAGCCGACAAATACGGCGCCATGACATACCTTGACGAGGTTCATGCAGTTGGTATGTACGGCGTTGAAGGCGGCGGTGTCTCGCAGCGGGACGGTGTGGCAGATCGTTTGACGGTCATCGAAGGCACACTGGGTAAAGCTTTCGGGGTTATGGGTGGCTATATCACGGCAAGCAAAAAGCTTGTGGATGTGGTGCGCTCACAGGCGTCTAGCTTCATCTTCACTACAGCGCTCAGTCCGGTTTTGGCGGCTGGCGCCCTAGCAAGCGTACAATACCTGAGAGAAAGCTCTGTGGAGCGAGAGGCTCAGCAGGAGCGCGCCGACTATTTACGGACAGAGATGCGGCAACATAATCTGCCAGTTATGGACGCTGAAAGTCATATCGTGCCGCTTTGGATCGGTGACCCTCTGCTGTGCAAGCAAGTCTCGGATAAGTTATTAGATGAGCACGGTATTTACGTTCAGCCGATCAATTATCCAACGGTCGCGAGGGGCACAGAACGCCTTCGCTTTACGCCGGGTCCATTGCACGATGATGCGATGATGGATGCTTTGATCTCAGCATTATGCATTGTTTGGGACGAGCTTGAAATCAGGCGAGTAGCCGCTTGAAAGCCTCTGGCTGATCCGTGCTAGGGTATTTCAACTAAATGAAAAACACATTTACAGGTTGGAAGTAGAGCGATGGATGATGTTGTCATAGAATTTGTCCAGCAAGGGCGCTTTGTAAAAGTATCAGCAGTTGATATGAAAACCGGTCAGGAAGCCGCAATTGTTGGGGATGCCAAGGCCTCTCAGTCAACGTTGAAACAGCTTGCGATAAAAAAGCTTAATTATGTGATGCAAAAGAATAAACTTACCCCTCGTTAAGAGGCACGATAACCAGCAAAATAGGCAGTAAGAGAACAATAGGATAGCCAGGCCTCCTTGATGCCTCTCATTTTTCAGTAATTTGTGACCAATCGGCTATTGGGTTAGCAGGAATATCGTGCTAACAAAAATCAACATGTTGTATGCTTTTGCTTAAAGGTGCCCAAAATGACCGATAAACCAATTGCCCTTGCTTGCGACCACGCGGGCTTCCCAATGAAGGAGTTCGCTAAATCAGTCATCGCTGACATGGGCTATCAAACTCTGGATTTAGGCTGCTACTCAACGGAATCCGTGGATTATCCTGATTATGGTATCGCAATGGGCAAGGCGATTGAGAGCGGCGATGCTGATATGGGTGTCTTGGTTTGTGGGTCAGGCATTGGAATTTCAATTGCAGCTAACCGAAATCCTGCGGTTCGCGCTGCAGTGGTTCAGGATGGGCTAGCCGCAAGACTGTCCAGACAGCATAATAATGCCAACGTAATCGCGCTAGGCGGACGCCTTATCGGGGAGGAGCAGGCAAGGGACTGTATCAAAGAATTCTTCCAGACGAAATTTGAAGGGGGGCGCCATGCTCGCCGCGTCGAGATCATGAGTTAAGACTTCAAGTTTTTCGTGTAATTGTATAATTTTAGGGATTTTTATAATGAGCAAATTTGTTCAAGATGGCTTTTTTAGTAATGGGTTGGCCGAAACAGATGAGCGACTAAAGGCATCGATAGACGGTGAATTGATCCGCCAGCAAACGCAGATCGAGCTGATTGCGTCGGAGAATATCGTCTCTAAAGCGGTGATGGAGGCGCAAGGATCGGTGCTGACAAATAAATATGCTGAAGGGTATCCCGGGCGGCGCTATTATCAGGGCTGTCACTTTGTGGACGTGTCCGAGTCTCTAGCCATTGAGCGAGCCCGCGAATTGTTTGAGTGTTCGTATATTAATGTGCAACCCCATTCCGGCGCCCAGGCCAACGGTGCGGTGATGCTTGCTCTGCTGAAGCCAGGTGATACTATTCTGGGGATGAGCTTGGATGCTGGTGGCCACCTAACGCACGGCGCCGCTCCGGCACAGTCGGGAAAATGGTTTAATGCCATCCAGTACGGTGTTCGCCGCGAAGATGCGCTGATCGACTATGATGAGGTCGAGCGTCTTGCTGTTGAGCATCAGCCAAAGATGATCATAGCCGGCGGCTCAGCGTATCCACGGCAGATAGATTTCTTAAAGTTCCGCCAAATCGCTGACAAGGTAGGGGCCTATTTACACGTTGATATGGCTCACTTTGCGGGCTTAGTAGCGGGTGGCGTGCACCCCAGTCCTCTGCCCCATGCTCATGTGGTTACAACGACTACACACAAAACACTGCGCGGCCCTCGTGGTGGAATGATTCTGTCAAACCATGATGATATCGGCAAGAAAATGAACAGCGCTGTATTCCCAGGGCTTCAGGGTGGACCTTTGATGCATGTTATTGCTGCTAAGGCCGTTGCGTTCGGAGAGGCGCTACGCCCGGAGTTTTCTGATTATTCAGCGCAGGTGGTGAAGAATGCTCAGGCACTGGCAGGGCGCTTGCTAGAGAATGGTTTTGATATCGTCTCAGGCGGTACCGATACGCACGTCGTGCTAGTTGATCTGCGGCCCAAGGGTATTACTGGTAAAGCCGCCGATGAGGCGCTAGAGCGCGCTAACATGACATGCAACAAAAACGGCGTCCCGTTTGATCCTGAAAAGCCTATGATTACGTCTGGTATCAGACTTGGCACGCCAGCAGCAACCACCCGCGGATTCGCTGAGGCTGAATTCATTCAGATTGCTGATTGGATTACCGAGGTTGTTGAGGGTTTAAGCGCGAACGGTGAAGAGAAAAATAGCGGTGTTGAGGCTTCGGTCACGGCGCAGGTTAAGGCGTTATGTGAACGCTTCCCGATATACTGACAGATTAATTAGGTCACTCGCTTTTTTACTGTTAGGTCGCGGTGATAGGTGATACATTTTTTGAGGCTTAACAAGGGGTAAGGTTGATCATGCGCTGTCCATTCTGCCAAAATGAAGATACTCAGGTAAAAGACTCTCGTCCGACCGAGGATAAGGCGGCGATTCGTCGTCGGCGCTACTGCCCCGGATGTGAGTCTAGATTTACAACATTTGAACGGGTTCAGTTACGTGAATTGACGATCTTGAAAAAGAGTGGCCGCCGGGTTCCTTTCGAGCGTGAGAAGCTGGAACGGTCGCTTGATATTGCTCTAAGGAAACGTCCGGTGGAGCCTGAAAAAATTGAACGCATGTGCAACAGCATTGTGCGTAAGCTGGAAAGTATGGGCGAGAGCGAAATTGAGTCCGATGAGATCGGCAAGCTGGTGATGGAAGGCTTGGAAACGCTCGATAAGGTCGCATATGTTCGCTACGCATCGGTTTACCGTAACTTCCGAGAAACATCTGACTTTGAGCGCTTGCTGGGTAAGATGATGAATGACGATGGAAAAATCGGGGACGGCAAAGTCGAAGACGGAAAAAATGAGGACGGGGCCTAACCCGACCAACGCTATGACAAACACTAGCAATCAGCAAGCGCAGGATATCAGGTTCATGCGGTATGCGCTTGCGCTTTCTGAGCGCGGCGTAGGGCGAGTATTCCCAAACCCTGCTGTTGGCTGTGTGCTTGTCAAACATGATCAAATAATCGGCGTAGGGTGGACGGGTGATGGCGGCAGGCCACACGCGGAAACAATCGCGCTTGATGCGGCAGGTGATGCTTCCAAAGGCGCTACCGCGTATGTCTCGCTAGAACCGTGCGCTCATTATGGTGAAACAGGCCCGTGTGCAGAGGCCCTCGTGATTGCTGGCGTTGCACGGGTGGTTTACGCGCTGAAGGACCCGGATCCTAGGGTGAGCGGCGGCGGCGCGCAAATTATGGAAAATGCTGGCATTCAGGTGGTGAGCGATGTGCTGGCGGATGAAGCGCGAGCCCTTAACCAAGGTTTTCTGACGGTTCTATCTGATCAGCGACCAATGATAGCCTTAAAGGCTGCGATGACCCTAGACGCCAAGATCGCTACTAAAACGGGTGAGAGCAAATGGATCACAGGACAAGAAGCGCGCAATTACGGTCATCATTTGCGGGCTATTCACGATGGAATACTGGTCGGCGTGGAGACCGTGCTTGCCGACGATCCCGTCCTTGATTGCCGCATTGCTGGACTAGAGAGCTGGTCCCCGGTTCCGATTATACTAGACTCGACACTGCGGACACCTTTTGAAAGCAAGTTGGTACAAGGCGCGGGGAGATCGGGCCTGGTGATCGTGGTAGGACCAGAAGTTGCTAAAAATCAGATGGAGCGCTTCAAGAGCCAAGGGGTTTCATTCATGCAATTGAGCGCTAGACATGATTGCGTTCAAGCCGCCAAACAGTTGGCTAGCCGCGGCTTAACGCGGATTTTGGTTGAAGGCGGGCCGAGCGTTCATGCGGCGTTCTTAAAGGCTGGCATCGCGGACCGTTTGTATGTTTTTACAGCGCCCAACGTGATGGGCGGGGCCGGAAAGCCAGCTTTTGCTGATTTTGGCGTAGAAAAGCTTGAACATTTGGCCCGCTTTCGTCATACCCACTCTAAGCGTTTGGGATCAGACGGTTTGTCGATATTTGAGCGAGACTGATATGTTTACTGGAATCATAACCGATGTGGGTAAAGTAGCGTCTACCGAGCGGACGCTGGACACCCGTGTTGTCATTGAGACGTCCTACGATATAGCAACCGTGGCCATTGGCGCCTCGATCTGCTGTAACGGTGTGTGCCTGACTGTTGTTGATAAAGCTGATGGTTGGTTCGCTGCCGACGTATCAGACGAGACTCTAAAAGTCACAGCAATGGGTGACTGGGCCGCAGGCACGCTTGTAAACTTGGAGCGTTCCTTGAAAATAGGTGACGAGCTTGGTGGCCATATAGTGACAGGTCATGTGGATTGCGTTGGCCGTATTGTGACATTCGATACAGTCGCGGGATCGATGTTGTTGAAAGTCGAAGTGCCGGCTGAGCTATCAGGGTTGGTCGCGAAAAAAGGCAGTATTTGCGTAGATGGTACGTCGCTGACTGTGAACGATGTTGAAGATGGCTCTGACACTAGCATTGTCAGTATCAATCTGGTGCCGCATACGTGGGACAACACCCGCTTTCGGGACTCTATAGTGGGCGACAAAGTGAATATAGAATTTGATGTGCTGGCGCGGTATGTGGCGCGGCTGCAAGTAAGGGGTTAAGGATGCCACAACGGTTTTTATCGCCAATTGAGGATGTCATTGAAGACGCTCGTAATGGCCGTATGTTCATTCTTGTGGACGATGAGGACCGTGAAAATGAGGGCGATTTAATCATACCGGCACAGTTTGCTACGCCCGACGCGGTCAATTTTATGGCGCGGCACGGGAGAGGCCTGATCTGTTTGACGTTAACCAGTGACCGTGTGCAGTATTTGGGCTTGCCACCTATGGCCCAGCACAATGCAATGCGGCATTCAACGGCTTTTACTGTGTCGATTGAAGCTCGTGAAGGTGTAACGACGGGAATTTCAGCGCATGATCGTAGCCATACCATTGCCGTTGCAATCGGCGGCAACCGTGGCCCTGCGGATATTGCTTCACCGGGCCATGTCTTTCCTCTAGAGGCCCGCGAAGGTGGTGTCCTAGTTCGAGCAGGTCATACCGAAGCATCAGTCGATATCAGCCGGTTAGCGGGACTTAACCCATCGGCAGTAATCTGTGAGATCATGAAAGACGATGGCACCATGGCACGATTGCCGGATTTAGTCGAGTTTGCCAAAGAACATGGACTGAAAGTCGCGACGATCCGGGATTTGATCGCTTATCGTTTGCGCCATGATCATATGGTGGAAATGGTGGCTGAAACCACATACCAGAGAAAAAGCGGCGCTGTTTGGAAGACCAAGGTCTTTCGGGCTAGTAGTGATGCCAGTGAGACGGTGGCGATGACGCTTGGCGAGCCATCGGCTGACAGGGGCACACTTACTCGAATGCATGTAATCAATCCGTTCGAGGATTTTCTTGGCGAAGATCATCCACGCACGGGCCAGCTTGAGCGGTCTATGCGGATCATTGAAGAGGCAGGAGAGGGCGTTGTTGTTCTGTTTTCAGGGCCAATGCGCCGGCGCCCCAGCGAGCTCATTCAGCGCCGGGAGGGGGTAGCTCCGCCACCTGAGAGAGACAAGGCTCTGAAGGATTACGGTATTGGCGCGCAGATACTCAGAGACCTCGGAATCAGTAAAATGATTTTGATTTCGAATACTGAAGCAAACATTGTGGGATTAGAAGGGTATGGTCTTGAAATTATCGACTATTGCTCAATTCCATCCACCTAAGATCCTATTAGGACATGAAAGATAAAGTGATGAAAATTTTAATCGTAGAGGCTAGATTCTATGAAGATTTGGCTGACGAACTGGTCGCTGGTGCGACAGAAGCGATCGAGGCTGCCGGTGCGACGTGGGAGCGCATAGAGGTTCCAGGCGCGCTAGAAATTCCGGCTGCCATTGCTTTTGCCAGTGAGCATTTTGACGGCTTTGTTGCCCTTGGATGCGTTATTCGCGGTGAGACCTCGCATTATGATTATGTTTGCGGCGAAAGTGCACGGGCTTTGCAAGATTTAGGGATTTTTGACGGAATGTGTATCGGTAATGGTATTTTGACCGTTGAAAATAGTGATCAGGCCTGGGCGCGGGCTGACCGTGCAGGGAAGAATAAAGGCCGCGATGCCGCTGAGGCAGCGATGTGTATGGTAGAGATACGAAGCCGGTTTGGAGTGTCAGAATGAGCACGAGTGATAAACATCCTAGCCCGCGCAGCACTGCGCGACTTGGAGCTGTTCAGGCGCTATATCAGATTGAAATTTCAGATGAGATTAAGGTTGATGCCCTCATTCAAGAATATCGGAAGCACCGCTTCGGGCAGGAGATCGAAGGCGATCAATACGGCGAGGCCGACGAAGAGCTTTTTGCAGATATCCTGAAAGGCGCAACAGAGCGTCGAGATGAAATTGATGCTGAGATGAGCAAATGTCTGCGCGATGGTTGGCCTATTGAACGGTTAGAACGGGTCCTTCGGGCGACTATCCGTGCTGCGGGGTATGAGCTAATAGCTAGACCTGATGTGCCAACAAATGTTATCATCAATGAATATGTAGAGGTTACCAAAGCCTTTTACGACAAAGCCCAGATATCTTTCGTCAACGGGGTGCTCGACAAAATGTCTAAAACGATCAGGTCTTAGAAAAGGGCGGTCGTTCAAAAAGCGAGATTGAGAATGGCCAACGCAGGCACATCTGGTGAGTTTGACCTGATAGCCCGCTATTTCGCGCCGCTTGCTGGCCCAGAGGGGCTTGGATTGCTTGATGACGCGGCTTTGATCCAGCCACCTGCGGGAATGTCATTGGTCTTTACAAAAGATGTCTCTGTTGCGGGGGTCCATTTTCCGACAAATATAAGCGCCGACGCAATCGGATGGCGCGCGCTTGCGGTTAATCTATCTGATCTTGCGGGTAAGGGCGCGAAGCCGCTTGGCTATTTGCTGGGATTAGGACTAACAGGGCGCGAAAACGATCAATGGTTCCATGATTTTTCCGGCGGCCTTCACAAGGCGCAAACCTTTGGCCGCTGCCAGCTATACGGCGGCGATACTGTTCGCACGGGCGAACGCCTAACGATATCTATCACCGCTATAGGAACCGTCCCAGAAGGTGGCTTTGTGAGAAGAAGCGGCGCCAAGCCCGGGGATAGTATTTATGTGTCCGGAACTATCGGGGACGCGGCGCTAGGCCTTGATTGCTCGAAGGGTATGCTTGCCCATAATGATTTTTTGGTTCGCCGATTAGAATACCCGGAGCCAAGACTTGCGCTAGCCGGAATGCTGTCGAAATATGCGCGAGCTGGTATTGATATATCTGATGGGCTGATGGCGGATGCCGGACACATTGCCCGCACCAGTGATGTTGAGCTTCGTATTCAGGCGGACAAGATTCCGCTGTCTGATCAGGGCCGGGCATACGTTGCGCGGAACCCGGATATATTGCTTAAAATGGTGACGGGCGGTGATGATTATGAGATATTGGCTTGCATTAAGCCAGGTTTGGGTTTGGAGTATCAGCAGGCCGCGAGCAGGATTGGAATGAAGGTGACCGAGATCGGTGAGGTGGGTAGTGGTAATAGCGCTGTCCTGCTGAGCAGAGATCATCGACCGATTGAAATTAGTGTGCATGGATATCAACATTTTTGATATTGGATTTCAGTATTGGGTTTTGGTCCTTAGGGCCTGAAAAAAGATTGGGAGAGGTACGTGGCAGACCAAGAGGTTATAGTCGAGAAGAAGGGCGGTAGTAAAATACTGCTCATTGTTATGCTGGTTCTAGGTTTAGGCCTAGGCGGGGGCGGTGCTTATTTTTACTTGACCCAGATGGTTGAAGAAGAGCCCGTTGGCGAGACAGTCGACGAGGAAATAGTCATGATGGATGTGCCAATCGAAGGGGTTCGCATGCCTATTTTTGATAATCGAGGCCGCTATAGCGGGACGATCAAAATTAGAGTGAACCTTATGGTTGGCGCAGGAGAAGAGTTTGTACTAGCTAAGGGCTTTTCTAGCCAGCTAAAGCATGAATTTCTCAGCGTGTTGGCTAAGATGGACCCGCCACGGGGTGATAACCAATCCGTTAATGATCCGGACCATATTGCCAGTATTCTTTTACCCGTGGCTCGAGAGGTCTTAGGCGAGCTTGAGGTGTATGAATTGCTTGTTGATGACCTGCAATTCGAATCTAGGTGATCGCAGATAATAGTGGATCTCTGTTTAGCGCAGCGCCGCTTAAAATAGCGATATCAAGCCTTGCAATGGTTTAAGCGGGCACATAAGGTTTGCTATCCGGATTCCACAAAAAGGGGGATTTGGCTAACGTCCGCTTGTACTCTTAGGGAATGAGAGCACAGGTTTGGGTTTTTAAATTTTATTCAGGGGAAACTTCCATGGAAATGTTGTACGCAGCGATCGGCTGTGGTGTGATTGCCGTGATATACGGCGTTATCACGCGGAGTAGCATTCTAGCTGCTAGCGCTGGTAATGAAAAGATGCA
>Ga0316189_10005435_pt1 | contig 12214 bp, 5 predicted proteins | sample LowCovwburrow_MG_FD_204930 | JGI IMG/M metagenome (GOLD analysis project Ga0316189, IMG submission 204930) | Coastal sediment microbial communities from Maine, United States - Lowes Cove worm burrow | ecosystem: Environmental > Aquatic > Marine > Coastal > Sediment | place: USA: Maine... | reverse complement strand
GCTCCCGGTGACGAAAAAACACGTTACCAACAATCGTCTTATAAAACTAACTCACTAAGCTTGCCTATGCGTCGTGGCAAAGTCGCTAAGCTGCACGAGATAGCAAAAACGCCTCAGCTTGGGCTTCCGGCATTACCTAAAAGCATAATAGAGCAGGTAGATCACAACAAAATTGAACTCGGCCGCAAACTATTTTTCGATAGGCGCCTATCACATAACAAAACCATGTCATGCGCCATGTGTCATATCCCAGAGCAAGGTTTCAGCAGCAATGAAGTCTCCCGACCAATCGGCTTTGAAGGCCGAGCGATAAAACGCAATGCGCCTACAATTCTCAACATTGCTTTTGCCAAGCGATTATTTTGGGATGCTCGTGAAAACCAACTAGCTCAACAAGCTTGGTCCCCCCTATTAGCCGCCAATGAGATGAATAACGTTTCAATCGGAGCAGTGATCGAGGTTATTAATAGTGACCCTGAGTACCGATCGCTATTTGACAAAGCGTTTCACCAAGCTCCCGACATGCTCAATATCGGCCAAGCAATCGCTCAGTATGAACGCAGTTTAATTGCCGCTAACTCACGTTTCGACCAATGGCTTTACGGCAACATTGGCGACGCGTTAAGCAAACAAGAGATAGCTGGCTATCGATTATTCATTGGCAAAGCAGGATGTTCGTCATGCCACACGATCAATCGTAACGACGCTCTGTTTACTGATCAAAACTTACACAACACCGGGCTCGGCTATTCAAACTCAATGACCAAACACTCAGGCACGGTAACCGTTCAGCTGGCACCTGGCGTTACTACTCAAATGAAGCAAAGTGTTATTCAGTCTGTCGGCGGCATAAAAGAGAATGATCTCGGGCGCTACGAAGTAACCAGCAAACCAAGTGATCGCTGGAAATTCAAGACTCCCTCGTTAAGAAATGTCGAGCTAACCGCCCCCTATATGCATGACGGTAGCTTTAAAAGCTTAGACGATGTGTTAGCGTTCTACAGCGATGGCGGTGTCGAGCACCAGTTACTAAGCCCGCTAATACGGCGATTAAATTTAAGCAAATTGGAGCAAGGTCAAATTGTTAGTTTTTTGAAAACGCTTACTGGTAGCGAGGTGAGAACACTGGTTGCCGACGGTCTTGCAGCACCTATCGGCGATACACTTTTCGAACACGACGAATAGCCATTTTGATTCAGCCTAGCGTGAGCAAACAATAAACCGCTCATATCTGACAATTCATTTTTTAGAATATCAACTTCAAGTAGTATCAATATACTGATCAACAGACGCGCGTTATTATTTAACTCAAGACATCACAGCACAAACAGACTAACAGGGAGACCTCACCATGAGCACTATCGATATTGGCATTAAAGAACAAGACAGGCTTAACATCGCTTTACACCTCAAACACTTATTAGCCGATTCCTACACGCTATACCTACAAACCCATAATTTTCATTGGAATGTGACCGGTCCGATGTTCAACCAACTGCATTTAATGTTCGAAGGACACTACACCGAGCTCGCTATTGCGGTTGATGATATCGCTGAGCGCATCCGTAGTTTAGATGTAGCGGCCCCGGCAACGTATAAAGCCTTTTCTGAGTTAAGCTCAATTAAAGAAGTCGATGGCGTTCCTAGTGCAGAAGACATGACGATACTACTCACTAAGGGGCATGAGCAGGTGGTAAAAACCTGCCGCGCGGCCCTTGCGGTGGCACAAGAAGCTGACGACGAGTCATCATCAGCACTGATTTCTGACCGCATGCGAGTGCATGAAAAAACCGCATGGATGTTACGTGCCTTATCGGCTTAGGGAATCAGCTAAAGTAACGTTTAGTTGAATTGACTTTTAGTTCGATTAAATTGGCGTATTCAGTAACAGCGGCTATAAACCAATAGCCGCTTTTGCTAACACTTTGCGCCACCCAGTGAGCAAATCAATGGTTGGCTTTTTCAATACGCCAAGCGTCACACTCTAGCCCAAGGTATTGCCGTTCAATTGACTCTCAAGGTTTCTAGCCACTTGCTCCGGCGAGTTGGTTTTTCGGGCCATTAGGCTATACACCACCGGCACCACCAGTATGGTCAAGATCGTTGAGGCCAATACTCCAAATAGAATCACCGTGCCGACCACATAACGAGTTTCGGCACCGGCACCACTAGCAAGAATCAATGGAATAGTACCTGCGATAGTGGTGACGCCGGTCATTAAAATGGGACGAAAGCGGATCACCGATGCTGAGATTATCGCGCGATTAAAGCGCATACCCTCGTCGCGGAGTTGATTAGCAAACTCGACGATTAAGATACCGTTTTTAGCCGCTAAGCCGATCAGCATGATTAAGCCAATTTGCGAATAGATATTGAGTGATTGGCCGGTTAACCATAAACCCAGCAAACCGCCACCGACGGTAAGCGGCACCGTGGTAATAATAATCAAGGGATGGACGAAGCTTTCAAACTGGGCCGCTAACACTAGAAACACCACCAACAATCCAAGTGCAAATACGAACGCGATTGAGCCGCCTGAGTCGACAAATGCACGGCTCTCGCCTTTGAAATCAACCACCGCCTCGTCAGGTAAATGCTCGTCAACCAAGCCCTGCAGGTGACGCAACGCTTCGCCAAGGCTGTAACCATCGGCTAAATTTGCATCGAGTGTGATCGAGCGTATGCGATTGAAACGCGACAATCGCTCTGGTGCAGCATACTCCTTAATTACTAAGAAGTTGGAAATTGGGATTAATTCACCTGTGCGCTGCGAGCGCACCTGAATATTTTGAATCTGGTTAAATGAACTTTGTTGCGCGCGCTCACCTTCAATTATCACGTCATACTCTTCACCCCGTTGTTGAAACGTCGTGACTCGGCGACCACCCATCATAGCTTCGAGTGTTCGGCCAATCTCGGCAATAGTAACACCCAGATCGGCAGCACGATCGTAGTCAACGACAAAATCTATTTGCGGACGAGTTTGTTTGTAGTCACTGTCTAAACCGTTAAAACCTGGGTTATCTTGATTGATTTTATCAATAATGATTTGGCTCCACTCGGCTAGCTCTTCATAGGTTGAACCACCGAGTACAAACTGAACCGGCTTTTGAGTGCCGCCGCCAAAACCACTACGCATGATCGGAAAGGCACGCACGCCTGGCAAATCAGATATTCGCCCACGCACGTCGTCCATAATGTCCCAAGCGGAACGACGCTCCGCCCAGTCGTTTAAAATCACGATGGCAATACCAGAATTAAAGCTCTCAATAGAACCAAAGGCACGTGGCGCTCGTACCAACAAACGCTTAACCTCACCGTTTTCCACCAATGGCATTAAACGCGACTCGATTTCAGTCATATATTCTTCAATATACTTATAGCTAGCACCTTCAGGGCCATTAACCAACAAGAAAAAAGCCCCACGATCCTCTTTGGGGCTGAACTCTTGGTCGATGAAACTATACGAAAATACGGCCACAACAATGACCAAAAAATAGCCGGCGAACATCTTAATAGGTGAGCGCAATGAATTAACTAAAATCGTTTGATAGCGCCTACGAAGTCGTCGGAATACGGTGTTAACAGCATCGACTAGTTTGGTATTAGGCTCAGTACTGGCGGTGAGAAGCTTTGAGGCCAGCATAGTAGACAAGGTCAGTGCGATCAGTGACGAGAACGCGATTGCTGCCGCGATGGTCAAGGCAAACTCTGTGAACAGCAGGCCTAAGTCTCCTTCTAAAAAGGTAATCGGTACAAACACCGCGATTAATACTAAGGTTGTCGCGACCACCGCGAAGCCAACTTGCCGTGCTCCTTTGTAGGCCGCGACCAATGGGGTTTCGCCCTTTTCTTGAATCCGTCGTACGATATTTTCGAGCACCACTATCGCATCATCGACGACTAAACCAATCGCCAGCACCAGCGCCAATAGAGTGAGCAGGTTAATCGAAAAGCCGAACGCATAGATCGCTATAAAAGTGCCGATTAACGACACCGGCACTGTTACCGCTGGAATCAACATGACTCGCACGCTACCCAAAAACAAATAGATAACAAACACCACGCACAGAATACTGATAAGTAAGGTGGTATAGACTTCGTTGATCGACGATTGCACGAATATCGACGCGTCAAAGCTTTGCTTGATCGACATTCCGTCAGGCAAGGTTTTGTTCAATTTGGCGGCCAATTCTTTCGCGCCATTAGCCACATCAATGGTGTTCGAGGTCGACTGTCGAACAATACCCAAGCCAATCATAGGCTCTTGATTACCACGGAAAAAAGTTCGATCTTCGACTAGGCCTAGCTCGACTCGAGCAACATCGCCCAAACGCACCAAGTAGCCGTCGTCACCTTGGGCCAGCACTAGTTGAGCAAAATCTTCTGGTTTCTTAAACGCACGGTCGATACGCGCTTTAAACACCACCTCATCCGATTCAATAGCACCGGCGGGAAGTTCTAAATTTTCTGATCGTAGCGCTCTCTCAACATCACCAACACTTAAACCTCGAGCCGCCAGCGCAGTGCGGTCTAACCAGGCTCGCATTGCATAGGCTTGTCGACCGCCGATACGCACGCGTGCAACGCCGTCAACCGCCGAAAATTGATCGACAATGTAGCGATCAGCGTAGTCGCTTAATTCTGGCACGGTCATTTTCGGGCTAACCAAATTCAACCACATGATCACATCGTTACTGCTATCTACTTTTTGAACTTCCGGCGGATCAGCCTCTTCAGGCAAGTTATCAGCAATACCCGCGACTCGATCACGAACATCATTAGCAGCAGAATCAATATCTCGGTTAACCGAGAACTCGATCACCACATTTGATTGTCCGTCGCGTGAGGTAGATTGAATGAACTCGATTCCAGCGACACCAGATATCCGCTCTTCGATAATTTGAGTGATGCGCGTCTCTACGATATTAGCAGGCGCGCCTGGGTAACTTACCTCTACGGTCACTACCGGCGGATCAATATCAGGATATTCGCGTAGCGTCAGCCTATCAAAAGAGACAATGCCAAAAACGATGATTAAAATTGAAATTACGGCGGCAAAAACCGGACGTTTAACTGAAATGTCTGAGATTAGCATCGGTCTACCTACTGGCTAGACTAGTTGCACCGGTGTCAACCTTGACCTGGTCTTTATTGATCTCGCTAGGCTTGGCAGTGGCCGGCTGCTCAGCAGCAGGGCTTGCTTTGTCGACTTGGGTTTTGTCGGCTTGGGCTTTACCCGCATTTGGCTTTTGCAACAATTCGGATAAAGTCTCGTTATTGTTCTCTTCAGCCAATATGGTAATCAAGGAACCATCACTGATTTTAAGCCCGCCGTGGGTTACCACTCGGTCTCCCAGCTTTAGCCCGCTAAGGATTTCGACCTCGCCTTTACGTCGTGCGCCCATAACCACTTCGCGGCGCTCAGCTTTATATTGCCCCTGTTCTGCGATAGCCACAAATACGAATGCCTTGTTACCATTCGGGATAATCGCTTCCTCTTGCACCACTAAAGCATCTCGCAGATTGCGGTCGAGAGTAACCCGCATCAGTAAGCCCGGCTTTAAGCTAAAATCACCATTGGGGATTCGCGCGCGCACCAAAATGGCTCTGGTCACTGGATTTACCCGGCTATCGATACTGTCGACCGTCCCTTCATACAACTGGCCTGGAAATGCGCTGGTAGTCGCGGTGACGCGAATACCTTTCTTAAGCGAGCCAAGGTAAACCTCGGGCACCGAAAAATCTAAGCGCATAATAGAATCGTCGTCGATATTAGTAATTGACATACCGGGTTGGGTCAAGGCACCGACACTGATGTTTCGTAAGCCGACGAGTCCATCAAATGGGGCCAATACTTGGCGTTGTGCGATACGTGATTTGATCGCGTTTATACGTGCCTCGGCTACCTGCATTTCACTTTTAGCATCATCTAATGCCGCTTCGGACGCCGCTCCGCGACCGATCAGAGGCTTAAACCGTTCAACCTGTCGACTGGCACGCTGAAAACGAGCCTGCTCTTCGGCTTGCTGTGCCAATTCCTCGGAGACATCCAACTGTACCAACAGGTCGCCCTTAGTCACACGCTGGCCATCAACGAAGTTTACTTCGGTAACCAACTCGGTAACAGTCGATGCCAGCGACACAGCTTCATTAGCACGCAAGCTACCAAGGCTTTCTACCTGATCAACCATATCTAACTGTTTAACTGCAGAAACATACACTCCGGTCGCTTTGCTTTTTTGAGCATAGGCTTGTTGAGGGTTGATTGCGCCCACTAGTGAAAAAGCGAATAACAGCAGTACAAGAGAAGTTAATATTTTCATAAGATTTGGGTTCCGCAAAAGGTGTGCTGTTTTTCGGTCAATTTAGCGTGTTGCCAACGGACCAGCACCCTAATTGGCCATTATCCCAACACGCTTGAATTAATTGATTTATCAAGCTAGAAAGGCGATCTAGGGAACATATCCGAAGCCATGCGCGAACATAGTCATATTAAAGACACAGTGAACTTTTTGCTATAACTATCTCACCATAAATAGTATTCGAAAGGCTTAGTTTACTTAGGTTTAATCAAATTTCAGACCTCCCAAATATGAACATCATCTATACACTTTGCAGTTATACTGAGACATCCTGATATTACTGGATCGTAAATATCAGCGCCATATTGACTAAATCTCAAAATAGAGGTTTGTCTTATAGCGACATCAAATAACCCAAAACATTACCTAACAACCCTATCGATCACTAGAACTCCATGCTTAAAAAACGTTGGTTAGCTGTTGTAACAATTTGTCTTAGTATCTTTTTGATACTAGCGCTGGTTAAGTTTGTTCAAATCCGTGCAGCCATCGCTTTCGGTAACTCATTTCCCGAGCCCAGCGAGACAGTGGAGTTTGAAAGCATTGTCTACAGCTCGTGGCAACCTCAGATCAAGGTAAGTGGAGAAGTTCGACCTTCGCAAGAAGTTGAGCTGCGCAATGAGGTGGCAGGCGTTATTGCCGATATCGGTTTTGATTCAGGCGCGTTGATCAAGAAAGGACAATTGCTATTGCAACTCAATATTGCCGAAGAACAAGCACAACTAAGTGCGCTGCAGCCACAAATTGAACTGGCTGAACAAGATTTTAAGCGTTTATCGGGCATCAGTAACAAGCAAGCCATAAGCCAGCAACTGATCGATCAGGCGCGCAGTCAACTCGGCGTGGTTAGAGGCCAAGCGGCTTCGATAAACGAGAGCATTGCAAATAAGACAATAATCGCACCGTTCGACGGACAAAGCGGCTTACATGATTTCGAGGTTGGTGAATATATCGAGGCTGACACCCTTGTCTCTTGGCTAGTAGGAAATACCCAGCAGTTATGGGTTGACTTTAAATTGCCACAACAAGGTGGAAAAATAAAGGTTGGCCAAGACATAACGATCGCCGCTCCAGCGCTTTTTGATGGCCACCGCGCCGGTAAAGTAGCGGTAGTTGAACCGGCCTATTCTCGCACCACTCGGAGCCTAACTGTGAGGGCCGTAATAGCCAACCAAGACGATGCCATTACACCGGGGTCCTTTGTCACAGTATCAGCACCTACCGGTTCTAAACAAACTACTATTCGCCTACCAAGCACGGCTGTGCGGTTTGACAGTTTTGGTAGCTATGTTTTTTTACTCGAGCAACAATCTCAGCAATGGAGAGCAAAAAGAAAGCCCGTTAGGGTGTTAGCGAAAGAGCAATATCAAACGGTTTTGAAAACCGATTTACCAGAAGGCATGGTGGTAGCGACGGTCGGCGCTTACAAACTCAGAGAAGGCCTGTTAGTTAAATTGTCGGGTGATGGAAACGCCGATCAACAAGGCCTAAGCCTCGCGCCAGACCCTTCGAACGAGCCAGTCGATACCAGCATCGACGATGCTAATTCGACGTCTGATCTTGAGCCAGACCCTGAACCCGAGTTAGACGTTGAGCGAAAATCAGAACTAGAGCCAGAACTAAAACCGTCTGCAAACGAAACTACGATACGCTCAGAGGCCAGCGCCAGTGAATAAGACCAAAGCATCCGTCATGGACGTTTTCTCCAAGCGACCTATATTAGCGGTAGTGCTATCACTGGCATTGGTATTAATTGGAATACGCGCGGCGTTCGATTTACCTGTATTGCAGTTTCCGCGTATTTCCAGTGCGTCATTACAAATAACCACGCCCTATATAGGCGCGTCGGCTGAGACCGTTAAAGGTTTTGTGACAGAACCTGTCGAGCGAGTTGCGGCCACTGTGCCGGGCGTCGACTATATAGATTCCCGCAGCACACCAGGTGTGAGTTCGGTAACCGTCTGGTTAAAACTCAATGAAGACAGCACTCGTGCCTTGGCAGAACTATCCTCACGATTAGACCAGATACGATTCGAATTGCCTGAGGGCGCACAAGATCCGTCGGTTCAAGTAGTGCGTGCAGACCGACCGTTCGCAATTTTCTATCTTACGGTTAATTATGATCAAGACGTTGCCGATATTTCACGCTTTGAAGCCACTGACTATCTTTCTCGTAACGTAACTCCTGCGCTTACCGCAATTCCTGGGGTTCAACGTATCGGGATTGAAGGTAGCCGCCAACCAGCGATGCGCATATGGATCGACCCATTAAAACTGGCGGCCTATGACTTATCAGCTGATGAAGTTTCGGCAGCACTGCGCGCAAACAACTTAATTGCCACGGTGGGCCAAGCTGAAAATCAATACCAACGAATAGGATTATTAACCGATACGTCGCTCAACTCAGTCGCCGATTTTGAACAGCTAGTGGTCAAGCAAGACAATGGAGCGCAAGTGTATTTGCGCGACATTGCTGATATATCTGTCGATGAAGCCGAGGGCGAAGTGAACGCCAGATTCGACACCAAGAAAGTGCTATACATCTCGGTATGGCCGCTGCCGGGTGCCAACGAGATTGCTATTGGCGACCAGCTCTACGTGATGCTTGAGGAGATTAACGCCACTCTGCCAAAAGGGTTAAGTATCACCGAGGGTTCTGATGGCACGCTGTATATGCGTAGCGCCCTTAAAGAAATTTTTATTACTCTGATCGAAACCATACTATTGGTAGGCTTGGTAGTACTGCTGATGATGGGCTCGTTACGAACCGCATTGGTGCCGCTTATTACTATCCCTATCTCATTACTGGGAGCTGTTGCGGCTATGACGCTAATGGGCTTTACCCTCAACTTACTCACCGTATTAGCGATTGTTTTATCGGTTGGTTTAGTTGTAGACGATGCCATTGTAGTGGTCGAAAATGTAGCTAGGCACATGCGCAATGGCATGACTCGATTGCAAGCGGCGCTCACCAGCTCGCGGCAACTTTTTGCCCCCATAGTCAGCATGACAATCACCTTGGCAGCAGTATACGCACCAATTGGCCTGCTATCTGGCTTAACCGGTGCGCTGTTCAAAGAGTTTGCATTCACTTTAGCAATAGCGGTTCTAATATCAGGCTTCGTAGCGGTCACTCTGTCGCCTATCATGAGTGCCTACGCCTGCCCTGAGGGCGGCGAAGAAGGTCGTTTTACGCTGAAAGTTAATGCTATGTTCGCCACCCTTCAACAGCGTTATAGCCGAGTACTTGATCACGCAATAGACTACAAAACTCAAGTATTGTGCATCGCGGTTTTCTTCACTCTACTTACCGTACCGTTCTATCTTTTCTCACTTAAAGAACTTGCACCGACCGAAGATCAATCAATGATTAATGTGGTTATTCAATCACCGCCAGACGCCTCATTAGAATACACCACCCATCATATGGACCAAGTGGTGCAAACCTTGAAGCAACTAGACGGCGCAAAATTCATGTGGCAAGTAGTCAACCCAACAGGCGCGTTTGGCGGTGTACGCTTCGTGCCGCTATCTGAGCGAAGCGAGAGCGTACATCAGATGTTCTGGAAGGCTTTTGGCTTACTGTCTCAAATACCGGGTCTAAAAGCATTCCCAATATTAGAATCGGCGCTGCCGACCTCTGGTAATTTTTCAGTAGAACTGGTGGTGCTAAGCACCGACTCCTTTGAAGATATGAGGCCTTACGCCGAGCAAATGGTTGACGCTGCACTGACCAGTAACAAGTTTTTATTCGCTGACACCGACTTAAAAATCGATCTGCCACAGGCCAGGCTTAAACTAAACCGAGAGCTAATAGCCGATCTCGGCATGGATCTAGCCGACGTTAGTCGCCAGCTAGGCACCTACCTTTCCGGTGACTTTGTTAATCGATATGATCAAGACGGTCGCGCATATCGGGTAATACCAATGATCCAAGACCAGCAAAAGATTAACCCTAACGACATACTTAATATTCAAATACGAACGCCGCTTGGGGACTTAATCTCACTTAGCAGCATAGCCAGCTTAGAAACCGAAATAGCTCCTAGAGCATTATCTAAGTTTGCTCAGAAAAATGCCTTTCGCGTCTTTGGAGAAGTGATCCCTGGAACCACTAAAGAGCAAGGCTTAGCCGCCCTAGAACAGGCAGCGGCTACAATCTTACCAGCAAACTACGACATCGACTACGCCGGCGAATCCCGTCAAATCAGATTAGAAGGCAATACACTTGAGGGCGTCCTGGTGATCGCCTTAGTATTTGTTTTTTTGGTCTTAGCTGTTCAGTTCAACAGTTTTCGAGACCCCTTAGTAGTGCTACTAGGATCCGTGCCCTTAGCTTTATCAGGTGCTATGTTATTCACATTTTTAGACTTTACAACGATCAATATCTACTCACAAGTAGGCTTCATTACGCTGGTGGGGCTGATTGCGAAAAATGGAATCTTAATCGTTGAGTTTGCTAGCCAATTGCAAAAACAAGGCGCCGACAAATTAACCGCAATTAAACAATCTGCTGAAACGCGCCTACGACCGGTATTAATGACCACCGGCGCCACCGTGCTCGGTCACTTCCCACTGGTGTTAGTCTCAGGCGCAGGCGCCGAAGCGCGCAACAGCATTGGTATCATTCTGGTTGCCGGAATGCTGGTTGGCACATTTTTCACCTTAGTGGTATTGCCGGCGGTTTATCTTGTTCTTGCCTCTGAGCACAAACCGGAGCCAGAGCCAGAACTGGATTCGCACGAGCAAGATGAGTTAATCACGACCTGATATTTTGGCTAATTCAATATTTATTTAGTCTAAGCCAGCGCTTAGATTAAATAGTGCAAGCCCTGCTTATATTGTGTAGGGCAATGCACGCACCCTACTTTAAATCAGCGCTTAGACAGATGCTTAGTTTTGCGGTTAGTAACCCGCTCACGCCACATTTTGAACGCGCTGGCTTTCATCTCTTTATGCATCAACTTGATCACCTGCCGCTCAGACAAAGCATAAAAGGATATTAAAGTCAGCAGGAGGTACTCCGCACACTATTTACCGATAAACTCAGAAGTTATGGTGCCGCTCAGCGAGAAATGGGAGGAGCTTGGGAGCATGACACATCGCAGTATTAAAATAGCCGCTGTGAACAATCGCACCGGCCAACTCGAAGTAAAGAGCGGAGCATTAAAATGTTTAGATCAATGAAACAGGGGCAACGTTTCTTGAATGTTCACGCAGCTGTCTCTAATTTATTCAACTTAGGAAGACATTCGACGACGGCCAAGATCTATCGAAAATTTAGGGATAATTCGTTCAATGAATGGAATTTGATAGCTTCATAAACAAGCAATAACGAATTTCATTCGCTCTAGGACGTTAAGTTGTCAAAACTTCGGTGATGCCTTAAAGTATTTGAACAAATTTTCTTCGGGCATGGCCAAATTTTAAGACTTCACTATTCGATCTTGCAGTTAATCTGACAACACCCAAAAAAGTTATTTCTGAGTGCAGCTTGCGATGATCCAGTCCTCGAATATTCTAGACTTTAGAGAATCATTTCTATCCTGGCGGCAATACAAGAAATAGTCTCTCTCCTCAGGAAGTGATTTTCCGGCTAGTGTTATTAGTTGCCCTTGTTTAATAAATTCTTGGGTTTCAAACTCATTACAAAGAGCGACACCGTAACCTAAACGAGCAGCTGTTAGTGCCTGGCTAGTATTTGGGAAATAAATATTATTTTGGGCTGTACATGTTGAACTGGCGTGTTGACTAAACCATCGATCCCAAGATGCTTGGTTATCATGGAGTAGCGTGAACAAGCCCAAGTCTTTAATTTTGAATGGTCTGCCCCTACCTTCAATCACTAT
>Ga0316189_10005433_pt1 | contig 12217 bp, 6 predicted proteins | sample LowCovwburrow_MG_FD_204930 | JGI IMG/M metagenome (GOLD analysis project Ga0316189, IMG submission 204930) | Coastal sediment microbial communities from Maine, United States - Lowes Cove worm burrow | ecosystem: Environmental > Aquatic > Marine > Coastal > Sediment | place: USA: Maine... | reverse complement strand
TCGTTCCTGGTCTTGCAGGGCACAATGGCTGGTTTCTTAAATCGCCGTCAGACAGTTTCTTTGAAATCGATCAGCTTTTTCTCTGGTCGGCCAGGCTGGTGGCATTGGTGCCTAAACCACGGTTCGGCTGTATCGCCATCGCCAATTCAGACGCCGGCGCCAACGCCTACACGCATGTGGCGATCGATCAGGCCTGGCGCGCGGTTGAGGACTTGAAAGCCTGAGGGCTAGCCAATTTCAAACGAAAGCGCCAGCACGTCCCACAAGATCGAGGCCAGGAACAGCGGCACGAGAATAGCATGCACGATCCGGTTCTTTGTGATGCCCAGGACGATAAACCCGGCCAGGCCGATAAACGAAGTCGCGTTGTCGACCACGAACAGATCAAAACCGACGACGATCGGGCGAAACAGGGTAGCCAGCACGACCGTGGCCGCCCCGAGCCACCAGACCGGCCGCATTTCGCCATAGTAGTAGTCCCTGACATCGGCACCACGAACAGGTTGGGGAAACAGCAGGTGGGCAATCAGGAACAGGCCGACCGGGCCGCTCAGCATCAGCAGCAGCCCCGGAAAAGTCCAGCTGCTGACCTGCTGCAGACCCCAGATTTCCCACCATTGCTGAAGCAAGGCGACCATGACGAATACGATAAGGACGGAATGGACCCAGTAGGGAGTGACCGATTGCCGGAAACGAAACATCTGGGCGACCCCTTTCAGCAACTCGGTGAGACCAAGGCCGATGATGATCGACACCAGGACCATTAGGAATTCGAACAGGCTCATGCGGCTCAATCTAGCAGAATGGCTGGAATAATTCGCTGACCAAATAACTTCGGATTGGAAATAAAGTTACCCGTCAAGGAGTAATTACCCGAAAAGCGACTTAAGTCAACCGAAACAGCGCCCGATGCAACTAAGCTGATACGGCATGGCGATGCAGGGATCGCCCTGGTCCCGGATTCGCCGGGGAGGGATAACATGGCCAATCTGCTCCGGATTCCAACCGGTGACGCCTCCCTTGTGTCTGCCGGAAATGAGTGGGGTGCTCCGTGACGGGGGGATTTGTTTCCGAACTCCGTCGCCGTCGCGTACTGCCCATCGCCGGCGCCTACATCGTCATCGCCTGGCTGGCGACCGAAATCGCCGGCTTCCTGCTGGAACAGTCCGGGGCACCCGGGTGGATTCTGCGGGTGCTGGCCATCGCTTTCGTGGTGGGATTCCCGGTCACCGTGGTGATCGCCTGGGTGGTGCAGGTGGAGCCGGGCGGCAAGTGGGCCCTCGATTCCTCGAAAGGCCAGGGCAAGGCGGTTGCCGCGTCCGTGCTGGCTGGCATCTTGGTCACGGCTGGGCTTTCCTGGCTAATCGTCCCCCGCATAGAGGATTCTCCCGTGCACCCCGACTACGATCCGCTGCCCAACTCGGTGGCGATCATGCCGTTCCTCGATCCGGAGCTGACGCCCAACGAGGTCACCGTCGGTGAGACCCTGTACATAGCGCTGACCGGCGGTCTCGGCGTCGTGCGCGAATTGACCCAGGTGAACCTGAAGCTAAAGGAGGAGCCCGGCGACCTCATCCGCTTCGGGCGCCGCATGCGGGTGATGGCCCTGCTGGCGGGGCGCATCATTCGCTCCGCGGGGGGCGCCCAGGTGGAGATGCGCCTGCTGGACGTGAGCACTGGCAAGACGCACTGGACCAGGCGCTTCGACTGGGACGCCACGCGCATCATGGAACAGGGCAGCGATGTCGTCAGCGGAGTGCTGCAAACCATGAACCTGCCTCCGGTATCGGCCGAGGAATTTGCCGGCACCCACAACCGGGAGGCCTACGACGCCGTGCTGATGGGCCAACGAGCTCGCCGGCCAGGCACGGGAGAAGGAATCATAGCTTCAATCGAGTGGTTCCAAAAAGCCATCGACCTGGACCCGGCTTACCTGCGCGCTTACATTTTGCTGGCCATGGCCATTGAGTCCCAGTTCAACTATACGAAAGTCCCCCAGGACGAGGAGGACGCCATGAAGGATCGGCAGAAACAAGCCGTGAAAATTGCCGAGAAGCTGGACCCGGATTCGCCGGACGTGATCTCATTTATTGGCCGTTTGCACATCACGGAAGACACCCCGATCGCAATCCGGGCGTTTCAGCGGGCGCTGGAACTCGACCCGAATCACCAGCCATCGTTGCTGCGCTATGCCTGGGCGGCCGGAAACATTTATCCGTACGACCAGGAAAAATCCCTGGAGCTCTGGCGGAGACTGGTTGAGCTGGATCCGCTGGATGCCAACAACCACGTCGAACTTTCTATGGCGCTGGGACGCGTTGGCCTGGACACGGAAGCGGAATCCGAGTTGCAGAGAGCCATTGAGCTCGAACCGGGGAATCCTGAGCCATATCGAATACTCGGAGGCAGGCTGGAAGACAGAAACCGGTACGCTGAAGCCCACCGGCAGTACGTTAAGGCTTACAAGCTGGACCCGGAAGGGTTAATCAATGCCGGCATGATCGCCGGGAACTATGCCCGGTTGGGTGCCCGAGACGAGGCCATGGCATGGCTCGACAGGGTCATCGAACTGAATGCCACGGGCCGGATAGCTTTTCTGATCGCGGTAATCGTGAACACGGAACTCGGCAATGGGGGACAGGCCGATGCGTTCGCAGAGCAATTTGCCGAGATGTATCCCGACGATGTTCGGGTGTTCCTGGTCCTGCAGGAAAAATACATCCGCAATGATCAGCCGGAAAAGGCGCTGGAACTGTACCTGGAAACCTACCCCGACCTGCACAAGCCATACGAACTGCTAAGCGACGCAGACGAGATGTGGAGAGTCATCGAATATGCAGGACTGCTGGTCCGGGTGGGGGAGGAGGAAAAGGCCCGGCTGCTGCTGCAGCGTATTTTGGAGCGCATCGACGAAGAATGCCGCCCGGGAGGTGCGACCGGGAGTTTTCTGTGTGACTGGACTTACGTCGTCCACGCCTACCTGCGCGACAAAGACAAAACCCTTGCCGAACTCCGTCGCCTGATCGTCGAAAAGCAGCAGCGGATGTATTACCGAGAATGGTATTGTTTCGACCACTCACCCTACGGCGAACTCGACTTTCTGAAGGGCGATCCCGAATATGAGCGCCTGATGGACATCGTCAGGAACGACTTTGCCAGCCAGCTGGAACGCGTCAGAGAGATGGAGCGCAACGGCGAGATACCGCCGACACCACCATAGTCATCGGAAATTGCCTGGAAATAACGCCTTTAAAACAACAACTTTCTTCCAACAGCTAGGTATTTCAGGTAATAGCGCGAGATTTGGAGAGCCAGGGCGACTCAGGTCAATTATGAGTCGACGCCGGACAGTTATCCTGCAAGAGGCCGCGGTTGCAGCTTCGGCAGGGGCTGCTGACTGCACTGAGGAGGCTTTAAATGGCAACTTCGATCCGCGTTTTGACGGGCACGGGGTTGCTTGTCTTTGCAATTTGTACCTTTGCTCAAACCGACACCACGGCTGACCAGGCTGAAGAGGAAGCCAAGGTCCTCGATCCTATCCTGGTCACCGGTTACCACCTCAAACGAATTGACCTGGAGGGACCAGCGCCGGTCGTTGTATTTGACCGTGCCGAACTCGACGATGCAGGTGTGAACACCCTGGAGGAGTTTACACGCAACCTGCCGATCAATTTTTTCTTCCAGGAACCCCCCTGGGGTGCAAACGGCCAGGCGACCTTTGACCTGAGAGGGATCGGCTCCGGGGCGACCCTGACCCTGGTCAATGGTTTGCGCATGGCGCCGTATGCCTGGTTAGGTACATCGGAAGTGGACGTCAATGCGATACCGGTGTCTGCCATCGAGCGCATCGAGATCTTGAAGGATGGTGCGTCGGCCATCTACGGTGCGGACGCAATCGCCGGCGTGGTCAATATCATCCTTCGCACCGATTTCGACGGCATGGAGGTCAATGCCGGCTACGGTGTTTCCGAGCATGGCGATGCCGACGAATTTCTCGCCGATTTTGTTACCGGCAGGGACAACGGACGCGGCAGTTTCATGTTTGCGCTGAGTTACTTCAACCGCGATCCCGTTCCGGCGCGCGCCAGGGACTGGGCAAGTGACCTTGACTGGTCCCCATTGGGCGGCCCAAACAGGCGCTCTCCTGTAGGCTCACCACCCACCCTGCTTCGCTACGACACCTTCACCTGGGAGGCAGACCCTGCCTGTGGCACGGACCCTGCGCGCAGTTCGGTCGGTGAGTCGCCGTGGGGTCCGGACTACGGAACTGCATGCCGCTACAACTACAACCACGATTCCGGCCTGTTGACCGGCCAGGAACGGATCGGGGTGACCCTGTCCGGCAAGTACCAGCTGAATTCAAAGATCTCCTTTTTTGGCGACTTCTTTTATACCGATATGGATGCGGATAACAGCCAGGCCCCCGCACCCGTTTACGGATCCCCCGACTTACCCACCTATGTCGGCCTGCCCTACCTGCCGGCCGAACACCCGAATAATCCTTTTGGCGTCGAGGGTGAACTCGCTTACAGGGCCTTGGAGTTCGGAAACCGCATCTATTCGACCGATTCCAGCACTTATCGCCTGGCACTCGGGATGGAGGGCATATGGGGGGACTGGGACTGGAAAGCGACTTTGCTCGGAAGCAAAAGCCAGGTAAACGTCGATTACATCAATGCCATGCGTCAAACCCTGTTCCAGGAAGCCCTGCTGGGCAGGGGAGGCCCCGAAGGCAACCTCTGGTATAACCCGTTCGGTTTTGAACCGCAAAACGACCCGGCACTGATCGAGTGGCTGAAGGTCGATGCCGTGACCCGGAACAAGAGCTATGAACGCAGCGCGGACCTGTTGTTCAGCCGAATATTCGGCGACTTGCCGGGCGGCCCGGTGGGCGCCGCCGTCGGCCTCCAGTATCGTGAACAGGAGTTGGATCAGTGGGCAGATGAGCACCTGCGGTCGGGCGACCTGGCGGGTGCCTCGCAGGAAGCCCCCGTGTCGGCTGACCGGGACATTTTATCGGCCTATCTTGAATTTAACCTGCCCATCCTTGAAACGGTGGAGGCCCAACTGGCGGTGCGCTATGAACACTACTCGGATTTCGGATCCACGACCAATCCGAAAATCGCCCTGCGCTGGCAGCCGGCCGAGTCAATCATGTTCAGGGGTTCCTGGAGCACGTCTTTCCTAGCTCCCGATTTCTGGCAACTGTATGCGCCGACCACGGATTCGCTGTACAACCTTGAGGACACCGTCCGCTGTGAATACACCGGGTTACCCGAAGACTGCGATTTTAGAACGTATTTCGGCACCTACGGTGGAAACGCCGACCTTGATCCGGAAGACGGTGAATCGTGGTTCGCGGGGCTGGTCTGGGAACCTGAGTTCCTGCCGGGGTTTGAATTTCAGCTGGATTTTTGGAAATTCAAGCATAAAAACCGGATCGAATGGTTCTGGCCACAGGTCATCCTGGATAACGGGGGTGATTTCGGTATTGTCCGCGAACCCACGGAACCCGATGGAACGCCGGGCCGGATCATTTCCGTAAAAGAGACCACCTGGAACCTGGATGTATTTCAGACCCGGGGTTTCGACACCACCGTGCGTTACGCATGGCAAACCGACAAGGCAGGGGATTTCAAGGCGACGCTGATGCACACCTATATCGACCGCTGGATGTGGACCGAAACACTCTGGGACGATGAGGGATTCAATTATGCCGGTAAAGTCGTTTTCTACCCCATTCCGCGTAACCGCTTCAATCTTAATTTTTCCTGGGATTTGCACTCACACCACGCCGCGGCGAATGTTCATTACCTGGGGCACTGGGAAAACAGTTCCGGGGTCTGGGTTGATGGGGAAGAAACAGACGAGCCCTGGGATATATCGAGCCAGACCACCCTCGACCTGCAATATGCCTACACTTTCGAGAAGCTCAGAAATGCAAGACTGAGAATTGGCTGCATCAACTGCACCGGGGAAACACCACCTGTCACCTTTGGCGTGGACCAGCCCAATCTGGATTGGCGCGGCCGGTTCTACTATGTCCGCTGGCAACAGCCCATCCGCTAAGCACCGTTGAATGATATGACCGGGTTACTGATTCGAAGATCTGAAGTGACCAAAGCAAAGTGAAGAACCATGTCAAGCCAGACCAATCTTCTGACTGAACTACAGCGCCGCCGCGTAATTCCCATCGCCGGCGCCTACCTCGTCATCGCATGGCTGGCAACCGAAATCACCGGCTTCCTTCTGGAACAGTCCGGTGCGCCGGGCTGGATCCTGCGGGTATTGGCCATCGCATTCGTGGTGGGCTTTCCGGTTACGGTCATCATTGCCTGGGTGGTTCAGGTCGAACCTGGCGGGAACTGGGCACTTGATTCCTCGAAGGGCCAGGGTAAAGCGGTTGCAGCTGCTGTGATCTCCGGTATCGTGGTTACTGCGGGGCTATCCTGGTTGATCCTGCCGCGCATTGAGGACCCACCCCCCATCATTGATTACAATCCGCTGCCGAACTCCGTGGCGATCATGCCGTTCCTGGATCCCAATGCAACGCCAAATGAAGTCACGATTGGCGAAACTTTGTACATCGCACTGACCAACGGACTTAACGCCTCGCGTGAACTGACCCAGGTAAGGCTGAAACTGAAGGAGCAGCCCGGGGACCTGGCCGCCCTGGGCCGGCGAGTGCGCGTTCTGACGTTACTAAGCAGTCGGCTTTTACGATCAGCCGGTTCCACCCGCGTGGAGATGAGCCTGCTGGACATTGGCAGTGGTAAACCACGCTGGACCCGGCGCTTCGACTGGGATGCCACCCAAATCATGGATCAGGGCACCGAGATCGCCAATGGCGTGCTGCAATCCCTGGACCTGCCGGTCATCACAAGAGACCGTTTTGCCGGTACGGACAACCGGGAAGCCTACGATGCTTTTCTGATGGGGCGGCGACTCGCCTGGAGGCGATTTCTGGAACCCGATATTCAGCAGGCTATCCTTCATTTCGAACGGGCTATTGAGCTCGACCCATCGTTCCTGACGGCCCACGTGGCATTGGCAAACGCGTGGGCATTTTTGTCTTCCACGTTTGTCGGTTCCGATCAGGAACGTGAACAGTTACAGAGTCGCTTCGACCACGCCAGAGACGCGGCGCAGCACCTGGATCCCGACTCGCCGGATGTGCTTGTGTTGCTTGGCTCATCGGCCGCACTCGGCTCATCGATGGAACCGGGCGATCGGGAAATTTCCATCCAGGCCTACCAACGCGCGCTCGAGATCGATCCTGACAATCTCTATGCGCTGCGGCGATATGGTTGGCTTCTATGGACAAACCCAAGGGACAGGAGTGACCACGCAAAAGCCGCAAAGCTGTTCAGGAAACTGGTTGATTCGTACCCGTTGAGCGCGAACGAACACCAGAACCTGGCGCTGGTGTTGTATTCCCTGGGGCGGGAGGAAGAAGCGCGAGAGGAAATGTTGCGCTCCATAGAGCTGGAACCGACGTTTACCAGTAATTATGGCTGGCTGGGTCGTTGGGAAGCGAACAGTGGATTTTACGATCGGTCAATCGAATACTTCAGCAGAAATCATGAATACGAGGATGCCGGGTTCTGGCTCGCCGAAATGTATGCCGTTTTGGGCGCCGAGGAGGAGGCCCTGGCATGGCTGGGTGGAGAATCAGGCGTACAAAGGATGCTGGAGCCGGATTACCAATTTTGGGCTCTCCGGTTTGCTAACAGAACCTTTGCGCTGATGGGCCGTGAGGATTGGGCCTACCAGGTCGTTGAACGCCTTCCTGAATGCGTAAATTACGACCTGCTGCGTGACATCCAGCCTGAAACGGCGCATCGTGCCGTGCAGAACTACAGGGACTGCAATCCCTGGCTTGCAGACCCGGATGCAATCGCCATCGTAAAGGATGACCCCGACAAGGTATTCGACCTCGTCCAGTATGCCTGGCTGTTGAAGAATGCGGGCGAGGAGGCGCAAGCCCGGCAATTGGGGCTCCAGAGCCTGGCTTTTTTCGAGGGCTTCTGTAGAGAAGACCAACGAGCGAAAGAATCCTGGTTATGCGCTCACGGGCTGGGCTGGGGAGCCTATGCCTTGCTACAGGACAGGGAGGCAACCCTGGCGGAACTCCGACGCATGATCGAGCAGGAACACTACCGATACCCCGTATACAGGGATCTCAAGACTCAACGGCGCCTCCGATTCCTGCAGGAAGATCCCGAATACCAACGCCTGATGAAGATCATCGAGGACGATCTTGCCGTCCAATTGGAAAACGTGCGCGAAATGGAACGTAACGGCGAAGTACTGTCGCCGCCGCGCGAGGAGGCCATTCGATGATCAATAGTTTTATGACCGAACTCCGCCGCCGCCGTGTACTGCCCATCGCCGGCGCCTACATCGCCATCGCCTGGCTGGTGACCGAGATGGCCGGCTTCCTGCTGGAGCAGGCCGGCGCGCCGGGATGGATCCTGCGGGTACTGGCCATTGCCTTCGTGGTGGGTTTTCCGGTGACAGTGGTCGTCGCCTGGGTGGTGCAGGTGGAACCAGGCGGCAAATGGGCTCTCGACTCATCCAAAGGCCGGGGCAAGGCGGTTGTCGCCGCGTTAGCAGTGGGCATCCTCGTCACGGCCGGGTTGTCCTGGCTGATCGTCCCCCGTATCGAAGATCCACCCGAATACCCCGACTACGATCCGCTGCCCAACTCAGTGGCGATCATGCCTTTTCTCGATCCCAACCTGACGCCTAACGAGGTCACTATTGGTGAGACGCTCTACATCGCCCTGGCCGAAGGTCTGAACGCCTCGCGCGAGTTGACCCAGGTGAATCTCAAGCTGAAAGAAGCGCCGGACGACCCGGCGGCACTGGGCCGCCGGGTGCGGGTGATGGTCCTGCTGGCAGGCCGCATCCTGCGTTCGGCAGGTAAAACACAGGTGGAAATGCGATTGCTGGAGATTCCCAGCGGCACGCCCAGCTGGACCCGCACTTTCGATTGGGACGTCACGCAGATCATGGAATTGGGCACGGACATAGCCAACGGGGTGCTGCAGTCGGTAAACCTGCCACCGATGACGACCAGCCGCTTTGCAGGTACCGACAACCGCGAGGCCTATGATGCCTTACTGCTGGGTCGCCACCTTGCCTGGCAAAGAGATCAAAAAACTGCGGATCTTGAAGGCGCAATCCCGCAAATACAGAAAGCGATTGATATCGATCCGGGCTATGTGCAGGCATATCTCACCATGGCCAACGTCATTGAGACTTACCTTCGGTTTGCGAAACTGGAAGAACAGGAACGGCAGGCCTATGAAAAACGCATGGAAAGTGCGCTGGCCACTGCCGAGCAACTGGCGCCGAATTCGGCTGATGTGATATCCATGCTGGGCCGACTGGAAGTGTATCGACGGAATACCGAGGCTGCCAACCGGGCTTTCGAGCGGGCGTTGGAACTGGATCCCGATCATCTGCCTTCCCTGATGCGCTACGCATACAACCTGTCCATATACGGATCAACCCATGCCGATTCAGAAAAGGGGGTCAGCCTGTACCGAAAAGTTGCCGAACGGGTCCCGCTGGATGCGAACATCGGATCGGATTTCGCACTCGCTCTATGGAGCGCAGGGCACACTCAAGAGGCACGAATGCAAATGCAAAAGGCCCTGGAGCTTAAGCCCGATTTTGGCCAGGCCTATGCTTACCTGGCCTACTGGGAACGGTTCGAAAACAGGATTGATCAAGCCATATATTACAACGGCAAATGGCGCATGCAAGAAGATGTGAACGGCGGCGCATACAGCCAGGCGGCCCTGTTTTATGCGGATCTGGATGCCCGGGAAGAGGCATTGGCGTTTATGGAAAAGGGACTGGAGACCAGCCCCAAGTGGAGCTTTTGCTGGAGTGTCGTTCCAAACGTTTTGTCCCTTGTGGGTGAAGAAGGACTGGCGGATCATTATGCGGCCAGGGATCCTGAAATGGTGGCGCAGACGCCACCTGATTCCTGGTTTGGCCTGGAGCTTTTGAAGCTTCTCAATTCCGGCGATGCCGAACAGGCCTTGCAGCGTTATATCGAAGAAAATCCACAATTTTCTGGCCCGGATGTTGCTGTCCTGGATGACGGTAACTATTTTGGAACCCTCAGGTATGCCTGGCTGCTGAACCTGTCAGGCCACGAGGACCTGGCCCGACCCCTGTTGCAGAGCGGCCTGAAATTCCTGGATGAATGGTGCGACGGCAGAAAATTGGAAGGGTTTTGGGATTGTGATTCCCGCTACATCGTGCACGGACTACTCGAGCAACAGGAGCAGACCCTGGCCGAGTTGCGGCGAGTGGTGGTCGAGGACCCGAGCTGGATCACACCGCTGAAAACCTTCGAGAATCACGGTGCACTGGATTTCCTGCAGGATGATCCGGAGTTTCAGCGCCTGATGCAGATTCGCCAGGAGCGTTACGCTTCACAGCTCGAACGTGTCCGCGAAATGGAGCGAAGCGGCGAGATACCGCCACCGCCGTGGGACGTCGCACAACAATAGGAGCGTCCACCGCACGGATGCCTGATCATGTAGTATCTTGGTACGGGGAAAAACATTCCCTTGGGTTATCCGGGTAACAGGCATGGCAGAAGAAAAAGCAACGGACGCCAACAATCCCATCAGCGGATTCATCCGGGAACTGACCCGTCGCAGGGTACTGCAAATCGGCGGCGCGTATATTGCCGGCGCCTGGCTCGGCGCGGAAATCCTGAGTTTCCTGTTCGAACAGTTCCAGGCTCCCGGCTGGACTTACCGCTTGCTGGCGATCCTGCTCGTGGTCGGTTTTCCCATCTCCATGGTAGTGGCATGGGTCGTCCAGGTGGGGGAGGACGGCAAATGGGAGATAGATCCGTCCCGTGGCGAATATAAGTCACTTGTGATCGCCATCACCCTCGGGCTGTTGGTCACCGCGGGCCTGTCCTGGCTGATTCTGCCGCAGCGCGAACCGCCCCCTGTTTATCAGCCATTACCGGCATCCCTGGCAGTGTTGCCGTTTGCTAATTCCACGGCTACGCCGCATGAGAAAACGATGGCCGAAACGCTGTACCGCTCCCTGATGGAAGGGCTGGAGCAATCGGCCGAGCTGACCCTGGTGCGTCTTGGCCCGGGCGAGCAACCTGAAAAGCTAAAGGATTTCGCAGAAAGCCTGGGCGTGGCAGGCCTGGCATCCGGACAATTTATGCGCTCCCAGGAAGTCACTGTCGTTGAAATCAAGCTGCTGGACGTGGTCGCTGGTGAAGTCAGCTGGACGGAGTCCTTCACCTGGGATTCCTCTAACATCCCGGAGATATCCCACGCCATCGCTAACGGCCTGTTGCTGGCAATGACACTGGAGCCGCTCGCGGAGGAACGGTTCACCGGCACCCGGAACCCGGAGGCTTATGACGCCTACCTCGATGGGCAGAGGTACGCGGACTCACTGGACCCCGGTTCATTGGAACAAGCGATCGGGCAATTCCAATCGGCCATCGAACGGGATCCGGGCTTTACCCTTGCCCATGTCGGCCTGGCGCAGGCGATCTACGACCTCCTGGACACGGGGACCATGCCTGAAGCCGAGACAGAGTTGCTGGAAGAGCGGGCCCGAAAAGCCGTCAACATCGCCCAGAAACTGGAGCCGGATTCGGCTGACGCCATTTCATTGCTCGGCCTGCAACTGGACAACCGGCAACTGCGCATCCAGGCCTGGGAACGTGCCCTGGAACTGGACCCGAACCACGCCATCAGCTTCTATCGCTATGCCACGGAACTGAAGGAAGACGGCCAACTCGACGAGGCCGAGCGCCTGGTGATGCGAGCCATTACGCTGGAACCCAGGAATATCCGCTACCGGACCCTGCTGGCTGAAATTTTCCGGGAACAGGGGCGCGAGGTTGAAGCGCAGGCCGAACTGGAAAAGGTGCGATCATTTCAAACGGGTTTGAATGATTGAATACCAAAAGGTGACCGCACCCCGCACCGACCTCTAGTCGCTCAGCACACCCCTGATCGGAGAAACCGGCCCGTCCGCCTTCCGGGCCAGGAACTCGGAGAACGACTTCCCAGCCCTCACCTGTTCCAGCCAGTCCTCCGGATCGTATTCGATACCCACCGGGTTGTCGGCCATGTCCGGCCCGCGCATGAATTCACCCGCCTCGTCCATGGTTTCGAAAGCATCGACCTGGAACTCCATCTGGTTGCCGTCG
>Ga0316189_10005432_pt1 | contig 12219 bp, 13 predicted proteins | sample LowCovwburrow_MG_FD_204930 | JGI IMG/M metagenome (GOLD analysis project Ga0316189, IMG submission 204930) | Coastal sediment microbial communities from Maine, United States - Lowes Cove worm burrow | ecosystem: Environmental > Aquatic > Marine > Coastal > Sediment | place: USA: Maine... | reverse complement strand
ACGGGCATCGGCCAGATCACCCAGTTCCGCCAAGGCGCGCTCGGCCTCTTTGCAGGTTGTCCGCGCGGCCATAGCCTCTTCTTCGTGGCGCGCCACCGCAAGACCCAAGGATTCCAACCGGCCCTCGCACAGATTGCGATCCGCTTCGGATCGGCTCAAAGCGCGGCCTGCCTCGGCGACCAGCCTGTCTGCCGCACGGCGCGCGTCCCGCGCCATCGCATCGGCCTTGGTCAATTGGGCCAGCTGTGCGGTCAGCGCGTCATGAGCCGCCCGTGCGCCATCGGCCTTGCCAGTTGCCTGCTCCATTGCCTGCTTTAGTTCTTCCAGACGGTTTAACTGCTGCAGGCGCAGCGCAGCTGCCGACGGTGCATCCTCTGCCCAAGCGCGGTATCCGTCCCACCGCCACAAATCCCCTTCGGTCGATACCAGCCGCTGTCCGGGTTTCAGGTCTGGCTGCAGACGTGGCCCGTCATCCGGATCGACCAATCCGATCTGGCTCATACGACGCACAAGGACATCGGGCACCGAAACATGCAACGTCAATGGCGTCACACCTTGCGGCAACGGTTGTTCAGAACCGTACGCCGGCAATACCGCCCATCCCGATGGGCCATCCGCTTCGACCTGCGGCGCGCGCAAATCATCGGCAAGAGCGGCACCGAGGGCTTTCTCAAACCCATGGCTGACCTGCAACCTATCCAGAATTTGCCCACCTTCGGCGGTGTCACGCTCAAGTAGCTTGGCCAATGCACCAACTTCAGCACGCAGGGCGTTCAGCTCCCCCTCGGCCTCAGACCGATGGGCACGGGCTTCCGTCTCGCGGGCTTGCGTATCTACACGGGCTTCGTCGGCTTCAGCCAACGCCTTATCCGCATCAGCCGCCGTTACCACCGCTTTGGCTTCGGCGGATTTCGCGGTTTCGAAGTCATCGCGTGCTTTGGTCAGTGCCGCTTCCGAGACAGATACGGACTGGCGCGCTTTTACTGCCTCTGCTTCTGCCTTTTCCTGAGTTTTCCGGCTGTCTACCAACAGACGCTGCGCAGACCCATGCCGTGCCGCCAGACGGGCAACGTCCTCTGTCTGCTCGGACATATTCTCTTCGCGCAGTTGCAGCACGGCCGCGGCTTCACGCGCGGCTTCTGCTGCATCGGCTAACGCGTCCTCGTGGCCTTCGGAAGCTTTTGCAAGCTCTCGCGCTTCCCATTCCAGACGCTCGATCGTTTCACCCGCATCACGGTTCAAACCGCTCTCGCGATCAATGTCGCGCGTCAACTGCGCAATGCGCGCGGTCAGCGTTTCGATCATCGATTGGGCGCGGGTTTCCTGATCGGTGAGAGTATCGCGCTGAACCGCAAGACGCTGCACAACAGCCGACGCAATCGCTTCTTCTTCGCGCAGTGGCGGCAATGCTTCTTCTGCCGCCGCGCGTGCTTTTCCGGCACCTTGCACCGCCGTTTCAGCTTGGGCTGCGACCGAAACCTGTTTGCGCAGGGCTTCTTCTGCGGTTGCACGCGCTTCATCAGCTTCGCGCCAACGCCGGTACAGCAACATGCCTTCCGCCCGCCGCAAGTCATTCCCGATTTCACGGTACCGTGCCGCCTGCCGTGCCTGACGCGCAAGCTGGGCCAACTGACTGGCGAGCTGTTCTATCACATCATCTACACGGGCAAGGTTTGTCTCGGCCCCCTTCAGCTTCAACTCCGCCTCATGCCGGCGTTGGTATAGCCCCGATATCCCCGCCGCCTCTTCCAATATGCGCCGGCGGCTCTTGGGTTTCGCGTTGATAAGCTCGGCAATCTGGCCCTGCCGTACCAAGGCAGGCGAATGCGCACCGGTTGAGGCATCCGCAAAAAGCATCTGCACATCGCGCGCACGGACGTCCTTGGGGCCCACTTTGTAAGCACTGCCCACGTCGCGGGTAATACGCCGCACGATTTCCAGTGAATCGCTGTCGTTGAACCCCGCAGGGGCCAAACGTTCCGCATTGTCGATATGCAGTGCAACTTCGGCAAAGTTTCGGGCAGGACGGGTCGCGGCCCCTGCAAAAATCACATCTTCCATGCCCCCGCCACGCATAGCGGTCGGTCGGTTCTCGCCCATGACCCACCGCAACGCTTCGAGCAAGTTGGACTTGCCGCAGCCATTCGGCCCGACGACACCGGTCAGACCATCCGCAATGATCAAATCCGTCGGATCCACAAAGCTTTTAAAGCCGGTCAGTCTGAGTTTTGAAAACCGCACGAAAGATGCCCGTTGATTCTTGTAGTGTACAAACTTGAGGTCAGCGTGCCCCCTCTGTCAACTAAATGCCCCCACAATCTGCGCCTGATGCAGACTTATCCACAAGATATTGACAGAATTGCGTGTCTTGACGCTAACTGACCAAAATCAGGCGCCATGGTCAGATTGGAACGATGTTACACTCATAGCCTTCCTGCAGAATGACATCCGGTTCACCTGTTAAGCGATCAATAACAACACAATCGTAGACTTCCGTCCCGGTTGGAACACCCGCACCCCGGCCTGTTCCACACGCCAGAACACCAATGATTTGCGCAGCATCGCCCCGCACTTCAGCAACGTCACAGCCAGAGACAATGCGCATGGCACGCGCGGCCTGAACCGCAACTGTGTTAAATCGCGGCGCAAACTGCGGCGATATTCTATTTGCCTCCGCAAGATTGTTACGGACCCGAACGTCAAAGACCGCGCCTTCAATATGTATCCGCTGCGGCGGAATACCCGAGAAATACGGGCTCGCTGTATGGCACGCGGCCAAGCAAATACACAACATCAACAACGCAAGACCCCGCACCATGCCAAAAGAGTGCACGATCTTAGTTAATGACCCATTACTGAAAAGCGATTGCTGCCCTGTCCTTTTGGTCATACATTTTTACCAAATAGGAGACTTCAATGCCGTTCCGCCCTGTTGAAACTGAAAAACTCTCAACCGCTGTTGTACGTCAAATCGAAGAGCTTATTTTACGCGGCATCCTTCACCCGGGCCAACGTTTACCAGCCGAGCGCACTTTGGCGGACAGGTTATCTGTGTCACGTCCCAGCCTCCGCGAGGCCGTCGGCCAGTTGCAAGATCAAGGGCTTTTAGTGGCCAAAGCAGGCGCTGGGATCTACGTCGCAGACGTTTTGGGGTCTGCATTCTCTGCGGCGCTGGTCGAGCTATTCTCAAGACATGAAGAAGCCCTGTTCGACTACCTGTCGTTCCGGCGCGATATGGAAGGACTGGCTGCTGAACGGGCCGCACGGCTGGCCTCTGATACTGACTTGCAAGTGGTACAGGCCGTTTTCGACAAAATGGAAGCGGCTCATGGCAAAAAAAATGCAGCCGAAGAGGCACAACTGGATGCCGATTTCCACATGTCAATTTTTGAAGCAAGCCATAATGTAGTGATGCTGCATATGATGAGATCAATGTATCAGCTGCTGCGCGAAGGCGTTTTCTACAATCGTAACATTATGTTCAAGCAACAGACGAAACGCGCTGTCCTGCTTGGCCAACACAGGGCGATCAATGCGGGGCTGCAAGCCAGAAACCCACAAGCCGCGCGCAAGGCCGTAGAAGTGCATCTTGATTTCGTCGAAAGCTCGCTGAGGGACGAGGTGCGCACCACAGGTCAGGAAGTGATCGCCAAGCAGCGGCTCGACAGTGTGATCGACAGCATGAACTAAAAGCCAGCAGTTAACGTCAGCACTTCAGCACCCAAAACGTAAAAAAAGACCGGACAGGCCGGTCTTTCTCAACACATTGGTCAATGTGTCTAGTGTAGTTTCGCATCAACTTCAGCGATGGCAGAATCGATCAGCGAATTGCCTTGGGCTGCGGTCATCTGCTTGGCGATAACATCCCGTGCCGCTGCGATAGCAACAGTTACGGATTGGTCACGCACCTCTTTGATCGCTGCCGCCTGAGCGTTCGCAATCTGATCTTCGGCCGCTGCAATACGGCGCGCCAAGGACACTTCAAGATCTGCGCGCGCCTGTTCAGCGGCGATAGTCGCCTCTTCCTTGGCTGCGGTCACGATACGATCTGCCTGGTCTTTGACTTCGCGTTGCTTACGCTCATAACTGGCCAGAAGGGTTTGTGCTTCTTCGCGCAGCGCACGCGCTTCATTCAGTTCAGATTCAATGCCTTCAGCGCGACCATCAAGCATTTTCCCGATCATGCCGGGGACTTTGAAGTAAATCAGAATACCGATGAAAACCACCAAGCCAAGGAATACGACGAAATCCGTATTCGCCAGCGAGATGCCTTTTCCGGCGGCCCAGGCAGGGCTTGCGGCGACCAGCGATGCTGCGAAGATTGAAAGGCTTGTATAAGTACGCATGTCTTTTATCCCTTCAAGCGCGCATCAACTGCGGCGCTGATCGACTTAGCGTCGGCGCTGCCGCCCATTGCTGCGACGATCTCCCGAGCGGTGTCTTTTGCGACCTGATCTACGGCTGCGGCGGCTCCTGCACGCACCTCTGCAATCGCCTTTTCCGATTCTGCGGCCTTGGCTGCAATCTCGGCGTCCGCTTTCGCGATGGCTGCATCCAGATCGGTTTGAATTTCTGCTTTTGCTTCGGCGACGATACGGTGCGCTTCGGCGCGTGCATCTGCCAATGCTTTGTCGTATGCCGCTTCCGCTTCTTGCGCTTTGACCTTCAGGTCTTCGGCTGCGGCGACATCATTAGTGATCGTACCCTGACGTTCAGCAAGAATGCCGGCAATGCGCGGCAGTGCGACCTTGGACAATACCATATAGATTACGACCAGCGTTATGACCAACCAGAAGATCTGATTGCCCCACGTGGAAAAATCCAGCTGCGGCATGCCGGGTGCGGCGGCCGCGGCGTCAGCGCCATGTGTTTCGGTTGCCATTTTACTCTCCTGCAAGAAACGGGCTGCGATAGTACTGAGCCATTACATCGGGCAGCGCATCTGAAGAAGCGCCGCCCGACCGTAAGGATTGTCGTCTGTCTTTAAGTCTTAGACAGCGAACATCAGCAGCAGAGCGACGAGGAAGGCGAAGATGCCCAGAGCCTCGGCGAACGCGATGCCGATGAAGAGTGTTGCTGTCTGCGATGCAGCAGCGGATGGGTTGCGCAGAGCGCCTGCGAGGTAGTTGCCTGCAACGTTACCAACACCGATGGCTGCTGCCCCGGAACCGATTGCTGCCAAGCCTGCGCCGATGTGTGCGAGTTCGCCTTCCATGTGAATTCTCCTTACGATTGGAAGTTGAGTAGATCTACGGACGACTGTCCGAATTAGTGATGCGGGTGCAATGCGTCTTTCAGATAAACGCATGTCAGAATGGTGAATACATATGCCTGAATGAAGGACACGAGGACCTCCAGACCGTACATCGCCGTGATGCCGAGGATCGCGACGGGGCTAACGGCTGTCAGTGCGGCAAATCCTGCAAACACTTTGATGACCGCGTGTCCCGCCATGACGTTGCCTGCCAGACGAATAGAGTGGCTAACGGGGCGCACGAAGTACGAAATGACCTCGATGATCGCCAAAACAGGGCGCAGCGGCAACGGGGCCGACGCCACCCAGAACAAGCTCAGAAACGCACTGCCGTTCTTGACAAAGCCCAGGATCGTTACCGTTACGAACACGGCGAGCGCCAAGACGACAGTTACTGCAAAGTGCGATGTAGGCGTGAATGATGTAGGGATCAGTCCAAGGAAATTCGCGCAAACGATGAACATGAACAGTGTCATGATGTAGGGGAAGAACTTAAGGCCTTCTTTGCCGCAGATGTCCTCGACCATTTTGTAGACAAAGCCATAGGCCAGCTCGGCTACCGATTGTGACCGCGATGGCACAACCGCCCGCTTGGAGCTGCCGACAACCAGCAACAGGATGATCGCGACAATCGACAAGCCCATCCACATTGCTGTGTTTGTCGGCGTGTACCAAGTCACATCACCACCAAAGAGCGGCTTGATGATGAACTGGTCCATCGGATGGAATACCAGACCGCCTTCTTCTGCGCCGTTTGCTTCTGTTGCCATTTCAGGCCCCCTCGTCTCGATCCTTGGCCTCGTCAGCCAGCTTCTTCTCTTGGATCTCTTGTGCCGATCGGAGCATTGTCTTCACTCCGGCCGCCAGACCCAGCATCGTAAACAGCACCATGAATATCGGCAGCGTACCAAACAGGTAATCCAGACCGTATCCAATGCCAAAACCGATCCCAAGACCGGCTACCAGTTCGATCACCATTCGCCATGCAAGCTGCGCCTGCGAATAATGCTCGTCCGATCGGGGCTTCGGTGCTTGCGACTTTTTAGCCGCCTCGATCCGTGCCTCTAGCTGCTTTAGCCGCTGCTGTTGGTCGGAATCTGACACTGGCGAAGACCCCTTTCAGAGTTGGTGTTTTGCTACGGTGCAGCGCGGCGCGAGTCAACAGGACAAGGCAGAAGGCACCAAATAGTATAGCATACTGTTTTTAATCATTAAAATTACGCTCCCACCCAAGTAGGTCACCCTGTCGCAGGCGCCAAAGGTGTCAAAAACACCAAAATCTCTTATTCAACCATTTGGTTGACGATTGATCTGCAAGCATGCACAGCATTTGTCATGAAGAATAATTTGGATCAGGTTTTCGCAGCCCTAGCCGACCCCACGAGGCGGCGTATTCTGACCATGCTTCTTGAAGACGATATGGCCGTCACAGATGTGGCAGAGCCGTTCGAGATGTCGCTGGCTGCGATTTCCAAACATCTGACGGTTCTCACCCAAGCAGGGCTGGTCAGTCAGGAAAAACGCGGCCGTGTGAAATGGTGCAAGCTGGAGCCGGACGCCTTGAAAGATGCGTCGGTCTGGATGCAAAGCTTCGGCCAGTTCGAACCGGTGAACCTAGAGGCGTTTGAACGTTTTCTGGAAGCTGAACTGCCCATGGCCGAAACGTCTGACTAACGGTGCGCGTCTTCGTCTCTCAGCAAAAGCGCCAAGGCGGTCATCGTGAGAACAACGCCACCCAAGACCCAAACAGACGGCAATGGCTTTCCTTGCGCCGCTTCCCAGATGATGACCCAACTTGGCACCAGATAAGTGTAGGCCATGACCTTTGCTGACGGCAGGCGCAGCGTGGCGGTTTGCAACAGCCAGACGCTTGCCGCTGACGCAAAAATCGCAACATAGCCCAGTGTAAACCAAACCATCGCTGGCAGTGTGCCCCACGAGGTAGAGACCAGATCCCGCGCACCGAAGAGAGTAAGCACCACGCCGCCGCCTACCAGGGTGCCAAAGGTGAAAACCAGTACCGGTTCGCCTTTGTTCAGCTTCCGGACCATCGGGGTGTACACTGCGTGACAAATGCATCCGACAAAAAAGATCATTTCTCCGCGGCCGATCTCAAATGCGCGCAATGCGTCGATGTCTGCGCGAAAAATGACCCAAACGGCGCCGCAGGCGCCGATCGCAAGCGCAACGGCCATGCGCGGAGTCGTCACCTGACGTAAAAGCACCCAACCAAAGAACGCACTAAGCACTGGCGTCAGCGTGAAAACGGCAGCTGTGCTCACGGGTTCCGCCGTTTTAAGCCCTTCGAACATCAAAACAAAATAGGTTCCAAACAGTCCGCCAAGGACAGCGTACCGCCAGCTTGACCGGAACGCGCCCCTCGGAATACCTGTCCCCGCGAAAAGCGCCAGACCTATCAGACTTGCGGCCAGCCAGAACCGGACAGCATTCAGGGCCAGCGGCGCAATATCATTGGCGACTTGCGCCCCGAGCGAAAAAGACCCTGCGACCAACGCCGAAAACAACAGCATCGCGGCGTGCCCCCACAGACGAGGCGTCAATTTTCCCATTCTTTGGCAGATGCCTTCAAAAAGCTCAGGAAAGTCTGCACCTTGGTTGTTCGATGCAAATCAACGTGAGTAACAATCCATAGCGGCCCGCTCCATTCGTCCTGATGCGGATAAACCTCAATTAGTTCCGGGTTCAGATCAGCCTCGAACGCTGGTAAAAAACCGATGCCTGCACCGGCCAAAATGGCGGCACGCATGGTGCGTGTGTCCGTACTGCGGAATGTGAGGTTCGCAGCCGGGACGTTGCGCCGCAACCACTGCTCGAACGGAGCACGGCTGTCGTCAGAATCGTGCGCGACGAACCTATGTTTGTCAAAATCCTCTGCACTCTGCGGAAGCCCGTGTTTAGCCGCATAGGTCGGGCTTGCGTAGAACCCCATCCGGAGGTTGTGGAATTCCTGCACCACGTTGTCGGGCTGATCCGGTACCGTCCCTGCACGGATCGCGATATGTGCTTCGCCATACTCCAGCCGGAACAGTCGTTCACCTGTGAGATACCGCACGACCACATCCGGATACTGTTCCTGGAAGGCCATCAACAAGGGCGCCATACGCGATGCGATATCGATCAAAGATGTGACGACCAAATCGCCTGACACTTCGTTGCCACGGCCTTTGATGCGTCCTGCCAACTGGTTGAATTGGTCATCTGTCGCTTGCGCCACACGCAAAAGATCTTGTCCTGCTTCGGTAGATGTATAGCCCCGCGCATGGCGCTGGAACAATTTGACGCCCAATCGGTTTTCCAGCGCGTCGATATGTCGAATAACCGTCGCATGGTGGACGCCCAAAACCTCTGCCGCGCCGCTGACGGTGCCCATGCGCGCCACTTGAAAGGCCGTTTTAATTTCGTCCCAATTGTCCATCTAAACCTCGTTTGGCCAGGCACACACCTGCAATATCCGCCTTGATCCTACAAACACACTCCGCGGCATCCTGCAGCGCTGCGTTCCGCCGCAAACCGGTTTTGTCCAAGCTCCAGTTACCAGAATGTACCTATCGTTTTCTTATTTGCATTTTTGCACACAACCCGTTCAAAATGCAATGTTGCGTTATATTTTGCAAAGCATATTTCTTTTTACAGGTGTTAATTTAACCACAAAGGAAGCCCAGAATGACACACACAGTTTTGCATATTGATGCGTCCGCGCGCCTTGCCGGATCAACCTCTCGCGACCTTTCAGCACAAATTGCGAAAAAGATGGGTACAAATATCATTCGCCGCGATCTCAAGGACGGTATTCCACAAATCGACGAAACATGGGTGAACGCAAATTTCACACCGGCAGATCGGCGCACAACGGCACAAACTGCTGCTCTCGAATTGTCAGACGCTCTTATTGAAGAGATTAAAGCCGCCGATGTGATCGTTATTGGCGTGCCGATCTACAACTTTGGCGTGCCTGCGTCCCTCAAGGCATGGGTTGATCAAATCGCCCGCGCCGGTGTCACCTTCCGTTATACAGAAAACGGCCCCCAAGGCCTACTGGACGGCAAACGCGCGATCATCGCCCTGGCGTCCGGCGGCACAGCTATAGGCTCGGACATTGATTTTGCATCGGGCTACCTGCGCCATATTATGGGCTTTATCGGAATTACCGAGGTCGAAATCGTAGCGGCGGACCAGATGATGATGAATGGCGAGGGCGCATTGTCCAAGGCTGCCGCTCAAATCGACGCGCTCGCAGCCTGAGCCTGACCGCACTCCACAGAATATGAGCAGCGCGCCAATGCGATCCCGCGCGCTGCTTTGCATCTTACAACACCCATAAGGCGACCGGCGTAAAACAGGCTTGGATCGGCGCAGTGGCAGCGTGCACTGCTGACTTGACTTGCGCGCGGCAGATGATTAGTGACGCGCCAACATCCGGAAGCAAATGCCTTCCGGTCCCGAGTGATTTCGGGATCGCCCTCCGTCAGCGCGTTGCGCCCACGGGGGCAAAACTATTTGGCCGCTCGCATTATTTGAGGCGACGGCATTTGAGAATTATTGGCGGCGCTCTTGTCTGAAAGAGGTTCGCAACCGAAACGAAAGGGGCCGTGGCCCATGTTTGAAAACCTGTCCGAACGCCTCTCAGGTGTCTTTGACCGACTAACTAAACAAGGTGCGTTGTCTGACGAGGATGTCAAAACGGCACTGCGTGAAGTGCGCGTCGCTTTGCTCGAGGCGGATGTTTCGCTGCCGGTTGCCCGCGACTTTGTCAAAGCCGTTCAGGAAAAGGCCACCGGGCAAGCGGTCACGAAATCTATCACCCCGGGTCAGCAGGTCGTCAAAATTGTGCATGACGCGCTGGTCGATGTGCTCAGGGGCGAGGGCGAGCCGGGCACACTGAAAGTCGATAACCCACCCGCACCAATCCTCATGGTCGGCCTGCAAGGTGGCGGCAAAACAACAACAACTGCCAAGCTGGCAAAACGCCTGAAGGAAAAAGACGGCAAACGCGTCCTGATGGCGTCGCTTGACGTCAATCGCCCCGCGGCAATGGAACAACTCGCCATTCTAGGCACACAGATCGGCGTCGATACACTGCCGATCGTACAGGGCGAAGACCCCGTCGCCATCGCCAAACGTGCCAAAACACAGGCCAATTTGGGTGGCTACGACGTCTATATGCTCGATACCGCTGGCCGTTTGTCAATCGACGAAGAGCTGATGAGCCAGGTCGAAGCCGTGCGCAATGTCGCAAACCCGCGTGAAACACTTCTAGTGGTTGATGGGTTGACCGGTCAGGACGCAGTTCTGACAGCCGAAAATTTCGATGACCGCATCGGCATCTCCGGCGTCGTCCTGACGCGGATGGACGGTGATGGCCGTGGCGGTGCAGCCCTCTCTATGCGCGCAGTCACCGGCAAGCCGATCAAATTCGTAGGCTTGGGTGAAAAGTTGGATGCTCTCGAAACCTTCGAGCCAGACCGCGTCGCAGGTCGCATTCTGGGCATGGGCGACATCGTCGCTTTGGTGGAAAAAGCTCAGGAAACGCTCGAAATCGAGCAATCTGAAAAGATGGTCAAACGCATGATGAAGGGTCACTTCAGCATGAACGACCTGCGTCTGCAGCTTGAGCAAATGCAAAAAATGGGCGGTATGCAAGGCATGATGGGCATGATGCCCGGCATGAACAAAATGGCAAAACAGGTCGAGGACGCGGGGTTTGACGACAGTATCCTCAAGCGCCAGATCGCGCTCATCCAGTCCATGACCAAAAAAGAACGCGCCAACCCTGCCTTGCTGCAAGCCTCCCGCAAAAAGCGGATCGCCAAGGGCGCCGGACTTGAAGTGTCAGAGCTTAACAAACTGCTTAAGATGCACCGCCAGATGGGCGACATGATGAAGAAGATGGGCAAAATGGGCAAAGGCGGCATGCTCAAACAGGCGATGAAAGGCATGTTCGGCAAAGGTGGCGCCTCGCCCGAGGATATGGCCGCAGGCATGGACCCAAAAGCTCTGGAAGCCGCAGCAAAACAGATGGGCGGCAAACTACCCGGCGGTCTGGGCGGAATGCCCGGCGGTGCCGCGCTCCCACCCGGTCTGTCTGGATTCGGGAAAAAGAAGTGAGAGCATACCCCGTAATACATTTGGCGCAGACAACAGGCAAACTGCCCGAAGGCGCAGACGTGCGCGTGCTTTCGCACCCGGCGCGCGTAAGCGCCCGCAAGCGCGTGTTCGGAATTTCTTCGTCGTCACTTTGCAAAATAAACTCCCGCCGGAGGCTCCTGCTGCCTGCCACAAGCGCCAGCATCGGAGAGACCGCATGACCGACACGTTCATTCCAGTGATTGAAACCGAACGACTGATCCTGCGCGGGCCCGAGCCGGAGGATTACCCCGATTTCAAAGCCACATTCACTAGTTACCGCGCGCGCTTTATGGGCGGACCGCTCAATGCCTACGAATCCTGGATGCTTTACGCCGCCGAGATCGGGCACTGGCAAATCCGCGGGTACGGCATGTGGATGATCCACGACAAGATAACGGACGAAACCTACGGCATGGCGGGCGGGTGGAAACCCGCGAAATGGCCCGAGCCCGAAATCGCATGGGTGATCTGGCCAGATAAAAACGGCCACGGCTACGCACTCGAAGCCACCCATGCCGTACGCAATTATTTGTATGGCTTTTGTGGCTGGGAAACCGCCGTCAGCTACATCGACCCCAAAAACCTCGACAGCATCCGGCTGGCCGAACGTCTTGGCGCGATCAAAGATCAAGATGCCGCAACGATCGATGGCAATGACGCGGTGTATCGCCACCCCGCGCCGCAGGACCTCAAAGGGTCACAGCTCGAGCATGGCATCGAAATGGAAATCGGTCACTACGCTGACCCGCTCTTCAGACCGAAAGGATGGGCCCTTGACTGATCCTGTAAGCCACGCGGCAGAGGTGCTCAAGGAACAC
>Ga0316189_10005431_pt1 | contig 12219 bp, 8 predicted proteins | sample LowCovwburrow_MG_FD_204930 | JGI IMG/M metagenome (GOLD analysis project Ga0316189, IMG submission 204930) | Coastal sediment microbial communities from Maine, United States - Lowes Cove worm burrow | ecosystem: Environmental > Aquatic > Marine > Coastal > Sediment | place: USA: Maine... | reverse complement strand
AGTGGGCATCAAGGTTTTGGCCGAAGTATCTATCATGAGCCGACCGCCAGAGATTGATGTGCTGTTGCTGCACAACCAGGTTCCGCCTACGGAGGCCCAGAGAGTGCGGCTCGGCGACGCCATTCGAGACAGTCAGGCCGCCCATATTCTCATCGAATTAAAATACACCGAAACCATCACGGAGGTTACCCTTAAAAAGGCCATGGGCTACGATGCCTTTTATCGGGAGTCCAAGGATCTCAAGGAATCAGAGCTACAAACCTTTATTGTCAGTTCAAAAACACCTTCCAGTGGCGTCATCAAAGACGCGGGCTATAAATGGTCCCAGAAAGGGGTGCTGAGATCCAGCCTGCCAGGATTTCGAACCATACCCATCATCTCACTCAACGACCTCCCCAATACGCCTCACAATATTCTGTTCAAGATTTTTGCCAGTAAAAGAAAGCAAAAGATAGCGGCATTTGATAGAATCATATGTAGCGACCGACATTTGCTGGGCCAGAAGCTGGAATGGCAGATTGCGGGTCTCTATAGAATCATGTTGGACAAGGAGTTTGCCATGACTTCTGAGTTAAACACCAATGATATTGAGAAACTTGGTAGAACCTATGCCAAAGTACTTGTGAACCGGCTACCCGTGAAGGACCGCTTGGCTGGCATTCCAGCGGCGGAACGCATGCGCGACATTCCTCTGGCGGAACGTCTACGCGACATTCCACTGGCGGAACGCATGCGCGACATTCCTCTGGCGGAACGTCTACGCGACATTCCACTCGTGGAACGCATGCGTGGTATTCCAGTAGCGGAAAGATTTGAGGGGTTGTCCGATGAAGAGATCCTGCGTTTTCTAGAGGCAAGGAGAAAAAAGAACCGAGACCGATGAGCCCTTTGCCTTTGAACGGTACGATTCAAGCCCCTTGTTTGCTGTGCTTTATGCGATGCGTTAAGTCGCAAAGTCGTTTTCGGCTCATTTGGTGGGGATTTTTCCCGCGATCGGACCTTCTTGGCGAACCAGGGCATTTGACCTGGTTTTTTTGTTGGCTGCGGGGGGCTTTGTTCGGTTTTGGCTTAAATTGAGTGTTGCGCCGGTGGGTAAAATGGAATCCCTCCACTCGAAACGGTTGACAGTAAATGCAGCTGTCCCTTCCCGGGAGAGGGTCTATAATGAACCAAAGAAGCAAATTCGCGGGTCCCAAGGAGTCTTCTTATGGTTTCATGGCATCGACCGTTTGCAACGGTCTTGGACTTGTTCCTAACCCCAGTGGGCATCAAGGTTTTGGCCGAAGTATCTATCATGAGCCGACCGCCAGAGATTGATGTGCTGTTGCTGCACAACCAGGTTCCGCCTACGGAGGCCCAGAGAGTGCGGCTCGGCGACGCCATTCGAGACAGTCAGGCCGCCCATATTCTCATCGAATTAAAATACACCGAAACCATCACGGAGGTTACCCTTAAAAAGGCCATGGGCTACGATGCCTTTTATCGGGAGTCCAAGGATCTCAAGGAATCAGAGCTACAAACCTTTATTGTCAGTTCAAAAACACCTTCCAGTGGCGTCATCAAAGACGCGGGCTATAAATGGTCCCAGAAAGGGGTGCTGAGATCCAGCCTGCCAGGATTTCGAACCATACCCATCATCTCACTCAACGACCTCCCCAATACGCCTCACAATATTCTGTTCAAGATTTTTGCCAGTAAAAGAAAGCAAAAGATAGCGGCATTTGATAGAATCATATGTAGCGACCGACATTTGCTGGGCCAGAAGCTGGAATGGCAGATTGCGGGTCTCTATAGAATCATGTTGGACAAGGAGTTTGCCATGACTTCTGAGTTAAACACCAATGATATTGAGAAACTTGGTAGAACCTATGCCAAAGTACTTGTGAACCGGCTACCCGTGAAGGACCGCTTGGCTGGCATTCCAGCGGCGGAACGCATGCGCGACATTCCTCTGGCGGAACGTCTACGCGACATTCCACTGGCGGAACGCATGCGCGACATTCCTCTGGCGGAACGTCTACGCGACATTCCACTCGTGGAACGCATGCGTGGTATTCCAGTAGCGGAAAGATTTGAGGGGTTGTCCGATGAAGAGATCCTGCGTTTTCTAGAGGCAAGGAGAAAAAAGAACCGAGACCGATGAGCCCTTTGCCTTTGAACGGTACGATTCAAGCCCCTTGTTTGCTGTGCTTTATGCGATGCGTTAAGTCGCAAAGTCGTTTTCGGCTCATTTGGTGGGGATTTTTCCCGCGATCGGACCTTCTTGGCGAACCAGGGCATTTGACCTGGTTTTTTTGTTGGCTGCGGGGGGCTTTGTTCGGTTTTGGCTTAAATTGAGTGTTGCGCCGGTGGGTAAAATGGAATCCCTCCACTCGAAACGGTTGACAGTAAATGCTGCTGTCCCTTCTTGGGAGAGGGTCTATATTGAATCAAAGAAGCATAATCGCGGGTTCCAAGGAGTCTTCTCATGGTTTCATGGCATCGACCGTTTGCAACGGTCTTGGACCTGTTACTGCACAACCTGGTTCCGCCAACGGAGGCCCAGAGAGTGCGGCTCTGCGTTCATATTGGCAACCCGTTTTTTTTCTGTTAGACTGGCGACATTTGAGTGAAGGAAGATCGTGCATGGACGCCATACCTCAGGTCCCATCCTACAATCAGTATCGAACCGAAAAGACCGGCCTCTTCAGGCTCTTTTTCCAGGGGTTGCTGGCGCCGCCGAGGGTCTTGCTCATGATGTTCCGTCGCCCCTCAATCTGGGGTCAGGCCGGTATGGCCATCATGGCCAATGTTTTCCTTTTCCTGGTGATTGCAAGCTTGTCCTTTGCCTTCACCGATGATTTAGTCAATTGGTTGTGGACCCAACCGGAAGCCGGGTTTCTACTTTGGTTGTGGTGGTTTTTCGCCGTGCTCAGCGGCGTTGTTTTACTGGCCATGTGTCTGGTAACCTCCATCATTATGATCGGACCCGTTGCAAGCCCTTTTCTACAAGGACTCTCACGTCTTGTGGAAAAGGACTGGTTAGGCGAATTGAGTACACCGCCTTTCGAATGGTCTCAGCTCCTACCTCAGTTGCCATCGCTGGTTGGCAAAGTGATCAAAAAACTAACCAAATATATGTGCATTTCCCTGCCAATCATGGGCCTGGTTTTGATTCCGGTCGTAGGTCCACCGTTGGCCATCGCTCTCGAGTTCATTGTCACGGGTATGTTCCTGGCTGTTGATTTTATGGGCTTTCCCCTTGACCGTCGGGGTTACGGACGCAAGGATCGCTTCCGCTTTGTTACGGGTGCCCTTCCCGCGCTGTTGGGCCTGGGCCTGGCTCTGGCGGCGATGTTGTTGATCCCTTTCGCGGGCCTACTTGTCATTCCCATTGGCATTCAAGCCGGCACCCTGGTTTTTTTGGGCCTTGAAGATCAGGGCCGCGTTCCCATCAACGCCCCCGAACTCGCCGACGAAAGGGATTTTGACCAGCTATCATGCCAGATGACGGAAACCACCACGGACTGAATGGCCATCATGGGGCGTTCGTCTGGAATCACGCCAACCAGGTGATCGAATGGGATGCTAGGCTTGTCACGGAACTCATGGGTCACAAAGAACACGAACGCGCAAATCAGGCGATAGCCGGCGAGCTGGCGCTTCTCTATTATCGATGGGTTGCTTTGCCCCAACTCGTATAGGTCAGTAGCCGAACGCCAGGCAGATAGGCCTGCTCTAAGCGGTCCAGCTTGAAGTCGGCGGCTTCCAGCAGTTCGGGGATGTCTCTGTTCAGATGGCAACCTCCCGCGAAGCGTTTCCAGGGTTGGTTCAGCCGATTCTGCCAACGGGAAACCGACTTGTCTGGGGCCAACCCATGCTCGCTGAAGAGTAGGCTGCCACCCGGTTTGAGCACACGGTGCACCTCCGCCAATGCTTGCGTCACGTTGGGAATAGTACACAGGGTATAGGTGATGACCACCGTGTCGAAATCGTCTTTGTCGGCGGGGATCTCCTCGCCAGAGAGACCCATGTGTTGGTAGTTCAGGTTGTGTTTTGCCGCCTCTTTGTCGCAGTAATGGCGCAGTTTCTCAGAGGGTTCCAAACCCCATACGCCGCTGACCTGATCTGAATCGTAGAACGGCAGATTGAGGCCGGGACCAACCCCGACCTCAAGCACACGACCTCTAGCCAGAGGCACCACCTTGGCGCGCTGCCTGTGGATGACCCGGTCCTTCATCGCTTTTTTCAAAAAAATCGGCAAGATCCGGTCGTCATAGAAGCCCATTCTTTTCTCCGTCTTGGCTATTGGCCGGCACGTTACAGATTCTCGTGGAGGTAACGGGTCAGCAGGCCATAGAGGTGGCGCGTGGTGCCTTCGCCCTCGTGAATGCCATGGCTGCGGTTGGGGTAGGACATCATTGTGAAGTGTTTGCCCTCTTCCACCAACTTGTTGATCAGGCGTTGCGTGCCCTGGTAATGCACATTGTCGTCGCCGGTTCCGTGCACGATCAAGAGGTTGCCTTCCAACTGATCTGCATAGGTGATGGGAGAGCCGAGTTTATAATTCTCTGCGTTCTTGTCTGGCAGTCCCTGATAACGCTCCTGGTAGATGGTGTCGTAGAGGCGTTGGTCGGGTACCGGCGCCACGGACATGCCAGTTTTGTAGACCTTGGGGTAGCGGAACATGGCGTTCAGGGTGGAAGACCCACCACCGCTCCAACCCCAAATAGCGATGCGATTGGCATCGACAAAGTCCCAGGCCCCTATTTTTTTCGCAGCGGCGGCCTGATCGCTGGAGGAGAGGGAGCCAATCGGTCCATAGACACATTTTCGCCATTGACGCCCCCGTGGCGCGGGTGTGCCCCGATTATCCACGCTGGCCACCAGGTAGCCCTGTTGGCTGAGCATCAGATGCCACAAATAACGATCGCCCAGCCAGGCGTCGCGCACGGTAGTGCCTGCCGGTTCGCCATAGACGAAGAAGAGAATGGGGTACTTCTGCCCCGGGTCAAAATCGGGTGGCTTCAAGAGCCAGCCGTCCAGTTCCACACCTTCTTCAATTTCCACGCGAAAGAGACCGCCCTCCCCTCTGTTCAGGGCGGCCACTTTGTCCTTCAGTTCGGCATTGTCGACCAAGACCCGTTGCAGGCCATGATCGGGGAGGCGCACCAGTTCGGTGACGGCAGGAACCCCAAACCGCGAATAGGTGTGAAAGGCCCATTCCTGGTTGGGCGAGATATCATAGCGATGGCTGCCGGGTTGGTCCGCAGGGGTCAAGCGATGCGGCTCGCCGGTTCCATCCAAGCGGGCACGATAGAGGTAGTTTTGGGTGGGGTTCTCCGGTGAGGCCGTGTAGTATAGCCAACCCGTTTCGGCGCTGATACTGACAACACGGGTCACATCACCAGATTCGGGGGTCAGGCCGCGCTGCATCTTTCCGTCGCGGGCAAAGGTGTAGGCACGGTTCCAGCCGTCTCGATCGCTGACCCAGGTGAAGCTCTTGCCTTGCTCGTACCACAAGACGTCATCAACCACATCAAGCCAGGCCTTGTCCGTTTCGGTGAAGAGAGATTTCACCTTGCCGGTGGCGGCATTGCCCAGCAGCAGAGAAAGGGTATTCTGGTAACGATTCAGGTGTTGGATGACCACTTCTTTGCTGTCGCCGGCCCATTCCATGCGGGCCAGGTAGTAATTGCGCGAATCGCCCTCGATTTGGAACCAACGAGTCTTGGCGCTGTTCACGTCGACCACTCCGGCACGACAGGCCGAGTTGGTGGTGCCTGCCTTGGGGTACTGAACGGGGATGATCTTGGGGTAGAGGCTGTCTGTGTTGTTGATCATATGGAACACGCCGACGCCTTCTGCATCGAGTTGCCAATAGGCAATCGATTTTCCGTCTGGACTCCAACGGAAACCGTCGCGAAGACCAAATTCTTCTTCGTAAGCCCAGTCGAATGTGCCATTGATGATGGTGGTGGAACCGTCTTTGGTGAGTTGGCGAATGGCATGGGTCTGTAAGTCTTCCACGTAGAGGTTGTTGGCCCGCACGTAGGCCACCTTGCCACCCTGGGGCGAGAATTTGGCGAACATCAACGTACTGGGTTCCGCATCACCGCCCAATTGGGCGCGTTCCCAGCTGCCCAGGGTGATCACGTGGTAGTCGCCACGGGTATTGCGCCGCCAGACACGCTGGGTATTGGTGAACAGGAGCAGATGTTTCCCATCTGGAGAAAAGGTGTAATCGGCAATATCGGCGGGTTTGGCGTCTGGCTCGAAGACCAGTTTCTCGGCGGGCAGCAGAATCTCTCGTTTCCCGGTTCGGGTTTGGTAGCGCACCAGGTCCTTGCCGCCTTCCAGGGATGTGGACGGTTCGACGGTGGTGAAGGCATCGCCGCCATCGAGCCAGCGGGCGGGTCCGAAGCGATCGGCGTCAAAGTCACGGTCGCTGAAAATGCGATCCAGGGTTAAGTTTGGGTCACCAGCGAAGCCAAGCAGCGGGACCAGGGTGAAAAGCAGGTGGAAAAAGGTTGGTTTCTTCATCATAAGGCTGATTGTATCCTCATTAATCACAAGGATCAAGCTAAGGCCGCCAGGTGGCGCATGTCGGTCCCGTCTTGGATTGCTGCCAATCCGCCAGAAATTCTCATTATGACTGCAGAGGATCATCACCTTTTGAAGCCATAAACTAAGGTCGGCGTTATTGGAAAAGTTCGGGGATGACCCTTCCTGAACGGTCAGGCAAGCACGAGGTTCGTGCGAAGATTGCGACAACAGCCTTTTTAGCCGCCTCGATCTCACAATTTGGAATATTGTGGTACGGTGGCAGAACTAATTTCCATGATGAGAATAGCTGCCAATCCGTTAGACCGATTAACAATTTGGGCCAGTTGTGATACAGTTGCCCACTTGGCCGGCCAGGCCGGAAACGACTGTATGAGAGGTTGATCCATGTCTTACCAAGAAAGCATTGCTGCGGCGCTAAACCGGGTGCTGACGGGTCCGCTGGGAATCGCGGCCGATTCACTTGAGGACCTTACCCGCTACGTGGAGACACCCAAGGATATCAAGATGGGCGACTTCGCCTTTCCCTGCTTTCGCCTGGCCCGCGTTCTTCGTAAGAAACCCGTGGTGATCGCAAATGAAATTTTGCCCCACATGCAGCAGGAAGTTGAGAACTCCGAGGCGCTGACCGAGGTCAGCAGCGCGGGTCCCTACCTGAATTTTCGCATTAATCGGGCCGCTCAGGCCGGTTCCCTGATCAGTGACATTTTGGAAGGCACCTTCCTCGCGCCGCGTCCCGCTACGGGCGAGCGCGTGATGATTGAATATTCTCAGCCCAATACACACAAGGCCTTTCATGTGGGCCACACCCGCAACGTTGCTCTGGGCGATGCCTTGATCCATATTTTCGAGTGGCAGGGGAATGAGGTGGTGGCCGCCAACTACATCGGCGATGAGGGTGCCCATATCGCCAAGTGCCTGTGGTATTACAAGAACCATTTCGACGGAAACCTGCCCGAGAGCAATCTGGGCGAATTCCTCGGTGATCTTTACACCCGCGCCACCGTTCTGCTGGATTTCAAACTGTTGACAAAGTGCCCCATGCCAGGCGTGATTGTTGCCCGTGTAACATCCATCGAGGACCATCCCAACCCCAAGCTCAAAACTGTGGGCATCGATAAGGGTTCCGAGACGGTTCAAGTGGTTTGTGGCGGAACGGGCTACGCGGTGGGTGACCTGGTGGCCTATGCCAATCTGGGCACGAGGGTTCGCGGTAGGCTTGTGGATACGGTTGAGAAAGACGGTGTGACGTCTACCGGTATGATTCTCTCCTGTCTGGAATTGGGATTCGGTGATGATAAGGACGCTATCTATATTATTGGTGCCGATGGGGAACCAGGCATCGAGGTGGCCGAGTTTTTCCGGGTGGAAGGCGCTCTGGATAAAAGCGTCTCTGTTCTGGATGTGATGGCGCAGCGCAATCAGGGGGTTGCCGATACCCTGCATAAGCTGGAGGCACGCGACCCGGAGCTGACCGCTCTTTGGGAGAAAACCAAAAAATGGTCCATGGACGAATTCTATACGATCTACCAATGGTTGCATGCGCGCTTTGATCGTTACTTCTTCGAATCGGAAGTTGGCGGAGACGGGAAAACCAAGGTCTTGGATCACTTTGAGAAGGGGCTTCTTGTGAAGTCTGAAGGCGCCATCGGCGCCGACCTCTCCGAGTATGGCATGCCCTTCTTCCTGCTGCTGAAGTCAAACGGTGCCGGCCTTTACAGCACCAAAGATATTGCGCTTGCCCAGGACAAATTCGACAAGTACGGCATCGACCGTTCCGTTTATGTGGTTGATGTTTCCCAGTCCCTGCATTTCCAACAGGTTTTCAAGACTTTGGAACTGATGGGTTACGAGAAGGCCAAAAACTGTCATCACCTGGCCTATGGCATGGTGGTTCTGGCCGGTCCTAACGGGCCTGTTAAAATGAGCTCTCGCGATGGTAATGTGATCCTTCTTTCCGAGCTGAAGACCCGACTGATCGAGCGGGTGACCTCGCTCTACCTGGAGCGATTCCGGGGCGAATGGCCCGATCAGGAGATCGCCGAGGCTGCCGACTGTATTGCCGTGGCCACCATCAAGTACGGCATGAATAACCAGGACAATGCCAAACGCATTGTTTTTGATCTGAACGAATGGACCGAGCAGTCGGGCAACAACGGTCCCTACAACCTTTATGCCTATGCGCGTACCCGGAATATCCTGCGCAAGGTAGGCGACTACGACAAGAGCCTGACCGACTGGTCTCTGCTGAACCACGATAAGGAACAGAGCCTGATTGCCACCATGGGCCAGTTTCCCTCGGTGGTGGCTCGGGCCTGCACCGAGTACCGTCCCCAATTGTTGTGCATCTACCTGTACCGGATCTCGAAGGAACTGGCCCAGTTCTACGAGCCCTGTTCCGTGCTGCATGCGGAGAGCGAGGCTCTCAAGGTGACCCGTGCCCAATTGGTGGATGCGGTTGGCCGCGTGATCCAAAAAGCGCTCGCCCTACTGGGCATCAAGACCCTTGATCGCATGTAATTTCTGGCTCACTTTTCCACGATGTTTCAGATCCGGTTAAGACAGAGGTACCCATGGAAGTCTTGATACGTCTGCTCAGATACGCCCAGCCCTGGCGGTTGCGTATTGTTCTCGCCACCCTGTACTCATGCCTTAACAAGCTCTTTGATATTGCCCCGGAAATCCTTATCGGTGTGGCCGTGGATCTGGTTATCAAACGGGAAGAGAGTTTTGTTGCCAGTCTCGGTTTCGAGACACCGGAGAGCCAGCTCGCCGTGTTGGGCGTGGTCACATTTGCCATTTGGGCGCTGGAATCCGTTTTCGAGTACCTCTATTCGATTAACTGGCGGGGTTTGGCCCAGTCCCTGCAACACACGCTGCGCATGGATACCTACAATCAAATCCAGCACCTGGACATGGCCTGGTACGAAGACAAGAGCGTGGGCAACCTGCTGACCACGCTCAACGACGATGTCAACCAGTTGGAACGATTCCTGGACACGGGCGCCAACGACCTGATCCAACTTATGGTTTCCACGGTTCTAATTGGCGCTGTTTTCTTTTATCTGGACCCCAGCATCGCGGTTCTGGCAGTGCTGCCCATTCCGATTATCTTTGTGGGAAGCCTGTACTTCCAAAGGAGTCTGGGCCCCCGCTACAGCGAGGTTCGCGAGGCGGCCGGTTTGATGGGTGCCACCCTGGCCAACAATATTAGCGGCATGCCCACCATTCGAAGTTTTGCCAAGGAAGACGCAGAGGCAGAGCGTGTGGGCCGGCTCAGCCAGAACTATCGTGGTTCCAATAGTCGGGCCATTCGCCTCAGTTCTGCTTTTATTCCTGTCATTCGCATTGCGGTACTGGCGGGTTTCTTGTTTACCCTGGTGCTGGGCGGCATGAAGGCACTGGACGGCACCATGGCCGTGGGCGCCTACAGCGTTTTGATCTTCCTGACCCAGCGCCTGCTGTGGCCCTTCACCAAGTTGGGACAAATTGTCGACCAGTTCGAGCGGGCCATGGCCTCTACCCGGCGGATTCTCGATCTGTTGGAGACAGACTATTCCATCAAAGATCCTGCGCAACCCGTGAACCTACAGAAGGTTGAAGGCGAGATCCGTTTCGAGCATATGGACTTTGTCTACGGGAATGGTCACCAGGTGTTCAGCGACCTGAACCTGACCATTCCCAAGAACAAACTGGTTGCCCTGGTGGGCGGTACGGGATCGGGCAAGACCAGCATGATCAAGCTGCTGCTGCGTTTCTACGATGCCAGTTCCGGCCGCATTTTATTGGATGGCTGCGATATCCGCGATTTACGCTTGCGTGACCTGCGTGGGTTCATGAGTCTGGTCAGCCAGGAAGTGTTTCTGTTCCAGGGCACCATCAGCGAGAACATTGCCTACGGTGTGGAGGAGGCGACGCTGGAGGAAATAATAGAATCGGCGCGTCTCAGTGAAGCTCATGAATTTATCTGTCAGTTGCCCGACGGTTACGATACGGTTGTTGGCGAACGGGGCCAGAAGTTGTCGGGTGGGCAACGGCAGCGAATTTCCATCGCGCGCGCCATCCTCAAGAAGACCCCGGTCCTGATTCTCGATGAGGCCACTTCTGCGGTCGACAATGAGACAGAGGCCGCCATCCAGACATCCCTAGATAAGGTATCGGTGGGACGCACCACCATTGTCATTGCCCATCGCCTCTCTACCATCCGCCACGCGGATATTATCCACGTCCTTGAAAAGGGACAAATCATTGAGTCTGGCTGTCACGACGAGCTGGTGGCAAAGAATGGGGTGTACGCCAACCTGTGGCGTATCCAAACCGGCATGGTCGGGGTGGGTAAACCGGCACTCTGAGCGTTCGTGAACCGTTTGCTATGGATTGCCTATTCCCAGATCCTCGGCAGTAACAGGAGTCTTCGGGTCCTGCTCCAGGCAATACTTTGTCAGAAGCTTAAAGTGATTTTTGGTCAAGGCTCTCAGTTGCTCCAGGGTTTTCTCGAACCGGGCAGAGTTCTTGGGAGATGTTTTTGCAAATTTCGCGTCGTGTTTCATTTGCAAACAAAATGTCTCGATTTGATCGTACAAAAATTTTCGATCGTGCATGATAGCAGGGTCATTGATCAGCGTTTTCTCACCCGTGTTCTCGAACCGCTTTAACCATCGAGGATCGTTTTTGTATTTCTCGCGTAGCCGATAGCCGCCGCGATCATTCCATACCAATGAGGCGGTATCTTTCTGGCAACAGGGATCGAGAATATGTGCCTGTTCTTCATAGAAATCGAGCTTCCTTTTATTACAAGCGTGGCAGCTCCAAACATAGTTGGTCCAACGGTAGGTCAAGACAAGTTGCTTGTTTTGCTTGTCCAAGCATTTTGGCTTGAAATGGTCTACTTCGCCTGCCTTGGCGACCGTGGTGTGTCGCCCACAATACCCACAATTTTCTTGAAACGCGGCGATCAGAATATCCCTGACAGCGTTTTCCGTCCATCTCCCATTCGGCGGAGATTTTCTTCGTCCCTGAAAGTAGGCTAGCCACTTTTCTCTTTCTTCTTTCTCTATTTCGGCCAGAGCGTCGGGAGCCGGACCTCGATCGACAAAGAACATTAGTTGCCAACCTTCTTCTTGAACTCGGCGATCAGGTCATCCAGTTCGTGCCCCTGTTCCCGCAATTGCCTTTTCAGACGTTCTACTTCATCGACGCGTTCGCGACTGCGCTCTAAACGTTTGATGTTCGCCTCTACTCTGGCAAGACGTTCCGGTGCCGCTTTCGATGTCTCGCCTTTTAACGATTCTCTTTCTTCTCTTAACTCGGTCAAGGTGTATTTGTTCTCAACTTGTGTGCCATACCACCAGTAGAGAACATCTTCATATGTCCAAGCCCATAAATCGACATCGTTAACCGTAGGCCCATCTTTACCCAGTCGAAGAACCTGGCCCTTGTCCAATCCCTGCGTAACCAGGGGGGATTGGGTGGTGAGGATAAATTGGGTTTCGGGAAAGGATTCCATCAAGGTGGGAAGTATTTCCGTTTGCAGACGGGGATGTAAATAAGTATCGACCTCATCCAAAATCACCACGGCAGGTGCGTGTTTGAAGTCAGGAGCGTCAGGATGGGCTTCGGCAAGACGCTGCAAGAAAAAGCCAATCCAGCCCATAATTGCCTGGAAACCAATACTGG
>Ga0316189_10005430_pt1 | contig 12220 bp, 7 predicted proteins | sample LowCovwburrow_MG_FD_204930 | JGI IMG/M metagenome (GOLD analysis project Ga0316189, IMG submission 204930) | Coastal sediment microbial communities from Maine, United States - Lowes Cove worm burrow | ecosystem: Environmental > Aquatic > Marine > Coastal > Sediment | place: USA: Maine... | reverse complement strand
GGGCAGGGCGCGGCCAACAATACGGGCCAGTTCAATGGTCACCTCTCCGACGATATAACTATAGACAGTCGGGTTAAGCCCCTCTGACTGGTAAAATTCATAATGTCCCCCAATATGAAACCCGGCCCGCAGGACCGGGGTGGTATTGGCCGCGGATTTGGTATGGGCAATGGCATTATCGGCCAGGATCAGATGCATGAAATGGTACAGGTTGACATTGGCCTGTACCGAGCGATCGCGGTTCCATAAATAAAACCCGTCACCGGTAGTGGAGCGGGTGAAATTAATATCGATCTTTTTCTCCAGCATCTTTGAGTGAGCCGAGAACATCGAATAGCCCAGGCTGTTCAACTGGGTCACCTGCTCAAGTGGAGAGAGCAGTGAAAATCCGACAATATCGAACAAGGCAACGGCCCGGTCTTCAATATAGGACATGCTGTAACGTGAGGTAATCAGTTCCAGTGTTTCATAGGAAAGATCATAACCAGGTTCGAACGGAAGCTCGATTTCCCGGGTTTCGATCCCCATCGATTCGGCCAGATAATCCAGTCCCTCTGCCGTCACATGTTTTGGGTTGGCGATGACTTCCTCAATAAAGCTCTTGGACGTCTGGGCGAACAGTTTGCCTTTGTTGTCCTCGGCTTCAAGTCGGGCAATTTTGGCGTGTTCGGCAATCGTATAGTGGGGGACAACCAGAATTTTTAAGCTGTTGTGCGTCGGAGTCCACGCCAATATCAAGTTGCGACCCAGTTCCCAATGGGTGTGCAGGGCCTTGTCGAGTGAGGCAATCCACTCCTGCTTTACAGGATCTGCCACCTCTTCTTCGCGCCCGCCGCTGGCAAGTGTAAGAAATGAACTCGGCTCCATGCTTTATCTCTCAACGTGGATTAAGATTCGACAATACCTGCTTGGCGTCGTCAGGTCTAAAAAATACTATATTATTCAGTTTTAACATTAAATCCTTACGGATTGTCTAATTTTCTATTGCCGGATAGCAGCGGCTAGTGGTCAGGTAACAAATGGTCGGGTAACATCCTGGAAATCGCCAAGAGAAATGACATGGTTGGTATTCTACAAAATAAAGTCTGCGTAATTCGGGGTATCATCCCATTGCCTTCGGTCTCCCGCACCAACAAGTTCTGGATAGATGGTGTTCAGGGTAACCGTTGTATGGCTGTCCCAAACGAATTTTCCACCCGGTGAAAAAGCCGAAGTCAGACGACTGATACGGAGCGAAAAGACATATGACCAATGATCCCTTGTTGCAACCCTACACGCTCAAACACCTGACACTCAAAAACCGCATCATGATCACCAGTCACGAACCGGCATATCCAGAAGATGGAATGCCCAAGGATCGGTACCGGGCCTACCACGAAGAGCGTGCAAAGGCCGGTGTTGCCATGACCATGACCGCCGGGTCGGCAACCGTATCCCGAGATAGTCCGCCGGTTTTTAATAACATTCTGGCTTACAAGGATGAAGTGGTGCCGTGGATGCAAAAGCTCACTGATGCCTGCCATGAACATGGGTGTGCCGTAATGATTCAGCTTACCCACCTTGGTCGTCGTACGGGTTGGAACAAGGGTGATTGGCTTCCGGCCCTGTCTCCATCTCATGAGCGCGAAGCAGCCCACCGGGCATTCCCCAAAAAACTTGAGACCTGGGATATTGAGCGAATTATCACGGATTACGCTGATGCCGCCGAGCGGATGCAGGCCGCCGGTCTGGATGGAATTGAACTGCAGGCCTACGGGCATTTGATGGATCAATTCTGGTCACCGCTAACAAACACCCTTGATGCGCCCTATGGCGGGAGGCTGGAAAACCGACTGCGCTTCACTATGGAGGTGTTGGACAGGGTCCGCACTCGGGTCGGAAACGAATTCATTGTCGGCATTCGCTATACCGCAGATGAAGACACAGAGGGGGGTATCAGCGCAGAAGACGGGATCGAAATCTCAAAATTGTTGAAAGACAGTGGGCAGGTCGATTTCCTTAACGTCATTCGGGGTCACATTGATACGGACCCCGGCCTGACGGACGTTATCCCGGTGCAGGGGATGAAAAATTCCCCGCATCTTGATTTTGCCGGTGCGGTGCGCAAAGCGACGGGTATGGCGACCTTCCACGCGGCACGAATTGCCGACATCGCCACCGCCCGTCATGCCATTGCCTCGGGCCTTCTCGATATGGTGGGCATGACACGGGCCCATATGGCTGACCCTCATATTGTTCGCAAGATTATGGAACAACGCGAAGATGACATTCGTCCCTGTGTCGGTGCCACCTATTGCCTTGATCGGATTTATCAGGCCGGGGACGCCTTGTGCATGCATAACGCCGCAACCGGGAGAGAGTTAAGCATGCCTCATGATATTTCTCTCGCCGACCTACCAAGAAAAGTGGTGATTGTCGGGGCGGGCCCGGCGGGTCTTGAAGCGGCCCGGGTTGCGGCAGAGCGAGGACACAGTGTTTCTGTATTCGAGGCGGCGCCCGATCCCGGTGGGCAGGTGCGCCTGACGGCCCAAAATTCACGCCGTCGTGAGATGTTATCGATTATCGATTGGCGGATGGCCCAATGCAGCAAACGAGATGTGAAATTTCATTTCAGTATCTGGGCCGGGCTTGACGACGTTCTGAGCGAAAACCCGGACGTTGTGATCATCGCTACAGGGGGGATGCCCCATACCGAAGTTCTTGAAACCGGTAACGATCTGGTCGTCTCAAGTTGGGATATCATTTCCGGTGATGTTAAACCCGGCATCGACGTTCTGGTCTATGATGATGCCGGTGATCATGCTGGTTTGCAGGCGGCGGAGAAAATTGCTGAAACGGGGGCAAAGGTTGAGATTATGACGCCGGATAGAAGTTTTGCGCCGGAAGTAATGGCAATGAATTTGGTGCCCTATATGCGCTCACTGCAAGACAAGGATGTGACTTTCACTGTTACCTATCGCCTGTCAGCGGTCAGGCAGGACGGCAACCGACTGTGTGCCTCAATCGGCAGCGATTATAGCAACCTGCGTAAGGAGCGAAGCTTCGATCAGATCGTCGTCAATCACGGGACCATACCGTTAGATGACCTGTATTTTGAACTGAAATCACACTCTTCCAACCTCGGTGCCGTTGATTACGAGGCCATGGTTGCCGGACACCCTCAGTCGAAAGTCAACAACGCTGACGGAGATTTCGAGTTGTACCGGATTGGTGACGCCGTTTCTGCGCGAAATACCCACGCAGCAATCTATGATGCCTTAAGGCTGGTCAAAAATATCTGATTGCAATTGTCACCCGACACCCGTAATGCCGTGCTTTTCAAGCGCCGCTGTCTGACGCTGTTGCATTTCCTGCTCATCGTAATCGTCAATCAACTCATGGAACATACGGTGCCAGTTGAGCTCGGCTTGCAGGTGGGTGAAGACGCTGCCCAGTCCGATGGCGGCGCGGTCCATCAACACAAACTCGCGTGGTGGCGTAATACCGCCAACTTCTTTGAGTTGCCGGTGGACCTTGGCGACGACTTGCGCACCGTAACGGCTGCCGCCTTGTTCCTGAATCGATGTTTTTTTATCTTTCAGCAACGGTGCATATAAAAATTCGGCCCATTGGTTGAGGATGGCGATGATCTCTTTGTTGATGTTCTTGAAACCCCAAACTTCATAAGCATGGACAGCACGGGCCTCGTCGTTATCGCGCAAGGCTTTGTAGAGGTCGATCACCGCCCCTAAAAACGACGGCGGGAAAATGCGGATGCAACCGAAATCGAGCAGATTGAGGCTGTTGTCTTCGCACACTGAATAATTGCCCAGATGAGGGTCACCGTGCAGAACGCCCAAATGGTACAGCGGCAGGTACCAGGCCCGAAACATGTTTGATGCAATCTGGTTGCGCTCCTCAAGTGGTGCGTCGAGGCGTTGCATTAGCGGTGTGCCCTCCAGCCAATTCATCGTCAGCAGGCGGTCAGTGCACAACTCCGGGATAGCTTCGGGTACATGGACGCCAGATTTACCAGTGTGGATATCTCGGTACAGCGCCATATTGGCGGCCTCGCGTTTGTAATCCAGCTCTTCGCGCAGGCGCTCGGATAGCTCCTTGTGTATTTCACTGGGGTCAATGGCCGGGTCATAGCGGCGATACAGGCCAAACGCCAACTTGAGTTGCGACAGATCAGCTTCGACGGCTGAGGCCATATCCGGATATTGAATTTTACAGGCGAGAAGTCGACCCTGATGGTCTGTCGCCTTGTGAACTTGCCCAAGGGACGCCGCCGCCGCCGCCTCTCGCTCAAACGTCTCGAAGTGGGACTGCCAGTCCGCCCCGAGCTCCCCCTTCATTCGCCGGCGGACAAACGCCCAGCCCATGGCCGGGGCCTGCGATTGCAGTTTGGTGAATTCCTGAACGTACTCTTCTGGCAGGATATCGGGCACTGTCGAGAGGATTTGTGCCACTTTCATCAACGGACCCTTGAGGCCCCCCAGAGCCGCCATCACGTCTGACGCCTGTACACCGCGGTCAACCGGTGTCCCCGTCAGGCGTCCTTTCGCCATGCGGGCCGCCGTCCCGCCAATGGCTGTTCCCACGCGCGCATAACGTTTGACGCGGCCACTTATCCGGTTCTTTTCATTCACTCTTCAAGCTCATCAATAAATCCTTCAATAACCCCAAGCCCGCGCTTCCAGAACTGTGGTTCTGAAGCATCGAGACCAAACGGCGCGAGCAGTTCCTGATGGCGCAGGGTCCCACCCGCTTTCAGCATCTCCAGGTATTTTTCCTGAAATCCGGGGTGGCCCTGCTGGAACACGTCATACAGGGAATTGACCAGACAATCACCAAACGCATAGGCATAGACATAGAACGGTGAATGGATGAAGTGGGGGATATACCCCCAAAAGCTGCGGTAATCATCATCAAAGCGGAGCGACGGTCCCAGGCTTTCAATCTGCACATCCATCCAGATATCGCCAATCCGCTCGGCCGACAACTCACCCTTTGGACGCTCGGCATGTAAACGGGTTTCAAACTCAAAAAAGGCGATCTGGCGAACCACGGTGTTCATCATATCCTCGACCTTACCGGCCAGTAAAATTTTGCGCCGTGCAGGATCAGCTTCGGCCTTCAACATAGACTGAAAGGTCAGCATTTCACCGAACACAGAGGCGGTTTCCGCCAAGGTCAGAGGCGTATCGGCCATCAGGGTACCCTGATCCGCCGCCAGCACTTGATGTACGCCGTGACCCAACTCATGGGCTAATGTCATTACATCGCGACTCTTGCCATGATAGTTGAGCAGAACATAGGGGTGGGCAGAAGAAACTGTCGGGTGGGAGAAGGCGCCTGAGCTTTTGCCTTCACGCGGTGGTACATCGATCCAGCGTTTATCGAAAAAGGTTGCGGCAATTTTCGACATGGAGGGTTCAAAATCATGATAGGCGTCGAGCACCGTTGTGCGGGCTTCGTCCCAGTTGTACAGGCGATTATCATCATCCGGCAGCGGCGCGTTGCGGTCCCAGTAATCCAGTTGATCAACCCCGAACCACTTGGCTTTCAGAGCGTAATAACGGTGGGACAGGGAGGCATAACTGTCCTGTACAGAGCTTCTCAGTGCCTCAACCACTTCGTCTTCAATCAGGTTGGACAGGTTGCGTGAGGAGACTGGAGCCGTGAACTTGCGCCATTTATCCTCAATTTCTTTGTCCTTGGCGAGGGTGTTGGTGACCAGTGCCAAGGTACGCATTTCTGATTTCAGTCCCTTGCCAAGTGCCTTGGCCCCGGTCTTGCGAACGACCGGGTCCTTGTCCGACATCATATCCAGCACATCGCTTTCGGTGGTCGGGGTGCCATTTACATCAAAGCGCATATCAACCATCAATTCATCAAACAGCCGTATCCATGAGGCGCGTCCAACAACCGATTTCTCGTGCAGCAATTCTTCCATTTCATCGGATAGTTGATGCGGGCGGTAAACTCGTATATCGCGCACCCATGATTGATAATGGGCGGCAGCCGCATCCTTCAATTGTTCCTCAAGCACCGCGTCCTCAATCTTGTTGAGCTCGAGGGTAAAGAACAGGGTGACTGTGGAAATATCATTAACCCGTTCTTGTGTGGTTTGATAAAACCGACCGATTTCCGGGTCTGCAGAATTTCCGGCCTGCAACAACTGGGCATAACTCATCACCCGGTAAAGCGGATCAATTATGGCCTCGTATGACTTGATCGCCTGCCCAAGAGTCGCCCCGTCCAGCTGCGCCATCTTTCCTTTATAAAGCCCGGCCAAGGTTTCACTGTCACTCATCGCCTGATCAAGATCAGCCGCTAATTCCGGTGCCTCCGGCCCAGAATATAGGTCTGTCAGGTCCCATTCAGGTAAATCGTGTTTTTCTATCTGTGCCGATGCGTCTTTTGTCATTATAATCTCCTGAAATGAAACAGCTCCTTGCGATATAAGACCGCAGAGCAGAAGCCGCAACGATAATGATAGAGAACGGACACAATTAATGAGGTTCGTCACCCGGAGGAGTTCAGCGTGAGTGAGTATCAATGGCCTAATTTGGCGGAAATGTTTTTTGAGCAAGTCGCAAATTACAGCGACAAACCGTTTGTTTGGACCAAACGTGACGGTATCTTTGAACCGCTGAACTGGAACGATGTATCAGAACGGGTGGTTCACATGGCCCGTGGCTTGAAGGCAATGGGGGTTGAACCGGGTGACCGGGTGATGCTGGTGGCGGAAAATAGCCCCCTGTGGTTGATTGCTGATTTTGCCATTATGTCGATTGGGGCGATTGTCGTTCCGGCCTACACCACCAATACCGAGAGTGATCACCTTCATGTGTTGAGTGATAGTGGAGCTATAGGTGCCATTGTTTCATCACGCAAGTTGGCTCATCCTCTACTTGATGCGGCTATTAATGCCCCTCATGTCAAATTTATCGCAACGGCCGATTCCATGGAAAAGCCGGACAATGCTTCTTATAAAGTTATGAATATCGAAGCCCTCAACGAAGCGGGGCATGAGAGTCGTGAGAATATTCGTGAACTGGCCCGTCAAGGCAAGCCGGATGATACCGCCAGTATTATCTACACCTCCGGCACCGGCGGCAAACCGAAAGGGGTTATGCTGACCCACCGCAATCAGTTTCACGGCTGCGCCGGTGCCAGTGACGCCTTGTTTGAACTTGATATCCATGAAGAGCGCTTTCTTTCTTTCCTGCCTTTGTCTCATTCCTATGAGCATATGGCGGGCCATTTCTTTCCGGTGTCGATCGGCGCTGAAATCTACTATGCGGAGAGCGTTGAGGGGCTATCGATCAATATGGCCGAAATGCACCCGACAATCATGACCGCGGTCCCGAGGTTATACGAAATCCTGTATGAAAAAATTATGATCGGGGTACGTAAACAGGGGGGCCTGAAAGCATTCCTGTTCATGCAAACTATCGCCCTTGGCAAGAAAAAGTATAATGACCCAAATAGCCTCAACTTTATTGAGCGCATGTTTGACTCCCTGCTCGATAAAATGGTTCGCCAGAAGGTTAGGGACCGGTTCGGAGGCAAGCTGAAAGCTCTGGTTTCTGGGGGTGCCCCGCTCAACCCTGATATCGGATTGTTCTTTACCGCCCTGGGACTACGCATCCTGCAAGGTTACGGGCAGACCGAAACATCCCCGGTGATCAGTGTTAATCGCCCCAGCAGTATGCGGGTCGAAACAGTTGGACCGCCTCTTCTTAATACCCAGGTCAAGATTGCTGATGACGGTGAAATTCTGGCGACCGGTGATCTGGTGATGAAGGGGTACTGGAATAACCCGGAAGCGACGGCAGAGGTGATTGTTGATGGCTGGGTTCATACTGGCGACATCGGTGAGATCACCGAAGACGGACATCTTCGTATTACTGATCGCAAAAAAGACCTGATCGTTAATTCGGGTGGCGACAACATCGCCCCGCAGCGGCTCGAAGGGATGCTGGCACTGGAGCAAGAAATCGCTCAGGCGATGGTGTTCGGCGATAAACGTCCCTATATCTCGGCCCTGATCGTGCCAGACCCGGCTTGGCTTAAAGACTGGGCTAAGGAAAATGACAAGGACGGTGATCTGGCGACATTAGCTGAGGACACGGACCTGCACAAAGCTCTCGCCCCGGTGGTTAAGCGAGTTAATGAGCAGCTGTCCAAGATCGAGAACATCCGCCGCTATACCATCGCAGCAGAGGCCTTCACCATCGAAAACGAACTGATGACCCCAACCATGAAAATCCGCCGCTACCGTGTGCTGGAGTTATATGGGGCGGCGCTTGAGGGGTTGTACCGGTAAGATCAATCAAGCTTTTAATCTTTATGCACGGCGATAATGGCTTCAATTTCGACTGTTATCTGTCCGGGCAATGAACCCATGCCGACAGCTGAGCGGGCATGTTTGTTTTGGTCACCAAATATTTGGCCAAATAGGTCAGAGCAACCATTGATCACTTTCGGGTGCTCATTAAACTCAGGGGTCGAATTGACCATCCCTAGAAGCTTTACGACACGCTCAGCCCGGTCCAGAGAGCCGAGAGCTTCACGGATTACCGAAAGCATTACCATTCCGACCCGCCTTGCATGCTCATATGCCTGCTCGGACGTAACATCCATGCCAACCTTACCTGTCGCTTTGGTGCCATCCTCAAGTAACGGGCCCTGGCCTGACAAAAACAATAAATTCTCATGCCGGACAAAGGGGGTGTAGTTTCCAACGGGAGTCGGATATCTCGGTAAAATAATTCCTAACTCCTTCAGACGTTCCTCAGGTGATTGCATTCTATATTGCTCCAAAAAAGAAATCGACAGGCCTCAGTCTTTACCCAGGCTTGAGTTCATGATGTGGCGTGACTCGATCTAATAGTAACCTTACACATATGGCGAATACCAACATCAGAACATATTCGCTGCATATTTCCAATTGTGAATCATGCTCGTTAAGTTTGTTAGGGATCAAGTCCGCTGCTTGTAATTGGCAATCGCGACACCCATCAGGATGATGACGAGGGCGAGTATGGTGGAGGGGGTCATTTCTTCATTGAGCAACAGGATGCCCCAGCCGACACCGGCCACCGGGATCATGTAATTGACGTAGGCGATGAACGAGGGACCACGGGCTGCGATCAAATAGAAGAAGACCAACCCGGCCAGCGCCGTGGGGAAAATACCCAGATAAATGACGCTGATGATACTGATTGTTCCCGGTGTCAGGGTCCATGGATGGTCAAGGACGAGTGACAGCGGGATTATTTGAACGGCAGCGCAGATCATCACGGCTGTGGTTCTCGAGAGAAGCGGCGAGGCCGGGAAGTTGCGGGCAATAATCGTTGAGACGCCATAACTGAGCGCCCCGCAGGCGGTGGCAATCTGATATATCACATCGCCGCCGAGGCCCTTGATTGCCTCCGGTCCCACCAGCACCAGAACGCCACAGAACCCGATCAGGATACCGATGAGTTTCTGAGGCGTGATGCGGTCAGTTGCGGTAAAGAAGTGGGCCAGAATGAGCGTCGCCAGAGGCATCACCGACATCAGGATTGAGGCAGTTGAAGCTTCAATACGCTGTTCACCCCAACTGATCAGAAAGAAGGGAAGGGCCGTACCACACAGGCCGACGGCAAAACACCACCCCCACAGGGTTAGAGATTTGGGAAGGTGCTCTCTTTTAAAGGCAAGTATGAGGAACAGTACGGTCGCCGCGATGCTCACCCGTGTTGCGGTTAAGGTCAGCGGCGGCAATTCCTCCACTAGCACCCGGATTACCATGAAGGAGGACCCCCACATGGCGGCCAGCGCAACCAAAACCATGATGTGGAACTGGATTGAGGGACCACCCGTCTGGCCCTCGCTCACGGCTTAAACGTCATAATAATCGCGGTACCATTTGACCAGTTTGGGAATTCCCTGATCAATCGATGTTTTGGGATCAAAACCGAAATCGCGTCGGGTATCTTCAATGTCGGCGTAGGTCTCAAGGACATCACCTTTTTGCATCGGCATGAAATTGATCTCGGCCTTTTTGCCAATCGCCTCTTCAATCACCGAAATATAGTGCATCAGTTTTTCAGAACGGTTGTTGCCAATGTTATAGATTTTGTGAGCCAGGCCAGTGTCATCGGGGATGGGGGCTTTCGCTGTGCAGGCGACCACACCGGCCACAATGTCATCAATATAGGTGAAGTCGCGGCGCATTTCGCCGTTGTTGAATACCGGGATCGGTTCTCCGGCAATGATCTTTGAAATGAAAATAAACGGTGACATATCCGGGCGGCCCCACGGTCCATATACCGTAAAGAAGCGCAGCCCGGTCATCGGCAGGTTGTGCATCCGTGAGTAGGCAACGGACATCATTTCCATTGATTTTTTGGTCGCCGCGTAGAGCGAGACCGGATTGTCGGTGCGGTCAGATACGGAATAAGGCAGTTTGGTATTGGCTCCATACACGGAAGAGGATGAGGCATACACAAAATGCTTCAAATTTTTCAGTGTCCGGGCGGCCTCGATCAGCACCAGATGACCATCGACATTACACTGGGTGTAAACATAGGGATTGATCAGCGAATAACGAACTCCAGGCTGGGCCGCCAAATGAACCACCCGCTCAATATCCGGGTGGGCGTTCACAACCTCAGCCATTTGCTCGCGATCAGAAATATCGCTCTTGATGAAGGTAAATCCATCCCGCGGAGTCAGGCGATCCAATCGGGCCTGTTTCAGGCTGATATCATAATAATCATTCAGATTATCTATGCCGACAACCTGCTCTCCTTGATCCAGAAGAACCTGTGACACCTGTGATCCAATAAATCCGGCAGCTCCGGTAACGAGTATGCTCATTGACCTGTCTTTTTTAGAATTTCAATCCTGTTTGATATATAGATTTAATCTGACAATTGCACTGCTTGATATGTATCCAGGACAATAATAACAATAGGCGTGTACGTACTTAAAGTTATAATATTCAATATTGCAATTCAAAAATACACTTGTAAGATGTAGGTTGGCGCCTGTATTGAAGCCAGCCTCCTATTCTTACACTTGGTATACGAATTATGACTCAGCGGCTTCTATCTCTTTCTGACAAATATACAGTTACATCTGGCCGGATATACCTGAACGGCATTCAGGCGCTGGTTCGTCTTGCCTTGATGCAAAAACAACGTGATATGGCGGCGGGTTTAAATACGGCGGGCTACGTCAGTGGATATCGGGGGTCGCCGCTTGGAGGTGTTGATAAGGAGTTTATCGGCGCCAAACGGTATTTGGAGGCGGCTAAAATCAAGTTTCATCCCGGGATCAATGAGGACCTGGCGGCAACGGCGATCTGGGGAACCCAGCAGGTTAATCTGTACGATGGGGCTCAATACGACGGGGTGTTCTCCATGTGGTACGGCAAGGGGCCGGGAGTGGATCGCTCTGGCGATGTATTTCGCCATGCCAACCACGCAGGAACGTCTGCCAATGGCGGTGTGCTTGTTCTGTGTGGTGATGATCCGGCCTGCAAATCCTCGACGCTGCCAAATCAAAGCGAGCACGCCCTGATTGACGCCAGCATTCCGATCTTTAGTCCGGCCAATGTACAAGACATTCTCGATTATGGCATGTATGGATTTGCGTTATCCCGATATTCAGGATGTTGGGTCGGGATGAAAAGTATCACAGAAAATGCCGATACGTCGGCTTCAGTGGATGCTGACCCAAACCGGATTCGTATCGTCATCCCCACAGATCAGGAATTCGCCATGCCGGATGGAGGGATGGGGATTCGCTGGCCTGATTCACCGTTGGAACAGGAGCTTCGGCTTCATAAAGACAAATCAAAAGCAGTGTTTGCCTTTGCCAAAGCCAACCGACTCAACAAGATCACTCATAACAGTGCCACCCCCCGTCTTGGACTTGTCACCAGCGGAAAATCATATCTGGATACCTTGCAGGCCTTGTCTGATCTCGGCATTGATCAGGCTGAGCGTGAAGCGATTGGTCTAAGAATTATCAAAATCGCCATGCCGTGGCCGCTGGAACCTGAGGGGATTCGCCAGTTCGCTGTCGGGCTTGAAGAGGTGCTGGTGATTGAGGAAAAACGACCGGTGATTGAGAGTCAGCTGAAAGAATTGCTCTACAACTGGAAGTCTGATGTTCAGCCTCGGATAGTTGGAAAGTATGACTCGCAAAATGACTGGATTTTACCCTCTGCTGGAGA
>Ga0316189_10005427_pt1 | contig 12222 bp, 12 predicted proteins | sample LowCovwburrow_MG_FD_204930 | JGI IMG/M metagenome (GOLD analysis project Ga0316189, IMG submission 204930) | Coastal sediment microbial communities from Maine, United States - Lowes Cove worm burrow | ecosystem: Environmental > Aquatic > Marine > Coastal > Sediment | place: USA: Maine... | reverse complement strand
ACAAAGAGGCAACAGATAAGTTGTATAATGATACGTTGGAATATATAATTGATAATTTAGACGATATTGAGGTATTCGCTGGAACCCATAATGAAGAGAGTTCTTATTTATTAATGGATTTGATAGAAGAAAAAAAACTTTCCAAAAATGACAAAAGAATTTGGTTTGGGCAGCTGTATGGTATGAGCGATCATATTAGTTATAATTTATCAAATAAAAACTTTAATGTGGCCAAATATTTGCCATTTGGACCAGTTAGAGATGTGATGCCATACTTAATTAGAAGAGCAGAAGAAAACACTTCTGTAGCGGGTCAAACCTCTAGAGAGCTATTTATAATTAAAACTGAAAAAGCAAGGAGAAGAAATACTAAAAAGATAACATATGGCTCAAATATCAATAAGAGAATTTGATGTAACTCGATTATTTTCTTATTGATGGAGTACTTATTTTTATTATGCTATTTATATTATAAAAGTTCTCTAATTCTGTTATGAGCAGGTTCGACATTTTTTCTGTTCGCTCTACAAAGTAAGAGTAATCAGAAATGGTTACTCTTTTTTTATGCTGTAAATTAAGGGTTTACAAATATTCTTCAAATAATAAAAACTATTAAACCTTCAATAAAAGGTGAACAATTAGGTGTACCATTTTCTTTTCTAGGTGTACCATTTTTAAAAACACAAAATCATTAAAACTGCAACATTTCTTTTTGAGACTAGTCTTTATTAAAATTAAAACTATTAGTTAAAATGTTTAATAATCTAAAAACAGCAAACTATTTGTATAAAAAAATAGTCTTTATTGCTATTCTTGTTCTAGGCTTTCATTTAACATTTGCACAAAATGAAATCTTTTTAGACAATTATTTTAGAACACTAAAATCTGTGAAAGTAGACATTGAAAATAAAACATATAATTTCTTATTTGATACAGGTGGAGGAATTACTATTGTTTCTCCAAAAATTATTGAAGACATTAACAAATCTTCTTATGGTAATAGTATAGGTTTCCGGATGAGTGGTGAAAGAGTAGAATCAAAATTATGTGATAATTTGGATATAAAGATTGGAGGAATCAATTTTTCTCATACTAATGTTGGCGTTTTTGATATTATGAGCTTACTGCCAAAAGATTTTAAGCAATTAGATGGTGTAATTTCGCTTAAAACATTTGAACATTCAAAAATCTCATTAAATCTAATCGCAAATAAAGTCATTATTGAAACCGAAGAAAGTTATAAAGAAAAAATTAAAAACATGCATTTAATTCAGAGTCGTTTTGCCAATGGACCAAATGGTTCAGAATTAAATATTTTTTTAGGTACTAGAGCTAAGGATCATTTATGGTGGTTTTTATTTGATTCCGGGAATATAGCTCAAACAAAAATTTCTACAAGTACAGCTAAAGATTGGGCGCTTACATTTAAGGAAAATGAAATAACTGAGATTGGAGCTTATAAGTTTGAAATTGCTAACGATTCAATTACAGCACCCACAATCATCGACGATATCATTTATGATGGTGCTTTTAGCTTCGATTTTATTCAACAGTCTGAATTTGTAATATCTTTTAAGGATAAGAAAATATGGAAAAACTGAGCGCAACACTAAATAAAACTAATATTCATTGTTTCAGGAAAGTTTTGACAAAAAGCACATTAAAAGCTGAACCGTTGTATACTATTTAAATGAACCTGAGAAATGAATCTAAAATATAGTTTATTAGCGTTATTCTTTTTATTCTATCATTCAATTTTTAGTCAAAAAAATGTATCAATAACAATTGACGATGTTCCAAATACTTCAATGTTTAAAAAAGATGGTTACAAGTCGATACTTTTAGAAAAATTAGATTCATTGAAAATTCCAATAGCTATTTTCATCAATGAAAGTCTTATTTACAAGACTGATTCCGTTGCTAAAAACTTTGAATTGTTAAACAACTGTCACAGAAAGATTTTATAACATTAGGCAATCATTCCTTTAACCACCTCCGATATTCCACAACGGGAATCGATTCGTTCTCAAGCGAAATTATGGATGGCGAATCCATCTCAAGGCAGCTTGCCAACAAGCATAAAAAAAGACTTAAATATTTTAGATTTCCTTTTAACGATTTAGGGAAAGATTCCATTCAACATTCCCAAATAAAGGACTTTTTTCAAGAGAAAGGATATATAATTACTCCATTTACAATAGAAAGTTCTGATTGGATGTACAATACTGTTTATGAGTATTATCTGAGCAAAAAAGACTTCAAAAAGGCGAAAGAAATAGGAGAGGCTTATTTAATTAAAACGTTAGAATATTTTGATTTTTTTGAGTCGCTTGCTAAAGAAGATTATCAGCGCACAATCAACCAAATCTATCTCTGCCACGATAACAAGTTAAATGCTGATTTTTTAGCCGAATTAGTAACCGAATTAAAAAAGAGGGAATATAAATTTATAAATCTTGAGGAGGCATTGACGGATAAAGTTTACCAACAAAAAGATAATTATTTTAAAAAAATGGGGTATTTCTTGGCTATACAGATGGGAGCTTACGCAAAAGAGACGGATTGAAAATATGAAAAAAGAACCTTCAACTGAAACAATTACGAAACTCTATGAAGAAATCTTGAAGGAAAATAACAAATAAAGAAATAAAACGAAAAGCCAACCAACACAACATAAAATTAATTAGGAGCTTTGCATCTACATAACAATGTCAACGCAGAATATGGCTTTTCCAGCTTGTACTATTTTTCATGTGTTGTCTAAAATATACAATGTTGGGCATGATATTACTTTAAAAGTGTTTGCTAAACTATCTCCATTTGGTATATGAACGTATGTATACCCTTTATTTTTAAAATAATTTTCTGCTGCTTTTGGTTTCCTTTCACCTGCAGAAACACCTATAATAACAACATCTTTATTTCTTCACTACTTTAAAAGTGAAAATTATACCATTTGTAATTTTTACGAGGATTATATATTTTTGTATCAAAATAGTCTACCAATTTAATTTCTTCATAAAATTCTTCTTGATACTTTTTATTGTCTAAAAATATTGTAACCTGTTGCTCAACCCATCCACCACTTAATTTTTTAAAATCATCATATATAAAGTCTACTTTTCTACCATCCTTTAATGTGTAAATTCTTCGCATTGTATAAAAATGTTTTGCATGAACCCAAAATTGTTTTGTAGAATCTCCTATAATATATACAGGCTCATTATTTAATGTAGATTTTTTAATCATGTCTAGATTATATCCAAACTTTTTTAGCTTTACTAATACCTTTTCTGTGTCCATAAAGTATAGACCACCTTTAAAAAGTAAATGCTCTTGAGGTTCTATTCCTTTATTAATAAGAGAGTCTTGTTTAAATGAATATACGGAGTCATTTCTATAAATTACATAATTGCCTTTAGAAACATCTCGATCAATTCTAAAACTACTAGGATAGCTCACTGACTCATACCAGATAACAGAATTAGTTGGTTTCCCGTTCTTGTCGAAATTATTGGTACGTTGTTTAAAAATGAAATTTTTGAACCATTTACCATCATATTTAGCCTTCATGATTTTAATTAAATCATGTGTTGAATTAATATTTTTTACATCTGGCTTGGTTTGGGGAGTAAAAGAAATGAATGTTAATATAATAGTTATGGTATATAAAAATTTCATAATAGTTCGAGTTTAAGGATTCTTTAGTATATGTAATCCTCTTTATTTGGAATTGCTTATTATATCAGTTTTTCTAATAATTTCATTTACCTAACAGTTTCAAAAAGAATTTGCTTACATCAATAATCATCGATGGAGTAGTGCCATGACCAACTTTTTCATAAGTGGTAAATTGAACTGAAATATTTTCTTTTTTGTAAATGTTTTGGCAATTTTCCCACCTTTCTTGAACATTGTCACCAAGAGTTGAGTTTATCGTATTTCGTTCTAGGGCGTTATAGGCATCATCAAACTGAACAGCATCATTTTGATCTTCTTTTCCCATATAGATATATTGAGGAATTTCTCTTAATTTAATTAAGTTACATTCTTTATTAAAGATGTTTTTAAAATCATTGATTCCTAAAGGGTAATTAAAATCTTTATTTTGATATTTTTTTAATGGGAGCATTAATTCCCCATTTAAACCACCCATTGCTGCAGCTTTAACTATTTCGGGATGAATAAATAAAAATCGATTGGTAAATGTAGCAGAAGCAGAAAAGCCATTCATAAAAACTTTATCATGCACTAAAACGTTATTTTTTTTTAAAATATTCTGAGCATCTTTAATCATTGCTATTAGTTGTAAATCTAATCTTTCTAATTTTTTTTCTTTTTCAAAAATAACATCTCTATCAAGTGCATGAGTATAAACAAGTGGTTTTGAATCCGGTCTAGGGAAAATTGGAACTAAAAGTGGAATTTTTATATTATTAGAAATATTATTACCTACTGAATTAACAGAAGCTAACTCGATAGCAGCCTTTTTATGAAACTCCATGGAATTAGAAGTTTTACCAGTATTATTCGGCTCTACTAATAGATAAGTTAATTTGCTTTTTAGAGTTCCTTTGGGTATAAAAAGAATATACGAATTGTAAAAACCCTTTGAAGGGTCACTTTCTTTAATAATTAGGCTGTCTTTTAGGAAAGATTCAGAAATTGGATTTTGACTCCATGTAAGCAGCGGTACTAAAATAAATAAGAAGGTAAATAATTTCATAATATTGAGTTACTTAATATGTATTGACAATTATAGTTTCTTCACAAAAGGAATAAAAACCACATTGAATAAATACGATTAACCATGCATCTGTTTTCTAGTAATTAAATCTGAAACAATTTTCCATGAGCCATTGTTATTTACGAGATGGAGGTAATGAATTTGATCACGAAACATTAGTCTGGCAATTGCTGTTTCATTGTTTCTTACTTCATATACAGAAATAACTCTGTTTTTAACCTCTCTCGGTGTTTTTGAGCCCTCACCATTCTTTATTAATTTCAAAATATTTACTTCTTCTATTTTATTATTTGTACTCAAATAAGATTTACATAAGTCATGTATAATAGGTTTTGCATCTGTAAAATTTCCAGAGTACCAAGCTTCAGAAAATCGTTGCAATGTTTTATGAACCTCTTCTTTTGACGTTTCATAAGCTAGTTTTTTAGTTCTCTTATTTTTAATTAATTCTAGTGTTTTTACAAATGCATGGTTTGCTTCAACTTGAATTTCAGGTAGTACACCTTTTGTTTGGAAACCTTTTCCAGTTTTGCCATCGAAAGTTCTCCCAACAGAAACAGCAACACCATACCCTCCAGGAAGCGCAAAAAACGTATTCATATGACCTCCTCCGCCTGTGTTTTCACCCACTATGGTCGCTCTTTTGTTTAGCTGAAGACCAAAAGCAAATGATTCTGCTGCCGAAAAGGTTTTAGAACTAGTCATAATATATATGGGTGTGTTGTAAAAATTAGAACTCAACTCAGTTGCTTCTGACCAGCGCTCTATTGTTTCTCTTTTTCCTTTTTCATCTTTTCTACCAATAGTAGATACCAAATAGGTTGAAGTATTAAAAAAATAACCACTTAAAGCTTTTACCATATCAGCATCTCCTCCTCTGCAAGCTCTTAGGTCTATAATGATTGCATCAACCCCAATAAATGAAGTGAGTAATCTCTCCATATTATTCAATCCTCTTTGAGTGCCATCAAATTTATTTATTTTTAAAAGACCAATATCTGTTCTTCCATCTCTGTTTATAACTCGGCTACCTGCTAATTCATTAATTGATTTATTTGATGTTGAGTTATGTGACTCAGGGCTCTTATGGTGACCTACGGCTTCTTTTTTATCATGTTTTTCAGGTTGCTTGCCATGAGATTCAGGAATCTTGTGCTCTGCTACTGCTGCTTTTTTACCATGTTTTTCAGGCTGTTTGCCATGAGACTCAGGAGTTTTGTGCTCTGATACTGCTTCTTTTTTACCATGTTTTTCAGGTTGTTGATTATGAGATTCCGTTTTCTTATGATCATCGTCTTCTATTCCAAACATTTGTTTCAGCTCTTCAAATTTTTGTCTATTGACTACAGCTAGATGTTTGTCTACGTAAACAGATTGGAGTGTTTTATTAAGTGTAATAATAAATTCTTCCGAATCGGTATCTTCTATAAGCAAGTTTTCGTTGCTTAGAGAATCTAATTTAGAAATCATTTTTAATCCAATGTCTTCAAGAATGTATTCTTTTTTTATAAGTTTACTTAATTCACTAATTATTTCCTTTTGAATTGTAGAAGTTAATTTTTCAGTCTCCTGTGCAAATGAAAAGTTTGGAGACACCATGATCGCAAATGTTATAAATGCAAATAATTTTATTTTATTCATAATGTTTTATTTTAGTACAACGTGTTCAAGGATGATTTAGCTACGTTTGATTATTAATTTATTTAGTGTTTTTTAATTGGTAAAATGGTTCTGTAATGATTTCTAACAAAGAATCAAAATTTATGTAGTATGCATTATTAATCTTTTTGTTTTACGGTAAATTCTATCCCCGATTGTTTTAAATATTCTTTTAATGGCCCAAGACCAACTTCTTTTCTCCTTTTGTCCACATATTCTGGGTCTTCAAGATTGTATAATTCCAGATTTTGTGGTTCACCTTCAGCATTAAATTGAGTGGCAAGTAATTGAGATCCATAAATTTGTGGTTTTCCGTCTTTCAATAGAATTCTGTCTTCCATTAATGCAACATTTGCTTTATTTAAATCTCCATTTTCGGCTGCCATTTTTAAATGTGGAAAATATTTTTTTCTATGAGCATTATCTGAGTGTTGAATAACCAACCATATGGCATTCATCTGTTTTTGGGACACCTCATTTAAAGTAGGCATTCCACATTTTTCAATTAAACTAACAATGGTAATTAAGTTTTGTTCATCGATATTTTGATCCATGTCGTTATCATCGTCAGTCATTCTCATGTTTTGGTCCAAATCGTGGGTTCTTTCTAATATGTTAGCTTTATCTGTGCAATCGATATCAACTGCTTTTACGAGCGGAGTAGAGTTAAAAGCTTTTATTATTTCCTCAAAAAGGGCTTTGTCTTGTTTGGTAGATTTACGGATAACTAATTCTTTAACTGTACCAATAGAGTCAGAATATTGGTCGTATGCCCAATCTCCTGAACCTGATATTTTTTGAATAGAATCATGAGTTATAATTTCACCTTTTTCATTTTTGTAAACAATTTTTTCAATGTCTACAAATTTTTTCTGTCTAGCTCTTTCAATTAACTCCAAATCTGTCAATTTAACCAGCTCATTAGCAGGTTTGTGTTTTTCTGTGTTGCAAGAAATTAGAGTTACTATTATTAAGCCTAAGATGTGTTTTTTGAAGTTTTTCATTATTACTTGTTTTATTCTTCTTTTTCTAACTTAAATCCATTTCCTTTTTTTTGTACTTTCCATTTAGGATTCAATTCTAATTTCCAACCATTACCTTTAATGATTTTGTTTGTAATTTGAGTTGGTATGGTAACAATAACCTTGCTCCAATCAGGTGCCAAAAGAGCTCCATTTTGCACAGTCAATATTCCCCAATTATCAGTAACTCTTAAATTCGGGTAGATTGTACCAAAGTTTTCGAGTGGAGTGATATTACTCGGATCGAATGAGATACTCATATTTTGGAAGTTCAGTTCTAAAGTTGGTTCATCAATAAACCTCGTTTTTAATTCTTCGATTTTCAGAATCCTTAGTTTTTCTCGTTTCTTTTCTTCTTTTTTGATTTGCTGGTAGTTATAATTATTTTGTTCTGTAATTTTTTCTATGGATTGATTTTTATCAATACTAATTTCGAAGAGATTAATGAATAAACTAGTTAAATTTATGTTGCGATCTACTTTTTTATGCCAATTAGGGTATTTTAAAGAAAGTAAATATCCATAAAATGGAATTGTTTGATATGCAAACGATCTAACGAAAGTAGGATTTGAATAAAAATCATTTTTGCTTTTGCTTAAATGTAGTTTTAATTCTTTTGCATTTCTACCACTCAACATTATTGCTGTATATTCAGCAAGCCCTTCATTCAATTCTAATGAATTTTCTGCATTTTTTATTTCTTGACTTTTATTTCGTTTAGTCCTAAATGTCAAAGCATTTTGAATATGTTTTAATTTTGGAATACTATCAGTGCTATTTAATGCTTTTTCAAGAGCTTCTAATTCAAGCTTTAACAATAAACGATTTTCATAGGTGTCCAAATGACCATTGTTTTGTTCTTGAAGATTTTCAAACCCTATAATTGGTTGAATTTGATGAAATAATTCATGAATTATTAAATTATTTCGAGAATTTTTTTCTGCTGGTAAAGGCAGCATTACCATAGACCACTTCTTGTCATCCCAATCAATTGCTGTATTTGCAATATTTATATCTGTGGGTAGGCTGTCTGTATATATTGAATTAATTTGCTTGAAACTCTTAGCAATATTATTTTCATTGGAATAAAACACTCTTGTTTTTGGGTCAATAAACATTATCGGTCCATAGATATCCTTTCTCCAAAATTCACCGTTGTCAAGATTGAGTAAACTATCAACTTCCATAAAGAATTGTGTAAAATCTTTTTCATCAATGATTGATTTATTAGATTTATTTTCAGGCAATTTAGATTTGTCGTTTTGACATGATCCAAAAACAATCAGAATTAAAATGTAAAATGCTTTTTTCATAATTATTTAAGTTTTATTCTGTTTGAAAAATTACATACATCATTTCAAATAGTTTGTTTGTTATGACAGGCATATTAAAAGTAAATCGTAATTTCATTTTCTTTCTTTCTACAAATTTGAAATAGTGTCTTCAACCAACTTATTGGAAGGATCTTTTTGCAAAACGAGATTATAATATTTTAAGGCATTCAAAGTATCACCTGAAATTAAATATCCTTCTGCCAAACTGTCGAATGTATTAGGAATTTCAGAGAATAATTCAGTATTCATTGTAAAAAGCTGAATGGCAATTTTCTCTTTTCCTGCAAAGAGAAATTCGTATCCAAAATAATTCAGAAATTGGTCATCATAAGGAAGTCGCGACTGAGCTGCCAGATTTTCAATATTTGCCTTTACATATTCTGTTCCTTTTTCATTTTTGTAAACAATATTTTCAAGATCTACAAATGTTTTCTGCCTAGCTCTTTCTATTAACTCTAAATCAGTCAATTTAATCAGTGTATTAGCAGGTTTATTCTTTTCTGTGTTGCAGGAAATTAGAGTTGCTATAATTAAACCTAGTGAGTACTGCTTTAAAAACTTCATCGTTTTTTAATTAAATTATTTAATAATGTTTCGCTAATTACGTTAGCGATTTTGGTTAATTAATCTTTTGGCAGGGACTGAATGATGTATACTATCTACTCCGAAAGTACCATGGTATTTATCAGTTTTTGTTCCAAAAAAGATACCAATATGATTTTTGCTTCGCCCTTTTACTTTAGTAGCAGCAGCACCTTTACCTGTTGTATCGATCCATGCAGTGCCACCGCTATAACTTTGATTGAGTGATACAACCCTTTTTTCTCCAAATTCATCCAAAACATAACGCCCCATTTGTCCAGAGCCTTTATGAATCATATTGTGATAATTTCCAGTGAGTACAATTAAAAAGTTTGAAGGTTTTTCTTTTGCTTTATGTATAATTCTTCGAGCCATTTCAATATTTCTGTCACTTGATTTAGGGTCATCTAATAAGAATATCTCTATATCAGCACCATTTGCTTTTAATACTCTCAATGCTTCTAATAAGTTAAGCATTGCTTTACTCGTTCTTCCATCTTGGTAATCTTGAGACCAGAAGGGCAAGTTTAATATTTTGCTTTTATCTGATATTTCTCCTTTCGAGTTTATAAAGGTTTTTATGACTTGTTCATCAAAATAAGGTAGTTCTAGACCAATGGATATACTTAAGGAATCTTCAAGAGCGTGACAAACAATTTGTTCTACAAACCTAGGCCCTTCTTTTGTGCCATGAATTTCGCCAAGCAGAATTATTTTCTCTCTACTTAATAATGAATCTAGTCCTGGAATAGAATCACAGGTAAGTTTACTATTAGATGTTTTTTTTATACATCCAAAAACTCCGCTTACTATTATTAAGAGTATAAGCGCTTTGCTATTGAATGTTTTTATCTGAAAGGGTTTTTTCATAATTAATAGGTTATAAAATTTGTTGACGTTTAAAATATTATCTATAAAATAATATTAAAAATTTTGCTGAGTAATTCACCCCTTATTTTGCTTGTTGAATTAATTTCATGATGAATAAAATTTATTGAAAAAAAGACCGTTTCATTTGGCATTTCTACGTAACCAATAAACCAAACAATAACTTCTTTATTGCTAATAAATTCAGTGCCAGCTTTACCGCTAAGTTTAAAATTGGGGGTATCTCGAAGTAATATTAATTTCTTAACATCATCAATATTGCCTTTAGAGAAAGGTAGCTCATAATTGTGAAATTTTTTCAAAAACTCAACTTGTTGATCAGCACTAATTTTGAAATCACCTTCTAACCAAAAACGATTTTTTGGACCATAATCTATTTGCTTGTTACCGTAATCTATTTTGTTAATATAATCTTTATATTGGTTGATGCCTATTTTATTTGCAAACTCAGAATAAACCCAAATACAGGAATTTTTTAAAGCTGAGGCTAATGTCTGATCTGAATTACATGATTCATTAGATGACTTTATATTATCCCATTTAATAATCTGATTTACATCACTTACAATACCTAGTTCTAGAGCAATTAAAGAATTAGGAATTTTAAATGTTGAAGCAGGAAGGTACCCAGTATTACACATTGAAGGATTATATCTAAAATATTCTTTATTAGACAAATGATATGTGACTATACTTCCTTTTTTAATAGTTAAGCTATTAAATAAAGAATCTATTTGCATTCTTTTTGAATTTTGTGAAAACCCATTTGATATGCTTAAAATTAATGCTGTTAATATTGCTAATTTTTTACTTATATACATTTAATATAATTTTTAATAGGTTACTTCGTGGATTATATCTTTAATTATGCTTAGATAATTACATTTTTTTTAAATAAATTAAGCCTAAAATTTATTTAAAAATTAAAGGCTTAAAATCAATCACTAAACATAAAGAATGCTATTAACTACTCTTATTAGTAAGTAAACCTATGGTATTAATTCATTTTTAATTCATTTTTTATCACAATCAACTTTAAAACTGCTATTAATGTATAGAATCTTGTTATTAATAATTTTCTAAAACGTGGTTTAAGGCAAAAAATCAATGTCTTATATTAACTTACAACCATTTTCTTATAAAACAGTCAGTAAATAATTATTATAAAAAACACAAATTTTAAAACAGTTTTAGTTAGTAGGTAAATATTTACTTGGTATAGGGTTTTCTTGAGTTTCTTGAGTAAAATAAATATTCATAACCCACCACCTTTGACTATCATACATTAGCTGGATACTATTTATTCCTCTCATAAATGGTTTTGTGTCTTTTTTAGAGTTGAAACATTGATAAGTACTAAACACATGAGTAATATTACCAAAAGTTTGAACTTCTCTGTGTATTTCGTCTTCAAAAAAGCCATTCTCTACCAACCACTTTCCCGATGACGCGATATAATCTTCTACAGTTGAATATCGAGCCTTGTAAATACCTTCTTTATTTTTGCCTGTAGCCACAAATTTTGCTTTTGGATGTAATAAGTATTTCAATAAATCCCAATCACGTACTTCACCTTTTTCACCCGAAATCACGTTATAAAGCGATTCTACAGTGCTGTTTAAGGAGTTCACATTTTCTTTGTATTTTACCTCTGTATTTTGTGCGCCTAAGCTTAAACACAGTATTAATGATGTAATCAATGTTAATCTTTTCATTTTTTATTAGAATTAGTATTATAATTTTTATTTAATCTTGAGTTCTTGATAATTCATCAATTTTATTATTTCTTTTATTAGTCCTGAATTTTTCACCCTTACTGAAATTGTAGCTCAATGCAAATCGTATATTTTGAATTCCGAAGTACTGTTTAACTTCATTAATATTTCCATTAATATTTGATGAATTATCTACATAACGTGTTCTAAAAGTGTCAAACGAGCCTATTGTTAAATTAAGTTTTCTCTTGATAAAAGACTTTTTTATAGCTAAA
>Ga0316189_10005426_pt1 | contig 12225 bp, 7 predicted proteins | sample LowCovwburrow_MG_FD_204930 | JGI IMG/M metagenome (GOLD analysis project Ga0316189, IMG submission 204930) | Coastal sediment microbial communities from Maine, United States - Lowes Cove worm burrow | ecosystem: Environmental > Aquatic > Marine > Coastal > Sediment | place: USA: Maine... | reverse complement strand
TTTACTAAATATTTCAATACTGGGTGAGGGTAAGGATGAAGTGAGAAGGAAGAAGTGAGAAGGAAGAAGTGAGAAGGAAGAAGTGAGAAGGGAGATGGGAGATGTGGGAAGGAAGAAGTGAGAGGTGAGAGGTGAGAAGTGTGAATAATATTTGTCAATTGGAAACAAGTAGCTTTAGCCCTAATTCTAACAACAAAATTTTCGTTGAGGGCTGTAAGACATTCAAATCCATAATTTGAATATTTGATCTACAAAAAACAGTAATGGTTTTGAAACAGAATTTTATTTGAGTAGTGCAAAAAAACTACATTCAAAATATGTATTATTTTACTTCAAATGAAATTTTTACATTCACTCTAAAATCAGTAACACCTCCATCTTTAACAACCACGCTTTGCGACTGTACAAAAGCAGACTTAATATGATTTACACTTTTAGATGCGTGTACTACTGCATTTTTAGTAGCTTCTTCCCAGCTTTCACTAGAATCGGCCATTACTTCAATAACTTTCAAAATTGACATAATATATGATTTAGGGGTTAACTATTCGATACTTCTCAAGTTACGCAATTCTAACTCATATCTCGCAAGATCTATGTTAAAAAGGATGTGATGCGTTTTTAAAAGTGTTAAGTGTTAAGTGTAAAAGTCTGAAGGGAGAAGGAAGAAGGTTAATGAAATAATATTTTTGTTCGTTTTTACTCATCCCTTTTCTATTGGCTTTGGTATTCGTGATGTGCTTCGCAGTTGACGCGCCAAAAAGAACCAAAAACCGTTTTCACTGCACAAGGCAATTACTCATCCCTTTTCTATTGATTTAAGTATTCGTGATATGCTTCGCAGTTACTGCGCACCATTCACTCCCGCAACTTCATGCGATTTCTCGCTTTCAGCGTGACGCAATTCCGTTGCTTCGCTCATTATTGCTGAGTGCAGTGAGACCCATTCAACAAAAATATTTTCTAAATACCCCTTTAGCTGTTGAAATTGTATTGACCTCTTTAAATTCTCGTTTTAGCTTCCGACTTATTTTAGAAGTGATGAAGCAGCAGGCGCGAAGTGAAACAGCTTAGGCTGCGGTGGAGAAAATAAGGAGGAAAAGCTACAGAGAAATCGAACCTGTCTGCCGGCAGGGATTCAGCGGAGCTAATTCACTATCGCTTCATTTGCATCAAGGCAAAAGGACAAAAAAAGATCATTTCACGTCCCTCTATTCTCAAGACAATCACAATTTTTGACGAATTATGATATATAAATAGTTAATACTAATTGGGGAAGTACAGGGAGAAGCAATAAACCCCATTAAAATAAATTAATGGGGTTTATTTATTTAAATTTCCTGTATTTCAACTAGAAATTAAAATCCATTTTACTTAACAGTCATGACTCTTTCATAAATAATCCTTCTTTCAAAACCATTGGGTACCAATTCATCCATTTTAGTTTTACCGGCTAAATCATCCATTGCGGCTGCATTAGGAGAACTGTCTGATATCTCTGTAAATCGAAGGTAGTCAAGTGCGTCGTTAAGATTATTAAATCCATCAACCGTAAAAACGGAAAATCGGTCCTGATTTCCTGTAGGATATATTACAGATGACATGCCCCAATAAGTCATGGTATTCAAGATATTATTGATTCTGTCTTCGTGAACGGGTTTCCAAAGTGTTTTGTTTTCCTGGATAAAAGCTGTTAGATCTGTTGGTTTCGCATAATTTACAAGCGCGAATTTATATTCACCGTCAATATGATCTTCATATTGTATATAATAATCAAAAGTCGTAGTTGTAAATGAGGCAGTTTCTATATCCTCGGGTTTTACATCTCCAAGGACATCCATGTTGTCTGACCAGACCTTGTTGGGATCCATTTTATCCAGACTTTCGAAGCTGTTCACAAAAACATAGTTTGGCGTCGACTCATCTGAACTGGTAACTCCTATTTTTCTCCAAAGGGTCCAGGATATCATTTGGCCTTTATCAACAGCAGCCTGAGCAACTTTAGACCAGTGTTTTGTTTCTCGTTCTAAAAATTTTGCTTCCTGATCAGCAGGTACGTGTCGGTATTGTAAATAACTTATTTGCGCATTGACTGAAGCAGTAAAAAGCAAAACAATCAAAATTAAACCTAGTTTTTTCATGAGTAAGGGTTGATTAAAAATTAATAATTCCTCTTAAAGTTACATATTTTTTTTATTTCCATGACAAATCTTGTCTTTAACAATGCCAAAAATACGTTTTGATGAACACTTCAATTTGCAGATAAGTGTCATCGTAATTAAGTAAAAAAAACCTCAATTTAGGTGGTATAAAATGATTGAAAACCCCGCTATATAAGATCATCTAGATGCTTCTAAGAAATCTTGGTGATTCTTAAAATACGAAGTGTTACATGCTAAGATTGAAACCTGAAATAAAAATAATGCAAACGGGTATTTTTTCTTTGCAAAATGATTTCTGGTATATTAATCTTCAATCCATCCCATGATAGTATTTGCTACAAATCGCGGTTCGGGAGGTAAAGAGTAAATGTCTTTTTCGTAATTTTTATTATAGGGTGATATATTCATAACCTTACCATCTACTACCAAGGTGCTGCTGCCGCCCGGATCAAAGCCCATAGCTTTATCCATTCCGTATTTAATTAGAATATCTGCCATGTCGAAATGTGTTGCTCCAACAGATTCTCTAATTCTTCCATTTACCATAAGCACCATGAGTTTACCTTCATTGGTGATCCCTACAGCTATTTTTGGTCCTCGCATATCAGTAAAATCTAATCTGGCAGCTTGTGTTTTAATCGAATTCGTTGTTTTCCATCCTTCATCTTCCATGTTTAATATTTGTTTTCCTTCATCAATTAACATAGGACCTGCTTCAATGGCGTACAATATGTCATTCCAATGATAAGGATTGTTTGCAGGCTCCATTAAACCTATAACTATGGGTCTACCTACTTCAAACAGCCTACTTGAAAACAATTCTGAAGGAACAGACAAAGTGATTCCCACGGGAATGACAGGTACAGTTTCTTTCACTTTTGTCTCAATAATCTGTTTTACCGTATTCCCCGCTATCCTAATTATGACATTTCCATTCCCTTGTATGGTGTCACTTTGATAAGACAAATCATAAAAACAAGGTTCTGAATTACTGTGTTTATTATAGTTGGCAGCTGAAAATTCAAGATTACTTTGTTTTCCCTTTATCGTAAAACCTGCTTTGCTATTTACTTTCCTGATATCCACATGGCCATTTTTGTATATAATAAACGCCGGTTTATTAAAAAGTGGCGGACAAAACACCTTATTATTCATGATCAATAAACCTAAGGGTGAACCTATATATGTTTCTGGTAAGCCCAGCTTTCCCACTAATTCAGGGTTGAGTATATAACCTCCATTCCAAGCCAGCTCAATTTTATTTGAATTATTGTTTTTCTTTTTATATTCTTTAACTAATCCAGGTACATTTTTTGGTTCCTTATTGGCAATATGGGCCGCAAACTTCCAGTTGTATTCTTTCGTGTCAATTTCGGCCAATACCCCGCTCCATGGCAAACCATCTTGATATACACCCCCGGCAAATGACGATTTCACCTTTTCAACCGTCTTATTTTTTTCCATTTGCTGCTTTAATTGCTCTAAAAGCTTTTCTATTGGCGTTCCATTTTCAATAGCATCCTTGGAAATTATATGCAACAATTCCTTTTCTCCAAGCTTGTTTCTAATTTCTTTATACAAATCGCTCTTTAATGCTGTTTCAAAATCCTTAGCAGTTTGAATGGGCGTAGGATAGGCCAGCGTTGTGCGAACACCTGCAGGTACAAATTGAATAAAACCACTGTCTTTTGGAATTCCCATAATCTTAGCTGTCATTTCATTCAACACCTTCCCTATATGGAAATGATCAATTTCGATGATGTCGGTCATCATGGCGGCCGACTCTCCGTTAGTAATAATAAAGCCATTTGATTCTTTGATTTCTCTTAAAATCTTGATAGCCTTGGCACCCATTTGCGGAAAATGAACCCCTTCTGACCATTGTTTAGTTTCAATGATTTGAACAACACCTGTTTTATATAACAATCCAAGTTCAGGCTCTTTCTCACTCTCCAAATACTCTTTGATATTGGCACTTGAAAACCATTTTGTGATTCGTGGCTCATGTATAAAAATATATACCTTTTCTAATTCCTGACCTCTAGCCTCAAGTATTTCGGAAGTCAGCTCTTCTTGTATCGTAAGTTTCAGTTGGGCACGAACAGGTTGCAAAATAAAATATTCTAACTCATGCTTTATAAAACGCCCCGGGAAATATCCTTTAGGCACTTTTTTCTTTAAATTTTTTGTCAATATTTTTCGGTCGTCAATTCCCAAATATTTACTATTGGTTAATTGAAATAAAGCCAATTCCCAATCGGCAAAAAACTGAGGCGCCAAAGTTAGATCAGCTAAATTCTTTGGCTTAAAAACATCTTTGTATATCATATTGACTAAACCAGTCACTTCATGGGCAGTAAAGGCCTGATAGGCATAAGATTTTTTATTTCTATGTCTGTAGGCAAGGGCGTGGTCATGCCTTATCGAAAATTCTCCATCAACATATTTAAAAATATCATCAATGGCATTATAGTATTTATGAATAAGCTCTAAATTCGTGTTTGCCATATCTGGAATATCATTTTCCATCCTTCTGGCGTAGCCCATTATTTTGCCCTTTATAAGTTGTTCTTCAACCCTAAAAAAACTTGGATCAATTAATGATTTTAGATAGAGCATAAATGACAAACGCCCATAACCCGGTAAATAATGCCTGGTGTTTGTATTGAGGATAGCATGGAGATCTTCATTAGTAAAATCTACTGATTTTTTGTACTTCTTCAATAAAACAACCACTTGTGGTTCAACTTCATTTGAATTAGCACGTAACTGCAAATACAACCTTTCTAGAATATATGCCATATTTTTTTGCAACGAATCCAGGCTATAGCGTTTATTAATAACGTTTCTATTGTGCGTTGCATCTTCCATTCTGTTTTGAGGATAAAACACATGGTCGCATATTTCTTCTGCCAAACGTTTTGGAATTTTAGAACCCTTAAATTCTAAAACATTTAAACGCAATGATTTATCCAAATGACGCCCAATAACTTCATCATATACCGCTCTAGGTTCATATTGTCTGCAAAAAATTGGTGTACCACAAGCCGCAGCTTCAATAATTGGCAAGCCCCTGCCCTCGGTTTGACTTGGTAATAAAATCAAAGAGGCTACATCGTATAATTGCTCTATGTCTAACGGCTTTTTATATTTTTTCTTAAATTCATTTTTATCGAACTCACTAAACAAAAAGCCCAGAAGCACTCTTGATTTGAATTCTTTAGGAAGTCCTTCCAGGAATTTTTTAAAATCTCTTTTTAATTCTTGATAATAATCCTGTTGCCCATGAGGTATGGGTCCGGAAACAATTAAAGACAGTTTTAATTGGGGATTGGAAATAAATTTCTCATAAAACGAATCATAAGAAAATAAACGTTTAATCAGTTTAAAGTTGAGTTCAATGGATTTTCTGCTAATTACGCGCGTTGGCTGCAGAAAAACGATGTTATTATTTACAAAATCAAAGTTCTTTATGGTTTTATAGGCCAATAATATCGGTTTTAAAGAGCGCTCACTCTGGGTATGTCTTGCCGCTGTGTGGACGGTAATGCTATCCTTTTTATTTGCAAAAATAGTAGACAACTGCATAGACGCTTTTATAATATCGCGCCTGCTCATCTGGTGTAATTTGGTGTCTACGGCTGTTCCTATTAAAGCAACATTTGCCGGATTATGGCCATTGATATCAATAAGGTGATTTTGTTGAATTTTATTGATATTGACATTCATCCAGGAACGACTTTCCCATGGATACACCATTTCAATCAATGAGAAAAATTCACCTACATGTGCGTTGTGAAAAAAGAAATCTCTGGGGCCTTTTTTTAGCCCTTTCTTTTTTATGTCTACTTCTCTATTTCCGCCTTCCCAGTAAAAATCATGATTGTTATTTATTACTGGAATCCCCAAATATTCTGAAATTAAAACCGTGGCAAGGGCCAAGGAAACATTGCCCGGATTTGAGCAAACATTGATTAAATAAAGTAGGGAAATTCCATTTTCTTCAATATAGGTTCCTAATTTTTCAACCAGAACCAACACCTCTTTCCAAAACTTACCAATCAGATCATTATACGCCTCGCTCCCACGTTCCATTCTAATCTTAAAAAAATCATTGTATAGCGGCCAGGCATCAAAAGCTTCCATTTCTGGGATCACTTTTTTAAACGCATCTTTTGGAATTAACTCATCTGCTTCTTGTTTAATATCTCCGGCAATAAAATGAATAGGGATATTTGGGTATATATTTTTAAAGGTCTTGGCATACTTTTCGGTTTCTACAGTAATACCATCTATGGTAAAATAAAATGTAACAAAGGCAATACCGCCTTTTTCAACATAAGCGTCAAATGAATTAGCATTGCCTTTAAATGCTGATGTTAATTTTTCTTCTCTAAATTTGTCAATAAACAAACCCAGATCAAACCATGTATTTATTTTTTCCTTCTTTAGTTCCTTTAATACCTTAGTAATTTTCAAATTCCCTTTATCAATCATTGTTTCCTTTCTTAAAATGTAAATAGCTTACTCAATTTTTCTTCAAGAACGTCAAACGAGAAATGTTTTTTACCCAACTCGAAGTTAAACTCACCAATTTCCACACAACGTTTTGGGTTGTATATGATATCAGACATTTGCTGAACTTTTTCATTTGTGAGATGACTATCTTCTATCATCACAGTTTCAAATCCTTTATTGCCGATATCCTGCATATATACAGGTTTGTAATTATTCACAAATATTGGCTTTTTGGCAAGCACCCCTTCCACAAAAGCGTTCCCAAAGCCTTCATAAGTACTAAAATAAGTACAGGCCCTTCCATGGGCATAAACGTCTGATAGGTCTTTGTGATCCAATACTTTATGTGAAGCAAAAATGATCTGTCTCGATAGGTTCAATTTATGGATCTGGTCTATCAATTCATTAAAATACTCCTTATTTTCGTCATCGTGATTATTTCCCGTGATCACAAGTTTCAACTTTTTATCGTTTAGTTTATCGATCAATGAAATAGCGGTTTCAATCCCTTTGCGTCTTACAATTCGAGTAACTTGTAATAAGGCAATTTCACCCTTTTTTACCCCCACATCTTTAAGAAAAAATTGATTTTCGGGAGTTGGAACACCATAAACGCGGTTAAAATCCATCACGTTGGGCACCAGGGTTGCATCAATATTAAACCTCTTTTTAAAGGTTTCAACGCCAAAAGTATTGATCACGGCGTGTTTTACATTGGGCAATAACAAGGGGAAGTTATCATCTACATATTGGTTCACTTCCGGGTGAGCCGAAAGATACCGCTCACCCCGTTCCCAATGAAAATCATGGTCATGGGTTACAATAGGCAAGCCCGTATTCTTAACGAGCTTTTTAATCGCAATACCCATAGATAATTGACAGGGCAGTGCCGATGCATTTTCTGAAAGTATTACTTCAATATTTTTATCTTTTACCCATTTACTTAAAACTCCCTCAATCATAGTTGACCATTTTTCAATATGATCCAGTAAGAGATCGGGATCCTTATCCGGTTCAAAAAATGCTTTTCGTTGTTCCCATTCGGCTTCAGCGGAAAAAAAAGACAAGGCAGGAAAAAGATAATCGTGTTCATAATCCATATTCCAGGACTCAAATTCTCCAGACACGATAAAGACCTCATGACCTAACTTTTTTAAGATGTCTATCCACTTTTCTGTTTCAAGTGCTACACCATCAACTCCACCAATTCTACCAATAATAATACCTATTCGCATGTTTAATAATTAAGGGTTTGTTCTCACTAAAGATACATTTTTATAAAAAGTCTAAAAGGTTTTATAAGGTTGTATTGTATAATTTACTACTTCAAAAATTTTAATAAGATTTAATTACGGCTTCTGAAATTAACGGTGATTATATTGTCAAATCGACAACTCACAAATTCACCTAAATGAATAAAAGCGTTCTTTTTAAGTTTTTACAAGTAGCATTTTAAGGCAAAAAATAACCAAAATAGTCTTTATCTCCCTTTGATTATATCCCCGACCAAGTAGCTTGCAAGGCTCCTTCCGCAGCCTTAACATCGACTATAATACCTGTTAAATGAGCCATTCCAGATATCTTATCTAATTTTTCCGGACCATCAGCTGCTAAGATGTTTACATTTACTCCAGCAGTTTTATTCGCATGATTCAGGCCTTTCGCATGTTGATGCCCCCATCCATGGGGAACTGCAATGGTTTTTGGCATTAGTGTTTTTAAACTTTTCACGGCAATCCGGATGGAAGCCGTTTCTGAACGAACATCAATTAAATCCATTTCCTCCAGATTCAGATCCTGCATATCGCTTGGGTGCAAATAGGCATAATTGGTACCTCGCCCCTTAGCAGTCATCCGTTCAATATTATGCGTCCAGCTATTATGCGTCGTAACGGCACGTTTTGTAATCAGTTTAAACCGATCTGCATTGACTTTTTCATTGTCAAAATGCATTTGTAGTTTTTGTGATTGCTCCAGCAAGATATCAGGGGCCAAACAGACTTTTTTATCGGGCGTCATGACTCTTTTTGGAATAAAACTTCCCGGATTGTGTTCTTTGCTTAAAATTCCATTTTTACGCTTCTGAATCTTTTTAAAGGAAGATTGCCTGGTTAGTCGCAATAAACCATTTAGCAAAGCCTCTTGGGGTAAGCTAGGAAAGTCTTTTTTGTTTTTCCTGGTATGATAGTGCTGTATACCCGTAAAAAAAGACTGAGCTATTTTCGACCCAAATAGCGGCATGCCACATGCTCTGGCCAGATCCAGATAAATCGAGCTTTCGTCACGTTGTTCGTCTACAGGATCTAATACTGCTTTTGTAGCTTGCATATAAGGCTTTTGCTGGAGACCAAGCATCAGGGGAAATATAAATGGAAGATCGGGCCGTTGCAATGGATCAGTGCAGGGCAAAACGTAGTGCGCTTCAGAGCTTGTTTCGTTTTGGTATATATCTAATGTTACCAAAAGCTCTAATTCTTGAAATGCCGTTTTCAATTTCTCTGAATTGGGCATGGTAATCAACGGATTTCCCCCGGTAACAAAGAGGGCTTTCAATTGTCCTTTGCCGGGAGTGAGAATTTCATCTGCCAGTAAGCCTCCGGGAAAAGCATCATTTACAGAAGTCATGCCTCCTACCCTGCTTTTATCGGTTCGCATCAGGATGCCGTTTTTAACACCGAATTTTATAAAATCCATCACTCCTTTTCCTACAAGGGTTCCACCTTTTCTGTCTAAATTTCCTGAAATAGCATTGATAACTTCCTGCAGCCAAAAAGCCAAAGAACCATTTCCGCCCATATTCACTCCGGTAGAACAATACAATGCTGCTCCATCTGCCTGAATATAATCACTAACCATTTCTTCTAAATCTGAAGCTTGTATTCGGGTAACTTCTTCTGTTTTTTCGGGAGACCAATCTTTTACCAGATCTTTAATGGCATTGATTCCAATGGTATGATCCTGAACAAATTTATGATCAACCCCGTTTTGGTTGATGAGTTCATGGAGAAAAGAAAGATAAAAAAATACGTCGGTAGACGGACGGATAAACAAGTGATGTCCTGCAACCCTTGCTGTTTCAGTTTTTCTAGGATCTACGATATACAATTTACCACCTCTTCTTTCGAGGTCTTTTAATTTTTTACTGGGGTTTGGCACCTGTAAAAAGGACCATTTTGATACAATTGGGTTTGCTCCAACGATGATCAGGCAATTGGTATGATCGAGATCGGGAAATGGAAGGGTGAATGGAAATCCGTAGACAAGTTTTGAAACTGCAAATTTATTGGAACAATCTTGAGTAGATGAACTATACATACTTTTAGAGCCTAATCCAGTCATAAAACCCTGGGCAAAAACAGGATGTAATACACTAAAACCAGCTGCTGTTCCTACATACATACCTATGGCGTCTGCACCTTCCTCTTTATGCAATTGCTTTACCTTATCGCCTATTTCCTGCATGGCCTGTGGCCATGAAACCCGGACATAAGTACCGTCTTTTTGTCGTTTTAAAGGATATTTTAAGCGATCAGGTGATTGATACATTTCATGCTGATACAAGCCCTTTACGCATGAAAATCCATCAGTAGCAACATGATGCTCATTGGGTTTAATGGCAATTACCTGATTGTTTTGTGTTTGTACCTCTAAACCGCATAAAGACTCGCATATTCGGCAAAACGTATGATGGGTTTTAATGTCTTTTTGTCGGTGCTGCATGTTGATTTGAATGATTGCGGATGATCATGAATTCGAAAATACGGATAAAAGGCGTCATTTGCAATACATATGAACCGCATTCTTTTTTTATGATTCATGTTTAACAATTGTGAGGTAGAGCCTATCTATTTAGAAGTGCATCCAACTGCGTTTCTTAGATCTGATTCAATCAAATGTTAAGCTGATAGGTAAGAATTCCTCCAGCAAAAAACATATCCTGATTCAAACCATTTCCCACAGATACGTCTAAACAAAATGATTTTCCCAAATTAAATCCAATACCCGTATTGATGTTGTGGCTCATGTCAATATCTCTGATAGTACTTCCGAAAAATTCAACAAATGAATGGATCTTAGACGAAATTTCCCATGATAAATTGACAATATAATAGCCCGAATTTTCGCCTTCTTCAGAAATCCACCCTACATTATAGTTCAAACTCAAGGCGTCGGAAAGACTATTAGACATATTTAGCGCTACTAACCTTCCTACATTACTCGTGTCATATTCATAGATAGGAACCAATGCCCTGAGCATAAGCGCAGCTTCCGGTAACAGACCATTCTCCTTCCATAAATTTGCCGACAATCCAATTTGAACCTTATCGAGAAAGGTACGAGAACTCATAAAACTATTGTCTTGATAAACTGCTTCCCTTATAAATGGCATATTAAACTGGAATTCGAGCGAATTGCTCAGACCATAGCGCAAGAGTACACTGGGAATTGACCAGGAATTGACCTCTTCTGCTTTCTCTTTTTCGCTGAGGTACAAAGATTCAAATTCAAATTGCAGCATTCTTTTTTCAACTCCTAAAGAAGGTTCTACCGTTTGCCCACAAACCAAAATCTGAACCATAAACATGACCAAAGTAATTATTCTAAATTGCATGAACTCTAATTTTGACTACAATATTATTTAGATTTAGTCTAAATAAAAATGATTATAGTCATGTTTAATGATTCATTGCAAATAAAAAACACTTATCAGTTCAGCTGTATTTTCATATATTTAAGGCTCAACAAGCAAACAAAATGATTCCTTTCTTTAGAAAAATACGTAAAAAAATGGCAGACGATAACAGGCCTTTAAAGTATATGAGATATGCTATTGGAGAAATTCTACTTGTGATGATAGGTATATTATTGGCATTGCAGGTAAATAATTGGAATAATAACCGTTCAAGCAGAGCATTAGAGGTAAAATATCTAAAAGGAATAAAAGCCGATCTGCAAGTGGATCTGATCAACTTGAAAAATTTTATAGACGATAAAGAACTCAAATATATGTCGGCTGCTCAGTTATTGGAAATGGAGGATCCTCAGACTGCTAAGGAAATAGATGACTTAGACTCCATTATCTGGGATGTATTTGCCTGGGTCAGATATCATCAAAGTACCAATACTCTGGATGAATTAATTGGCTCTGGTAATCTTAGTCTTATTAAAAATGACTCTATCAAAAGCATGATTCAAAACGTAAAGCAAAGCAATGTTTTTATTCAGGGTGGTGTGGCTCATATGCGTCGCGAATATGATTACTACCTCTATGATCGGTCAGCTGCATTGAGAGAAATGGGTCCTTTTCTCGATTTAAAGGCATCCCTTAGGAATGATGAAAGAACCGAAAATTATACGGTAGATGAGGCGCAACTGAATGTTTTTAGGAAACAGTCGCATGCGATCCTCAATGATTTGATTTTTCGCAATGGTCTCAAATTTGCCGTAGGAAATAATATGGGGATGCGCGAAAGATGTATGAGTTTATATGAGGATGTGGAGAAATTGATTGCTTTGATTAATGAGGAGTTGGAGGTTGAGTAGT
>Ga0316189_10005425_pt1 | contig 12227 bp, 13 predicted proteins | sample LowCovwburrow_MG_FD_204930 | JGI IMG/M metagenome (GOLD analysis project Ga0316189, IMG submission 204930) | Coastal sediment microbial communities from Maine, United States - Lowes Cove worm burrow | ecosystem: Environmental > Aquatic > Marine > Coastal > Sediment | place: USA: Maine... | reverse complement strand
TCGTTTTGGTGGAAGTGACTCCCGATGAATATTTTGTATGTCCTGATTCCGCTCGCTTTGCTTCTATTGGGCGGCGCTGTATGGGCTTTTTTCTGGGCGGTCGGTAGTGGTCAGTTCGACGATCTGGATACACCCGCTATGCGAATCGTGCTTGACGACGACAGCAAACCATCGTCTGACGAGAAGCAATGACTGAATTCTGGCCAACTCTGACCGCCGGCTTATTTGCCGGGCTGCTCGGTAGCGCACACTGCCTCGGCATGTGTGCGGGAATTTCCGGTTTGTTTGCGGTGCGCTCTGAAGCAAGCGCGCTGCGCAACAAGATGCCCCTGGCATTGGCCTATAACGCTGGCCGAATCATCAGCTATATCGGCCTTGGCACCGTGGTCGCGGTATTTGGCAGCGCGATCGTCGCCGCGATACCGAATATTGCGGGACCGGTGAGGCTTTTGAGTGGCATCGTCATCGTTCTCATCGGCCTGCAGATCGCCTTCAACTGGCGCATTTTGCAACCGATTGAGCAGCTTGGTGTGCACGTCTGGCGACGCGTGTCCCCCGCCGCACAGAACCTGCTGCCTGTCACGACGATACCTCGCTCGCTCGGTCTTGGCCTGCTGTGGGGCCTGCTGCCTTGCGGCCTCGTCTACAGCATGTTGATACTGGCTGCTGCAACCGCCGACCCTGTCGCCGGCGCTCTGACGATGGCCGCGTTTGGTATTGGCACGACCCCTGCTATGCTTGTAACCGGGCTGGGTGCTTTACAGCTTTCACGCGTCCTGGCGAAGCGCAGCGCGCGACTCAGTGCCGGACTGCTGATCGTGCTTGTGGGGCTGTTAACCCTGGCAATGCCCGTCAGCAAGCTGCTCGATGGGCAGCAGGACACGCATCAACACCACGCGATGTGAGGAAATTCACGCGCTGAAGGCAACTTTTTCGCCCCGGAGTGCATCTAAGGGGTTGAACAGGGGTTAAAAACCTCGGGGAACCATTGAATGTCGCTCGTCGCAGAACTTAAACGCCGCAACGTTTTCCAGGTGGCTGCAGCCTACCTGGTCGTAGGCTGGCTGCTAACCGAAGTCCTGACGACGATCCTGCCGACGGTCGGCGCTCCGGAGTGGATGGCGCGCACGGTCATTCTGGTATTCGCGCTCGGCTTTATACCAGCAGTCGTGCTCTCGTGGGTGTATGAACTCACGCCGGATGGCATCAAGCGTGATCACGAAGTCCAGGAAGAGCACTCCGTCACTCAGAGCCGCGGCTTTAGCTACTCGGTCATCGGCATCGTTGTTGCGCTGGTTATCGTCATCGCCGTGCTCGGGGCGCAAAACCCATTGCAGGACAACAACACGGAAAGCGCGTCTGTCAGCGACGCCTCTGTTGCTGTGCTGCCGTTCGTCAACATGTCTAACGATCCGGATAACGAGTACTTTTCCGATGGACTCACGGAAACGCTGCTGCACATGCTTGCGCAGGTGCCGGAGCTGCAGGTTGCGGCGCGCACATCATCTTTTGCATTCAAAGGCCAGAGCGTCAATGTCGGCGACATTGCCGCGGCGCTGAACGTCGCACACGTTCTTGAGGGCAGCGTGCAAAAGTCCGGCAACCGGGTCCGCGTGACGGCGCAGCTTATCCGCGCGTCCGACGGCTTTCATGTCTGGTCCTCAAGTTACGACCGCACTATCGACGATATATTCGCGATCCAGGACGAAATTGCGGGCAAGGTGGGCAGTGCACTTTCTGTGTCCCTGCTCGGCCAGGAAGTCACCGAAACGGTAGTTGCGAGCATCAGCACCGACAACACGGATGCGTATGACCTGTACCTGCAGGCACTCAAGGAACGCGCTACCTATTCGTATGGTGGACTGCAGGCGGCCGAGAACCTGCTGAAGGGCGCGCTGACCATCGACTCGCAGTTCGTCGATGCCAAGATCGAGCTCGCGGATAACTACCTTCACCAGGTAGAAACCGGTTTGCTCGCAGAAGACCATGGCTACCGCCAGATCAAGGCGCTGGCCGATCAGGTGCTGGACATTGAGCCCAACGAACCCAGCGCTCACGCGATTCGCCTGTACGCGGACATTGCAACGCTCGATATCAGCGCAAATCCGACGGTCATCTTCGACACCATTGCTGAGCTGCAACAACTGCTTGATGAAAATCCCGCTGAATATCGCATTCGCGTGCTGCTTACCCGACTGTTGACCGCAACCAAGCAAAACGACGAAGCGCTTCAGCTGCAGCAGCAGGCATTGAAGGCGGATCCCTACAACGCACGCATCCACTACGAGTTGGGCTCGGTCTACAGCAATATGCAGCGGTGGGATGAGGCACGGGAATCGCTGCGGCGCTCGCTGGACATAGAGTCACGACAGCCGAACGTCTACGTGCAGCTCGCGCTCATTGGCATGAAGACCGGGGATGGCCTGGAATTTGTGCAACAACTGCTGAATGCGATGGAAGTCGACCCGAAGGATCATGAATTGCCGGGCTACATTGCCCAGTTTCTGTATCGAATCGGCCTGGTCGAGGAAGGCGACGACTTTCGTGACCGCGTCCTGGCTATAGCGCCGACCAGCGAGATCGCCTACACGATAGAACTGCAGCGTGCCAAAGCCCTGGGAGATCGGGAGGCAAGCCTCGCCAGCGCCCGCCGCGCCATCACGGACGATATCGATGATCGGCAGTTCTCCTACGGAGGTGCGGTGCAGTTCCTGCTGCGCGACGCGGCGCAGAACGGCACCGTCGAAGAGACATCTGCATGGCTCGAGCAACAGGCGCCGGGAATACTGCACCTGGACTCAGAGCTGACCGAACAGAAGTACCGCAATGCGCAATATTCCGCACTTGACGCCTGGTACGTTTCGCTGCCACGCGACGAACTGCTCGCCCGCATTGAGAAGATGCTAGCGACCGCCAGGGAACTGGGCGGCGATCCTCTCAGCGAGCCTCAGGCCCGTATGCAGGTAGCGGCGTTGAAGGACAACACCGAGGAAGCTATCGAAGTCGCCCTGAACGAGGTGTTTACGCAGCCTGTCGAATCCAACCTGAGTTGGAAGGAGACATTCGCCCAGGCACAGTTCGAGGACTTCGTTGCCGATAGTCGAGTGCAGCTCGCGTTAAGGGGCTGGGAAAAAGAGCTTGCAGAGCTGCGCGGACAGGTGAGCCGTTTCCTGGCAGACCTGAGCTCCGCTACGATCTAGATAATCTCAGGACGACGCTCATGAAATTACGAATCCGCGGTGACTCGCTGAGACTACGATTGAAGCGCAGCGAGGTTGAACAGCTCGCAGCAGGCAACAGTGTTGTTGAAACGACCCGCTTCCCAGGAGCCGAGTTCTGTTATCGACTCGACGTTGTCGACGGTGACGTTTGTGCAGCGAGCTTTGATGCAGGTACGCTGACGGTTCAGCTACCGAGCGATGCGGTCCGCAACTGGGCAAGCGGAAATGAAGTCTCTATTCACGCTGAGCAATCGCTCGCAAGAAACACCTTGTCGATACTTGTGGAAAAGGATTTCGCCTGCCTGGCTCCCGGCGATCATCGTGAGCATGAGGACGACGCCGATACCTTCCCACACCCCGACGCAGGATCAGGTAACGGCTGTTAGCAGCAGCCTGACCGAGACCACCGCCAGGAATATCCCAAACAACATGCTCAGCCTGCGTTCCGAAAAAGCGTGCGCTAAGCGGGCGCCCAGCGGAGCCGTCAGCACGGTGGCGGGCGCGATCAGCGCAAAGCCAATCAAGCTGACGTAACCAAAATTACCCTCAGGTACGCGAGTATCGCCAAGGCCGGTGACTATGAAGCCGATCGTTGCCGGCAGACTGATGACCAGACCGAACAGTGCCGCGGTGCCGACCGCACGATGAACCGGCTTGCCGAACAGTGTCAGCGTCATGACCGAAAATGTACCGCCGCCAATACCCATCATGCTGGACAGGCCGCCGATTGCGGTCGGAATGACGGGAACCCACGCGCCATGCGGAATGTCATCGGCGATATTCCTGCTCTCTGGAAAGAACGTCATCTTTAAGGCGACCAGCATAGCCATGATTGCAAAGACAATGGCCAGGACGTGGCTGTGCACCTCTGAGGCTATCCACGCGCCAAGCAAAGCGCCGAGCAGCACGTACACGGCCCAGCGCCTGATGATATCGAAGTCCACGGCGTGGCGGCGATGGTGAGCAAGCGCTGACGACACGGATGTGGGAATAATTGTCGCGAGTGATGTCGCCACCGCTATGTGCATGCGAATGGCAGGATCAACACCCAGGATGCCGAGCGTCGCTTCAAGCACCGGAACTATGACGATGCCACCGCCGATGCCGAACAGACCGGCGAGCACACCGGCGACACAGCCTGTCGCCAGCATCGCGGCACCAAGCATGATCCATTCCTGCATGCGGACGGCTCCGGTCAGACGCCAAGCTGTTCGGCGTGAAACCTCAGGTGTTCTTCAATGAATGTCGAGATGAAATAGTAGCCGTGGTCGTAGCCATCGTGATAACGCACGTCCAGCGGTAGTCCGCTCTCCTCGCACGCTGCCTCGAGCATCGGCACCTTGAGTTGATCTGCAAGATACGCATCGTCATTACCCTGGTCGACAAGGATGCGGCTCCAGTGCGACACGTCCTGCACACGGCGTGCTACCTCGCAGGCGTCGTATAGCGTCCACGTCGAACGATCCGCGCCCAGGTAGTAGCCAAGTGCCTTCTCTCCCCACGGCGAGTGCAAGGTGGTGGAGATCGGTGCGAAAGCCGACAAGGAAGAGAATAATCCGGGGTTTCGCAAGCCGATTGTGAGTGCCCCGTGACCGCCCATCGAGTGACCCGTCAGCCCGTGGCGGTTTCGATCGCCAGGAAAGTTGTCGAAAATAATGTCCTGCAGCTCGGCCGTGATGTAGTCATACATTTGGTAGTGCCGCGACCAGGGCTCTTCGCTGGCGTTCAGATAGAAGCCCGCCGCATGTCCGAAATCGTAGTCGCCGTCCGGGTCATCCGGCACATTCTCGCCGCGCGGGCTGGTGTCAGGCGAAACCAGCATGAGACCCAGCTCGGCCGCTACTCGCTGCGCACCGCTCTTGACCATGAAGTTCTCTTCAGTGCAGGTCAGCCCCGACAGAAAGGTGACTACAGGTACCTTGCCCTGTTGAGCCTGCGGCGGCAGAAACACAGAGAATTGCATGTCGCAGTTGTTTACCGCGGAGTGATGGCGATAGAAACCTATTCGACCGCCAAAACACGCGGTCTCGCTGAGCGTCTCGAGCTTCACAGTTTCTGCAGCACCAGTGTCGCGTTGGTACCCCCAAATCCGAAGCTGTTCGACATTGCGGTACGGATACCGGCGTTCTCGATGCACTCGGTGACCGGCGGTGTATCGGCGATTGCCGGATCGAGATCGTCTACGTTAATCGACGGCGCGATGAAGTCGTTTTGCAGCATGAGGATGGAATACAGCGCTTCCTGGGCGCCGGTTGCGCCGAGCGAATGTCCGCACAGCGACTTGGTCGAGCCGAACTTTGGCATATCGTCACCAAACAGCGTCTTGATGCCCTGCACCTCGACGATGTCACCCGCCGGCGTGCTGGTGCCGTGGGTATTGATGTAGTCGATACGGCCATCGACCGTCGCGGTGGCGATTTCCATGCAACGCCGTGCGCCGCCCCCCGACGGAGCGACCATATCGTGGCCGTCAGACGTCGCGGCGTAACCGACGAGCTCCGCGTAGATCTTTGCACCGCGCGCCTTGGCGTGTTCAAGCTCCTCAATAACGAGCATTGCCGAACCCGCAGCACTGACAAAACCATCACGATTGACGTCGTAGGGTCGCGATGCAGTCGTTGGGTTATCGTTGTACTTGGTCGACAACGCACCCATGGCATCGAACATGCTGCTCAGGTTCCAGTGTTCTTCCTCACCACCGCCCGCAAACACAACGTCCTGTTTACCGAGCTGAATCTGCTCAGCAGCCGCGCCAATGCAGTGCGCGCTGGTCGCGCAGGCTGACGTGATCGAATAATTGACGCCTTTGATCTTGAAAGGTGTCGCGAGGCACGCCGACACCGAACTGCTCATGGTTCTGGGAACCATGTACGGCCCGATGCGACGGACGCCCTTGCTGCGCAGGGTATCGGCGCTCGAGATAATGTTCTCGCTCGACGCACCGCCAGACGATGCGATCAGGCCGGTGCGCGGATTGGATATATCCGCCGCTTCGAGTCCGGAATCATCTATCGCCTTCTGCATCGCGATATAGGCATACGCTGCAGCATCCCCCATGAATCGCAGCACCTTGCGATCAATGTGCTCCTTGATGTCAATGTCGACGCTACCGCAGATATGGCTGCGCAGCCCCATCTCCTTGAACGACTCATTGAAGGAGATGCCCGAACGCCCCTGCCTCAAAGACTCGGTAATTTCCTCAAGTGTATTGCCAATACACGAAACCGCACCCATTCCGGTGACTACTACACGCCGCATAGAAAGATCCTAGAAACCGTCAGTTGATGTGAACAATCCAACGCGCAAGTCTTCAGCCGTATAGATCTCACGACCATCAACGGCCATGGACGCGTCAGCGATGGCCAATACCAGCTTACGTGCAATCACGCGTTTAATATCGACCTGAAATGTAACAAGTTTTGCCGTCGGCAGCACCTGCCCGAAAAATTTGACCTTGCCGCAGCCAAGGGCCCGCCCTCGTCCGGGATGCCCCGACCAGACCATGTGAAAGCCAACCAGCTGCCACATGGCGTCAAGCCCCAGGCAACCAGGCATGACGGGATCGTCGTGAAAATGGCAGTCGAAGAACCAGAGGTCCGGCCGAATATCGAGCTCAGCCTGGATCTCTCCCTTGCCGTACTTGCCGCTATCTTCCGTGATCTTCGTTATGCGATCCGTCATTAGCATCGGCGGTGCCGGCGGCCGGCCGTTCTCCGGCCCGAAAACGGTTCCGTCGCAAGCTGCAATCAGGTCGTTGTAGGAATAGGAATTTTGCCGTGGCGGAAGGTCGGTCGCAGAGACGTCATTTGCGTCAGACATTGAATCTCCAAGCTGTATGTGAGCAACCTCTAATCTTACCGCTGCGAGGGAGGCGCGACTTTCGATATTGCGCCAAACGGTGCACCATGCGCGCATGCAGAGCATACGCTATGAGTTCGACAACAAGCCCGCACACGGCGAGACGATGCCTGTCGCCGACGGCTTGCTGTGGCTGCGAATGCCGCTGCCAATGTCCCTCGATCACATCAACCTGTGGTTGCTGGAGGATGACCGCGGCTGGGTCATCGTCGATACCGGGCTGGGTACTGAGACGACCCGCGAACTTTGGAAGCAGGTCTTCGATGGCCCAATGGGTGGTCGGCCTGTCACACATGTCGTGGCGACTCACCTGCACCCCGATCATGTGGGTTGCGCCGGCTGGCTGGCGCACGAGTTCCACACCGACCTGTGGATGACCCGTGATGAGTACATGCTTTGCCGCATCCTTGTTGCCGATACCGGCAAGCCGGCGCCGCCGGAGGGTGTTCATTTCTACAAGGCCGCAGGGTTTTCAGAAGAGGCGTTGCAGCGCTATCGCAAAAACTTCGGCCTGTTTGGCACGATGGTTTCTCCCCTGCCAGAGTCGTACCGACGGCTCGCAGATGGCGAGACATTGCGATTTGGGCGCCACGAATGGCAGGTTCTGGTCGGACGCGGCCATTCGCCCGAACACGCATGTCTGTACAGCGCTGAAAGCAATGTACTGCTTGCCGGCGACCAGTTACTGCCGACGATCTCATCGAATGTCAGTGTGTGGCCGACCGAGCCGGATGGCGATCCCTTGCGCGACTGGCTTGCGTCCCTGCGCGACATGCAAAACCGCCTGCCCGAAGATGTGCTCGTATTACCCGCACACGGCAAGCCGTTCCGCGGCGCACATGTGCGGCTGCAGCAACTCATTGACGAGCACGAACAGAAATTATCGGAATTGCACGAATGGTGTGCACAACCGCGCAGAGCAGTGGATACCTTTGCTGCTCTATACAAAGCCCGCATCGGTGCAGACAACCGCATTCTGGCTACCGGCGAGGCATTGGCGCATCTGCATTTCCTTATGTCAGAAGGCCGCATGATTGCAGAGCCGGACTCGGACGGCGTAATCTGGTATCGAAGCACCTGAACACAGGACCAACATGAACTCGATCAAGACGACTTTATTGCTGGCGGCGCTAACCTTGCTGCTTGCCTGCAGCCCTACAAATGAACCTCAAGAAACGCCTGAGGCAGCGCCTGATTCCGCGGCTGCGGCCCGTGCACCGGCCGCCGTTGCCATGCCTGACGCGTTCGCGGCACAGGTTGCTGCAGATGTGCTGGCAGCAGGCGGCAACGCCGTCGATGCGGCGGTTGCGGTTGGCTTTTCACTGGCCGTGACGCTTCCAGAGGCCGGCAACATCGGCGGTGGCGGATTCATGCTGATCCACTCTGGTGGAGAATCCCACTTTGTCGACTATCGAGAAACGGCGCCACTTGCCGCACATCGCGACATGTACCTGGACGAAGCACGCAATGTGGTCGAGGGTGCAAGCGTTACCGGGCACCTGTCCGCCGGTGTCCCTGGCACCGTCGCCGGTCTCTGGGAGGCCCATCAGCGCTTTGGCTCGATAGCGTGGTCCGACCTCGTTGCTCCCGCGGTCGCGCTCGCTCGCGACGGCTTCGTTGTGCCAGATGAGCTGGCCGCGAATATCGAAGACACCATGCCGCGCACCGAAGGCAAGACCAACTTCGCCAAATATTTCGGCCATGCAAAAGCCGGCGAACTGTTTGTGCAGACTGAGCTTGCCGACGCGCTGCAACGTATTGCGGACGACGGCCCTGATGGTTTCTACAAGGGTGAAACGGCCGACCACATCGTCGCAGAAATGACACGCGGCAACGGCATCATCAGTCATGAAGATCTTGCGACCTATAAGGCTATCTGGCGTGCACCGTTAGTGAGCGAGTGGCGCGGCATGCAGTTGTTGTCATCGCCTCCGCCAAGCTCAGGCGGCTTTGCCATTGTGCAGCTGCTCAAGATCAAGGATCTTCTGGCGCACGAATTCGAGGGCCTCGATCACAACTCGCCGCAATACATTCACCTTATTGCCGAAATCGAAAAGCGGGTTTTCGCAGACCGCGCCGAGTACCTGGGCGATCCGGAGTATGTCGAAGTACCCATCGACAAGCTGCTGAGTGACGACTACCTGGCGGCGCGTGCGGCAGAAGTAAACGTCGATGAAATTTCGACCATTCTGGATGTCCGGCCCGGGCTCGAGTCGTACGACACGACCCACTACTCGATCATTGACGGCGACGGCAATGCGGTTTCCAACACGTATACGCTGAACCTCAGCTTCGGCAGCGGTGTCGTCGTTGAGGGAGCCGGATTCCTGTTAAATGACGAGATGGACGACTTTAGCGTTAAGCCAGGCGTACCCAACGCTTACGGCGTGGTTGGCTCCAAGGCGAATGAGATACAGCCAGGCAAGCGGATGCTGTCATCGATGTCTCCGACCATCCTGTTGCGCGATGGCGAGGTTGAGCTGGTGGTTGGAACCCCCGGCGGCTCGACCATATTCACGTCAGTTTTTCAGTCGATTGTGAACGTCTACGACTTCGGCATGACGCCGGCCCAATCGGTGGGCGCATCCCGATTCCACCACCAACTGTTGCCGCCGGATGTCATCGTGTACAGCCCGAAAGTGCCGTTGCCGGAGAGCACGGTGTCAGCGTTGAGTGACATGGGCTACAAGCCACAGCCACACGTGTATTCGTTCGGTGATTTGCAGTTAATTCTGCGGCAGGGAAGCGAGGTGGACGCGGCGTCCGATCCCCGTAAGCGCGGCGAGTCCCGCGTGCTGGATTGACCAAAGTCGGGGGACAGGCTGTTGCCTGTCCCCCTTGCTCTACCTAGGACTGGTCGTCTGTAGACGCCCCGGGTGCGCACTCAGCAACGCTCTTCATGCCGTTACTACAGCCTGATTCCGATGAGTACGTTTGGCTGGTGCCGACGCACTGGCCATTGGATGCGCTGAGTCGGAACGTGAACTTGCCCGATGCTGTCTTTTTCTTTTCAAAGCGGTCCGGATTCTGCGAATTCTTCTTCACAGACTCGATGCCATTCATGCAGCTCGCCTTGGCGCTGTAACCCTCACTACCGAGGATATTCTGGCCATTGGCGGCTTTCAGCCTGAAACGGAACTCGCCCGCCTTGTCTTTATAAACTTCAAATTTGCCTGGCATTATCTGCCTCCCTTCTATTGTTGTAGCTGTTTAAACCTGGATTATTTGACGATGAAAGTAACTTTCATGGTCACTCGGTAAGCACTTATTTCGCCATCACTGACGACGACTTTTTGCTCTTTTACCCACGCACCTTCGATATTGTCGACGCTCTTTGACATTTTGTCGATCCCTTTGCGCAGGGCATCCTCAAAGCTCTTTGAAGACGAGGCGGTAATTTCAGCGGTTTTCGCAACACTCATTAGTTTCTCCTTTATTCTACAACGCTCTTATATCATTCTTCATCGGGCGGCTCATCACCATATGTATCTGACGCAAGGCGATTTTCAGGGGGGATGGAGCTGCATCGGCTTGCGTATTGTTCGCCAGGGCCTTCCGCCTGCGGCGCGACGACAGGACTCATGCCCGGCGAGGGCTGCTGGCGCTCGCCCATGCCGGTTTGCACTATTTCTGCAAATTTGCTGCGCGGCACGCATTGCCGCCGTCCTAGTGGTAGAATCTGCTCAGCCAAATCAAGTATCAAAAGAATATTGTTCGAAAATGGCGGCCAATTCGGCCAGGAAGTCACTAACAGCCAGCCACATCGGAGGCCCGTGACTTTTCGGGACGGGGCCGCGTCATAGAATATCGAATTTTGTCAGGAGTAATATCAATGAGAACAACCATCTGCGTTTTCGTGGCGACAGTGTTCGCCCTGGTGGGAGCCGAAAACGCTTTTGCAGATGCGGAAGCGGGACAAGGCTATTTCACGGGAATGATTTCCTATATCGATGACGATGCAGAACGCAACGTCTATGATGGTGTCTACGGTGGCCAATTTGGCCTTGGCTATGCACTCAACGAAGACTGGAATGTCGAGGGTCTGGTCCTGTTTGCAGCGCCAGATGGCGATCCAACCGGCCAGCAACATCTCGGTGTCGGTGTCGACATGCAGCGTGTTTTCAGCCGCTCTGAACGTTTCAGCCCGTACCTGCATGCCGGTATTGGCTACTTCCGCAACGATCCGGGCCTGATGGCATCCCAGAAGACCGGTACGATGTACTCACTCGGCGCAGGCTTCTTGCTTGATATCTCCACTTCCAACGTCGCACTTCGCGGCGAATGGCGGCATCGCATTGATACCGCACTTGAAGACAACAGCCTCACCGACAATCTGTTCAGCCTCGGCCTGCAGATTCCGTTTGGCGCTGGCAGGCCGAAGTGGGTTGACTCCGATGGTGACGGCGTTGCCGACGGCGTGGACCGCTGCCCGAACACACCAGCAGGTGCGACAGTTGATTCCTACGGCTGTGAAGTCGATAGCGATGGTGACGGCGTCGTTGACTCCAAGGACAAGTGCCCCGGAACGCCGGCTGGCGTCAAGGTCGATTCTGAAGGCTGCCCGCTCGACAGCGATGGCGACGGCGTAAGCGATGACAAGGACCAGTGCCCGGGAACACCCGCAGGTGCAACGGTTGATGAGAACGGTTGCGAACTCGACAGTGACGGCGACGGTGTCGTTGATCGACTCGACGAATGTCCGGGAACACCAGAGGGCGTGCAGGTCGGCCCCAGAGGTTGCGAGATCAAGGGCGTAACCACGCTGCGCGGCGTGAATTTCGAGAGCAACAGCGATGTCTTGCGTCCCGGTGCCTCAGACACTCTCAACCTGGTTGTCGGTGCACTCGAGAAAAACCCGACGATCAAGATCGAGATCGGTGGCCATACTGACGGTGACGGCGCAGCCGAATACAACCAGGGCCTTTCCGAGAGACGCGCCAAGACAATCCGCGACTACCTCGTGAACGCCGGTATTGCAGCCGATCGCATGACGGTGCGCGGCTACGGTGAGTCCGAGCCGATCGCTGACAATTCGACAGCAGCCGGCAAGGCAGAGAACCGTCGCGTTGTACTGACGATTACCGAACGCTAGGGCGGTAACTGCAAAACAAGAGGCGCGCACAGGCTCCGGCCTGTGCGCGTTTTTTT
>Ga0316189_10005423_pt1 | contig 12228 bp, 11 predicted proteins | sample LowCovwburrow_MG_FD_204930 | JGI IMG/M metagenome (GOLD analysis project Ga0316189, IMG submission 204930) | Coastal sediment microbial communities from Maine, United States - Lowes Cove worm burrow | ecosystem: Environmental > Aquatic > Marine > Coastal > Sediment | place: USA: Maine... | reverse complement strand
GAGCGCTCATTTGAGCGGGTCGGGAGCAACACTACAATACCAGCTGATGTCCGAATTATAGCGGCAACCCACCAGGACTTAGAGGCACTGGTTGAGTCCGGTGGTTTCCGCATGGACCTGTATTACCGTCTTAATGTCTTTCCCCTGGAGGTTCCCCCCCTTCGTGAGCGCGCTGAAGATATTCCTGTTCTGATAAGGAGTTTTGTCCAGCGGATGCGCGCAGATGGCCGGGGTTCGGTGAAGCTTGATGGCGGTACAGAGAATGCGTTGTCCAAGTATGCTTGGCCAGGCAATGTGCGAGAGCTGTCAAACCTGATCGAGCGCTTGGCAATACTGTACCCGGATCAGTCGGTGGCGTGGTCAGATTTACCGCCAAAATTTGTGCCGGAGGATGCAGGGCGCGTTATCCAAGCTCAACACACAGAGGGCTCAGGTGGTGTGGGTGAGTCGCTGGCCAGTCTCAATCACCAATTACCCGAACAAGGCCTGGATCTCAAGGCTTACCTGGCTGATATCGAGTGCCGGCTGATGCTGCAGGCTCTTGAACAAACAGGCTGGGTAGTGGCCAGGGCGGCCAAACTGCTCAAGCTGCAGCGTACTACCCTGGTCGAAAAGATGCGTAAATACGAATTGAGTAACGCTAACAATACGCCGGAATTTTGACCCTCTCTAATCGCTAATATCTAAGCCTTTGTTTTTATTGACATAAAATATAGGCATGGTTATTGCTATGTCATTATTACTAAGAGCAAGCTACTAAGTGACGGGTCACACTGTACTCGTCAGCTTGTTGAGGTAATGAGCAATGAGCCAGGCCAAGTCCCTGTCAAATCACCAGATAGAACAGGCTTTTGATGTGTTTAACCAGGTATCCCAGGAGCTGGATACCTCTTATCGCGAGCTTCAGTCCCGGGTAACGGGGTTAACCGAAGAGCTAATGGCCTCTCGTTCAGCACGCATAGCGGAGCTGGCAGAAAAAGAACGTCTGGCCCACCGGTTGGGAGCCCTGGTTTCGGTACTCCCTGGTGGTGTGCTGATTTTAGATCGCAATAACAAAATACGCGACGCCAATCCGTGGGCAGTCGAGTTGCTGGGGCAACCCTTACTGGGTGAGACGTGGCAAGATGTTTTAAACCGCGAGAAGTTTGGGCAGCAACCACCTACCTCTGAACTGCAGCTAAAATCCGGACGTCGGGTGTCGTTGGTCAGTAGATCGCTCGATGAGTCGGGGGATCGGGTTGTGTTGATAACAGATGTCACTGACAACTACCGCCTACTGGAGCAGTTAGAAAGGAAAAAGAGACTCACCGCACTGGGTGAAATGGCGGCGCGGCTGGCTCATCAAATTCGTACACCCCTGAGTTCTACCACTCTGTATTTGTCACAGCTGAGCAGACAAGATCTGCCGGAAAAAAAGCGCCTGGCAATTGCCTCAAAACTAGGCGAACGACTGGGACATATGGGTAGCTTGATCGACAGCATGTTGACTTTTGTCAGAGGTGACACGCCGGTGACTGAGCGCATACTACTGCGTGATGTGCTGGACAGTTTTGAGGCCACTGTTCGTCCCCAATTGGAGCGTGACGGTGCCCGTTTGGACTTGCCTTGGGTCGATGACAGTCTGGCTCTTGTTGGCGATGCAGATGAATTAGTGGCAGCGTTGTGTAATTTGGCGATGAATGCAATCGAAGCGGCGGGGTCAAGTGCCGAGCTCACCTTGTGGGTGGGCGCTTTGGACCGGAACCGGTTGCAACTGCGTCTTAAGGATAATGGTCCGGGTATTGACGAAGCTATTATCGATCGCGTGTTTGACCCTTTTTTTACAGCCCGCGTGGGAGGTACCGGGCTGGGACTTGCCGTGGTGGCGCGAATTGTCAGCAATCATGGTGGTGAGGTGACAGTGAACAATGTGAACGGGGGTAGTGGTGCTGAGTTTGTCATTACCCTGCCAATTGCTGCTGATGGTAGTGATTAAGTTGATACCGGCACAGGGGAGCTAGCGTGTATATAGGCATTATTGTTTTGGGAGCTAACGATGAGTGAGGCAGCGCGTGTTCTTGTTGTGGAGGATGATGTAACGCTTAGGGAGGCACTGTGCGACACCATCGAATATGGCGGTTACCCGACCCTGTCGGCTTGCAACGGTGCAGAGGCTCTGGCTTGTCTGGAGAACGATCCGATAGAGGTAGTGATCAGCGATGTTCATATGGATGTCATGGACGGTAACGCGCTGTTGCGGGAAGTGCGATTACGGCGCCCGGAATTACCTTTTGTCATGATTACTGCCCACGGCAGTGTCGAAAAAGCCGTTGAAGCTATGCGCAACGGCGCCACTGACTACCTGGTCAAACCTTTTGAAGCAGAGGTGCTGTTGGAAATGGTCAGTCGAGTTGGCAGTATTGATCATGATGCGGGGCTGGTGGCCGAGGACACGGCCATGAAAGAATTATGCGAAATGGCCAGGCGGGTGGCTGCGGCTGATGCAACTGTGCTTATCAGTGGTGAATCGGGTACCGGCAAAGAGGTGCTGGCGCGTTATATCCATAAGCACTCACCTCGTGGCGGCGGACCGTTTGTGGCAATAAATTGTGCCGCCATTCCCGAAAGCATGCTTGAGTCCATGCTTTTTGGCTATGAAAAGGGTGCCTACACGGGAGCCTATCAATCACGCGCTGGCAAATTCGAGCAAGCCAATGGTGGCACCCTGCTATTGGATGAAATATCTGAAATGGATCTGGGACTGCAGGCCAAATTGCTTAGGGTGTTGCAGGAAAAGGAAGTGGAGCGCCTTGGTGGCAGCACGCTAATTCCTTTGGATGCGCGCGTGCTCGCTACGACTAACCGCAACTTGCGAGAACAGGTCGCGGCAGGTCGCTTCAGGGAGGATCTCTATTATCGACTAAGTGTTTTCCCTCTACATATCCAGCCTTTGCGCAAGCGTCGCAATGATATCCTGCCGTTGGCTAACAGCTTACTCAAGCGCCATGGAGGTGGTCGGATGATGCATTTCTCAGCAGAGGCGGGCCGGGTTATTTTGAAGCATAGCTGGCCGGGTAATGTCAGGGAGCTCGAAAACATGGTGCAACGCGCAGTCATCATGGCCACCAGTGATGAGATAGCAGCTCAGCATATACATATAGAGCCAGCTGTACAGGGCGAGGGTTCCGACGCGGAAAGTGAGGCGCCCGTGACCGCACTGTTGGATGGCGATCTAAAGGCGAGGGAGCAGCAGTTAATTGTTGAAGCCCTGAGTGATGTCAACGGCTCACGTAAGGACGCAGCGCAGCGCCTTGGGATAAGTCCACGCACATTGCGCTACAAACTGGCGCGTTTAAAAGAGCAGGGTGTGGCAATACCTGCTGTGGGGTAACAGATTACTATGGAGTACGATTCATGAGCAGTGTGGAAATCAACCAGGTATTGGCGCAGATGCGAGTCATGGCGGCGGCCAGCACTACCAGCCCCGCAGGACTGGAGGTGGAGTCGGCGTCAGGGGATTTTGGATCATTGCTAAATACGGCCATCAGTGAGGTGAGCAGTACCCAGACGCAGGCCAAAGAACTGCGTAATGCCTTTGAGGCCGGTGATCAAAATGTGGAGTTGCCGGAGGTGATGGTTGCGTTGCAAAAAGCCAATATATCATTCCAGGCAATGACCCAGGTGCGCAACAAGTTGCTGACTGCTTACCAGGAAGTCATGAATATGACGGTATAACAATGAGCTTCCAGTGCCGTCGCAGCAATAGCGTGGTAACGATACAGACTAAGTGATGAACAACAAGACATACCATTATGGCAGATCCAATAAGTAATTTGACAGGGCGCTTGCGCAACTTGAGTAGTCAGACGGCTGTTAGGCAGTTGACGTTGTTGTTGGGGTTGGCAGCCTCAATTGCGCTGGGTATGGGGTTGGTGCAATGGGCTTCGCAGCCCGAATACGTGCCTTTGTATGGTGATATGAACCCCGCCGTGACCACTGAGGTGTTAGATGCGCTAGACCAACAGGGCATTCGTCACCAACTCAACAATCGCAGTGGTGTGATCAGTGTGCCTGCAGACAAAGTGCATCAGGCCAGGTTGAAGCTGGCCAGTGAAGGCTTGCCTAAAGGAGATGGTGCTGGCTTTGATATGCTCTATCGCGAGCAGGAAATGGGTGTCAGTAGTTTCATGGAAAAAGCCCGCTATGATAGGGCGCTGGAGCAGGAGCTGTCCCAGACTATTGCCGCAGTAGATGGGGTGAAAGCGGCGCGGGTACATCTGGCGATTCCCAAACAATCGGCATTTGTGCGCCGAGCCAGCCAGCCAGCCGCATCGGTATTACTCAGCCTCTATGGGGGTCGCCAGCTCACCGACAACCAGCTCGCCGGTGTGGTGTTTTTGGTGGCTTCGAGTGTTCCTGGTATGAGTGCGGAACAGGTTTCGGTGGTAGATAACAAGGGCCGTTTGTTGTCCTCCCAGGGGCAGCAAGATGGTATGGGCTACACCCAGGAGCAGTTCCGTTACACCCAGCAACTTGAGCAGAGTTATGTCGATCGTATTGGTAAAATTCTGACCCCCATTTTGGGTGTGGCTGCATTCCGTGCGCAAGTGGCTGCTGACCTCGATTTCACCATGGTGGAACGTACCAGCGAAAGCTATGCCCCCGAAACTAAAGTTCGCAGTGAGCAATTGGTTGAGGAGTTGAGTGACAGCCCTCTTGCCAAGGGTATTCCTGGCACCCTGTCCAACGACCCGCCCCGAGAAACTATTGTGACCGGTCAAAACACAGGGCTTGAGCAGGAGTCGCAAGGTTCGAATCGTCCCTCACGATCAAGCAAACGGGAACTTAGAAACTACGAGTTGGATAAGACCATTAGCCATATCCGCGAGGTGCCCGGTACGCTGCAGAAGTTATCTGTGGCGGTGGTGATTGATCACCGCGAACAGGCTGCTGAGGGTGGAGAGTCCGAGCGAGTGGCAATGCCGCCTGAACAGCTGGCTGAGATCATAACGCTGGTCAAGGAGGCGGTGGGCTTCGTTGAGGAAAGAGGTGATAGCATCAACGTGGTTAGCGCTCCGTTTGTAACCGCCCCCGCGCTGGAAGCGATGCCCGAGCCTTCGATTTTGGAGCAGCAGTGGATTTGGCGGGTGGGCAAAATGGTGGCTGCCGCCATTGGATTTGTGCTGTTATTGCTGTTTGTACTTAGGCCATTGATGCAGGCCAGTGCGGTTGCAGCACCCTCAGCTGCACTGGCAGCACCAGCTGGGCAGCCGGCGCTGATGCAGGGAGGCGAGGCACAAATGATGGGCCAGCAAGGTATGGTGATGGGTGATGAACAGGTGACGCTTTCGCCACAGCAACAACCGGGACTTCCTGCCGGTGCACCGGTTTATCAACAGCAATTGAATATGGCACGTTCCATGGTCGACAATGAACCGGAACGGGTGGCACACGTGGTCAAGAATTGGGTGGCAGCTGATGGCTGAGGCAGCAATGGATTTATCGGGCGCTCAACGGGCGGCAATTTTTCTACTGGGCATTGGTGAACAAGGTGCCGCGGCGGTGATGAAACACATGGCACCCAAAGAGGTGCAGCGTATCGGTGAGGCCATGGCAAATTTGTCCGATGTGCCCAGTGAGCAAGTGGTGTCGGTGGTGCAGGACTTTACCCACAGTGTCAATAATGTAAGCCCTATCGGTGTTGGTGCGCCCGCATTTACCCGCCGGGTAATGATTCAGGCGCTGGGAGAAAATCGGGCGCGCCGGGTGTTGAGTTCAATGATGCCTGAAAATGGCTCCAAAGGTGTTGAAGCACTCAAGTGGATGGATGCCCGTTCGGTCGCCACACTGATAAAAAACGAACACCCGCAAATTATTGCGATCATCCTGGCGTCGTTGGAGGGAGACCATGCCGCTGGGGTGCTGGCGCTGTTATCTGAGAGCACCAGAACCGACATCGTAATGCGCGTGGCCAAATTGCAGATGATTGATCCGTCCGCCCTGAAGGAGCTGGATGAGGTGCTGGAAAGTCAGTTGGGGAAATCCCAAAAACTGCCTCCGACTGCGGTTGACGGACTTAGTACAGCCGCAGCCATACTCAATAACCTTGATAGCCCAATTGAATCTTCGGTGTTGGAAGAAATGGGCAAGCTTGACGCCGGGGTCACCGAAAAAGTCAATGAACTCATGTTTGTGTTCGAGAACCTGATGGATCTTGACGATCGCGGCATGCAGCGGTTGATTAGGGAAATTTCCGTCGATAGTCTGGTTATTGCCCTGCGTGGGGTAGATCAGGAGCTGCAGGAGCGCTTTTTTAAAAATATGTCTACCCGGGCCGCCGATATGCTGAAGGAGGATATGGAGGCCAAGGGGCCAGTTAAAGTGAGCGACGTGGAGGAGGCACAGAAAGATATTCTGTCCATCGCTACTCGTCTTGCCAGCGAGGGGGAATTATTCCTCGGTAAAGGAGATGGAGATTTTGTCTGAGGTGTTAAAGACAGCCCAGCCCTGGCGGCTTCCCAACTTTGAGGCGCCGGTTAGGCCGGTGGTGGATGTTGACCCGGCCACGGCGTTGGGGGAGGCTCGAAAACGGGGTTTGGAAGAGGGCAGGCGGCAAGGCTATGAGGTCGGGTTGGAAGAGGCTCGCCAGTTAGTGCAGCAAATGACTTCTGTGTGGGATGCAATGGCTCAGCCCTATAAGGCGCTGGACCAGGTGGTGGCCAGTGAGCTAATAGAGCTGGCAACAGTAATTAGTAAACAAGTGCTTCGGCGAGAGCTGTCGGTTGACTCATCGATCATTGCGCAAGTGGTGAAAGAAGCAATGGGGGTGCTGTCCAACCTGGAGACCGATCTGGTCATATTTGTTAATCCGGCTGACCACGCACATATTCAGGAATTGTTAGACCAGACGCCCACCCATAGGCGCTGGAAAATTAGCGAAGACAACAACATGCTACCAGGTGGCTGCCGGATTAAAAGTGCGGTTTCGTATGTGGATGCGTCAGTGGAGAAGCAGCTTGATGCTATGGCAGGCCAGCTTCTGGCGGCCAGCGAGGAGCTGCTGGATAGCCAGCCTCCGTCATGAGTAAAGCCGGCGCCGTATCGACCCACTTCGATCAGAGCAGAAATGTCGGTCTGGCACAGCATTTGGCAGCACTGACTCCCCGGGTCGCATTACCCCCGCTATCTGAAGAGGGGTCCCTGGTGCGGATGGTCGGGATAAAGCTGGAGGCGGTTGGCTTTCAGGCGCCAATTGGCAGCCGTTGCCGCGTTATCACCGAGCAAGGTGGCGCAGTAGAGGCAGAGGTTGTGGGCTTCTCCGATGGCAGCCTGTTTTTGATGCCCGAGGGCAATTTACAGGGCGTGCAGCTGGGTGCAAGGGTGATCCCCATGGATGCCGGCAACAGTGTCGCGGTTGATGAACAACTGTTGGGGCGGGTGATTGACGGTGCTGGCCAAGCTATTGATGGGGGCCCACGGCTGCGTTGTTTGCATCATGTGCCTCTGCGCGGGCTGCCCATCAATCCGCTTAAACGCAATCCCATTAACCGGCCGCTGGACGTTGGTGTGCGGTCGATTAACGCGCTGCTGACAATTGGCAGGGGGCAGCGATTGGGTTTGTTTGCTGGTAGTGGGGTGGGCAAAAGTACCCTGCTGGGTATGATGACCCGCCATACCGAAGCAGATGTCATTGTGGTGGCCCTGGTTGGTGAGCGTGGCCGGGAGGTGCGCGAGTTTGTCGAGGATATTCTCGGTGCAGATGGGATGAAAAGAGCAATAGTGGTGGCGACTCCCGCTGATGACCCGCCATTGATGCGAGTCCATGGGGCGTGGCGGGCCACAGCTATAGCAGAGTACTTCCGCAGCCGCGGAGGCAATGTGTTACTGCTGATGGACTCCCTTACCCGCTTTGCCCAGGCGCAGCGTGAAATTGGCTTGGCGGTGGGAGAGCCACCCGTATCCAAGGGCTATCCTCCGTCGGTTTTCTCATTGCTGCCTACCTTGGCTGAGCGAGCTGGCAACGGGGGTGGAGCGGGTGGTTCGATAACAGCAATTTACACCGTGTTAGTGGAAGGTGATGACCACAGTGATCCGGTGGCTGATGCGGCCAGGGCTATCTTGGATGGTCATATCGTGCTGTCGCGCCAGGCTGCAGATGCCGGGTTGTTCCCGGCAGTTGATGTGGAGGGTTCAATTAGCCGCTCCATGGCCAAAATTGTTGATGAGCGGCAGTTTCAGCATGCTAAAACCGTAAAAAGCCTGTATGCGAGCTACCGTGAGAACCGGGAATTGGTGAATATTGGTGCTTACCAAAGTGGTTCTGATGAACGAATTGATTTAGCTATTCGGGCGGCAACCAGCATACAGTCATTTATTGCTCAGCCTCAGCTGACGCGTGTCAATATGCAGCAAAGTGTTGCGGATCTTGAGCAATTGGTTCAGATTTGCAGTGCGGGTAACCAAGAGAATGACTTGTGACAGCGAACAAGCTAGATAAAGTAGTCAACGTAGCCCACTCATCTGAGAAGTCCAGTGCCAGCGCTCTTAGAGGAAGCCGGCAAGCGCACCAGCAAAACGAGGCTCAGCTGCAACAGCTGGAAGGGTTTAAGGCAGAGTACGAGGCCAAACTGGTGGAAATTGCTGGTGGTGAAGGTATGGCAGCCCGCCAGTTGCAGGACTACCGCGCATTTTTGGGCCGTTTGAATCAGGCCATTGCCCAGCAGACAGATGACACCGAGTTGTCCACTGTGCAGCTGGATGAAGCCAGGGACTATTGGCTGCAGCAATCACAGCGCAGTAGAGCCCTTGATCATTTGGTGGACCTCAAGCAGCAGGACTTGCAGCAACGCCAGGATCGCGCCGAACAGAAGGCCACGGACGAGTTGGCCATTGCACGGCACCGCGGCCTGGCATAGATATTGCTCTAGTCTCTCCGTTAACAGTGGTTCAGCGGGGGAAATGGTTTGATTTCCATATTGGATGGCCTTTTTACAGGCAGTGGTAATTCTGCTGCGATACCTGAATTGTCAGCAGAGGCGTCGGTTTCAGGTGATGCGACCGGCAAACAGGGTTTTTTCCTGCAGATGTTGAGGGTTCAGGAGCAGGCCGCTGCTGCAGAGAGCGTCACAACTGAACCCTCTGCTGGGGGCGGCAAAGTGCTGCACTTGGGCGGCAATAGCTTGCCTCTTTTGGATGCCTCTGCGCTGAAGCCAACGCTAGCTGTTCACAATGAAGACGGGGATTTACACCCCTCCGGGTCGATCAATAAGCAGATGGAAAAGGCTTTTGCATCACTGGCTTTTGGGCATCCGGCCACTGACTCAGCACCTATTCCTGTGGTGGCGCTGACGGGTCCGTCCGAACAATTATTGGAATCTCCCTCGATAGCCCGGGAAGAATCCCCGCCAGCCTCTTCGTTACCCCTATCACAGTCGTTAGCGGAGCTGACAACTGTGGCAGCACTGATATCCGCCAGTGAAGCCGCAATTGAAGTAGGCAATGGCTTGGCCACTGCCCCCCAGGGTGACGCTGTAAACAATCCCGAGCTATTAGCTGCCAGCAGCGCGCCCAAGCCCGATCTGGCTTCCTTGCAGCAAACCGGTATTGGGCAGCAAATGACTGAGGCTGCTGAAGCGACAGAGCTTGTCCGACCAGGTCTGCCCACGGTAAATAGTGATGTAATAGGCGCTAAAGGTGGTGATGCTGCTGCCACTGGTAATCTGGTAAATATCGAACACGCACCCTCGAAGGTGCCTGGCGTATTGCCGCCGGTCACGACCGCTACTGTAATGAGCCCGGTGGAGCCTGAGTTAATACTCGCTGAAGTCAGCGCTGGTGCCGCTGCCGCGGGTAACCGCTCAGGCGCACACCGCACTGTTGCCGCGCAGCCGCTGGCAACACCTTATGCTGAGCATGCAGCTATTACCAATCACGTCGCTAGCGCAGAGAACAGTGACCTGTCAGTGCTTGGACAAAGAGACATGTTTTTGGCCAAGCAATCGCAATCGAGCACCGATCCGGCATTACCCGGTACCGCCGATGCCGCACCCGCACAGCCGCCAAAGCCAGGCAATAGTTCTCTGGCAAGCTACACTATGCAGGCGCCTTTGTTAGCACCTTCGGAATCGGGGTCCTCCCTGTCAGGCAGAGCTGACCTCCCCCCGGCATTGTTAAATCCGGCCGCTCAGGCGCGCTGGAGTGATGAATTCGTCGGTCGTTTCAGTTTTATGTTGCGTGACGGTGTCAACGAGGCAAGCCTACAACTGGATCCACCGGAATTAGGCCGTCTTGATATTCGTATCGCCACCGACCGCGATCAGGCGGTGGTGCTGTTCAACGTGCAAAATTCTGCCGCGCGGGACGCGCTAGAGGCAGCTCTGCCGAGGCTGAGAGATATGTTTGAACAAAATGGCATGCAGTTGGCGCACAGCGAGGTCACCGACAATTCCCAGTCGGGACGAGAGCACAGTACTGCCAGGGATCACCTTGTGGCACTCAACGCGGTTAGTGCAGAAGAACAGAATGTGGCAGACAGTGACGCTAGTGGGGATCTATCTGCACTCGGACTCAGCGACAGCCTCATTGATTACTATATTTGAGTGACTATATTTCCTTGACCTGCCTTGGGGCGGCGCTACAGTAGGGTTTTATCCTCCGGCAGGGCAGTGGTGGAGTAACAGTGGTGGAGTACTAACTATCAGTTTTACGCTACTTAAGACCCTATCTCTTCTGGCCTACCCGCTTACCCAGATACTGCTGTTACTGCTAGCGGTAATGTTGGCCTTGCAGCTGGCGCGTGTTCGCCTGGCTAAACAGGTCCTGCTGGCGGCAATAGCCTGGTTTTATCTGTGTGCATCAGGTGCGATCGGTATCTGGTTGATGGCATCCCTTGAGCGGGATTATCCGCCACTGGCCGCTGAGGATTTTCCCGCCGCGGATGTTATTGTGTTGCTTGGCGGAGCGGTTCACCATCGCGCGGCTGGAGCTAGCCTTGGCAACCTCAACCGTTGGTCGGATCGACTGGTGTTTACCACTGCATTGTATCGAGCGGGTAAGGCCCCGAAGGTGCTGATTTCAGGCGGTGGTGAGCGGGACAGGCCCACCGAAGCCGAATTGACCCGCGATATTCTGTTGGTCATGGGTATTCCCGAGCACGCCATTATTCTGGAGCAGGACAGTCGCACAACCTTCGATAATGCCAGATATACGATACCGATGCTAAAGCAACGAGGTTGGCGTGAGGTATTACTGGTCACAAGTGCTTTTCATATGCCAAGGGCAAATCAACTGTTTTCTAATCAGGGGCTGAACGTTTACCCCGCTGCCACTGACCACCAGGTGCAAACCGACCATGGCCGCTTGTTGCAGTGGTTGCCCACATTGGGTGGTCTGGAACTGACCACCTACGCCCTGCACGAGTACATTGGCTACTTTGTCTATCGCTTGCAGGGCCGTTTTTAGACTTCTCCCGCAGCATTTTCGAGCCGAATTATCCCACCGGCGCATGCCATCATTTGTGCCCTTTTTTGTGAAAGCTATCTGCCAGGGCAATGACTTGTGTTATGATTTTTTTGCTGGCAATAGGTACTTGAGTTGCCGCAGACATACCCTTTATTCCATATATACGACAAGGAAGTTGCGCTATGGATACACCACTACGCCTGCCCGATACAGATGTCATCCGGCATCGGGTTCCACAACCAATCCTACCCCGCCCAGCGTGTGAAAATGCTGCTAATCGATCCCGCTCACCCTATTTCAACCTGTGCAGAACCACCGATAAGGTGATGCAAATATTGTTGGCTGGTGACTTATCCCGCTTGCGAGCCGATTCGGTGGCACAGCAACTGGGTATGAGCGCAACAACGTTAAGGCGTCGCCTGCGAGCAGATCACACTAATTATCAGTTCTTACTGGACCGAGCGAGGCAGTACCGCTGTGAACAGCTGTTGCACGATAGCTGGCTGCCGGGTAAATGTCTGGCAGACGAACTGGGTTACCTCGAGGTTAATAGTTTCTACCGGGCGTTCCGACGCTGGACCGGGTTGACCTATTCCGACTATAAAATGCAGTACTAGGACCTGGTATTCTCGCTGCGCCCTGCCAAAGCGCGGCGCAGTGCCCCAATAGTTATAGTGAGGGTTGTTTTTCGGGTACACTGCTGTTCGTCGGTTAAAAGCAACTAGCTGGAGCGGATGCCCATGATGTCCTTGATTATTTTTGCAGTGCTTGTGTTGGTGTTGATTTTTT
>Ga0316189_10005421_pt1 | contig 12229 bp, 12 predicted proteins | sample LowCovwburrow_MG_FD_204930 | JGI IMG/M metagenome (GOLD analysis project Ga0316189, IMG submission 204930) | Coastal sediment microbial communities from Maine, United States - Lowes Cove worm burrow | ecosystem: Environmental > Aquatic > Marine > Coastal > Sediment | place: USA: Maine... | reverse complement strand
GTAAGCTGGGCACATGGTGTTCCCAACGGACAGCCCATTTTTTAAAAGGAGAGTCATATGACTACTGCAAACTTTTATGTTTACGTAATTGACAATAGTGAAGATGCAAATCTGACAAAATATATGGCACGATTGTCTACCGAAATAGTCCCACCGAATCCGGTGATGTATTTCGAAAAATTCTTACTCAATGCCACGGACTATCCCGATGTCATCTTCACCACTAAAACTCCTGGCTTGACATTTAAATCCCCCGCCAGTGCAGCGTTCACACAAGGTACAAGAGGCTTTAGTGGTCTGACCGCTCCCAGCACCTCACTCAGCAAGGATCAAACGACGCTCACCGTTAATTTCAGTGAAAATAATAATAACGGATATAATTTCGTGCTCCATTTTAATGATTACGAAGGGTATTCCATTGCCCCCATCGATCCCACCACCATGAACCCATCTTTGATTGTGGAATAGATTTGATGTGGGCATATTTGCCTTGTTTGGCCCGCCAGAAGCTGTTCCAACGCGGCTGAGGAAACCCCCCAGATCATGGGCAACCTCAGGCTACCACCGCTCGGCACATAGGTGGTCGTGATCTCTTGACCCTATCATCCCAGGCGGAAGCTCTTGGGGTCGCGTTTCAACTTGTAAAACTGTGACATACCTGAAAGGTCGTGAGGGCATCGATACCATGCTGGGACCGCTGTGGCTTCCAGCATGCAGTCCCCAAGTTTTCCTTGCTCTTTAGCTGAATTGTTAGAAACCTGAAAAATTGAATGTTAATCCGTTGGATTCCCCTTGAATCCTAGAACGTTCAGGCGGTCGAGGGACGAGCTGTTCACACTCACAAGAACAACTCGGAGTAGTCACCAGCCATGGGGCTCCTGTGCGCTTGATAAACAGAGAGCGGAAACCGCACTCGTAGAAGTAGTAGAAAGAATGGAGGAAATGATGAATTTGAACAATCTGGGCATGGCAACCGTAGCTGACGAAAAGCTGGGCGACTACACAGAGACGCTGATGAACTATGAAGTCAAGGACGCGACCGGCGGTTCTCTGACAGGCTCGATCGATCCTTCCAAGTACGTCTCGGTGGACCCACCAGGGAAAGCTCCGTGGAGCGTCGCGATGGGTTTGCCGAATGCTAATGGTCAAGGGATCTCTAACGGCGCGAGCGTTTCTGGACTGACCCAAGCGGACTCAGTGGTCTCCTGTTTGGTCTTGTGGCCACAAGGCCCCAACCAGAACAAACTTTTTGTTGACGAGCGCGATTAGTAAGCATCGATTACGGCGGCGCTGCGGGTGTTTGGTCTTGGCGGGCCAATCCCCCGCAGACGTCCGAGTTGGTCACAAGGGGCCAGCTGCGCACTTTATGCATTTTTTGCGTAGCCTGATGCTGATGGGCCCACACGGTCGGTTCGAGGCTTACTTCAAACTGGCTGCGATGCTGTTATCCAACCAGCCGCACTCGGTGTCAGGCCCCTGGTCTGGAACCGCGTCTGACTGCTGCCATCTCGCGGAGTTCGGCGGCCAATCGGGTAACCGGGTCGCGCCAGTCCCCGGGGCACTCTTGGCGAAAGAGGCGTAATGTCGGGTACCAGGGCGAATCGTCTCGACTCTTCAGCCAGCGCCAGTCGGCCGGCTTGGGGATCAGCGCCCAGACCTGTTTTCCCAGGGCACCGGCCAGGTGGAGGGCAGAAGTGTCGACGGTGATCACCAAGTCGAGTTCGGCGACGATGGCCCCGGTCGCGCCGAAGTCACCGAGCTCTGGACCCAGGTCGTCGATGGCAAGATCGGCAACTTCGTCACCAACAAGATCGGCCAGGCGTTCATTAAATTGAAGTGGGAACCAGTGGACTCCGGGCACGGCGAGGAGCTGCATCACATGGTCGGCATCCAGATCACGGGCGGCGTGGGCGGGCATCAGTGTGCCACTCTTCCAGATGAGTCCCACCCGCAATTCGTCGCGCCCAGCCTCCAAGCGTGCCAAAAGGGTCTCGGGTACCGCCACTGGCGGTTTTAGGTAGGGGACCTCGGCAGGCACCGTGGTCAGCGTCGTGCCGAAGATCCCAGGCAAAGTCATGAGTGGCACCTGGAGGTCAATCTCCTGCAAAGGCGGGTCGCCAACCACTACCCGGTCGACTCCCATGCAAGTGGCCATCAGCCCTGCCAGCACAGCAGGTGACTGCAGCCACACCCGGCCACCCCGTTCCGCCACCTGTGGCAGGTAGCGGACGAACTGCAGGTTGTCCCCCAATCCTTGCTCGGTCCAGACCACCAATGTACGGCCGGTGAATGACGAACCGTCCCACACTTCCACGTCCCAACCCTCCCTGGCTGGCGTCCTGCCACCAGCGGCGAAACGCCATTCGTGGGCCTTCCAGCCTATCTCGAACTGTCCCAGTTTCAGCAGGCCATAGGCGTGGTTTTGGCGGGCCTGATCGAAACCCGGCCAGCGGGCCAGCACTTTCCTGTAGACTGCGACAGCCGCCGAGGTGTCACCGCCTACCTCCAACGACTCGCCCAGATTGTGGGCGGGCAAAGGCCAGTCGGGAGCCAACTCTGCCGCACGGTGGAAGAGTTCGGCCGCTCCTCGCCAGTCCGGGCCAGCCTCGATGCCCTGCAGTTTGGCGACGCCCAACTCGTTGACCGCTTCTGCCCAGGTGGGGCGTAATGCCACGGCGCGCGCCAGGTGGGCGGCTCCGTCGCCTCGTCGCCCTGTGGCCATCAATAACCGACCTAAGGTGTAGTGCCCTTCGGGCAGCTGGGGCGCCACCTCGAGCAACTGGCGATAGGCTGCTTCTGCACCTGAGTCATCACCGCAGGCGTGGCGTGCCGAGCCCAGCGACAGGAGGGCGCCGGTAGCGGTCGGATGAAGCTCAAGGAGGCGGTCGAGAGTTGCAATGGCCTGCTTCGCGTTGCCGGATTGGAGCTGGAGAACTCCGAGGAGTTGCAAGCCCATCGGGTGATCCGGCTCGTCGTCAAGCACGCGACGACAGATCGCCAAGGCATCTGCTAGTCGGCCGGCCTGCTGGTGGGCAATGGCCGTCTCTATTTCGGCTGACCTTGCGTGGTTTTCAGGTTCTTCATCTGGGATTGTGTCAGGCATTTTTCTCATCGGAGCGATAGGTCGCTGAAAAAATGATAGCATACGAATATGTCTGCGCCAAGGTCTCTCTTACGCCCTTGCTCTGCATTGAACTTCTCGCTCAAGAACGCGTATTTTGGTCAGTGTTTTTTGGGCCGTAAATGACCCAGACGGCGCTCCAGCGCGGATGAAGAAACTCCGAGATCACGGGCGGTGGCGCTCAGACTGCCGCCGCTCACCTCATAGGCGCTCGTGATCTCTTGATCGGGTATATCCTCCAAGAGGCGGAAACCCTCACGGTCGCGTATCAACTTGTAGATGGAAGGCCTGGAAATGCCCAACGCCTCTGCGGCGGCTTTCAGCTCGTAATCGTGTTGGCTAAGTGTTCGCGCCAGCTCCTCATCACTGATTTCCGTCAGGGTTCTGCGCCGCTTTTTCCTTGCCGACACAAGGGTTGGGCTCTGGTCCGGGCTTTGCAGCTGGGCGGCCAGCACGGGGTCCAGATGAAGCCTTTCACCGTCGCGGTTGGCGATGCAGATTTGGCTGGTGACATTGTGCAGCTGGCGAATATTGCCAGGCCAATCATAGTTCATCAGGGTCGTCATGAGGCCGATGGGGATAAGAGGCTTTCGCAATATGTCTGATTTGCCCATGCCCATCAGCTCGCGCCGTAAGAAGTGGAGGAAGAGGCGGGGAATGTCGTCGCGGCGTTCGCGCAGGGGCGGTAGGTGGATGCGGTAACCCTGCAGCCGGTAAATCAGGGGCAGGCGGAAGCTGCCGTCTTGGGCCATCTGGTCCAGGTTCGCATCCGTGGCTGCAATCAGGCGCACATCCACATCGATGGGGGCGCCGCCCCCCACCGGCATCACCTGGCCGGTTTCAAGGGTGCGTAGCAGCATGGTCTGCACCTGGATAGGGGCTTCGCCGATTTCATCCAAAAACAGGGTGCCGCCGTGGGCGTTGCGGAAGTGGCCGATCCGCGAACGGTCCGCGCCCGTGTAGGCACCTTTTTGGACGCCGAACAGCTCGGCGGCAGCCAGTTCCGGGCTGAGCCCGCCCATGTTGAGACACACCAGCTTTCCACTTCGGGCGCGCGAGCAATGATCGTGGAGGGCCTGGGCCACCAACTCCTTGCCACAGCCGGATTCACCCGTGATCAGCACCGGCACGCCGACCTGGCTCAGTTGGGCAATATGCCCGCGCACCCGCTCCATGGCCGCTGAATCGCCGATCATCTCAAAACGTCGGGGTTCGGCGTAGGGGCGTGCGGTGTAATAATGTAGCAACAGCAGAACCCGGGCCGCCAGATTGAGCACAATGCCCGCCTCCAACTGGTGTGGGTGGAAGAGCACGGGCTGGCGGATTCGCTTGTCGCCAATGTGAATAGGAACGGCACCAGGGTCAAGCAGCAGGCCGTCTCCGTGCTTGGACAGCACAAGGCCCTTGCGGCTGATATAGGTATCTTCCAGGGGGCGCAGGTTGCCCTTGCCAGGTCGGCCAAAACGAGGCTCCAACCGAGAGACGAAAACCGACACGCGGGATAACAGGTCCGTAAGCAGGACCCGTTCGCCGACACGGGTAATGTCCTGATGGTAGAGAAGGGTCAGGGCCGGGATGGGTACCTCCTCATTGGCACCTTGATCCCTCACAAGTGATTCCAAATCCCCGCTGTTCAGTTTTCCGGTTGTCTGGTTGAGATCCTGTGATTTCATACTGGTGCCCCCGTTCGCTTGGTTATAGCACGTCCGTGTGTCCTCATAAACCCGGGAATGAGGTGCTGAGATGAGCCTGCCTGCGACTACCTCTCCAACCTGCAAAGCAACGGCGTGTGGTCTTCCTCCGCCTCCATGCACAGGCCAATAGGAGGGACATGGGGAAGAAGGGCAGACCGATCATGCTGCAAACCCTATTAAATTTGCGAAAACGGGGCTCGATTTCGAAGTTGGGCGTTTCCCCATTCCATGAACTGATCTCGTTCCACGAGCAGGTGGAGTCCTTCACAAATCACATCGTGCGGTGACTCATAGTGTCCGTTTTCTACTTTTTCCGCTACGAGCTTTTTCAGGTCAGGTGCGAGACGAATGTTCATAGAATCCACTCCATTACTACAATCTACGCTTAATTTTCCTTCAAAACAAACGTTTCTCCCGAAAAGAGGCCAACCGGCTGGAAAAGCGAGGAACTGACAAGCCGGAAGAGGGTTACAAGCTCTGGAAGGCCCATGAACAGCGGGCTCTCGGTTCTACGACAGCAGAAAAGAGCCTACTGCGGTTTGACCTGTCTGCCAGCGAATCCTCTTCCTGGTCTGGCACCGGATTGCCTCCGGATTGATGGGAAAGCGACGAGAGGATTTGCATGGCACATTCGTATGACACGAATGGGCCTTGCACTCGCTGCAAAGTCGATTCGCATGGCACGAACGGGGATTGCACTCAGTGCGAAGTCGATTCGCATGGCACGAACGGGGATTGCACTCAGTGCAAAGTCGATTCGCATGGCACCAATGGGGATTGCACTCAGTGCAAAGTCGATTCGCATGACATGAATCGGGTTTGTCACACTTTTTTGGTCGACCCATACGCTTTTTTTAAAAAAATCGCAAACCACTGACATATAGTGACTTGTAAGGTTCGGGCTGACGCATGGCGAAAACCGTTTCCGCGTACGCGGAAACGGTGCATACTTTTTCGGCTGGGAAATACGCATGGGTGTTTTCCCAAGCAAGAGCCGAAAACCCTTGGCCATGGCGCGTTTCAGCGCCCCTGCCAGGATTGCTTCGCTGTGTTGCAGCTGTTGCGTTTTGCCACTTTTCCGCGTACGCGGAAAAAAAAGGCCGGTTTTCCGCGTACGCGGAATCCGTGCATTAATTTGACAGCCTTTGACCAAATACGTATATACCTGGACAAGCTTGGCCCTGACAAGCACATTGGGAGGTCTGTTTTGAATCGGGTACTACCGAGAAGCCAACTAGCCATCTCCAACTGGCTCAAACAGTGTACTAGCAGGGTTCGTAAGGGCGGTGACGACCTGACCGGTTTGATTGGACCACTGATTCCCAGAGTAGCCCAAACCAGCCTTGCCTGGCAGGAGACCGTCGATGAGGAAATACGAACAAAGGCGGAGCAGCGAACCGCAGCAGACCAGTACCGACAGGTGATGAAGAACCTGGCCCAAGTTGCGGGTCACGCCCGCAAGAAAGTGATCTACAGAGCCAGGCGCGAATCGTTCAGCCCAGGACTGAGCCTGGAATTCGGATTACAGTTCGCACGCCCCGCTTACGCGTGCAGTCCAGACTGGTTGGAGATCGCGGCCACGTTGATCCGAGCGGATGAGGTGGCCGCAAGCGAGGGCCAGGCACGAATGGCGCAACCCAATGCAATGGAGCTGCGCAAGCTCCTGACTCAGGCGGAGGCGAGCCTGGCCCGATCAGACACTGCCAACCACGCCCTCTATAAGGCCCAGGAACAACGCCGCCAGGTACGCACCGAGGTGACAGATCTGATCCTGGATGTGGCAGCCTACCTACGTTATGTCTTGCGCGGCAAGCCAAAACCAGAGCAGCACCGGCACATGCGCGGATTCGGTTTTTATTTTACGGGTTGCGCCACGGCCGTTGAAGAACGGGCAGAACCGTCCGAACCGGATTTGGTTCCTCCCCAGTCGCAAGAGCCGGAGGCAACGGAAGAGATCCTCGAACCGGAGCAAAAGGGACAAAAACCGTTGCCAACACGGCAAGGCATGCACCGAAATGGTTTCTTTGCCTCAATGATAGACCGTGTACAAAACTTGAGACCGAGAGCCTTTTCGCGGCAGAACCCCACCCTTGCCGATGCCTACCTGCCCGTTCGCCAAGACCCAACACACAAACCCCGTGATACCAGCCCTCGTCGAGGCGGCACCTTACGATTAGCACCTAACGATTACAAACCCCCTGATACCAGGCACTCGTCGAGGCCTGGCACTTAACAATTCAAACCCCCTGATACCAGGCACTCGTCGAGGCCTGGCACTTAACAATTGACAAACCCCCTGATACCAGGCACTCGTCGAGGCCTGGCACTTAACAATTGACACCTAACGATTGAAACAGCCCAATCCATGGCTATCGAGGGTGACGCTACCCAAATAATCGAGTTCACCGTTATTGGCGATTGGGAAATAAACGGAATTGTTGGTGCCATGAAGGCGATGCCCTTGGGCTGGCAGGTAGAAGGTGAGAAAAGGGAAGTCGAGGTATCAGAAGAAACTGTTCTTGACTGGACGGAAACCGAACCTCGCCCAGGAACTTTTCCAAAATTAGGTGAGGACATTGATGATTCAGACATTCCCTTCTAAGGCGTCAAAGGCATATTCGGCTCAAGCGATCGAAGAGGGGTCTGAGGTCATACGTTCATCTGAGACGGAGGGCTGCCGATCATTCGCTGGAACCAACTGGTTTTCGAGCAGAGCATCAACTCAGAAAACCCCGCACGGAAGCTCTACATCATCATTCGGCGCAGCCGATGACGTCTCATAAAATGATACGTATTCTGAGGCCCCTCAAAAACCGGTCCTGTATTCGAGACATCCTTACGCTGCAGGGTAAGGAGAACCACCGTAGCAAAGCTCGGCTCTCACCCCGGCCCATGGTCATGGTAGGGGTGCAAAAAAGGATGTTAATGTGGCGATGCCACCTTGAGAGAGGTAGGTATTGTATTCCTGATCTCCTTTTTTCATGTGCAAATGCCCATGTTGGTTGAGCGAAATTTTGAGAGGGGAGCCATTCCCGCGAATTTCAATTTGGTGGGATACAAAAGGGCGACATTTACAAGGTAATGAAACAGGGGACCTATCGATCGCTACAATCAAACTGTCGACAAGTGATCCTAGTTCATCTCCATCTAGACGCCTACCCACGTGGCCTTCGGGCGAGCGAAATAAGACTGCACCCTCCGCCTCTTTCAGGCACCTGGATATTTCCTCGGGAAAATCCACGAGAAGCTGGGGGATCTCCCCGACTGTCACGAGGTGCTGAATGTAGCGCATCTCGATCTTGTCCCCAAACAGGCAAGCGAAAAAGCCCAGGGCACAGCACAGGAGGGTACTTGGAAAAATAATAGTCCAGGTCTTAAAGCCGGGTCGAAGGATTTTCCGCACGCAGACCCCCTAATCGTTGTACCTTACTTAACCCTACTACTTTTCCCCCAGGGTGGTATTCAAGGTATCGTAAAACAAGGGTAAATGCGTTCGAAATATTGCTGCCGCGCCACCTGGATATTGGCCCCTCGTGGATGTTACAATCTATCAACCACGGACTTGACGTCAGGGACTCCACGCAACACCTGAGGACTGTTTCGATCGAACCTTTCAGATTCTTGAAATAGCAGCGCCGCGAATGTGACACTTCTGGCAGTTGGGAGGAAAAAATGGTGGCCATTCCGAAAAAAATTCAAAAAAGTGTCCAAAACGAGAGAGCCCACGCGTTATAGGGTGTCGGACACGTTTGCCGGCAAAACTTAACAAAGGAAGTAACATGTCTAAAAAGAACTATCTGTGTATTCAAAGAAGCCAATCCGGTGCCTGCGAGCAACCTTCTCCCGCCCAGATGGAAATGATGTACGCCAAATTCCATGCCTGGAAAGAAAAGTTCCAGGATAATATTGTCGACATGGGTGGAAAACTGGGCGACGGTGCTGTCGTCTCTTCAGAGGGCGCGACAGATGGACCGTTCGTCGAGCTCAAAGAGGTGGTGGGTGGTTTCATGATCGTGGTCGCAGAAAGCCTGGAAGAGGCAATGACGGTAGTTCGGGAAAGCCCCGGCGTCGTGATGCCTGGGTCGAGTGTTGAAATCAGAGAGATCCACACGTCTTGACCAGTCCCAAACTGATTGAGCACTTCTTCCGGCACGAATACGGACGGCTCGTAGCGATCCTCTCGTGCCGGGTAGGGGTGCAATACATCGAGGATATTGAAGACGCCGTTCAATCCGCCTTGATGAGCGCACTTGAGTTATGGACCATTGACGGGTTGCCAGACAATCCATCGGGCTGGCTCTTTCGCGTGGCGCAAAACAACCTCATGGGAGAACTGCGCCGTCGATCGGGCCGCGATCGCATCTTGGCGCGAACCGCAATCCAAGAGCTTGACAGGCATGGCGGCCCCGAGGTTTTTCTGGCCGGAGAGGTAAACGACGACCTGCTGCGGATGCTATTTGTCTGCTGCGATGAGGCCTTACCGGTTCCATCAAAGCTGGTGTTGGCACTCAAGGTCCTCTGCGGCTTTGATATTCGGGAAATTGCACTTCAATTGTTTACCAGCGAAGCCAACGTCTACAAACGCCTCTCTCGAGCCCGCGAGCGGCTGCGCGTTTTCCCCTTCCAGGCCGGAGACCTCACCCACGAGCGGGTTGCGATGCGGCTGCCAGCCGTGCACAAGATTCTCTATCTCATATTCACGGAGGGGTACCTCTCCTCACGGGTTGAGACAGCTATCCGTCGAGAGCTTTGCGACGAGGCGATACGGCTGACAACTATCCTGGCGAAACATCCGTGGGGTCAGGCTCCCGAAACCTTTGCTTTGTTGGCACTGATGCATCTCCACGCCGCCCGGATGACCGCGCGCCAGGATCCGTGCGGCGGGTTGCTGCTGTTGGAAGAACAGGATCGGGCGCTCTGGGACCAACGGCAAATTCAGGTGGGAATGACCTGGTTGGGCCGATCCGCACAGGGCGATCACTTCTCCCGTTACCACGCAGAGGCGGGCATCGCCGCAGAACACTGCCTTGCACGCTCGTTTCAAGAGACATGTTGGGAGAAAGTGGTTTCGTGTTACGCGCTATTGGAGCGCATCGCACCCTCGCCGATACACAAACTAAACCGCGCGGTGGCGGTATTGGAATGGCGGGGAGCCGAGGCAGGACTCGCTGTCCTCGATGGTTTCGAGCCTCCGACCTGGCTTGAAGGTTCTTATCTTTGGTCTGCCGTACTGGCTGATTTACACGGGCGCTGCGGAAACCTTCAAACGGCCGACAGCTATCGAGAGATGGCTTGCCAATTGGCGCCCACTTCGGCGGTGAAGGCGCTTTTGCTGCGTCGACTCGAGATCGGCAGACCCTGAAAAACAAAATCAGGAAATACGCGGGGTAGTGCGCTTGGGTTGAGCCGGCTCACACGAAGGGCACGTGGCCTTCGTATACTTTCAGGTAATCTAGGAGCAAGCGATTTTTCCCTTCCGCCACGCAATGATGTCGGCAGGCCTGAGCCGGGTTCAGGGAATTCAGCGCCTCTTTACACGCCCGACTATGCCAGAAATCAATGAATCGGCGGTTTGCGATGGAGCCCAACAAGCCACTCTTGGTGTAGGCCTTGTCCTGGCAGGTATAGACGTTGAGGTCCGCGCCAATGACCGTAAGCATTTGCAACATAGAGCAGACCTGATAGTCTTTTAGAAAGCGTTCCGGCATCTCATGATAGGCGTTGATGATGTGGAAATCCGCATCTTCCAGCTTTGACTTGAGGCCTTCTATCCGTGCAACGGTTTCTTGGAAAAAGGGCGCGTGATAGCGGTTATTGGCATGACTGTCGTTGTCTACAATACAGCCACCAATCTTTATGTGATCGACACCCACGTCCTTGATTTTTTGAACGAATTCTTCAATATGGCTGTTGTTGCGCGCGTCCACATTGAGGGCCACCCCCAGAACCGTGGTTCCCTTGATCCGGGCAAAAGAGGCCAGATTGGCAACGATTTTTGTGAATTCACCATCTTTTACATTGCGGTAGTGGCTATAACTGGCATCATCCCAACCGTCCATGGACACCCTCACCCAGGAAGCACGATCCGCCAGGGTTTGCGCTTTTTCACCCCGTAATTTTGCACCGTTGGTCAACAACCCGAGACAGATGCCTCCCGCGAGTATCCTGTCTGCAAATTCAGTGAAAAATTTGTAGGTCAGGGGTTCACCGCCACCGGAAAAGGTGACTGCCTTGACCTGCATTTCAATCAGATCCTCGCAGAGTTCAACCATTTTGGCTTGAGGTATATAATCTTTCTTATTGAGTTCCTCACCCAGGGAGATGGAGGTGTCGTTCTGATAGCCGCAATACCAGCAACTGTGGTTGCAAGTATTGGTGGGTTTGATGCGCAGGTGCACCGGTGCCGTAACCACCCCTTTCCTGAGGTTCTCCAGTTTCTCGGGGTAATAGAAGAGTTTGAAGTTCGAATAATACGTCATCCCCGCCCCTTATAACTCACGTTTTTCGGTCTGGTAGGCCCATATCTAGAATACCACAAGACCCGGGGGGCCGTTCTATTTCATTGTGACTTATTCGATTCCTCGAGCCAAAGCTTCACCAATTGAGGCATCATGGGCGGTATCTACGAATGGAGGGCAATTTTACAACCCGGGGCACTTATGCTAGAGTTGTCTTATTAATCGTTCCCAGCATCACTATCTTTGGCAATGGATGAACGATTGAACACAAGAATAGCTTTCGGAGGATTTATGAAACACTTTCTACTTCTGTGTCTACTGACCGCTGCCTCACTGGGTTTTGCCCAAGAAACGGAGAACATTGACATGCGCGACTGGCAGCGCAGGTCAGACGCTCTCGCCAATCAATCGGATCGGGAAATCGTCGACGCAGCAGACCTGATCAGGCAGGACACCTACAACAACGCGCGCAAGAACCCGATCTGGTGCCCCACGGACAGCATTTGGGAAGAACGTCGCCAGGCCTTGGGTTTAAGGGAAAGCGCCGCCCTGGCGGGTTGTCCCACCGAAGGTATCTGCGATGATCCCGTGGTGAGGGACAACACGGAACTGGTGGCCAAGACCGTGAACATCTATGTGCATCTGATGCGCAATTCCAATGGCAGCGGTGGCGTTAACATCGACAATGCCATCGCCGCTTACAACACGATGCAGGCCGACTACGCCCAGTCTGGCATCAGCTTCAATCTTGTGGGTGCCCAGTGGGTAAACAATACGACCTATGCAACGATCCCGGCCTATTCCCCTTTTAACAACAATTGGTACAACACCATAGTGAACATGAAAAATGACTACGCCATCTACCCCCGTTATGTGTGCAATATTTTTGTATCGGGTCAAGCGCCAAGCGGTTTCGGTACCCTGCTGGGCATAGGCACCTTCCCCTGGGACCCTGA
>Ga0316189_10005419_pt1 | contig 12229 bp, 8 predicted proteins | sample LowCovwburrow_MG_FD_204930 | JGI IMG/M metagenome (GOLD analysis project Ga0316189, IMG submission 204930) | Coastal sediment microbial communities from Maine, United States - Lowes Cove worm burrow | ecosystem: Environmental > Aquatic > Marine > Coastal > Sediment | place: USA: Maine... | reverse complement strand
TAGTTGTCGGTGAAGCCACGGCTGATGCCTTGGTTGGCGCAGTCGAACTGCGAAAACTCGAACGGCCACGCCCAGCTGATCGTGTCCAGCATGCAGAACGCCTGCTTGTGACCGGAGGCCACGAGGGGGTCACGGATGACGGTGGTTACCCATGGACTCCAGGTCATCGGACGCCTGCGGGGATCCGTGCGCGTCGAGGCCGAAGGCGTGATCCCGCCCCCGCGGCTGCAGTGGCGCCGCGAAAACTCGACCACGGTCGCCGTGCTTGACTTTCAAACGCGTTGGTATCCGCATGTGGACGCGGTACACCGCCGGATTCCGGACGGTAAGAACGTGTTTACGATGCCCGAGTCCATGCGCGTCGATGCGCGCGAGCTGGCGGCGAAGGCTCGCGCCGACATCGACGCAGAGGCGGATCCCAGAACGCGCGGTTTGCTACGGGCGCAGCACATGGCGTTCTTCTTTGCGTTGTGCCACCAGCAGGACGAAGCCCCTGGCGCGCTGCAGAATGACCTCGCCGCCATCGTTGACGATACTTCCGCAGTCGACCTTCACTTCGGTCTCGCTGGTCCGTTCAACAACTTCGTGTCCGCGGTCGGCGTCGCGGCGCGCGGTGCCGATGCGGCGCTTGCTGCACGCACGAGTCGTTGGTTCGAGCAGCAGGCACGGGAACACCCCGTTCCGGTCGTAGCCGCGGATGCCCACGGGTGGCTCATACGCAGCGCTCAGACGCGCGGCGACACGGCCCGGCTGGCAGAGTTCAAGGCACTCGCGGCCACTCCGCGCTTTTGCGACAACCGGGCTGCAGCGGTCGCGGCGTCACAGGCCTCGTGGTTCCGTGAGGGTCGGTGAGCCGCTGCCGGGGTTCGAGTTCCCGGCGATACAGGACCCTGATGGCCGGATCACCAGTGGTCGCACACCCTCGGATCGAGTTCGTCTCGATCTCCGTCGGCGAGAGCGCGCACGACGTCGACGCGTTTCGCCGAGAGACCTCGTCGATGCCATGGACGCATGCCCTCGTGGGGCCCGAGGGGCTGCGCCCCGTGCAGGAACTCTCCGGGGGGTCAGCGATTCCTGCGTGGATGCTCGTTGGACCTGACGGCATCATGCTTGCGGTAGGTGGTTCGCTGCGGGGCGACGCCGAGCTCATGCCCGCGCTCGAGCGTGCGCTCGCCAAACCCTGACGTCCCACGGCTGCGCAATGACGATCGGCTCGCGGTTGTAGGCAGCGACACGCTCTATGGTGTCGAACGGGCGCCAGCGGAAATCGGTCGAGCGTGTCCGTCGGTCCCACGGACCCAAGACTCCCCGTCATTCAAGCTCGGGTCTGCTACACGGCCGCGCGGCGCAGCCGCAGTGCATTGCCGATCACCGAGACCGAGCTGAGGCTCATCGCTCCTGCTGCCAGCATTGGACTGAGCAGGACGCCAAACACGGGGTACAGCGCACCGGCCGCGACCGGTATGCCGGCCGAGTTGTATGCGAAAGCAAAGAAGAGATTCTGGCGGATATTGGCCATCGTGCGCTCCGATAGATTTCGCGCACGGACGATTCCGCGCAGGTCACCGCGCACCAAGGTGACACCCGCGCTGTCCATCGCGACGTCAGTACCCGTCCCCATTGCGATACCGACCTGTGCCTGCGCAAGCGCCGGGGCGTCGTTGATCCCATCGCCGGCCATCGCCACGATGTGTCCGGCGTCTTGCAGCGTGACCACTTCGGCCGCCTTTTCGTCCGGTAGTACACCCGCGATGACGTCATCGATCCCGAGCTTCGCCGCGACGGTCTTCGCGGTCGTTGCGTTGTCACCGGTGAGCATGACGATGCGGAGTCCCTGGGTGTGCAGCTGCTCGATCGCCTCAGGCGTGGTCGCCTTGATCGGATCTGCGACACCGATGATGCCAGCGAGTTCGCCATCCGCGCCCGCGAACATCACCGTCATCCCCTCGCTGCGAAGCTCTTCGGCACGCTTGTCGACGCGGGCGGTGTCGATGCCGAGGTCATCCATCATCGCGGTGTTCCCCAGCGACACATCACGGCCGTCGACGCTGCCCCGCACGCCCTTGCCGGTCACCGACGCAAAGCTGTGCGTTTGGCCGCGAACGATGCCGCGAGATTCCGCTCCGCGAACGATCGCCTCCGCCAGCGGGTGCTCGCTGCCGTGCTCAAGGGTGGCCGCGAGTCGGAGCAGATCAGCCTCACCAAACCCGGCTGCGGCTTCCACGGCAACCAGCGCCGGGCGCCCCTCGGTGAGGGTGCCGGTTTTGTCGACCACGAGGGTGTCGACGGTTCGAAGGACCTCGATAGCCTCGGCATTCTTGAACAGAACCCCGAGCGAAGCCGCTTTGCCCGTCGCGACCATGATCGACATGGGCGTGGCCAGTCCCAGCGCGCAAGGGCAGGCGATGATCAGCACCGCCACTGCATTGAGCAACGCGTATGCCATCGCGGGCGGCGGCCCCACGATGGCCCACACGACGAAAGTCACGACCGAGCTGGCGATGACGGCAGGAACGAAATAGCCGGCGACGACATCCGCGAGCTTCTGGATCGGCGCCCGGCTGCGCTGCGCCTGCGCCACCATGGCCACAATCCTCGACAGCAAGGTATCGGAGCCGACGCTGTCAGCCCGCATCACGAGCGCGCCCGTTCCGTTGATCGTTGCACCGATGACGGCGTCCCCGGGTCCTTTGGTCACGGGTAGCGGTTCGCCGGTGACCATAGATTCGTCGACGGGGCTCGAGCCCTTGAGAACCTCCCCATCCACGGGAATCTTCTCACCGGGGCGTACGCGCAGGCGGTCCCCGACGTGGACTTGGTCGAGGGCGACGTCCTCTTCGGTTTCGTCATCTACGATTCGACGCGCGCTATTTGCGGCCATGCCCAGGAGATTTCGGATTGCTGCACCGGTTTGACTGCGTGCACGCAGCTCGAGTACCTGGCCCACCAAGATCAAGGTGACGATGGAGACTGCGGCCTCAAAGTACACCGCGACCTCGCCGCCGTGCCGAAAAGAGTCTGGGAACAACGATGGGGCAATCGTCGCGGTGAGGCTGTACACGTACGCGACGGATACCCCGAGCCCGATCAACGTGAACATGTTGAGGCTGGCGTTCTTCACCGAGCGGACAGCACGAACGTAAAAGGGCCAAGCCGACCACCAGCACACCGGAGTTGCGAGCGCGAGCTCGACGAACGCCCGCACTCGTCCCGGCAGCACCGAGGAGACCGGTCGTCCGGGTAGCATGTCGAGCATCACGATGACAACGAGGGGGACCGACAGGGCGGCCGAGAACCACAGGCGGCGCGACATGTCGCGAAGCTCGGGGTTGTCGTCTTCGACGTCGACGGTCGTCGCCTCAAGCGCCATCCCGCAGGTCGGGCAATCGCCGGGCTTGTCGCGCACGATTTCGGGGTGCATCGGACACGTCCACTGGGTTTGCGGCGTTGGCGGTGCGAAGTCGCGGGGCTCCAGCGCCATCCCGCAGTCCGGGCAGTCTCCGGGTCCGATGTTTTCGACCTCGGGGTGCATCGGACAAGTGAACACCGTGCCCTCGGCGGCAGAACCATCGCGTTCCGCTCGCGTAGTGTCGAGATACGCACTGGGCGTTGCCGCGAACTTCGACTTGCACCCCGCAGAGCAAAACCAGAAGTTCTCCCCGCGATGCGCATGCTGATGTGGGCCGTCCGCACGAACCGTCATTCCGCAGACGGGATCGGTGTGCGAGTCGTCGGTCACTGCGTCATCGCGCGCATCCATGTGTAGGTCTCCTCAGCAGTTGCAGCTCTTGTCGAAAACGCGGACCAGCTCCGCGATCTTCTCGTCGCGTGCGCTTGCGTTGCGTTTCGCGAACGTATCGTGGACGCATGTCCGCACGTGTGACTCCAACAGCAGCTTGCTGGCTTTGGCCAATGCTGCTCGCGCCGCGGAGATCTGCAGCAGCACGTCCACGCAATAGCGCTCCTCGTCGACCATGCGCTGGATGCCGGCGACCTGGCCGGCCGCGCGGCGCAGGCGCGACTGCACGTTCGTCTTGGTTTCGTCGTCCATCATATCGGGATACCTGTACCCCCTAGGGGTATCACTGACAATCCGTACGCAGAGAGGAGCGGTCAGCGCAGATTCTGCGGCCCACAGAGAGAATGACCCGCGGATACTTGCCCAGCCGAGATGGGACCGTCACACTACCGCTGCGTGGATGCGCGGGGTTCATACCGAGCGGCGACATGGCGTTTGCTGATGGTGATCGTCACGACGTTGGCGGTCGCCCTGCCGCCGTCGCTCGCGTGTGCTTGGACTGACGCACAGGTCGGCCGTGAGGCGTGCGCCTGCCCTTGCTGCGACACGGAGGCCGAAGCCGAATCTGCCGCGGACCCAGATCGACTACGCCGCATGCCGTGCTGCGCGAAGCAGCCCACGCCCGCGGACGCGGTCGCCGAGACGCGGATGCCGCGTGTCCCGGTTCCGACCCCGGTCGTGATTGGCTATTCGGCGCCAGCCGTTCGGGTTGCCGCGCGGCCCCGCAGAGGTTTGACCTCGAGCATTCGAGGGCCTCCCATCGTCGGTCGGCCTGCTTTCGTTGTGCACTGCGCTCTGCTGCTCTGATCTGCGTCCAGTTTCAGGAGTCCAGTCCGCCGGCCTTTTCGGCGGACGGCTGTCACTGATCTGTCACCGACTGCGATCACGAGAAATAGACCATGACAATCCCCGGCCGCACATGCGGCGTCTTTCGGCAATTTGCCGCACTCTGGCTGACAACCCTAGGCGGACTTGGATGCGCCACCGCCGTCGAATCAGCCACTCTCTCTGACCTCCAACGCGTCGAAGCAAGCCTACGTCCGCTTCCCGCCTCGTTGGATGCAGCGGAGAGCATCGAACGCGCCCCGGACTTCGATGGCTCCCTCAATACGTACCTTGCATTCGCGTACGAGGGCAGTCCCGCGCTGCGTGCCACGTTTGAGCAATGGCGGGCGGCGACCTACCGGCCTGCGCAGGAACGGCGGCTTCCAGAGCCGACGGTCACGTATGCGGGGTTCATTCGCAGTGTGGAGACACGGGTCGGGCCCCAACGACACCGGATCGGCGCCTCGCAGTGGTTTCCGTGGCCGAGCAAGCTCAAGGCGGGGGCACAAGCCGCTAGCCTCGAGGCGCAGTCGGTCCAACGTAGCTTCGAGGCACACGCACTGGACATCAACGCCGAGGTCGCGACCGCGTATTGGCGCTTGTGGCGTGTGCACCGCCAACGCGAGGTTCTGCGCGACGAAGTCGAGATTCTCTCGAGTCTATCCGCTCAGATTCGGGTTCGCGTCGAAGTCGGGACCGCAGACCTTGCCGATCTGGCGCAAGTCGATCTGATGGTGTCTCGGGCGCGCGACCGTCTGGTCGGCCTCGACGAGCACGAACGCATCGCGTCCGCGAAACTTGTCCGGGTACTCGGCGCGCCCGACGGGACCCAGACGCCGATTTCGCGGAGCGAGCCGGTCGTCTTGGAGGTGAGGGAGACGGCCGTCGAGCTGATCGCACAAGCGAACCGTCACCCCCGCGTCGAATCTCTCGCGACACTGTCAAACGCCGCCGACGAGCGAGTGCGAGAAGCTCGTGCGGATCGAGCTCCCAGCTTCGGTGTGGGTGTGGATTGGATCTTGACTGGCCCCTCGCAGGCGGCGGCTCCCCCGTCCGATAGCGGTCTGGATGCGGTAGCCCTTTCGCTGTCGGTCAAGGTGCCGCTGTGGACGCGTGCCTATCGAGCTTCCGAGAATGAGGCCCGGGCACGCGGCGCAGTGTTCCGCGCACGCGCGATCGATACGCGCAACGGCGTCTCGGCGGCGGTCCGCGAGCAGGCGGCGCGTGTCGCCGACGATGTTCGCCGGGTGCGGGTATACGAAACTACGTTGGGTCCTCAGGCCCAGACCACCTTCGAGGCCGTGCTGCACAGCTACGCGGTCGGACGCGCCACGGTCGGCGAGCTTTTGTTGGCTGAGCGAGAGCTCATCGGATTGCAAGGCGAGCTGCATGAGGCACAAGCAGACTACGGCAAGGACATCGCGCACCTCGAGCGTGCGGTCGGTCGGCGAGTCGAGACGAAAGGACCACGCGATGCGCGATAACGAAGACAGCAGCGGCAAAGGGGTCGCAGTGAGACCCTCGATTGAGGCCAGCGATTCCGAACTGGGGCAGGATGATCCGACCTCGTCGGTGCCCACCTGCGCGCGTCCGTCCGAGTCGCTCGTCGACCAGGCAGCAGCCTCGGCGGAGCCCGCGGTGACAGACAGAAGGCGGTCGCCCCGTCAGTCGGCACTGCGAACGATCGGGACCATCGCAGTCCTTGGAGTGTGTGTGGTGATCGGTGTGGCGATCGGGCGTATCGGCGGATCGGATGACCATCACCCGCCAACCGAGGTCCACGCGGCTAGTGGACATGGCAGCGTATGGACGTGCTCGATGCACCCGCAGATCCGCATGAGCGAGCCGGGGCAATGCCCGAGCTGCGGGATGGACTTGATTCCCGCCGATGCAGCCCCCGACGGGCTGGAGCACTCATCGTCGCCCCCAACGGTCACGCTTAGCGCACAAGCGCAGGCCCTGGCCGGCGTCATGACGACCGCCGTTGTCCGAACGGAGCCCCGCACCGAGGTTCGGTTGCTGGGCCGCGTCGACTACGACGAGACCCGACTCCGCATGGTGACGCCCTGGACTGACGGCCGGATCGACACGCTGAAGGTACGGGTGACGGGGGCCCGTGTGCGCAAGGGCCAGGTCGTCGCGCAGCTGTATAGCCCCGAGGTCTACGCCGCGACGCGGGACCTCGTGGTCGCCGCAGGCCAGGCAGACAAGCTGTCGGCTGGAATGCATGGCTCCGGGGCCCTCGCCGCCGCCGCAGTCTCGTCGGCCCGCGAGAAGCTCCGACTCCTGGGGGTTTCCAATGCTCAGATCAAGTCGATCGAAAAGAGTCGCACCGCTCCAAAACAAGTCCCGATTCGCTCGACATTCGCTGGCACCGTACTCAAGCGAAACGTGGAGGAAGGCGATTATGTCAAAGCGGGCACTGCCCTGTATCACATCGCAGACCTGTCTCGAGTCTGGGTGCAGATCGATGCGTACGAGTCTGACCTACCGCATCTTTCGGTCGACCAGTCCGTGCTCGTGCAGATTGACTCGCTGCCCAACGAGACCTTTATGGGCAAGGTCGCGTTCATCGATCCGATCATCGACCGCAAGAGACGAACGGCGCGTGTCCGCGTGGAGGTCCCAAACGACGACGGACGATTGCGGCCGGGTATGTTTGCGCAGGCAGTCATCGAGGCTGACCTGGGCGACAAGGCGAGCTATCTCGTCATCCCGGCCACCGCGCCTCTGTTCACGGGGCGGCGGTCTGTGGTCTACGTTCCCGTCCCGGGCAAGCCCGGCACGTACGAGCTACGAGAGGTTCGGCTTGGCGCGCGCGCTGGGCCAGTGTTCCCTGTTCTGGCGGGACTCTCCGAGGGCGAGCGCGTCGTGTCCTCCGGTGCGTTCGCGCTTGACGCGGACCTTCAGCTCGATGGCGGACGGAGCATGATGACGCTGGCAGACGATCGCGTCGCCGATGGCAAGAGGCATGTCACCGTCACGCCGCAGATGCTCGCGGAGGTCGAACCGGTCGTTACGGCGTACCTACGCGCCCAAGTTCAGCTCTCCGATGACGATCTTGCGGGCGCGCGGAAGTCGCTGGAAGCTCTGGCGGACGCCACCAACAGTGTCGACCTCGCAGCTCCACGGGCGACACGGGACGCCTGGCAAGTACTGGCGTCCACGCTCGCCGGACACGCTCGTCACGCTGCAGTCGCCAAGGCCGAGGGCGACACTCGAGCCGCGTTCGAGCAAGTCAGCATGGCGGTGATCGAGCTTTTGCGAGCCTTTGGCAATCCCGTGGACTCCACGTTGAGAGTGGCGCTATGCCCGATGGCGTTCGACAGCCGTGGCGCACGTTGGGTGCAGGCCAAGGAAAAACTCCGCAACCCGTACTACGGCAGCGCCATGCTGCGGTGCGGTGACTTCAAGCTGACCGTACTCCCGGGGGAGCATCTTGCGGCTCCGGTCATCGGTACGACTTCAGCGCCCGGCGCCGCCCGGGCGGGACACAACCATTGAGGGCCGCGAGATGATTGAAGAGCACAACGCGGACGCGCATCGCCCTGAGGAACGTTGGGAGCGGTTCGTCGGCTTCTTCGTCGCGAACAAATTGGTGGTGTTCACCCTGCTCGGGCTGCTCATCTTCGCCGGATTGGCGTACGCGCCATTCCGCTGGCAGCTCGGTGGCATCCCCCGCGATCCCGTGCCGGTCGACGCGCTGCCCGACATTAGCGAAAACCAGCAGATCGTCTTTACCAAGTGGGCGGGGCGATCGCCGCGGGACGTCGAAGACCAGGTCAGCTACCCACTGACCACCGCTTTACTGGGCATCCCTGGGGTCCGGTCGGTCCGAAGCACGTCGGTGTTTGGGTTCTCGAGCATCTACGTGATCTTCGAGGACGACGTCGACTTTTACTGGTCGCGTTCGCGTGTCTTGGAGAAGCTGGCATCGCTGCCCGCGGGCACGGTGCCCGACGGCGTGGGGCCCATGTTGGGTCCTGACGCGACCGCTCTTGGCCAGGTCTATTGGTACACGCTCGAGCCCCGCGACGAGCACGGCAATGTCGTACCCGGCGCGTTCGACCCCGTCGAGCTGCGATCGATCCAGGATTGGACCGTTCGCTACGCGCTGCAGTCGGTCGCGGGTGTGTCTGAGGTCGCGTCGGTGGGAGGCTTTGTTCGGGAGTACCAGGTCGACGTCGACCCCGAGGCCATGCTCGCGCACGAGGTCACGATCGGTCAGGTTGCCAAGGCCGTCCGCGGCGCCAACCTCGACATCGGCGCGCGAACGATCGAGATCAACCAGGCCGAGTACATCGTGCGGGGGCTAGGCTTCATCGAGTCCGTTGACGATCTGGAAAGCGTCGTCGTTGCGGCGCGCGAACACACGCCGATCCGGGTCTCCGACGTCGCGGTCGTGAACCTCGGACCCGCGCTGCGGCGCGGCATCCTCGACAAGTCGGGCGCCGAAGTGGTGGGTGGGGTCGTGACGGTGCGCTTTGGCGACAACCCCATGGCCGCTATCGATCGGGTGCGCGAAAAAATCGCGGAAATCTCTCCGGGTCTGCCACGGCGCACGATGCCGGACGGAACCGTCGCGCAGGTCCAAATCGTGCCCTTTTACGATCGGACACAGCTTATCGAGGAGACCCTCGACACGCTCTCGCTGGCCCTCATTCAGCAGGTTCTGATCACCATTGTCGTGGTGCTGCTGGTCATGAGGCACCTACGCAGCTCGCTTCTGGTCTCGGTCCTCTTGCCCCTCGGGGTCCTGAGCACCTTCGTGCTGATGAAGTCGACCGGTGTCGACGCCAACGTCATGGCGCTTGCTGGGATCGCGATTGCCATCGGGACGATGGTCGACATGGGTATCGTCTTCGTCGAGAACATGGCCCGCCACGTCGAGCGGGCTGCCCCTGGGACCGGTACGGCAGCCCCGATCCGAGCTGGGGCGGGAGAGGTCGCCGCCGCGCTCCTCACGTCCGTGCTGACGACGATCTTGGGGTTCATTCCCGTGTTCGGACTGACCGGATCTGAAGGGAAGCTCTTCACCCCGCTCGCATACACCAAGACGTTCGCGCTCGGCTCGGCGTTTGTTCTCGCACTGGTCGTCCTCCCGGCTATCGCGCATCTCGTGTTGCGACGGCCGCGATCTCGGATGGAAAAAGTTTCACCCTGGGGGGCCCTGCTCAGGCGCGACGCGATGTTTGATTGGGTGATCACCGTGGCGGGCGCAAGCATGCTCGTCGCGGGAATGACACTGGTGGGCGTTCTCGTCATGTCGGTCGGCATGATCCGCCTGGCTGAGGGAGCGCTGCCGGACAAGTGGCGCTGGGCGGCGCCAGTGCTCGCGAATGCGATCACCGTGGTTGCAGTCACGGTGGGCCTCACGCGCTACTGGATGCCGCTCGGCCCCGAGTTCTCGCTGTCCACAAACCTCGGATTCGTCGTCGGAATGGTCGCCGTGTTGATGGGAGGGTTCTGGCTCTTCCGCGTCGCTTATCGCCCGCTACTGGGTTGGTGTTTGCGACATCGCGTCCTGTTCCTCACGGCCAACGCCTTGTTCGTCCTGGGTGGGGTTGTGGCGTGGCGCGGCGCGGATACCACACTCGGCGCGTTGCCTGATTCGGTAAAGGAGACCACTGGATACGCGCGCATCGCAGAAGCGTTCCCGGGATTGAAGGATGACTTCATGCCGCCCTTCGACGAAGGCGCGTTCCTGTTCATGCCTTCGACCACGCCGCACGCGTCGATCGGTCAGGCGAAGCGGATGCTCCAACAAGTTGACGCCGCTATCGCCCAGATCCCCGAGGTCACGAGCGTCGTAGGAAAGCTGGGCCGCGCAGACAGCCCGCTTGATCCGGCCCCGATCTCGATGTTCGAGAACGTCATCAACTACAAGCCCGAGTACAAGATGGACGAGGCCGGCCATATCGGCCGCTATGAGGTCGACGCGTCGGGCCAGTTCGTCCTTGACGACATCGGCGGGCTCGTCCCTAACGTCGATGGAGCGCCCTTCCGTCAGTGGCGGGACCACATTCACTCCCCCGATGACATCTGGGACGAGATCGTCGCGGCGGGGCAGTACCCCGGCCTGACGGGAGCACCGAAGCTCATGCCGATCAAGACTCGGATCGTGATGCTTCAAACGGGCATGCGTTCGGCGTTGGGGATGAAGATCAAAGGCCCCGATCTCGAGACGATCGAGGCGTTCGGTTTGCAGATCGAGGCGATCCTCAAGGGGGTCCCCGACACGATCGAGGCGAACACCGTCTTCGCCGACCGCATCGTGGGCAAGCCGTACATCGAGATCGAGATCGACAGAGACGCGATCTCGCGCTTCGGTCTCAGCATTGTCGACGTGCAGGACGTGCTGCAGATCGCGGTGGGCGGCAAGACGCTCACGCGGACGGTCGAAGGGCGCGAGCGATATCCGGTGCGCGTGCGCTATATGCGAGAGGAGCGCGACAGCGTCGAGGCGCTTGGGCGCGTGCTCGTGCCCGGACCACAAGGTGAGCAGATCCCGTTGGAGCAGCTCGCCGACATTCACTACGTTCGCGGGCCGCAGATGATCCGATCCGAGGACACATTCCTCAACGCCTACGTGACGTTCGACGCCGCACAAGGCGTCGGTGAGGTTGAGGCCGTCGAGGTCGCGCAGGCGCTCATCGACGACAAGATCGCCGACGGCAGTCTTGTCGTCCCGACGGGCGTCAGCTTTCGCTTTGCCGGGACCTACGAGAACCAGATCCGTAGCCAGGCGCGGCTGGTGATTTTGGTGCCGCTGGCGCTCGCCGTGATCTTCATGCTGCTGTACCTCCAGTTTCGCAGCGCTACGACCGCGTTGATGGTCTTCTCGGGCATGGCGCTGGCGGCGGCCGGAGGTTTCTATCTTCTGTGGCTGTACGGACAACCTTGGTTCATGGATGGCACGCACTTCGGTGTCGATCTGGGCGACCTATTTCGAGTCGGGGACACGAGGATCACCGTCGCGGTTTGGGTCGGCTTCTTGGCCTTGTTCGGGGTCGCAACGGACAACGGCGTCATCGTCGCCACGTACCTCACACAGATGTTCCGGGGCTTCACCCCAGGCACGGTCGGGGAGGTTCGCGAGCGTGTCATCGAAGCCGGTGAGCGCCGCGTTCGACCGTGCCTCATGACCACGGCGACCACGATGTTGGCGCTGCTACCGATCGTGACTTCGCCTGGCCGTGGCTCAGACCTAATGGTGCCGATGGCACTGCCCACAGTGGGCGGAATCGCATTGTCGCTCGTCACACTCCTGACGGTTCCCGTCTTGTTCAGCATCCCGGAAGAACTGCGGGTGTGGCGTCGACGACGGCAAGCGCAGGCGAAGGTGTGACGCTGCAGGGGTCCGCTTGAACCTTCGCGATCGTCCGGGCGATCACGCGGCACCGCCAGTGTCGTTACGCCCAAGCTCAGGGCACGGTCACGGGCACTTCGAGCACATTGTTGGCGTAGTCGCGCTCGTTGAGCAGTGGGTACGCGTCGCCGGGCCGGGTGGGATTGAGCTCGATGCGCAGCGTGTAGTCACCGGGGGCGACGCCTGTGACGTCCACCCACTGGCACGGCAGCCCGGACTCGTAGTTGTCGGTGAAG
>Ga0316189_10005418_pt1 | contig 12231 bp, 10 predicted proteins | sample LowCovwburrow_MG_FD_204930 | JGI IMG/M metagenome (GOLD analysis project Ga0316189, IMG submission 204930) | Coastal sediment microbial communities from Maine, United States - Lowes Cove worm burrow | ecosystem: Environmental > Aquatic > Marine > Coastal > Sediment | place: USA: Maine... | reverse complement strand
TCAAGCGCACCTTCGAGGAGGTCGAGGGCTATGACGAGATGATCGTTCTGCGCGACATCGGCTTCGAGTCGCACTGCGAACATCACATGGCACCAATCATTGGCAAGGCGCATGTTGGTTACTTGCCAAGGAACAAGGTCGTCGGCATCAGCAAGCTGGCACGCGTGGTTGAAGCGTTCGCGCGGCGCTTCCAGGTGCAGGAGAAAATGACGGCGCAGATCGCCAACTGCATCGAAGACGTGCTCAAACCAAAAGGCGTGGGTGTCGTGATCGAGGCGACTCACCAGTGCATGACGACGCGCGGCATCCACAAAACCGACGTTTCGATGGTCACCAGCCAGATGATCGGCACATTCCGCAAGGATGCACGAACACGCGCCGAATTTTTGCGCATGATCGACGGCAATCGCTAAGCCCTGCCGAGCCATGAGGCGCTCACTCGTCGTAATTGGCTCGCTCCTGGCAGGTGCGACCCTCTACCTGCTGTTTTGGCCAGTACCCATCGACCCTGTCGCGTGGGACGCACCGGTCAACCAGGGGCTTGTTGATCCGTTCGGACCTGATAACCGTCTTGGACGGGCTCGTGCCATTGATCTCGGACTTCATGATGGCCCCGAAGACGTAACCTCCGGCCATGACGGTCTTCTCTACGCAACGACCAAGGCCGGATTAATCCTGCAGATCGACGGCTACGGCAAGGTCCGGGAATTTGCAGACGTCGGTGGCCGCGCACTCGGCATAGAGACAGACGAAGATGGCTCATTCGTCGTTGCCAATGCCTACACGGGCCTGCAACGAGTTTCCCGGGACGGTCGCGTCGAGTCCTTGCTCAGCGAAATTGACGGGCATCCACTGGTGTATGCCGACGACCTCGCCATTGCGGATGACGGAACAATTTATTTTTCCGAGGCGAGCACAAAATTCGGGGCACAGGAATCAGCCGGCACCTATGAAGGCAGCCTGCTCGACATCATTGAGCACGGCGGGCACGGACAAATAATTGCGTATCATCCGGACGAGGGTCAGGCACGGATCATTATCGATGGCTTGCAGTTTGCGAATGGCGTCGCCATCAGCGACGACCAGTCCTTTCTGCTCGTCGCCGAAACCGGCTCGTACCGGATACTGAAGCACTGGCTATCGGGACCGAGAGCCGGCGAGACCGACGTCCTTATCGACAACCTGCCCGCCTTTCCGGATAACATCAACAACGGATTGAATGGTAATTTCTGGATCGGCCTGGTCGCGCCGCGGGTTGAGGTGCTGGATGCGCTATCCGACAAGCCATTCCTGCGCAAGGTCGTGCAACGCCTGCCAGCCAGCCTGCGACCGAAGGCTGAACCCTATTCGCACGTAATACTGATCGACGGCGACGGCGCGGTCCTGATGAACTTGCAGGACCCGGAGGCAAGGTATCCCTCGATGACGGGCGTTTACGAGACGGGCAATTCGTTATTTATGACACGACTGTTCGGCAACGAACTGCCCGTCCTCGACAAGGATGACCTCTAGACTCAGTTAGGCAATATCGACTCGTCGCCTGTGTAGTCTTCGCCCAGCATCTGCTCGCGAATCAGTGGTATGGGCGGCACGCCGTAGCTCAGGAACTGGTCATGAAACCTGCCCCAGGCTTCGCGACCACCGCGCCCGTCCGTCCAGTCGTCGCGCAGCTTGTTGATCATGAGCTTGCCCAGTGTGTAGTTCAGGTAGCCCGGATCATACGTGCCGCGATAGGCCTGCTGGCTCGCATTGCCGAAGTCCTGGAACGCCATCTCTTCGAACATCTTCTGGCTTTCCTCAACGGTCATGCCTTCAGTGTGCAGACCGATGGCGGACATGTAACGAACATTGCGCAACAGCGCGTTGAGTAACTGGCCGATGCGCACTTCCGGGTCACCGTCACCTAGACCAGCATCCACCATCATCTGCTCGGTGTAGTGCGCCCAGCCCTCACTGAACGTGTACGTGCCGAAATGTTGTCCCACATTGTTCTCGGTGCGATTCGAGTGCAGGAACTGCAGGAAATGCCCTGGCCAGACCTCGTGAACTGACGTCGCGAGCAAGTCAGTCTCGCCGGGAATGTAGGCCAGCTGATCCTCCTCGGACCAGTTCGGATCGGGTGGCGCAATGTAATACGTCGACGGCATGCCAGTCTCAAACGGGCCTGGAATATTGATATAGGCAAAGTTGAATCGGCGGTGCGGCGGCGCTTCATCAACGAGGGCGTCTTCCGTACCCGGAATCGATGCGATGTTGTTGTCGATAACGAACTTCTTGATCATTGGCAGCTGGCGGCGCGCCCCGCCCACGGCGCCTTCCGGCGGCTTGTTTGCGCCGACTCTCGCAATACATGCCTGTGTGCTTTCTCCCGGCGCAAATTCAGCGCAGGCCTCATGCAGCATCGCAAGATTGTTATCGAGATCTTTTTGTCCTGCCGCCTTAAGCTCGGCCAGCGTCACATCCACGCCCTGGCCTGATCTCAACATCTTCAGGAATCGTTCTTCACCCAACGCGAAATCATCTGTCGTGGTTGCTTTCTGCCCTTCGAGCCAGTGGACTGATTGCTGAATCGCTTCGATAGCGGCGTTGTTGGCTGCAGCGAACTGTCGCTGCAATTGCTCATCCTCGACCGGCGAAAAAATTTCGGGAACCGTGGTGGAGAGGTACTCCACCAAACCCGAAAAGATGCGATGCCCCATCTCCACATAAGGCGCGGGCAGGGGCGGCTGCAGGTTCTTCTTCATTTGCTCGAGCATTGACGGTACTTGCTCCATGTATTGCGTATATGCCGCCAGTCGCTGCTCGAGCGGTGCATACTCGCGATCAACATAGACGCTGACACCTATCGCGCCCGAGTACACAATCGGATTTTTCACCAGGAAGTCCGAATCACGAACGAAGAAAAGATCACCGCTTAAAGATGCTGTCAGGTAGTCGCGTTCGAAAGCTTCAATTCCTTCAAGGTCGGTGTAGGAATTTGCCTCGGAAATTACTGCTTCGAGCCAGTCACCATACGCAGCGATCGACTCAGCACTGAAATCCGACATCTGCCCGTCATACTGATGCAATCCTGCATCGACAGCTGTCTCCGGATTCTGCCGGTAGTACTCGTCGATGACCGTCGCGACGTATTCTGCCCACGGCTGCTTCGCCTCAGCAGCGGGTGCCATGGTCTCATCGGCAGACTTGCCGCAGGCCACAAGTACGCAACTTGCAATCAACGCAAGAAGAATGGAATTTTTCATCGGTGATTCCCTTTTTATTTGCTCTTATCCGTCACTCGAGCCCCAGCTCGGCAACGCCCTGGTTAAACGTAATGTCGACCGGAATACTGGCTCTCGTCAGCCGGTCGAGGTCAGCCTGCAGCTGCTCGCCGATAACGCCTTTCGTGTTGGTCAATTCGACCGCGCCCTCGTAGTCGCCGTCACCCTGTAGCGTCAATAGGAGCCGGGACAACTCAGCCATCGCCTCTCTCATGCGCTCGAAGTCGACGCTATATCGCCCGCTTTCGGCGTCCCTTATGAATGCGCCATGCTCAACAAAGAAATTGAAGCGCACCATGTTCGCTTTGCCGTGCGCACTACTTGCGCCGAAGCGAATCGAGCGAAATACACTGGTCATGAATGTCACGTAGTAATCTCGAAGATCGACCTCTCCAAGTTCACCGGCATCGTATAACGCAGTGACCATGTAGAGCCCGAGAACATCCGCCTTGCCCTCTTCCATGCTTGATGCAACGTCGAGGAGCGCCTCGCTGACGGTGCTGCTGCCATCTGTCGTGTACTTGATGCCCAGGCCATGGGCGACCTCATGGAACATCGTGTTGGCAAAGAACGCGTCAAAGGTAATATGTTGGCGCTGCGACTCGTCGACGAGCACGTCTGCAATGGGCTCGAGAATCTTGTCGAACTTCGCTCGCATTGCGTTTTTAAGCTGCAGTCGGCGCGTCCCCCTTTGCAACTGTACGTCCTCATCGTTCGGCAAGTTGATCGCGATGGTCTTGGAACCAGCGTTGCTGTGACCTGCGTAATAGACGACGTCATAGGCATTCAGATCCGAGTCCGAACCCGGGGTTTCAAACTTGTACGCGTCGGGCACCGGCAGCCCTTCCTGCAGTTCGGGCAGGAATGTCGCGAATCTTGCGAGTTCTGCACTCCAGTTAAGATCCTTGATCAGCACATACGACTCGTAGGCCGCCCGGTAGCCGAACAAGCGGTCTTCGTACGACTCTATTGGGCCAATAACGACATCGATCTCGTTGTCCTTGACGTCCATCCAGTAGAGATCGCTGACCTGGAACTCATCGCTTATCAGAGCTGCGGCGCGCAACTTGAGATAATTGCCAAAATCCTGGCTTTCGGCCAGGTCCGCCGCCTTACGCAGCAAATCAGCAGTGGCTTTCAGTTCGTCCGCGTAGGCAACGTGATATGGCACCAGCGTCAAATCGCCGTTTTCGTTACGTCGCACGAGTGAATAGAGCCCTTTCTTGCCCGGCAGATAGGCCGCGTCAAACTCTTCTTTCGACATGTCGACCGGGTAGAAATTGGCGCCCAGCGGTTTCGGCCCTACACCCTCAATAAACGGCCGCTCATCGTCCAGGCGATCCCAGGGGCCGTAGTTGATCTCCGCGAAGCGGCCCGCGTCGCCAACACCAACAGATTCAAGCCACTCTTTGTAGTCGTCACCGTAAGCCTGCCGCCAGAACAGGTCATCCATGATCTCGGACGCTTCGATGAGCACGCCTATCATCTCGCGCTGGTTCTCCGTGAGCAGACTCAGGTCTGCTTGCAACGTGAAATCGGCGTAGATTTCAGGCCGTGGCTTGCCCGTAGCCGATGGCTCGACGTTCATTTCCGGAGGGGCCTCGTTGCCGCAGGCGGCAAGAGTCAGGACGGCTACGATGGCAGCAATAGCGACAGTCGTTCGATGAGTCACGGGATCACCCTTAAGAAAAGAGGCTGATTATGGCCCTAGAGATCAACAACTTCTATATCGTCGTGGCCGAGATCATGGCCAAGAAACTGGCCGCCCACGCGCGCAAATCGCGTTGCACCGTCGGTAGCCAGCAGAACCAGGTCGCCGGTGTTATCTTCACTATTGGCCAGCGACAGCGCGGTCAGCAGCTGATTCGCAGCAGCGGCGGTCGTACTCGCGGAGTCCACAATCGAGACTCCGTCGTCAAATACCGCCGCAAACGTGTCCCTGAGCAGCGGAAAATGCGTGCAGCCAAGGATGACGCTCTCCGGGTGACGCGCGTCATCGCTAAGGTCCGACAGGTAGCGCTGCACGATCGACTCGGCGATCGAGCCATCATTCCAGCCTTCCTCTGCAAGGGAAACGAGCAATTCACAGGCGAGCTCGGTCACGGACGCACCCGCATCCAGGCTTAAGAGGGCCTCCCTGTATGCACCCAGCCTGACGGTTGCCTCAGTGGCGAGTACAAGGTGTCGCCCACCCGGCCGGGCCGCCACCGCAGCGGATGCCCCGGGCTCCACTACCCCGATGACAGGCAAAGGGTGCATCTGCTTGCGAAGTGCCTGCAGCGCAACTGCGGAAGCCGTATTACATGCCACAACCAGCAGCTTGATGTTGCGCTGCTGCAGTAACGCCGTCGCCTGGCACGCATAGCGGGAAATCGATGCGGGGCTCTTGGTGCCGTAAGGCAGGCGCGCCGTATCACCCAGGTAGACCAGGTCCTCGTGCGGCATCGCGTCGCGCAGCGCCTTAAGCACCGTCAGACCGCCAACACCGGAATCAAACACGCCAATTGGCAGGCCTTTTGCGTCAGATGCGTTCATCACAGCATTGTACTGTGGAATAATCCCGCAGCTCTATTGATCGCGTTGTCGCTATGCAAAAAGTCCTCTACGGAACCGGTGGTTTAATCGTCTTGCTGATCCTTGTCGGGTTGGCGCTGCCGCGCTACGCGCGAATCGACGTCGAGACGCAGATAGACGCACACCCTGCATCGGTATTCGCGCTCGTCAATGATTTTCGCCGTGTCGCACTGTGGACGCCGTGGCAGGAGACCGACCCGAACGCCCGCATCGTTCACTCAGGGCCCCCACGCGGCGTTGGTGCGACGATGACCTGGGATGGCGCAATCATGGGCAGTGGCACTCAGATCATTACCGAGAGCCGCGCACACGAGTACGTGGCGACGTCGATCAACCCGGGAGAAGCTGGCGAGGCACGTACTTGGTTTGACCTGTCCGGCAGTGGTGGCACCACCCAAATTACCTGGCACTTCGAAACCGACTACGGTTTTAATGTCGTCGGACGCTTTTTCGGACTCGTATTTGCGGGCGTGGTGCGACGCGATAACACGGCCGGCCTTGCCAGGCTCAAGGAGCTTGCCGAGACCCTGCCGCGTGCGGATTTCAGTGACCTCGCAATTGAACAACTCGTCGTGCAGGCAATGGAAATTGCGTACCTGCCAACCACGTCGATTCCGGAGCCCGCAGCCATTTCCGAGGCCATGGGCGATGCTTATTTCGAAATCCTGAGCTTTATCGATGAGAATGATCTCAGCGAGGCCGGCGCCCCGCTCTCGATCACGCGTTCATTCAGTGGCTCGGAGCTGCTGTTCGACGCGGCCATTCCTGTTCGCGGTGTAACGGATGCCACGCCGCGGGACGGCGCACCGGTCAAAATCGGGCAGACCTATGCCGGGGAGGTCATTCGGGTGCGGCATCTTGGCTCCTATCGCACACTGGGCACGACGCACCGAAAAATATCTGCCTACCTGGCCGCGCTCGGCATTGAGCGGGCGGGAGATGCCTGGGAATCCTATGTCAGCGACCCGACCAAAGTGCCGGAGGCTGAGCTACTGACCTACGTCTATTATCCGGTCAGTTCGACTTGACGAGAAACGGCGGCACAACCTTCGGGTCTTTGCCGTCCAGTGGCAGCAATTCCTGACCGCTGTCGCCGAACCGGGATACCTCACCGTAGAGCGAAACGATCAGGGTTGCGCACTCGGCGGCCTCCTCGACTGACATCTTGCGCACCGATGCACAGACCGGACCTTCGCCATTCAGTGGCGTGACCCGGTTCATCTGGTGTCTGAGATCTGAAAACGACTGTTTGAGCGCGATGGGCAATTCATCTTCACTGATCGCCCCGAGATTTTCTTCGTAAGCCTTGATAAGTCTCTGTTTTATATGGCCATGGCCAGACAGCACCGACACAGCGGCGTAAAAGCGGTCCACGTGGTACGACATTTCCACTCCAGCGTTTTCGTTATTGTTAGACCGCTTTTTTTCAAACCGAGCGGCTTCATTACGCTTTAGAGAAAAACTTCCTGTTTTACCGGTCCTCTCAGCCGGGGAATCCCTTCTTACTCTCGATCTTTCAATTACCTGCGTCTGGTTTTTATAGCAGACATCGCAAAGTGCGCGCAAGTCGGGGCAAGTCCCTATGCCTTTTTAAATTCCACCGTCCAGTTTTCCTCGCCAAGCTCACGAACGATCGAGAACAGGGCATCGGACTGGCCAACTACCCACTCGGTGGCAAGTGTTTCGGACATTACATAATCACGATGTGTGGCAAGCGCCCTGCTGACGCCCTCAGAGCCTGACACACCGAGCAGAATCCGGTCGGAGACCTCGAGCCCAGCCTGCTTGCGTGCATCCTGTACAGAACGCACGATCTCCCTGGCGATACCCTCGTCAACGAGCTCGTCCGTCAGGGACGTGTCGAGCTCTGTCAGGTAACCCGAGTCCTCAGCACAGGCAAAGCCTTCAGCAGCCTCGGTTTCGACGAGAAAGTCCTCAGGCTCCAGGGGCTCGTCAATCATCGGCACCGTGAAGCGCTCGCCTCGTGTCGTGGCTTTCGCAATCTCAGCGCCATCGGCCTCGTTTTCCAGCCAGTTCTTGAGAGCCGGGATGAGCTTGCCGTAACCACGTTTGCCGAGCGCAGGCATATTGGGCCGGATCCGGTAGGTCATATGGCTCGCGTCTCGAGCGATAAACTCTATCGCCTTGACGTTGAGTTCCTCGAGAATCTGCTCCTTGTGCCCTTCCAATGCGGCGCGTGCCTCGTCAGTTGGCGCACGTACCAGCAACCGTGACAGCGGCTGGCGGGTTCTGACGCCCGACTGCCCTCGGGCCGCCCGACCCAGATCGACAACTTTCTGCACCACACCTACGTCGTGCAACAAATCGTCATCACGCCATGAGGGGTCTGCCTCGGGCCAACGTGACATGTGAACACTCTCTGCTGCGTCCGCATTCACCTCGCGGACGAGGTTCTGATAAACGGTCTCGGCGAGGAACGGCACGAACGGTGCCATGAGCTCGGTCACGCCGGTCAGGCACTCGTAGAGCGTCAGGTACGCGATGTGCTTGTCTTCGGGGTCCGTCGATTTCCAGAAGCGCCGCCGATTCCGTCGCACGTACCAGTTGCTGAGCTGGTCAACGAAAGACTCAATAGCCTCGCCGGCCCTCTTCGCGTCGTAGTCGTCCATCGCCTCTGTGCAGGTTGTGATGGTCTTGTGCAGCAACGCCAGTGCCCAGCGGTCGATTTCAGGCCGCTCCTCAACCGGCACATGCCTTTGCAGGTCAACATCGTCGAGGCGCGCATACAGCACAAAAAAGCCATACGTATTCCAGAACGTGTTGATGAAAGAACTCGCGACGTCCGCAACGATGTCGACCGAGATCCGCTTTTGCACGTCGGGCGACAAACGCGCGAGAAAGTACCAGCGTAGTGCGTCGGCGCCGACAGTATCGAAAACATCGTACGGATTAACGATGTTGCCGAGCGACTTCGACATCTTCTTGCCGTCTTTGTCGACAATGTGGCTCAGGCAGATGCAGTTCTTGTAGGCAACGCTGTCCGAGACGAGGGTTGCAATCGCATGCAATGAGTAAAACCAGCCGCGCGTCTGGTCGATCGCCTCACAGATGAAGTCCGCCGGGAAGTGCGTGTCGAACGTGTCTTTGTTCTCGAACGGGTAATGCCATTGCGCATAGGACATGGCGCCGGAATCGAACCAGCAGTCGATGACTTCCGGGACGCGCCGCCAGGTCTTGCCGTCCTTCTCGAATGTAATGTCGTCGATCGCAGGCCGATGCAGATCCAGCTCGCTCAGTTCCTGGCCGGTCAGATCTTCGAGTTCTGCAACACTGCCAATGCAGTGGTAGTCACCATCTTCCGTCGTCCAGACTGGCAACGGAGTGCCCCAGAAACGCTCGCGCGACAGTGCCCAGTCGACATTGTTCTCGAGCCAGTTGCCGAAACGACCTTCACGAATATGCTCAGGCACCCATTTGATCGTGTTGTTGAGCTCGACCATGCGCTCGCGAAACTGCGAGGTGCGGATGTACCAGGCGTTTTTCGCGTAATAGAGGATTGGGTCCTTTGTGCGCCAGCCGAATGGGTAGCTGTGCGTGATGCGTTCGGAGCGGAACATGAGGCCGCGGTCCTTGAGAAGCCGGATCAGCGGCTTATCAGCATCCTTGAAAAACATTCCCGCGACCGGTTCGACTTCCGCCTTGAAGTTGCCGTCGAGGCCGACGCCGTGCACGACAGGCAATCCGTGCTGCTGCCCAAAGGCAAGATCGTCGATACCGTAAGCCGGTGCCGTGTGGACGATACCCGTGCCGGACTCCGTGCTTACAAAGTCAGCCGCATAGACCTGGAACGCGGCATCCGAATCCACTTCGAGGTAGTCGAAAAGGCGTTCATAGCGGGTGCCGACAAGGTCCGCACCTTTAACTGTTTTGGTTACCGTATGCTCGAGATCACGCATGACCCCTTCGCGCAGTGCCTCGGCAAGGATCAGAGTTTCGCCATCAACCTCACAATAGCTGTAGTCGATATCCTCACCAACAGCGAGCGCAAGGTTGGACGGCAGCGTCCAGGGTGTCGTCGTCCAGACCAGGATCGATGTGTTGTCCTCGCCGGCAACGCGAAAGCGTACCGTGATCGACGGGTCTTCGGTGTCCTGGTAGCCCTGCGCGAGTTCGTGCGACGACAATGTCGCGCCGATGCGCGGATCGTAAGGAACAACCTTGTAGCCGCGATAGATTAGGTCCTTGCTCCAGATATCCTTGAGCAGGTACCAAACCGACTCGATAAATGAATTGTTGAGCGTGTAGTAGGCTTCGTCGAGGTTGACCCAGAAGCCCATGCGCTCGGTCATGCGCTCCCAGTCATTAATATAGGTCATGACCGATTCGCGACACAGGCGAGTGAACTGGGCCACGCCCACTTTTTCCTCGATCTCGTCCTTGTCGTAGCTCTCGATCAGACCCTGGTCCATGAGATGCTTCTCGACCTCGTGCTCGACGGGCAGGCCGTGAGTGTCCCAGCCGGCCTTTCTCGGCACGTAATAGCCGCGCATCGTTTTGTAGCGCGGAAACGCATCCTTGAAGCTGCGCGCCAGAACATGATGAATGCCGGGCTTGCCGTTTGCCGTCGGCGGGCCTTCATTGAAGCTGAATTGCGGACCGCCTTCATTCTGGTGCAGCGTTTTCGCAAACGTATCGTGCTCACGCCAGAACTCCAACACCTCGTTCTCAAGCGCTGGTCCGTCGTAGCGGCCTGTGACTTCCTTAAACGTCAAACCAATCTCTCCATACAAAAACGCCCCGGGCGCATTATTAGCGTCCGGGGCGATTCTTGAAAATTCGCGGTACCACCCGGTTTTACGACACCCTCGCGACTGTCGCCTTATGGGTCTTGTGACCCGTTGCCCGTCTCGGGGGCCAACCGGCTGCGCCTACTTGTAATCTTTCGGGCAGCGACTCCGGGGTGATATTCAGCGGATTCCGGCCCGGGGCTCGCACTATCTCCCGGTCGCTTTGGCCAAAATTGCCCGCCTGTTTGTCCCCATCAGCGTCTTGCGAGGGAAATTAGCCGTAAGTGGCCGTAATTACAAGCGAATTCTATGAGTCCTCGCGTTTGCTCTCGCACTCGATGCAACGCAGGGCCGTGGGGTCAAACTCAAGCCGCTTCGGATTAATGGGCGCGTCGCAATCCCGACACAGACCATACTCACCATCGTTGATTCGCTTCAGCGCCGCCTCAATATTCCGGAGCATTGCCTCACGCCGCTGCCCCGACGCTTTCGCCATGGCCTGCGCCTGCATGGCATCCATGCGCGACAGCCGGCCAACCTTGGATTGGTCAAGCTCCACAACGGCCGCCGATTCCTCGCTGCTCGCCACCATCGACTGCAGCTCTTTACGAAGTTTCAACAACCTGTCGCGCATTTTGTGAGAATACCCCGAAATGTTCCCCGAACCGCACTTCATCGACACCAACGGCATTCGCATGGCCGTCTTCGAGCAGGGCGAAGGTGAGCCTGTCATCGTCAGTCGGGCGGAGGATGTCTTGATATCACCTGAGCACATCGAGGGCATGAAGCCGTTCGTCCCGGACCTGACAATTCACAGGCTGGAATGCGGCCACTGGACGCAGCAGGAGAAACCCGAAGAGGTCAATCGGATCTTAGTCGACTGGCTAACGCCCTGGCACCCTGTAGATAAGACACGTACGCCGCCCCGCCTACGATAATAAAGTTGACGATCTCGGGTGCGGTAACAAAGCCCGTGCCGGTCTCGAGCATGGTGTCCGTCACAAGCATCGAGCGCAGCGCCATATTAAGGATCAGAGCGATCAAGGTGGCCAGCGACTCCACAACCCCGACAAGCGTCGACCACTGTGGACGCCAGAGCATCAGGCCGAAGCAGCCAAACAACAGCAGGTAGTAGCCCATGCGTAAACCCGGCATGTTCTCAAGAAATGTCGCACGCAGGTTGATGCCGAAGCCGTAGTCCAGTGTCAGGAACACAGCCGTAGCGGCGTAGTAGATGATAAGGATATTGCTGCGCATTTCGGGCACAGTTTACTGAAATTCGCAGACATCCTCTCAGGTGCATACCGTGGTCGAAGAAATTTCCCCTCCGGTTTTCTCTGCGGCGCTCTATCTGCGGCTGCAGGCCCGTACCCCGCTGGCGAGCGACTAATGCAGCGCTTACGATTAACCAGATTTTGTGCAATATTCCGGGCCTGGATCGGGTCTATATGAGCTGACGCCCCTCGAGGAACCATAATGCTGATCAGAAAACCTGCCGATATCCGCCCGTCCGAGATAACGAGCGAACAGAATTACTTCAACCGCCGCGATTTCATTCGCGCCGGCAGTATTGCCGGGGCATCAGTGCTCGCCGGCACGGCATTCGGCGCGGTCGTTCCGGAGGGCAAACGGGCAAAACTGCCGGA
>Ga0316189_10005417_pt1 | contig 12232 bp, 11 predicted proteins | sample LowCovwburrow_MG_FD_204930 | JGI IMG/M metagenome (GOLD analysis project Ga0316189, IMG submission 204930) | Coastal sediment microbial communities from Maine, United States - Lowes Cove worm burrow | ecosystem: Environmental > Aquatic > Marine > Coastal > Sediment | place: USA: Maine... | reverse complement strand
GCTGACAGCCACCCACGCCAACGTGGGGTCGGCTGCGCTTGGGCTGGGGCGAGTGCTGAGGGATCAGGGGCACCCTGTGGAAGCGGTGGTGGAGTTCGAGCGCGCCGTGTCGATCTTGGACGTCGCCAATGCGCCACCCGAGCAGCGTGCTGCGGCACGCTTCGCGCTGGCCCGCGCGCTTGGTCGACGAGCAACACGAGCGAAGACACTGGCCGTATCGGCGCGGGAGGCATACGCAGAGGCCGAAGGGGAGCACGCCGATGCGATCGCAGAAATCGAGGCCTGGTTGGGCCACGACGGGGGGTAGCTGCACGACCTGTTCGCGCGTCCGGCTCAAGCTTCCACGGGCGCGGCGGAACACTCACCCATGCTGGGTGTCCCCGGTCGGTGGGGGAACGCCCGACGTCCGACGCCTCGCCGTTGACGTTCCTGGCACAGGCCGTTAGAAGCGCGGGGTCGATGGAACGTGCTTCGTTTCAGAATTCTCTGATGGCAGGACCAAGAATGCGGCGCCTCATGGTCGCGTTGGGCGTCGTGTCGTCGTCGATGGGATGCCCGAGCAACGAGGCACGAACACCGGACAATCCCCCCCGCGCAGAGCACGTCATGACCGTTGGATACCTAGAGATCGTCACCACGGACGTTGAGTCCGCATGCTCCCTTCACGAGCGCGTTCACGGTCTGTCGTTTGGCCCCAAGGATGAGACCCTCGGTGGCGCTCGCGCAGCGAAGAAGCCGGACGGCACCCTCGTCGGGATCCGACAGCCGCTCGCGGCACATGAGCGTCCTCCGATCGTCCGAGCGTATCTCGCGGTTGAGGACATTCGCGGAGCCGTAAAGGCCGCCGAGGAGCAGGGCGCGACGATTGCGTATCCGCCAACGGAGCAAGGGACGCATGGGTGGTTTGCGATTGTGATCCAGGATGATGTCGAGCATGGGCTCTGGCAGCAGCCTTAGGTTGGGTAGAGGATTCAGGGGGGCGTAACCGGGAATGGTGGCGTAGGGGAAGAACCGCGTGTTTGCGAGTTCAGCCGCTGGCGGCGTCGATGATCACAGCCTGCGCTCCAATGCCCGGATCTCCTTCGCCTCGCGGGCGGCGTCGGCTTCCGTCATCGGTGCCTCGGGGCAGCACGTGACCGAGGCATCGACCTTGCAGTCCGGCAGGCCATCCATCTCGCAGGCGATGTGCACCAGCCGGGAGCTGGCCATTGCGGCCTGATTCGCGCGCAGAGCACTGAGTCGCTCGGCCGTCGTGGTCGGGTGTTCGACGACGACGTACGCGAGTTGGCGTTGCGTCTGCGCGATGCTGGCCCAGACTACCGCGTCCTTGCTTTCTGGGTCGATCTCCATCGCCCGATGAAAGGCCGCATAGGCAGACGTCGCCAGCTCCAGCCGAACACCAGCTTCGATGGCAGGGTCGAAAGGCGCATCGGCCGTGAGCATCGGGGTGATCCGCGAAATCCCTAGGGCGGACCACGCTTCGTAGCTCTTCGGAAACGCCTTGGCGCGCCGCGCTGCCCACTCCGGCAGGGCCGCGCGCTTCTTGCACAAGTCGGCCTGTTCGACGATCACGCAGTACAAACTCTCGTGGTGCGGGTAGCGATCGACCATCGCGGTCCACTTGTCCCACTCACAGTCGACCATCGCATCGGGGTGAGCCTCGTAGTATCGAACACTCGGGTCTCCGCCGGCAGGAGTCGGAATCGACTTGCCGCCTCGGAGAGGCTCACACTGACGCCGCCACAGGGCGAGTTCGTCGGCTGTGGGCTCGACCGCGGCAGCGGGCTCGACCCCAGCGGCGGGCTCGACCTCAGCGGCGGGCTCGACCTCAGCGGTGGGCTCGACCTCAGCGGCGGGCTCGACCCCAGTCGGAGGCGCCTCGGACGCCTTCGTGTGCGAAGGCTTGAATTCCGATCTGCCAGGCGCCGACCCACAGGCCGTGAACGCGATGGTCAATCCCACAACCGCGGCATTGCGGTGACTCGCGAGTCGTCGACAGAACATACGGCGTGAACGAGAGACGGCCACGTCCCTTAGTGGCCGCTCGCACGGGTTTGATTCCTCCTCCCGGAATATCGTGCTCGGCCGCGAGGACATCGACGACGGGCGGGGCTGTGCGACCCGCAGGGAGCCCGCAGACAGCTCAGCCTAGACCACTCAAACCGGCCGCGGCTCCTCGACCCACTGCGACAAGCTCCAGTCAATCACCAGCCCTGCATCCACGGCTTTGCCCGGTACCGATCCCAGCTATCACACATCACGGTCACGACCGGGCCGTCGAGGTCGCCGCGGGCCGCAACGCGCAGGGCGGCGACCACATTCGTGCCGGCCGAGCCTCCGACAAGCAGCCCCTCCTCGCGGACCAGCCGCTTGACCATCGCGAAGCTCTCCGCGTCGCTGACCCGCTCTGCCCTGTCCACCACGGACCGGTCCAAGTTGGTGGGGACCTGGCTGCCTCCGATGCCTTCGACCTCGTAGGTGCCGTCCGGCCCAAGCGTTCCGCTCTCGACCCAGTCCGCGAGACCGGACCCGAGCGGATCGGCGAGGATGATCTGTGTTCGTGGCGACTGCCGCTTGAGGTGCCGGCCGACCCCGGTGATCGTACCGCCGGTTCCCGCACCGGAGACGAACGCGCCCACGGAGCCGCCGACCTGGCCCACGATTTCGGCTGCGGTGGTCTCTTCGTGCACACGCGGATTGGCGGGGTTCTCGAATTGGTCGGCGAGAAACCATCCGTGTTCCGCGGCCAGGCGACGGGCCACGTGCTGAAAGTTCTCCGGGCTCGCGGGCGGGGCGTTTGGCGTCACGATCACCCGCGCTCCCAGTGCCCGCAGCGAGGCCCGCTTGTCGGTCGACATCTTCTCCGGCATCACGCAGACGAGGTCGTATCCACGGGCGGCAGCGACAAGCGCGAGGCCGACACCGGTATTGCCAGCCGTCGCCTCGATGATCGTCATGCCCGGACTCAGCGCGCCACGGCGCTCGGCATCATTCACGATCGCAAGTGCGATGCGATCTTTGACCGAGCCCCCCGGGTTGAGGTGTTCGCACTTCACAAGCACGGTGGCGCGAAGCCCTTGACCGATGCGTGAGAGCGGGACCAGCGGCGTGTTTCCGATCTGCTCGAGAACGCGGGTCATCAGGCCTTCCTGACGATCGAGCTCTTGAGCTTCATCGCGCCGAATCCGGGGACCTTGCAGTCGATGTCGTGGTCGCCGTCGACAAGACGAATGTTCTTCACCTTGGTGCCTGCCTTGAGGGCGGTGGTCGCCCCCTTAATCTTCATGGTCTTGATGACGATGACATCGTCGCCGTCCTGCAAGAGGTTGCCGACCGAGTCCCGAATCCCGTCTTCAGTCCCCGCCGCAGTTGCGCCGTCCGGTGACCAGTCGTGGGCGCACTCGGGGCACATCAGCTGGGGGCCGTCGGGGTACGTGTGCTGCGAGCCGCACTTGGGGCAGGGAGGCAGTTCGTCCATCGGCGCAACCTTGCCTCGCCCTGCCCCGAGTTTCTACCGAGTCACCCGCGGCGCTTGCGCCTCTGTGAGCCTCCCGTCCCAGGAGGGAGCGGGGCTTGAAAGGCGGCCCCACATTTTTACCCGGCATTTATTGACAAATAACACCCGGGTATTATTAACCCGGCATGAGTTCGACTTACGTAGCGTTTGTGGGAACCCGTCGGTTTGCTCGAGGCTCCCTCGAGGAGGTCGTCCCGGCTGCCAAGCGGCGGTTTGAACAGGGCGTAGAGGAGCGACTCGCGATGTTTGACGAGCGAACGGGGCATCCCGTCGATCTCAACTTCGATCACGACGATGCGCAACTGCTCGCAAGCGTCAAGGCAAGGCTCGAGCCGGCGCCGCCCACTCCCTCGCCCACCCCGCGCGGACGAGGTCGCCCCAAGCTCGGCGTGGTTTCGCGAGAGGTCTCTCTGCTGCCGCGGCACTGGGAATGGTTGGCACAACAACGCGGTGGAGCGTCCGCAGGGCTGCGTCGGATCGTGGAGGCCGCGCGCAAGGAAGGACGTGAGGAGGAGCAAGTGGGTCGCGCGATCGAGCGTGCCCATCGTTTCCTGTGGGACATGGCCGGAGACCTTGTCGGCTTCGAGGACGCCGCACGAGCGCTCTTCGCCCGCGACTTTGAAACATTCGACCGCCGTATCTGTCGGTGGCCCGTCGGCGTCCGCGAGCTACTCGGACGCATGCTCGCCGACGCCCGCCCGTCCGACGCCTAGCGAGGCACCGTCGGAGACCATGGGTCGCTGAAGGCATCCCGGCGGCAGAAGCCTCGCCACTGCACCTGGCCGCCGTTCAGGATGTCCTCGCTCCACCCGAACCCAAACGCGTCTTCTGAACCGGTCGCGTTGACGACGAAGCGCCCGTTGGGCTTGCTCGTGAATCGTTGTTGATCCTCGGTCTCGCCGTTCCCAGGCATCACCGCGTGGTAGATGTGGCCGCGAATCGATTCCGAGGCGCTGCCTTCGGTCCAGATCACGACTGATGGTGAGCTTGCCGCGATCCCGAGTGCGGATTCGATGTTGAAGCCAGACCTCAATGGGATTGTGCCGGCCGGCCGAGGTACCAGCGCGATGAGCTTGGCGATGAGCTGCTCAGCCGACATCGTGACCGGACGGCCGCGGCGCGCGATGTCCAGACGCACTCCCGTAAGAAGGTGTGCGCGAAGCGGGGTGGAACGCGACCGGCTGAAGGGGTCGAGTTCACCTGGCATGGTACGAAAACACATGCGTCGCGGACAGCTGGCCCCCCTTGTCGCATTGCTCGGGTTGCTCACGGCATGCCGCGGCGGGCGAACGGTGCCAATTCGGGTGCTCGGCCTCCCAGAAAAGCAAGACAGCGATGAGAGGCTAATCGCCGAGGCATTCGCCATCCTGGATCTCGACTACGAGCACTCCGTGCGATCAAGGGGCACGATCCACATCTCGCTCATCGACCTCAACTTCGAGGTCGATGCGCCCGGAACGAGCGTCGGCCAAACTCTTCTGGAACGTCGGTGCTCAAAAGCACTCGTCGCGCAGCGCGACCCAATCTACGTAGCTCACGAGGTGGGTCACGTCCTCGGGCTGGGCCATGTCTGCGAGTCGTCCGACTGCGGGCCGGAGGATGACGGAAACCTAATGCACGGCGGCAACGCGGCCGGTACCGAGCTAACGGAGGGCCAGTTCGATGACCTCGACAAAGGCAGCAGAAAACTCAATCGGTGCAGGTAGTGTGTGATTCCAAATCGGTCAGCGCATCAGCCGGAGTGCTAGGTTCTCGCGGGGACTAGAGCGGAACGCGAGCTCGGTGCGCTCGGGCACCGCTAGAAAAACGGGCGCGGCTCCGCATCGCCGACGACGTCCTCGAACACGCCGGTTCACCGCATCGCTGGCCTCGGGGCGGCGAGGCTCGTGTGCGGTGGGCATGCGTCGTGCCCATCGTGGGCATCGGCCCAGCCGCGTTCCCTGGGCGTCGAACTTGGTGACCTTGGCATCTCAGTCGAGGTTGGTGCCGTAGTCGACGTGGTCGGAATCGCTCCACACGACCGAGCTTCTTTCGCAGCAATGGTGACGGGACTCTTCAACCCCCCACCCCCCTCGCCTTACCGGCTGGCCTTCGTGCCATGAACCTCGCCGTCGGCGACTTCAACGAGGACGGCGCCCCTGACTTTGCGATGGCAACCAGCGCAACGAGCGAGTCGTCACCGGCCGACACCACTCCCTTGGTCGTTCTTTCCCACATCTGAGGTCGGCCAGGAACCACACCGCGGTCGCGCGGCCCGTCGCCGGAAGGACGGGGCGGAAGCCGTTCGGCTCACCAAACGTGCCGCCCGGATCTTCGACACAGCGCTCGGCTCCGAGCACCCCCAAACGTAGCCCACCCGCTGACCTCGGTGGGGCGCTCATTAATCGTGCTTGGCGAGGGACCCGACGCCAACGTCTGTACAGGCGGGTCGGCAAGCCCCCTCAGGGTCCGCCCAGCCAGATCCCGAAGTAGCCACCGTCGATAGTGCCTGGTACCGTGGCGGTGTTGGCGGCGGACGAGGACCGAAAACTCCTGCTCGCTTGGCAGGGGGGCGACAAGAGGGCGGGCGGTCAGCTCATCGATCGCCACTTCGCGTCAATTCTGCGGTTCTTTCGGAACAAGGTGAGTTCGTCGGCCGAGGCTGAAGAGCTCACTCAGCGCACGCTATCGGGGGCGGTCACGGGCGTGATCCGCTTTCGTGACGGCTGTGCTGCACGGACGTGGCTCTTCGCGATCGCTCGCAATGTGCTGCGGCAGTGGGCGGAAGAGCGAGCCCGCGAGCGACGGCGCGGCGGCGGTGCCGACGAGCTGTCGGCCGCGGATCTGGGGGCTGGGCCCTCGACCCTGGTAGCCAAACGGCGGGAGCAGCGGCTCATGCTCGAAGCGCTGCGGCAGCTGCCTCTGGAGTCGCAGCTGGTCCTCGAGCTCTTTTACTGGGAGCAACTCAGCGCCCGTGAGATCGGTGAGGTACTGGACCACCCCGAGCCCACGGTGCGCGGACGTCTGCGTAAGGCCAAGTTGGAGCTGCGGGGGACAATCGATGCGCTTGCCCGGAACCCAGCCGAGCTGGAGTCCACGTTTCAGGGGCTGGAGACGTGGGCACGCGAGCTCCGAACTGCGTGGGGCGCCTGAGGTCTTCGGTGGAGTCGATTGAGGCCGAGCCCTCGCGGAGCGGAGCGATGCTCAGCGCGCCGCAGGTGTCGACGATGGGCCAAGCGATGGCCCGAAAGCGGCTGCACGAAGCCCTCCTGGGCGAGGCGATGGAGCCCGTGCAGGTCGACCGCTTCGCATTGCGCCGCGAGCTGGGACACGGCGGTATGGGGACGGTCTGGCTCGCCCACGACGGCGAGCTCGACCGCTACGTCGCACTCAAGCTCCTGCGCCGAGCGGACGACGGCGAAGCCGGCGAGCAGCGATTGTGGGCCGAGGCGCAGAGCCTGGCCAAGCTCTCGCACCCCAACATCGTGCCCGTGTACGACGTCGGCCGTCACGAGGGCCGCGTGTGGATCGCAATGGAGTACGTGGAGGGTCGCACACTGCGGGCGTGGGCCACGACCGACCCCGGCCCCCGGGCCCAGCTGGACGCTTGGCTGGCCGCAGGACGAGGCCTCGCAGAAGTACACCGCGCTGGACTCGTGCATCGGGACGTCAAGCCCGACAACGTCCTGATCGGCGACGACGGGCGCGTGCGACTCGTGGACTTCGGCCTCGTCCGTGCGCTCCCCGACGCAGGTACGTCGGCGGCAAGTCTGTCCGACGGGCACTCGGGCGGCGAATCCGGCCCGACGGGCGAGGGCGTCACCCGGGAGGGTCAGTTCGTCGGCACGCCAGCCTACGCACCGCCCGAGCAGCGACGAGCCCTGGTCGTCGACGCGCGCGCCGACCAGTTCGCGTTTTGCATGTCGGTCTGGGAGGCGCTGTGTGGCGAGCGGGTCAGCATGGATCGCTGGCCTAACCGGGAGGGCGAGTGGATTGCTGTGCCGGAGGGCGTGCGTCTGTCTCGACGCGTGCAGCGTGCACTGAGCCGCGGGCTTCAAACCGATCCCTCGCTGCGCTTCGACGGCATGGAGGCCTTGCTGGCGGCGCTGGAGCCCCGTCGGGGTCGACGGGCTTTGGCAGCCGTGCTCGGTGCTGGCGGGGTGATGGGAGCGGCCGGACTGGCCCTGGGCCTGTGGTCCGCACCGACCGAGGTCGATCCCGAGCCATGCACGAACACGGGGCGGCTGCTCGACGAACGATGGTCGGACGAACGCAAGCACGAGGTCGCCGCCCAAGACCCCGAGCTGGCGGCGATTGTCGATGACTGGTCGCAGGGATGGCGCCGCGCCGCTCGCCAAGCCTGCGAGGAAGTGCATGTGGAGCAGCTGCGAGAAGCGTCGAGTCTGAGCCCGCGTCGGGCCTGTTTGCGCGAGCGCATCGATGCGCTCGATGCCTTGCTGGCGGCCGGAGACTCGCGTGCACAAGGCCCGCTGCCCGCATCGTGGCTGGGCATCCTCGACGACCCAGCCCTGTGCCTGAGCCCGGCGATGTTGGAGGTCACCGGAGTCGAACCACCCGTCGAGCAACGCGAAGACGTCTCGAGGATCCGCCGCGAGTTGCTGGTGGCGCGTTGGGGGATGCGCGAGCCCAGCGTCGCGCTCCGCCGAGAACACGCCGCCGACTTGTACGCTCAGGCGACGGACCTTGGTTTCGCCCCGCTTGTCGGTCGGGCGGCCCAGACCCAAGGGAGCCTCGCTCGTGCCGCAGGGGAAGGGGCGCAGGCGCGCCGCTGGTTTGGGGAAGCGCTCGACCTCGGCCAACGGCACGATCCGCTGCTCGCGGTCGACGCCTGGCTCGGTCTTGGACTCGTGGCGATCAGCTTGTCACTGGATGCCGAGCGCGCCCGATGGATCGGCGACCGGGTGGCTCACGCGCTGGAGCGACTGCCCGAGGCGCGCGCGAGGCATGCGGGAGCCGTGCACGAGCGAGGGCAAACCCATCTGCTGTATGGCGAAATGGCCGAGGCCGAGGCCGCGTTTCGGGAATCGGCGGAGGCGTATGAAGCGCTGGGGCCCGCCTTCACCTGGAGGCATGCGGGGGCGCTGCGGAGCTTGGGTACCGTACTCGGTGCCCAAGGGCGTCGCGAAGCTGCACTCGAGTCGTCAAAACGCGCGCGAGCGCTCGAGCAACGGGACGACGGCGAGACTCGGAGCGCGCACACCGGAGACGTGGCAGCGAGTCGCGCCATCGCGCTGACGGATGCCGGGCAGACTGAAGAGGCAGAGTCAGAGTTCGAGCGCGCGCTCGAACTGCAGAGCAAAGAGTACGGGCCCCAAAGCTCCGAGGTTGCGCTCGTCCACGTCGCATTGGTCAACTTGTTCGACCTGCGCGGCGACCTCCGCTCCGCGCGGGCGCACGCGCAACTCGCCGACCGGCTGCTGCGGCGTTTGGATCCTCAACATGCCGACCGGCTGTATTCGCTGTCCGCGGTGGGTACCGTGGCCTATCGGGACGGCCGCTTCGAAGACTCGGCGGCGGCCTACGAGCGCGCCCTGACCATCACGCAACAGCGGATGGAGCCAGGCTCACTGGACGTGGCGTGGAGCGAGGTCAACTTGGCCGAAGCACTGCACATGCTGGGTCGTGAGCGCGAGGCCGCAACCCTACTGCGTCAGGCAATGGCGGTGCTCGAGCCGAGCATGGGGCCCGACAATCCCGAGATGGCGATTCCCTACAAGGCTCTGGGCGCCGTAGCGTTGGCCTCTGGCGACGTGGTGAACAGCCTGCTGTGGCTGCGGCGTGCGATCGCAGTGTTCGATGCCGGACCGGGCTCAGACGTTGAGCGCGCCGAGACCCGCTGGCTGCTCGCAAAAGCACTGCGGGTCTCGGGGGACGAAGCCGACGCGCTGCGGCAAGCTCGTCGCGCTGCCGCTGCGTTCGAGAATCTCGGCCCCGCCTGGAAAGACCGAAGCGCCGAGATCCAACGTTTCATCGCGCGCTGATGTTCACTCGTAGGTGAGCGTATCGGCGGTGCGCTTGATGATCACCTTCGGATCCGGATCCGGCACGTTGTGCCAGTGCAGGTACCAAGTATCCGACGAGTCGTTTGCAGGCGTAGGAATGGTCTTCGACGGAACGACCACTCCGGTGTGCTTGTCGACCGTGGCCGCGACAGGGCCGCCGGTCCATTCGACCTCGACCTTCACACTCGTTTGGAGGTTCTGGACGACCACGTTGCCGGACACCGCACTCAAGACGTGCGGGTTCGCGTCCGAAGAGGTCGGCCCACTGACCGTGACCACATTCGCGTCGCTGTCGTACACGTCGATGGTGAGACTGTTGGAGATCGCGGAGTCGCAGGCCGTGACGGTTAGGGTGGTCGCGCCCGCGAGGGTCAGACTGCGCGGGGATCCCGTTATCGTGACCGTTGGCCCGCCCAATTGGTCGACGGAGAGGTCCGTGTCGGTGTTGAAGGTAATGGTCTTGGCACCGCCACCAGTGGAGAGATACACGCTTGTTCTGTCGGACGTGAGCTGGCCGCCGTTGGACGACACGGTCACACAAGACCAATCATGCGTGACGGGGAACGAACCGATGAGCCCCCACCGGGTGATGTCGGTCCCGCGCGCGTTGCAGTAGACGTCGACTTGGGTCACCGTATCGTCCAGGGCAACCATGATGTTGACCCCGTTGCTGGGCAGCGAGTTCTTCCGCTCCCACGTGACGGGGACACCGCTGCTGTCGACTCCGACCAGCGCAATGTCGGTGAGGGTTTCGAAGGGGTCGGTCGCGTTGGCGACGACCGCCATCGGCGAAGCAAACGTCACGGTGTTCGGGACGGCGATGGCGTAGCCGGTGGGCTTGCTGGAGTTGGTCACTATGGTCGCTTGGGACATGCAGACTTCCTTCTTTCGATGAGGGGCAGTGATGGTCGCCGCAGCGCCGCGATCGATCAACAAAACGTCAACAAGCGGCTCACACGCTCTCCGACGGCGAACAATCGCCCCGAGCGACGAGCTCTCCACGGTCGCCCGGGCTGCGGCCCCTCGGCACCGAGTCTTCTCGGGCGGGCCTCTTCCGTCCCCGACACGATTTCGCGCACACGACTGGCACTCCCGCGCGAGAGCCACGTGAGCGCGCCTTGGCCCCGCATCCCCCTACCCAATCCAGCCGAGGTAGGCGGCCACGACGTACAGCACATACACGAGGATGAGGAACACGCCGAAGACACGACCCACACGAAAGCGCTGCGCTGCGAGCAGCCCCACGACCATCAGCAGCGTCATGAACAGCAAGATGATCGACGAGGTGATCGTCGCGCCACCGAGGCCGCGTAACTCGCCGTGCATCAGGCAGTACAGCAGCACGGGCAAGCCGAGACTGATGAGGATGTCGAAGATGTTGCTGCCGATGGCATTGGCGATCGCCATGTCGCCCCGCCCCTGACGGGAGACGGTCGCCGACGAGACCAGTTCCGGGATCGAGCTGCCGCCCGCGAGGATCGTCAGGGCGATGATCACGGGCGGTATTGCCAGTGACTGGGCCAGAGACTCGGCCGCAAGCACGAGCCAGTAGCAGGCGTAGCCGATCAAGGCGAGCGAGAGCCCGAAGACCGGGACCGTCCAGGCCGGCTTCAGCTCGGGGTCGGGCACCAGACCGATGGGACCGTCGACGGGCCAGGTGATCACGCGTCGCACACGGCGCGCAAACGTGTCCGGCGGGACCGGGCGCACCACTGGCTTGTGCTCGGGCTCGGAGACATGGGCGGCCCAGTACCACATCACCAAGAGATACAGCCCATAGCTGCCCACCAGGACGGACGCCTCGATCAGCGTGATCCGGTCGTCTTGCACAAACACGATCAGCAGGACGATCGACAGGGCGTAGAAGATGCTGTCTCGCAGCACTGGTCGCCAGTCGAGGGTGGAGGCCCGGACGGCAGCAGCAAAGCCAACGACCACCAGGATCTGGAAGATCGCGGAACCAACGATGCTGCCCACACCCGTCGACGGATGCGTGCCCTCGGCGAAGAGCGCGACCAGGGCGGTCGAAATCTCGGGCGCGCTCGTGCCAAACGCGAGCAACGTCGCCCCTGCAACGCTGCTCGGAAGCTTCAAGCGCTGCGCCAGGATGTCGAGGCTCTTGATGAAAGGGCCGTCGACCACCGCAGACATCGTGTAGAACGCGACGACGACGATCGTGATGGAGAGCCCAATGGGCATGTCAGCCCGGCAGGGTACACCATGCCGCCTGCAGGCGGCGGTCGCTGCGTCGGCGGGGGGGAGAGTCCAACCCGGAAGGCATGTTTCTGCAACGGTCCGCGTGCACGGTCGAAGAGGGGGGGGAGAGTCCAACCCGGAAGGCATGTTTCTGCAACGGTCCGCGTGCACGGTCGATGTTAGGGGGCGGGGGAGAGTCCAACCCGGAAGGCATGTTTCTGCAACGGTCCGCGTGCACGGTCGATGTCAAGGGCGATGGCCACTCCGCCGCGCAAGATCGACAAGGGCATGTTCTTCTATGTGACCGTTCGGGCCGTGCACCGGCGGTACAGGTTCGTTCCCAAGCCGCGCATACGGGCCGCGATTAGGTTCTGCCTCACCGCCGTACTTGAGAAGTATCGCGACGAAGGCAAGATCGAACTCTACGAGTTCGTCTTCATGAGCAACCACTATCACCTGCTCGGGAGGAATCTCGTGCGCTGCCTTCCGAAGTTCGTCCAAGAGTTCAACGCATTGT
>Ga0316189_10005416_pt1 | contig 12233 bp, 13 predicted proteins | sample LowCovwburrow_MG_FD_204930 | JGI IMG/M metagenome (GOLD analysis project Ga0316189, IMG submission 204930) | Coastal sediment microbial communities from Maine, United States - Lowes Cove worm burrow | ecosystem: Environmental > Aquatic > Marine > Coastal > Sediment | place: USA: Maine... | reverse complement strand
CTCTATTTTGAATTCTAAACTTGGACACTCAATTAGGGGCGAACATTCTAATAGTCTGAGTATTGAAGACTCATACGATTATGTCAATGAGAGAACGAGTATTGTTTGCTGTGAGCTCAACTAATCAACGCAACACCTAATTTAGTAGAAAGTCCAAAACCACTGGTAGAAAAATAGTCTTGAAATCTGCTGAAGGCTCAATTAATGACTCGAATGCTGAATTGAACCAGGTTCGAGAAATTAGTTTGTAGCCTTGCTCGTTTGGGTGTAATCCATCTTCGGTCAGGAAATCAAAGTTGTCATTGGGCCACTCTGAATTGTGGTCAATTAACAGAGCTCCTTTACGTATTGCAGCATAAGTAATCGCTTTATTGTATGGCCGAACTGGCCATATATTAGTTCTCTGCTTTGGCGTAATTGTTCCAATGATAGGAATGATGTTTTCATTTCTAGCTATGTCGATGATCAGCTCAATATTGGACAGTGTATCCCTAGCTGAAATACCAACACCAGAATCGTTAGTTCCATACATTACCGCCAAATAGTAGTTATCGGCTGGCACCAGTGACTTGGCTGCAGTAAGTGTATCTTCAAGCCGCTTAACGGCATCATTAGTGGTCGTACCGCTCCATCCAAAATTGAGCACGACCGCATGCCTATTACTTTCATCCAATAGTGTCTGCAGAGATTTCTGTATTGGGCCGATACGGTTGCCTCTAATATTGCCAGAAGTGTACGGCGAGCCTGCGGTAATACTATCTCCAAAAAGTATGATTACGTTTTTGGTTTTACCAAATGATACGTCAGAAATCAGCAAAAAAACTACTAGCAGTGATACCTTACTGCGAGCAGTAACGCCTACTTTGGCAGTGCACATTTATTCTTCATCTAATATGTTGCCGTTTGTATCAATTCGCGTTCCATTAACGAGAGTGCCAACAACAACGCCATTCTCAGAACCCCAACTTATTATGCCTGCGGCTCTTGCTGCCGCTGCACTATCGATAGCCTCTTGAGTTGCTTCGCCCGCTTCTGAACGGGCAATAATTTCATCCATCATGGCCTCTATTTCGTCAAACTCGTCATCACCTTCACTGTATTTTTTATCATTTCCCATAATTCACTCCTGAAAAAAATTTAACTGCGAGCTATAACGCCTACCTTGAGCTCCAATCGTCGACAAATCTCAGGAACACCGCAGAACACGGATATATTACGAAGGAAGCGCACACTGCGCTAACAAACGGCAAAGCAAATAATGTGAATGGTACGGTAATTAGAGTGCTAACACCGGCTGCAATAAAATGCCATAGTTTCATTTTTGAACTCCTCATAGGTTGGTTGGTATGCATTTAATCGCACACTAGTATTGGTGGCTTGGAGTCCTGAGATCGGCAATAACATAGGCCGCCAGCGGCTTCCATTGGCGGATTATCAATAAGGATCAAAGAACCTTTAGGCACCACAGTTGCTCTATAGAACACTTTATCGACCTCGATAAAGTAAACGCCTGGTTCTTTATCGCATATCGACAAACGCGTAACCTCAGCATCATGTGAAAATGCTTGTTGAGCAAATATAAATGCCACAACTAATACAGATTTTATTCTTTTCATATTCTACACCTATTTGGGTCTACACCAGACTACGAGCTGCGTTTTACCGCTTTTATGGTCTTCTTTCTCTGCCAACACTTCAGCAAATTTTGAATACGGGCAGATTTCGCTCATCGCTATTTGGCGGTTCATACGACGCTTTTTAACGTCGGTGTTAAAGATTCGCACCAAGTATTGTTCGTCTTCGCCTTGGATTGGTTCTATGCTGTATTTCTTACCAGCGAATCGTTGGGTTAGTTCATCAACGGTCTTGGTCAGCTGTTTATTTGGCATGCAGCCAGCTAGGATGAATATCGTTAGTGAGAGTAATAGTAGTTTTTTCATGTTTGATTCCACCTTAATCTAGTAGTTTTGATGCGGCTTGTTTACGGCGCTTCAGTTCATCAGTTTTTTTCTTGGTTGGTTTTTGTATGGGCTTCGACCTCGTTTGCCTCTGTGCTTGCTTGGGTGCTTCAGCTCGACGCGGTAGGTTTTTAGTCGTGGCGGCTTTAACACTACGTTCCTGGGCTAGTTCATATTCGCGCTGCCTTTCGAGCAAGGCTTTATCTCGTTCAGCCTCGCGTTGCTTAGCCGAAGTTATCGCCTCCGCTCGCGCTACCAAAGTGATTTCGAGCTCTTTCAGTTGTTTCCAATTTTGAAGTAGCGCGGTCTGCGCATCTTTCCACTCGCTGAGTATTGAGCTATGCAGTTCGAGCGTTCGTTTTGGCATGGCTTTGCCGCTGAACACATCAAGAAGGTCGGCGGCTTCCTCTTCTGTTTTGGATAAGCCATCACCCCATTGTTCGACAAGCTCAAGTGTTTTAACTCCCAGAGAAACTATGTCTTTATCCGTAAAGTTATCTGGAAGCTCGCTGAGGTCTCCATAGACAGCCAAATCGCGACTTTCGATAATAGAGGCAGCCAGCTCTTTAAAACGGGCTTCAGCGGCAAACCGTTGTGCAATAAATTTTTCGTTCGGCCTATTTTTAGTTAGAGAATTGACTGAGTTTCGGATTATCGAGACTGCACTTTGTAACTCTCTGGACAGATCATTGGTGATCACGAATTGATCAAGGCGGTTGGCCATGCCGTTAATTTGATTGGCTCGTTGGTCGAATGCGCTGGAGATACGAGTAATGTTTAAATTGATTTTGGCTAAATTCGCTGCTGGCTTGTAATAACCAAAGAAACTAACCATCGAGATAACAAACACAATGATTACGCCAATAGGGATTAGGTCTGCTTTTTGCCAATTCTGTTTTGCAGTTGTACTAATCCCATCTGGACCTACAAGTTCAGGATATTGATTTCGTATTGGATGAGCTTCGCTACTACTAGTTACTGAATCATGATCAGATCCAAAGAACTCTTCAATCATATTTTTAGGGGTGTTAAACATGATCACCTCCGAATGAGTACATTGGCGTTGTGACGATCACATCGCGGCGTAACACTCCCGCTCGCCTAAACACAGCGAGCGCTAACCCTTGGCGTGATAGCAAAGAATCGATTTCGTCAGCGGTAACAACTTTGGATGGTTTGATCTGTACGTCAGCGTATGGCTCTTTCATGTCAGGCATATCCGGCATTGGTAAGCGCAAAAGCTTACGAAACAACATGTGCATTTTGAAGCTGCCATAAAGGAGGTTCTCAGAACCCGCAACATGCCCCATGCGACCGAAATTGATATTTCGATTGATAAGCGGCTCATCAGGTGTGGCGTGCATCATTTTGGCAGCACCCGAATGTACAAAGGATTCGATAGAAAAACGTGAATCTGGAAAACCGTTAAAACGTTCTACGACTGTTCGCCATACTTCACCAACTCGCTTAGCTACAAACTCATCACTAACGTTAGTCCTGGGTGAGAACGCGACTAGGTTTGAAAAGTTACCAAGTAGTTGCTGTGTCTCTTCTTTCCCTAAGCGGCTGTTGAGACCGTCGATGTTCTGGGTAGACCAAAGCATCGTTAGGCCTAATGAGCGAGCTATAGGCACCATTTCAAGATCGGCTTGGCCAACGAGGTTTTGTACTTCATCCGCGACCATTAGAACTTGTGCGCCGCCGGCTTTACGCCAAGCGTCGCCCCGGAGCTTTACGGCTTGATAAATGCGACGCATTGCGAACATTGAGATCAAATTACCTGCTTTGCCGTATTTAGCTTCAGGCAGTGATAAACCAACCAGCGCACCGTCACATACCGCTTCAATTCGTTCACCAGTAGCACAGTCGTTCCAGCGAGCTAGATAACGGTTTTGCACAACAGGGGTTAACCAGGTCTTGGCCGTCACCATTACCGAAGATTTCACGCGGTCGGAGTACTGGGCATACTCGATGAGCCAGTATTCGCTAGCGCGCGCAAAAAGCGGGGTTGGCTCGGCGACGGCTCGCATTAACGCCTCTCGCTCTTCTTCGTTGTCTAGTAATTGAAAAATGGCCTTGATGGTGTAGTCAGCATCACTTTCATGCAAAAGAATGGCCGCGTTAAGAATAGCGTTCCTGGCCGCATCATCGAAAATGCTAACTTCTTTAGATTTACTGCCAAAGATTGCCTGGCATGAGTCCGCTATCTCTTCAGGGAACAAACCTTCAATGGCGTTGTAGTCGCAACGCTCAGGAGAGATCACTGTGTAGCCTGGTGCGTCTTCAAGCTCTTCGGCTAGTTGGCCTTTGCCGTCCAACACAAGCAAGCCACCCGCTTTGTGCTTGAGCCATTGACTAGATATCGGTCGAATGATCGCGCTCGTCTTCCCTGTGCCAGACGCTCCTAACGCAAATACGTGAGTTGATAAGTCGTTTTGAGAAAGCGACATTGGCATCCCTTGCGCTGCTGGAGCAAAAGGGTCACGCCTTGAAGCCAGTACGCCAGTCGAGGCTCCAAAATGAAACAAAGGTGATTTATCGGCTGCCGCTTTGGTTTGTTGTTCTACCTTGGCTTGCTCGATATTCTGCCAGTAGTCACGACCAGCCGAATCTCTCAGATACTCGGTGGCTGATTGCTTGGCTGCTTTGTCCATCACTTCAGCTCTAAGTTGGCTTGGTGCAGGCTGAGTCACTTCATAGACCAACAACCCAATAATGAGCACAACTAGCAACGCGCTTTTACTGGCGGCACCATACACGCTGAAGTCAGTTGGTAACCAAGTGGCCAGCATCAATATCAAACCAGCAAAAAAGAACGCGATACGTGTCTCTCTGATTTGCAGATACAGTGCTGATACTTCAAAGTCAGCCGCAAGAACCTGGCCAACAACACTATCGCCGTCAGCGTCGATATCGCCTACGCGATATTTGTCGGCTAGATCTTCAGGAATATTGTCATTCGGCCGTAAACGCACCAAGCATCGTGATAACACGTCTAAAGACGCCTTTTCTTCGCTTGGTGTAACCAATACCGATGGTAACAACCATCGCCAAACGTAAGACGACGATACGTATGGAGCAAGTGCGATAAAAACGGCTAGACTTGTCCAGAACGCCATCACCAGCTCATACACTTCCCAGTTAGAGTTCACCGTCCAATTGAATGACCACTGCAACAGTGGAACAAGTAAAAGTAAGCCAGGCAAATATTTAAAGCTTCGATCAAAGTGAAGTCGATCTGCGGCATAGTTCGCGAGTAAGGAGTGATAAGCACGTTGTATTTTCCAATCGTGCGATCCATGCGGCTGCATTCCTAAATATTGTGCCTCCGCGGGAATATCAGTTTCCCAATAAATGCCGATAGGCACATTGCCGCGCCATTTAAATTGTATGGCCTGCCTGATAGCAAACTGACCGTTAAGAAAACAAAATGCGAATGCAGTTTGAATCCCACGTAAGGTCATTAACTCTAGTAAGCCCATATGCTCCCCCTTGTGTAAGATTTGTTATATTGAGAATGATTTTGCGTAGTAACCATGAATTGAGCCTCGGGCATGACGTTGAATTAGAGGCTTGTGCGTCAACACCGGCCTCGCCTATTTTTAGTAGCCTAGATCGTCTTCCTCCTTTTCTTGAGATTGCTCAGACTCCGATTGTTTTTCTTCAGTCTTATTCAGCATCGAATCAATCTGTTGTCGCTCAGAACTGGCTTCAACGTTTTCAGTTTGTGAAACATCTTGAGGTTGGTCTAAATTATCTAATTCAGCCTGATCCAATTTCTCAAAGTGTTCATGGTGATCGGCCATAGCCTCAGCGTCTTGCCGTTCGTGCACACGCTTGTAATAATCTGCTTCTTGCTTGTTCGCCGCAGTCATATTGGCCTGCATGTTGTCTTCGCCTATTTCAGTTTCTTGGTTCATGGAATCTCCTGTAAATGAATTGGTATTTGATTCGAGTTGCTTTTGTGCGTCCGCTGTTTTTCTCTCAACATCAGCAAGTAGTGCTCGATTTGATTTGATGCGCTCTTGCACATCAGCACGAGCCTCAGAACGCTCATTAATTTGTTTTTGAATGCTTTCGGCTTTCGCAGATTTTTGTTCTAACTGGCCGCGAATGTCCGAGTAAACATTCGCCTCAATTTCTGTCTTTTTGATCTTGTGCTCATATGCTGCCTTAGATGACGATTTAGAGACCGCATCCTTCATTGTCGGCTCTCGATGCTCTGAAATAGTTCGGTGCATAGATTCAAACTTCTGCGCCTTCTCGGCTTCGAAATTTTGTTTGCGTTGCTCAAACTTCTCTTGGCGTTCAAACCACTTTTTATTAGTCGGCTCAGATTTAGAAAAACTATAGTACTCACCGACAGACTTTTGAATTTCTCTGTCATGCCACCTTTGGGACTTTTCGTGCATCGCTTGTAATTCTTTTAATACCTGGCCGCGACTTTCGTTTACTTGAATTACTGCCGGTTTCAATCGTTCGGTTTTCTTAAGATCGCGATTAGCCTCTTTACGTTCTTTGTATAAATCGGATAGCTCGTTACTTAATTCGCGCTTTTCTTTATGCAGTTGTTTAAGTTCGCGGAGGGCTTGAGAGCGCTCTTTATTTGACTCACGAATTTGTTTGTTAAGTTCAGCCCGTTCTGAAAACTCATCGCGGCGATCAAGTGCATTGCCACTCGGCCCAATATGAACAGTGGGCTCTCGATCAACTCCTTGATCCTTCAAACTACGACTATCAATACGTTCGTCTTTCCCAGAACGCTCCAAAGATTTATTCGCGTGTTCTTCCCAGGTTTGACGAATATTATTTACTTCAAGTTTCCCGCGAGGGTTCTCCCCACCTATTTCGTCAAGCTCGCGAGTCTTCGCTCCAAAACCCTGCTCGTCGATTCGGCGAGTCGTCATTAAGATATGAGCGTGATAATTTCGATTATCACCCTCAGTGTCTGGTTCATGGATTGCGTAATCAACGCCAGTTTGATATCGATCAGAAAGATGTTTAGCGTATCCTTCGATAAGCTCTTCGCGAGATTCTTGATCTAATTCATGAGGAACAGCCACAAGAACTTCACGAGCAACAGTAGAGTTCTTTCTTGTCTCTGCTGCTTCGGCTTCGTTCCATAGAGTATCGCGTTCATATAACTCACTAGGAGCATTACTAGGCAAAACGATACCAGTCGTTTCAACACCCCTACGGTTGGTGTAATTATGGATTTCGCCCGTGCGAATATCTTCTATCGAAGTCCCACTTCGATACGCAGCGGCAGCGGTGGCCGAACGGCCCTTAGATCGACTGATTGTCTGTACACGACAGCTATAGATCGCCATAAAAAATTCAAACCTTGGTTTTAATTTTTGACGCACGCAAACTGAAAGTTTGCATAAGTGCGCCCTTCATCTTCTAACGAAGAATGTTACGGGATGGGTTTCGAATTCGCACCTGCACACTAGATATCATTCGCGAACGCAACCGAACAATTTCAAAAACTAGGAGAGATTCTAGAGATGTCTATCAAAAACTCTCTCGTTAGAGTAATATTGATTCTTAAATCTGAACCCGAAAAGCGACTAATTTGAAATGAATTTTCAAGACATAGAGGTCTCATCGATTGGCGAGTTTTCTGAGGCCGTATTAGAGAGGTCAGACACGTCAGTCGTCTGGTTTCGGGGACAGAGAGACAGTGAATGGAAGCTCGAACCGTCTATCGCTAGAGACAACGTCGCTGCTGAGGCAGAACATATGTCGATAAAGAGGTTCAAACAAAATGCTGTACCGTTTTTGAAGGAACGTCCAGGCAACGAATGGGAGTGGATATTTTTGATGCAGCATCATCGCGCCCCTACAAGGTTACTGGACTGGAGTGAAAGCGCGTTGGTCGCACTATATTTTGCGCTTGAAAGCCCTGCTGATGCGCCTGACGAAGCGGACGCTGTCGTTTGGTGTCTCAACCCTATTGGTTTGAACGCAAGCGCTGGCCATAAACGCATCTATGAGAAAGACATTCTTTCTTTTACAGTAGATGTTCAGCTTGATAACTATTTACCCGAAAATGTTGGTACGGAAGCTGATCTTGATCCAGTTGCAGGGATTGGCCCTAGAAATTCTGCGCGAATGGTCGCGCAGGCTGGAACTTTTACAATAACGCATTCGAGACACCACCCAATTGACGAAGTGAAAAATGGGGAATTTGTTTGTCGAATCTTGATCAATAATCAATATAAAGAAAAGCTACGAAAAGAGTTACAAGCTCTCGGTGTTAACGAACTTCTTCTATTTCCTGACCTGGATAGAGTTGCTATACATACAGGCACATTATTTAAATGAAATTTTCTATTGGAACTTGGCACAACGCATCTGTGTGGAGCCTATACAGACACCGAGAAAGAATTCAGATGGACCCGGATTATCAACGTGAAGGTGGTATATGGAACCTCGAAAAGAAGAAGTTATTGATCGACACGATCATTAACGCCTTCGATGTTCCTAAGTTGTATCTGCATAAGTTTTCTACACCGAAACTAATAAATGACCAGAGTTATGACTATGCAGTCATCGATGGGAAACAGCGATTACAAACAATCTGGTCTTTCATTAAAGGAGATTTTGCTTTGGACTCTGATTTTAGATACCAAGGTAGCGACGATGTCGATTTGCGAGCACTAAAGTATTCAGATATTGCTAGTAGGTACCCCGATATTAAGGCTGATTTTGATGCCTTTCCGTTACATGTGATAACTGTGGAAGCTGATGATGTAGAGGTGATAGAAGATTTGTTTTCGAGGCTAAACGAAGCAGTTCCGTTGAATGCTCCGGAGAAAAGAAATGCCAAACCCGGGCCTATTCCCGCTCTAGTACGAAGGCTTTCAAAGCATGAGTTTTTCACAAAAAAAATACCTTTTGGTAACAGTAGATATAGGCACTACGATATTGCTTCTAAGTTCCTGATGATTTCTACGTTAAAACGTATTCCAGATTTAAAAAAATCATATATTGATAAATTTTTCGATAATTATGCTGATAAAACGGAAGAAAATTTGAGGAGTGAGGTTGAGGCCGCAGAGGCTATTCTGGACATATTATGCAATCTGTTTGAAGATAAAGATTACCTACTTAAAGCTGTGGGTATGGTCACTCTTTATTATATTTTCTTCTCTGAATTGGAAAGTAAGACAGTCAATTTCACTGCTGATAGGCAGTCTTTTGTACAATTTGAAAATACTCGAGCCGAAAATAAATCTATAGCTGCAGAAGATATAGCGCAGGCAAAATACGTGCTTATGGAATTCGATAGGTATGCGCAGTCGCCGAATGATGCGGTTGCATTGCGATTTAGAATCTCTGTTCTTGATGAATATTTTACTGCTGGCGGGTTAGGGTATGCTAAAGATATTGTCGAGTTGCATGAAGAGGACCGACAAGGAATCGGTAGCTTAGAATGAATTCAATTGAGTTATTTGCTGGGGCCGGAGGACTGGGTATAGGTGCTAATAGAGCTGGATTTTCCCCGCAAGCTGTGATCGAGTGGGATAAGCATTGTAAAAAGACTATTGAACATAATCGAACCCAGATGGAGTCCGCTGTAGCCGTCTGGCCGGAAGACCTTTTGTCGGATGTAAGAGATGTCGATTTTTCAGAGTATCACGGTGAGATAGATTTTGTTTCCGGTGGTCCACCCTGTCAGCCATTTTCAAATGGGGGTAAGCATAAGGCTCAAGCCGATAACCGTGATATGTTCCCTGAGGCGGTTAGGGCTATTAGGGAAGTACGGCCAAAAGCATTTCTATTTGAGAATGTTAGAGGGCTCACAAGAACCGCATTTAGAAACTATTTTGAATATATAACCCTACAGCTTCGGCACCCATATTTAGAATCGAAGCCTGAAGAAGATTGGAGCGATCATTACTCCCGACTCCAGCGCCATCATACTAGCCACTCTGACACTGACGGCGATTATCGTTTAGTCACTCAGGTACTCAACGCAGCTGACTATGGTGTGCCACAAAAAAGAGAGCGTGTGTTCTTTGTAGGCTTTCGTGCAGATACAAATATTGAGTGGTCCTTTCCTAGGCCAACCCATAGCTTCGACGCATTAGTCTGGGACCAATTAGCTTCTGGGCAATATCAAGATAGACACGGGGTTTTAAAGAGATCTCTGTCGAGATCAAACAGATTCACTAGCAGAGAAAAACGTATTAATTCGAAACCTGAAACCAAGCCTTGGGTTACGGTAAGAGACGCAATCAGTGATTTACCTAATCCACGCTCTATTGAAGCTAACCAATTTCTAAATCACAGTTTTCAAGATGGTGCGAGATCATATCATGGACATACTGGGAGCCCTTACGATGAGCCAGCAAAAACTTTGAAAGCTGGGGTGCATGGTGTGCCTGGTGGTGAGAATATGGTTAGGTTTGTGAATGGCAAGGTTCGCTATTTCAGCGTACGTGAAAGCGCAAGATTACAGACTTTCCCAGACAATTATGAGATCACAGGTTCATGGAGTGAAGCTATGCGCCAACTTGGGAATGCTGTTCCTGTGGAATTAGCCAGGATAATTACGGCAGATATTCATAGTAAGTTGGCTTCTGAACACTAGGTGAAATGAAAACGATGTGTGAAGGATTTAGAGAGTTTGAGTTTGCTCTTACAGATGCGTTGCTGAAGCAGCTGATAGAGTGCTTTGAAGATATGGGAACGAGTGAGCTTAACGATGAAAACACGTCCACGATTCCGAATGGTCAAGGTGTCTATCAATTATTTTTTAACAATGAGTTGGTTTACATAGGGAAGACTGACTCTGAAGCTGGATTGCAACCGCGGCTATGTAGACATGCTGAGAAAATAAAGGCTAGATGCAACCTTGATACAGCAGCGGTGCGATTTAAAGCGATTCAAGTTTTAGTATTTTCTGCCATGGAGTTGGAATCTCTTTTAATTAAGCATTATTCAGCAATTAACAGGAAACCAATATGGAATAAAAGTGGGTTTGGTTCTAACGATCCGGGCAGAAAGCGTGATCATAGTGCGGTCAAAGATGATCATTTTGATGCCTTATACTCTATAGATATCGACATTGAAATTGAAGTAGATTATGAAGTTGGTGTTAATGCACTAAGGGCCTTAGAGGCTATAAAACAGAAGTTGCCATATTTGCTTAGATTTGATAAACGAAATCTTCCGAAAACTGAGTTAGAATCTTGTCAACCTCTGGAACTCCAAAGGATAGGAACTGTTAGGGAACATATTCGAAACGTTTTATTGCACTTAGGTGAAGGCTGGCAGGCGACAGGGCTTCCAGGTTACATTATCGTGTATAAAGAAAATAGAAGTTACGCACACGGAGATGTTATTGCTGTAACTTAAGTCAACAGCTCTAAGCTTTATTCCGATAATTTTTTTTGATTGTTTGACGATAGAGTGTGCTCAAACTTGGCACCATAAATTGATTTGAATTTCAGTTTATAGTTTATTCGTTCGCTAGTTACCGCGGCCATCAATTTGAGCTTACTGCCCGAGCAGTTCTTAGGAGCTTTAGGTTGAGTTTTAACCCAAAAGTACTCTTCACCGACTTTAATTGAATGATTACGAGGGGCACGGGCGAATTTAAAACAAAGTACTTGAAGGTTTAGAGCTTTTGCGGCTTCAAAAAATTTGCCAAATTCGCTATTTTCAATTCTGGCTCCGTCAATAAAAATGTCCATGTTCTCAATAAATGCTGGGCCTAGACCATTGTTTATCATAAACAAACCCCATTGATCGGTAGCTCCATCGTTTGAAAAATAGGAACTCAGCCGCGGTTCCACGGATGTTCTATTATGCTCTCGTTGAATTTTCCCTTGTTGGGCCGCTACGTATAGAGCTGCTAATGCAATTACAATCGGTGCGATCTCGACAATTTTTTTCATATTTTCTCCATTAATACTATTTAGGTTGATTTATAGCCAATGATGATTGGCGTCTCGGAGCGTTGCGAAAAATTGTTCCTATAGTCTGAACTTAGATATAAATTTAAGGGTGCAAATTCAGACCATTGCTGAGCGTATATTGAAGAACGCTAACGATATGATAAGATAGCTCTAGAAACGGTTAAGTGTCTGAATTTAATGATAATTGTTCGCTTAGGTAATATAACGAAATCTCTAGATTATGTTTGAAAATCTCTCTTTTAATCAGGTGGTCGCGCGTTCGAGCCGCGCACGCCCCACCACTCAAACAAAACAACCGCCCAAGTGGCGGTTTTTTTGTTTGTATAGTTGGGTGTTGCCGGTAGAA
>Ga0316189_10005414_pt1 | contig 12234 bp, 7 predicted proteins | sample LowCovwburrow_MG_FD_204930 | JGI IMG/M metagenome (GOLD analysis project Ga0316189, IMG submission 204930) | Coastal sediment microbial communities from Maine, United States - Lowes Cove worm burrow | ecosystem: Environmental > Aquatic > Marine > Coastal > Sediment | place: USA: Maine... | reverse complement strand
TTGTCGCGCACGTAGACCAGGTTGCCGGTTGACTGACCAGTGGCGCGAATGATGGCACCCAAAGCCACAGCCACGATGGTCAATGCCACCAGCACCTCGAGCAGGGTGAAACCGGTCTGCCGCCCGGGGAAGCCCTGAATCGTTCGGACGGATGGCGCTTCGATCCACAGGGGCCGACCCGCTGCGCCCCTCATCCGCCAATGCAAGATGCCGATGCGAAGGTATAGCAGGCTCTGCCGAGCAGCGGCAACGCCGCAGGGGTGGATGTGGGACGCGCCCCGCTGAAATGCAGCGAACTTATGGGACGGGACGCTAGCCATCGCTCTCGAATACCGTGTCGATTCGACCACTCGCGGAACCATCGATGTGGAAACGATGCGATTCGGACGCATCGGACAGGGTGAGACGGAATGGCAGCATTTCGCCGCTGGACAACAACCAGACCTGGGGCAAGGCGTCGCCTTGTTCGCTCTTCTCAGGCTTCAATGCGGCCGGCAAGTCATCAACGCTCAGGTCCATACGCAGTCCCTCAGGGAGGCGCCCACCGGCGGATGCTTGGGTATCGCTGACCTCGATCCACTTCTTTCCGTCCCAGCGCAACAGCGTGTAGCCCTCCTCGTTGAGCATCAAACCTCGGTTTTCGATTCTCAGCATGGCGGCTTCCCGATGGTAACGAAGCAGTGCAGCCAATCGCTCGCCCTGACTCTGGACCTGGTCACCGGCGGGCTCCGGCCCGACGGAGAGCAGGGCAAAACCCGTCAAGATGCCGATTAACACCAGCACCACCATCATCTCCAGCAGGGTAAACCCGCCTTCCGTCGTTACACGCGGACCGGACGCAGGCCCGTGCCCGCGATCCGAACGCCAGCCGACGCTCGGCATCGCTCTCACCCGCTGCCGCCAGAGTCAGCCATCCCGCCGGCGCACCTTTGCTTCACTCCAGATTCCAGTTGCCGATGTCAGCGTTGGTGTCTTCGCCATCGGGACTGCCGTCGGCGCCGTAGGAGAAAATATCGACCTGGCCATGGATGCCGGGATTGAGATACTCGTAGGGATTGCCCCAGGGGTCCTTGGGCAACTTCTCCAGATATCCACCACTTTTCCAGTTCTTGGCTTCAGGCGAACCGGACGGCCTGCTCACCAGAGCCTGCAGACCCTGCTCGGTGCTCGGATAATGGAAATTGTCCAAACGGTACAGAGACAGTGCGCTCTGTACCACGCGGATGTCCTGCCGCGCCTTCACAATCCGGGCCTGATCCGGCCGGTCCATGATGCGTGGCACGACAATGGCGGCCAGGATGCCCAGAATGGCAACCACGACCATCACCTCTATCAGGGTGAAACCCGCAGCACGCATGTCCCATCGTCTCACTCTCATCGTTTCATTTCTCACTCACCTGAAGCACATATGGAACGGTGATCCGTACCGCCCCACTATCGTACCAACTGGTTCATCTCAAAAATTGGCAGCAGGATCGCCAAAACGATCACCAATACCACCAAACCCATGGTTAGAATCAAAATCGGCTCGAACAACCCCATCAACGTGCCCACCAGGGTCTCGGTTTCACGATCCTGCTGTATGGCCGCGCGATCGAGCATCTGTTCCAAGTGGCCACTGGCCTCACCGCTGGCGATCAGGGAAACCGTCATGGGTGGAAAGTAACCACTCTCGGACAGGGAGGAATGCAGGTCGGCCCCCTCCCTCACCTTGACCGCAGTGCGCTCCACCGCGGCCCGCATAGGCATATTGGTGATCACCTGCCCGGCAATTCTGAGCGCCTCCAGAACCGGCACGCTGCTGGCGAGCAGTATGCTCAGGGTCCGGGTGTAACGGCCCGTGTTCACACCTTTCTGCAATCGACCCACCAGAGGCAAGCGCAGCATCAGTGCATGCACGCTGCTGCGAAAACCCGGACGCCGCATCAAAAAACTGAATATGACCAACCCCAGCGCCAGCAGGATCAACAGCGTCAAACCGTTTTGACGAAGAAAGGCGCTGGTGTCCAGCAGGATCACGGTCAGCAACGGCAGATCTTGTCCCAGGCTGTCAAACACCTGAACCACCTGGGGCACCACGTAGGTCAACAGCCCTATCACCACCATTACAGCGACGCCGGTCAGTATGACCGGATACAACAGGGCCAGGGTCAGTTTTTGCCGCATCTGCTGGCGCGCCTCGGCGTAGTCCGCCAAACGTTCCAACACCACATCCAGATGCCCGGACTGCTCGCCTGCCGCAACGGTGGCTCGATACAGCTCCGGGAACACCGAAGGATGGTCATCCAGCGCCGCAGCCAGTGAATGGCCTTCCATGACGCGGCTGCGCACCGACATGAGCAGACTACGACTCTTGGGCCGTTCGCTTTGTCGCGCCACCGCCTGCACGGCCTCTTCCAGCGGCAAACCGGAGCGCACCAGGGTGGCCAGCTGTCGGGTGACCAAAGCCAACTCGGTGGGGCTGATTCTGGGTTTGAACAGGCCGCGGCGCTGGCGCAGCCTCGATCCTCTTTCGCCCCGGGTCTCTTCCACCGACAGCGGGGTGAGGCCTTGTTCACGGAGAATCTGGCGAACCTGACGGGCCGTGTCGCCCTCCAGCAGCCCTTTCTTTTGCCGCCCACCCGGGTCGAGCGCCACATACTCGTAGGCGCTCATCTCACTTTTCCTGAATGACGCGCATCAACTCTTCCAGCGAGGTCTCCCCAGCCAGCACCCGACGCAAACCGTCGCTGTGCATGCCGGGCGTGCGCTTGCGCGCATGGCGTTCCATATCCTGCTCACTGGCGCCGTCGTGGATCATGCTTCGCAGATGCTCGTCCACCACCACCAGTTCGAACACACCACTGCGCCCGCGATAGCCACTGTAACTGCACTCGGCACAGCCCTTTGCGCGGCGCAACACTGGCGGCTCGACACCCGGTTCAAACCCAAGTTCGACGCAGTCCGCCTCGCTGGCGGTGTAGGGCTCCGAGCAGGCCGCGCACAATCGGCGCACCAGACGCTGTGCCAGAACGCCGATCAAACTGGAGGACAGCAGGAACGGTTCCACTCCCATGTCCCGCAGCCTTGTGATGGCGCCAACGGCGCTGTTGGTGTGCAGCGTGGAAAGGACCAAATGCCCGGTCAGGCTGGCCTGGATCGCGATTTCCACGGTATCCAGATCACGAATCTCGCCCACCATGACAACGTCCGGGTCCTGCCGAAGAATGGCGCGCAGGCCCCGGGCAAAGCTCATGTCCACCTTTGAGTTGACCTGAGTCTGACTGATCCCATCCAGGTAGTACTCGATGGGATCCTCCACCGTCATCATGTTGCGCTTATCGTCGTTCAGACGACTGAGGCCGGCATACAATGTGGTGGTCTTACCTGATCCGGTGGGGCCGGTCACCAGCAGTATCCCGTGGGGTCGATGGATCAAACGGTCCATTTCATCCCGATCCTGCGACGACATGCCGAGCTGCTCCAGATCGAGGCGCCCCTCACCCTTGTCCAACAGCCTCAGCACCACCCGCTCGCCGTGACCGGTTGGGATGGTCGAAACCCGCACATCCACTGGTCGGCCGGCAATCCGTAGAGAGATACGACCGTCCTGGGGAAGACGTTTCTCAGCGATGTCCAGATGCGCCATCACTTTGACCCGTGAGACCAGCAGTGGGGCCAGCATCCGGGGCGGGGCCAACACCTCGCGTAACACACCGTCAACCCGCATGCGCACCGACAAGCGGCCTTCAAAGGGTTCGATATGGATATCCGAGGCGTTTTCCTTCAGTGCCTCGGTGAGCAGGGCATTGATGAGACGAATAATGGGCGCATCGTCGTCGGCCTCGAGTAGATCCTCAGGCTCCGCCAACTGGTCGGCGATCTGTCCCAGATCCAGGCTGTCACCCAGGTCATCCATGGTCTCGGCCGCACCGCCGCCGCGCTCATAGACATCCCGCAGACGCCGGCTGAACTCGTCCGCATCCACCCGGCGGGGACGAATCTTGCAGCCCAGAAAACGCCTCAGCTCGACCAGGCTCTCGGGTCGCACATCCGGCCGGCAAAGCACTTCGCATGCGTCCTCGAACCACTCGCCCGGCAACACGCCGTGTCGGCGAACAAAGGTGTAGGACGGCTGCGACCGCGTTATCTCTAGGGACACGGGCAAATCCTCACCACTCCGGCTGAGACTCCTTGTCGGAGAAGGAAGGATACTCGCGTTTCTGGCTGGTGACCTCTTCCGCCACGACCTCCTGCGGTTTATCAAGCGGCGTCAGGGACTGCTGCTGTTCGATCTCCTCCGGGGTCGGCAGTACCGCGATGTTCGCATCGGGTATTCGCTTCAAACCCTGATCCCGTTTGATCAGCTGCTGCTCGCGGATGTAGGCGTACTTGCGGTTGGACAGAAACTGGGCCTGCTGCGGGTCGCGCAGAATCACCGGCCTGATGAACACCATCAGATTGCGTTTGGCCAGCTCAGTCGACTCGTAGCGAAACAAACCACCCAAGATGGGGAGATCGCCCAGGCCCGGAACCTTGCTGGTGCCTTCCCGGGTGGTATCGTCCACCAAACCGCCCAACACGATGACCTGCCCGCTTTCCGCCTGCACCGTGGTCGTGATGGAACGCTTGCTGGTGGTGATGTCCGTGGCGCCCACCGCCCTGGAGGCGAGCGCGCTGCGCAGACTCGACACCTCCTGGCTGATCTCAAGTTTCATGCTGTTACCCTCGTTGATCTGGGGCTTGATCTTGAGGGTCAGCCCAACGTCCTGCCGTTCGATGGTCTGAAACGGGTTGACGTTGCCCTCGGCATCGGAGAGGTTGTTGTTGGTGAATGAGCCGGTGACGAATGGCACGTTATCGCCCACGACGATCTCGGCCTCCTCATTGTCCAGCGTCACCAGGGTGGGGGTCGACAGGAGGTTGGTCTCGCCGTCACTGGACAGCGCGCGAATGATGGCCGCGAATTGAACCGATCCGGAGAGATCGCCGATGGCCATGGTAACGCCACCCGGCAACCCTGGTCTCGGCAGGGCGTCAAAATCCGGATCCAGGATGCCGCCAGCCTGCCCCAGCCCGTCGTTCAGATTGATGATGCCGACGCCACCTGGGCTCTTGTTGCTGGCATCCAAAATCCAACTGACGCCCAACTCGGATGCTCGGTCGTAGGTGATGTCTGCGATGACCGCTTCCACCAGCACCTGGGCGCGACGGATATCGAGCTGACGGATGACCTGTTGCAGGCTGAGCAAGGTGTCCGGCGGAGCGGTCACGATCAGCGCATTGGTACTTTCGTCCGCCTGGATATCAACCTTTGCCCGGTCGGCAGGTGTGCCCCCACCCCCTTCAGCACCCTCCGCTTCCGCAAAACTGGCGCTGACCCCCTGGAGAATGGCAACCAAATCAGTCGCCTCGGCGTAGCGCAGGTAGATCACCTGGGTATTGCCGCCGGCCTGGACCGGCGTATCCAAATGCGCAATTAAGGTCCGATAGCGCAGCCGCCCGGCCCGCTCGCCGCTCATGATTACGCTGTTGGTGCGGTCGTCGGCCACCACCCGTACCGGCATGGCCGCCTCCGGCGAGCCCCCCGGCGGCAGCAGTGTGCCGATGATGCGCACTACCTCCCCGGCAGAGGCGTGTTCAAGCCGAACCACCTCCACTTCTTCGCTGCTCTCCAGATCGACCCGTTCGATGATCGTGCGCATGCGCTCCACATTGGCTGCACGGTCGGAAATGATCAGCACATTGGTCGGCGCATAGGCCGCCAGATGTCCCTGGGGCGGCACCAGCGGACGCAGTACCGGCACCAGTTGCGCAGCGGTTACGTTCTGCAGCGGTATCACCATGGTCACCGCCTGGTCCCGAAGCCGACCCTCGGCAGAACCGGCCATGGGAATATCGTCCTGTTTGGCGTTGGCTTCCGGAACGATTTTGATCACGCTGCCGCTGGGCACAGCGGCGAAGCCATGTACACGCAGCACGGAGAGAAAGACCTGATAGATCTCCTCTTCGTCCATGGGATGGCTGGCGATCACGGTGACTTTGCCTTTGACCCGTGGATCGACAATGAAATTCTTACCCGTAATGCCGGAAATGGTGCCGATCAAACTCTCGACGTCAGCGTCCTTGAGGTTGAGTGTCACGGGCTCGGCCCAAGCCGGCCCATGAACCAGCATCACAAACAGCAGCACAAGGATGCGAAAACCGTGGTGGCTCATGTGTTCTCGTCCAGCTCCTGCGACACCGCGCCCGAACAGCTTCGAACCCGGCCAGTGTGGCATTATTGCGCGCTCCGGCGCTTGAGGTACAGTCGAGTTGTCCAATGCAGGTACCGGAAATTTCTCAAATTACCGTTACGCCTGTCGCAAAACTCCGATCACGGCACATAGCCGCCCCCCTTACGCGGCTAGTTGAGTCGGTATGAATAGGGTATTTGTCGTCCATTGCGAAGAATGGTGACATCCACCTGATCGGCTTCGGCAAAGGTCCGAAGCGACTCCATGGCACGACTCATATTGTCCAACTGGACACCGTCTATGGTGGTGACCACGTCGCCAGGTCGAAGCCCCAATTGCCGCAACAGTGCGGGCTTGCGTCCGGGGCGCAATCGAAATCCACGGAACGTGCCCTGATCGATGAACGGCTGCACCTGGGCGATATCGGTCAGGGCGGAAGGATCGCTCTCCATGGTCTGTCGATACTGTTCAGCCAGGGACGTGGCGTTGATGCGGGTTGCGGTTGCGGCGACCGGCTGAGCCGCCTGATCCGGTGACGGTGCCGAGTTAACCTGGATGCTGGACCGATTGTCCACCGGAAAAGTCAGCGTTTCCCGTTGACCGTCCCGCACCAGGATGACCCGCTCCGGGGCGATTTCCTCCAGTTGCGCGCCACCGGGCAAGCTGGCACCCAGGCTATACACTTCCTCCCGTCCATCCGGGCCCGCCACGATCACGCGTGCCAGATCGCCGTCGGTTGAGTGGAACACGCCCCGCAAAGTCAGCCTCAGCCGGGTCTCGGGCATATTCTCGGGCACCGGCGCTTCGGGCGCAGGTTTGGCCTGTTGCGCCTGCGCCTGCCCAAACAGATGAAGACCGGCCAGCTGGGTGTGATCAACCGCCCCACCGATACCCTGCGGCGCCACTGTGCGCACACCGGATGGAAGCTCGGGCACGGGAATACTCGGTCTAGGCACCACCGACCAGGTCAGTGCCGCGAAACGGTCGGCGAGCAGAACCACCAACACCACAGTCACCACACCGGCGGCCCGGGCCAGAGCCCCGTGCAATCGGCTTTGGTCATCGTTCAACTTTCGTGTCAGGGTCGCCAGCATGGAGCTGATTCCCGTGGTGTCTTGAACAGGCGCCAAGATGCTATCAGAAAGCAGAATCGGCCGGAACTCGGCATGGGCCCGTGCGGCGCTAAGAAATCTCCGAATAGAATCCCAGCGGACGCCCCATTCGGACCCATGTTGAGTGGGTCAGGCCACTGTGCGCCAGAGCGCAGCCAATCGCTGTTCGGAAACCGGTTCGGCGGTGCCGAGTTCCTGGGCGAAAATCGAAACTCTGTACTCCTCAAGCAACCATCGATAGCGCACCAGCGCCGGTGGGGGGCTCTCATCTCCAGAATATCGACCGATCTGCTGAAGGCAGGCCGCCCACAGAGGGGTCACACGCTGGGCACGTGCTCTGTCCCGACCGGGATCCTGATCCAGCTTTTCCAGGCGCGCGGTCAAGGCCTGCAGATACCGGGGATAGTGAGCCAGCCGGGCCACCGGAACACGACGCACAAAACCGGCAAAAACAAGATGGTCCAGTTGTGATCTGATGTCCGCCAGGGCTTGCAGAAGGGTTGGCGAGACAGCGCCCTGCACGCGTTTGCGTAGCGGCACATACCGCTCAAGCACCGCGGCCACGAGCATGGCAATGCGATCCAGTTCACTGGAGAATCGAACTTTCCCATCGGCCAAAAGCGTGTCGAACTCGGCCCGCGCACGCGGCAACGACTGATCCGCGAGAAAAGCCTGTTCCAGTGCCGTGTGTATCAGATCCGCCTGCAGATCCTGACAAGAGCCCAGACCGGCGTACTGTAGACACATGCGCTGGATGGCCGGGATCTGCCGACCGAGTTTTACCCGTTCGAGTCCGGCCTCCAGCGCCAGCAGCTGCAGTACGCCGTCCCGGTGGGCGTGTTCAGCCCGCACAGGCGTATCGAACACCCGGACCGCAACACCATCCGGCTCCGCAGCCAGGGCGGGATACGCGGTTACCCGCCAGTCGGGCCCCTGAAGTTCCACCCGCTCCGGCAGATCATGGAAATCCCAGGAACACAGCCCGACTCGCTCGAACTCCGCCCTAGGCAAGGCCTGAAACTCGGCATCGGCCAGACCCGAAAAACGGGCCTGCAAAGCCCCGAGATCGCGACCGACACCCAGCGTTTCACCGGCACCGTCCGCAACCTGAAAGCGCATGTGAAAGTGGGGTTCCAAGGCGTCGAGCCGCCACGCATCCGCCGCCATAGCCACACCGGAAATCTGGTGCAACGCACCTGCGACAGCGTCCAGCAGCGCACCCTTTGCGAAGCGTATCCGTTCGCAGGCGGCGCGTGCAAAATCCGGGGCAGGTACATAGTTGCGGCGCAACGGTTTTGGCAGGGCGCGGATCAGCGCCGTCACCTTGTCCTCCAGCATACCCGGCACCAGCCATTCGCAGCGTTGGGGATCGACCTGATTCAACAACGATGCCGGTACCCTGAGCGTCACACCGTCGTCCTCGGCTCCGGGTGCGAAGTGGTAGCTGAGTGGCAAGTGTACGCCCTCGAAATCCAGCGCATCGGGATAGCGCTCAACATGGAGATCGTCCGGGGCTCGCTGTAACAGCGACGAGCGAGACATGAGCAGAAAATCGGGTTGCTGTCGATGGATGCGACGATTCCAACGCTCGAAACGCACTCCATCATTGATGTCCGCCGGCAGACGCTGGTCATAGAAATCGAACTGAACGGACTCGTCCACCAGCACGTCCCGGCGCCTGGATTTGTCCTCGATCTGCTGAATCTCATGCACCAACGCCTGATTGTGAGCCAGGAACGGCGCGGCCGTTTTCAGTCGCCCCCCGACCAGACCATCCTCTATGAAAATGCGTCGGCAGGTGTCCGGGTCGATCGAGCCGAATCCCACTTTTCGAGCACTGAACAGGACCAGACCGTACAGGGTGGCCCGTTCGTCCGCGACCACCCGCGCCCCCCGATCATCCCAGCGGGGATTGTGGTGGCTGCGTTTGACCAGGTGCCCGGCGGCGGCCTCGATCCACTCGGGCTGCACTCGGGCCGCGGTGCGGGCAAACAAGCGTGAGGTCTGCACCAATTCGGCCGCAACAACCCATTTGGGCGGCTTGATGCCAGAGCCGGGGAACAGGTGGAAGCTGCAGGCCCGGGCGCCTTGGTAGCTGCGGTCCTCGGCGCGCAATCCAACGTGGCTTGCCAGTCCGCATAGCAGCGCCCGGTGCAGTACGGCGTAGTCGGCCGGTTCACTGTTGGATTTCATCTTGAGATCCGCGGACAAAGCCCTGAGCTGGCGATGAATGTCCTGCCACTCCCGCATCCTGAGCCAGGACAGATACCAAGCTCGACACAGATGCCGCAGTTTGCTGTTCGACAGGTGGGCCTGCTGCTCGCGATAGGCGGTCCAAAGCTTGAGCCAGGCGACGAAATCCGACTTTGGGTCTTGGAAACGGGCGTGCGCCTCGTCCGCCGCAACCCGCGCCTCCAACGGGCGTTCTCTTGGGTCCTGCACACTCAGGGCCGCAACAATCACCAGCGTCTCCGACAGACAGCCCAACTCAGCACCCGCGACCAGAATGCGGCCCAGGCGAGGGTCGATTGGCAGCCGGGCCAGTGTCCGCCCGAGCGGGGTGATCGCCCGCACCGTATCCACCGCGCCCAGTTCATGGAGCAAACGATAGCCATCGGAGATCTGTTTGCTGTCCGGTGGCTCGACGAACGGGAACGCCTCCACTTCACCGAGCCCCAGCGCGATCATCTGCAGAATGACCGAGCCCAGATTGGTTCGCAGGATCTCCGGGTCGGTGAACGGGGGGCGGCTTTGGAAATCGGCCTCGGAGTAGAGCCGTATGCAGACCCCGGCGCTGACCCGACCGCAGCGCCCGGCACGCTGATTGGCGCTGGCCTGGGAGATCGACTCGACCGGGAGCCGCTGTACCTTGCTGCGCAGACTGTAGCGGCTGATACGGGCACGCCCCGGGTCAACGACATAGCGAATACCCGGCACCGTGAGCGACGTCTCCGCCACGTTGGTGGCCAGAACAATCCGTCGGCTCCGGGATTTTTGAAACACGCGGTTCTGTTCGGCCGCGGACAGTCGGGCATACAGCGGCAGGATCTCCGTCGCCGGCGGGTGGTGTTTGCGCAGTGCCTCTGCGGTTTCACGAATCTCACGCTCGCCAGAGAGAAACACCAGCACATCCCCGGGGCCCTCGGCCGCGAGTTCGTCCACCGCATCCAGAATGGCGTCGGTCTGGGTCCGGTCCAAGGCGGCGTCTTGTTCACTCGCCAGGGGGCGATAGCGCAGTTCCACCGGATAGGTGCGCCCGGACACATTGACCACCGGGGCATTGTTGAAATGGCGCGCAAACCGGTCGGGGTCGATGGTGGCAGAGGTGATGATGACCTTCAGATCCGGCCGTCGGGGTAGCAACCTTCTCAGATACCCCAGCAGGAAATCGATATTGAGGCTGCGCTCATGGGCTTCATCGATGATCAGTGTGTCATATGCCCAGAGCGCCGGGTCCGATTGAATCTCAGCCAGCAGAATTCCATCGGTCATCAGTTTGACCGCCGTGTTCGGGCCGCAATGATCGCCAAAGCGAATCTTGTACCCGACGGCGCCGCCAACCTGTTCCTGAATTTCCTCGGCGATGCGGGCGGCCACACTGCGGGCCGCGATTCGCCTGGGCTGCGTGTGCCCAATCATGCCGCGGACGCCGCGACCCATGGCCAGGCACAGCTTGGGGATCTGGGTGGTCTTGCCAGAGCCGGTCTCACCGCAAACCACCAGCACCTGATGGCGTTGCAGCAGTTCGCTGATGTCCTGCACCCGCCCGGACAGGGGCAACTCGGCTGGGAATGTGATCCCAGGAAGTGCCGACTGCCGGCTCGCCGCCCGTGACGCGGACCGATCGACCAGCTCCTGGAGTGCGTTTAGGCCCCGATCGACGGGCTTTCCATTGGCCACACGGCGACTCAGCCCAGCCAGGCGGCGGCGCAATTCGGGGACATCCGCAAGCATGCATTCGTCTATCCGCGCCCGCAAATGCGCCAGCCGTTCGGTCGCCAGCGCGCTATTCATCGCGCCCTCTGGCTGGCCGAAATCCAGTGTGAACCAGGTCAGGAATCGAAATATCCGCCTTTGGTCGTCGTGATAGGCTGCAAAGCCCGCGTACAACGCTATAATGCGCGCCCCGTTTATTGCGTCGCCGAGTGTTCACCCGTGTCCTCTGCCATTCGAAACATCGCCATCATCGCCCATGTAGACCATGGTAAGACCACCCTGGTCGACAAACTGCTTCGCCAGTCCGGCACCCTCGAGGCGCGGGCCGCGGTGCTCGAGCGGATCATGGATTCGAATGAGCTGGAACGCGAGCGGGGTATCACCATTCTGTCCAAGAACACCGGCATCGACTGGCGTGGCTACCACATTAATATTGTCGATACGCCGGGACATGCGGATTTTGGTGGTGAGGTCGAACGGGTGCTGTCCATGGTCGACTCGGTGCTGTTGCTGGTGGATGCGGTGGAAGGGCCAATGCCGCAAACCCGTTTTGTGACCCAGAAAGCATTCGCCCGCGGTCTGCGGCCGATCGTGGTGATCAACAAGATTGACCGCCCCGGGGCACGGCCGGACTGGGTTCTGAATCAAACCTTCGACCTGTTCGACCGCCTGGGCGCCACCGACGATCAGTTGGACTTCCCGGTGGTGTATGCCTCGGCGCTCAATGGCTATGCCAGCCTGAGCCCCGACACCCGCGACGGCGATATGACACCGCTGCTCAGCGCGATTCTGGAGCACTGCCCGGCGCCGCCGGTGAATACCGATGGCCCATTCCAGATGCAGATCTCGACGCTGGACTACTCCAGCTATGTCGGCACCATCGGTATTGGCCGGATCAACCGGGGGCGAATCCGGGCCAACACACCGGTGGTGGTGGTGGACCGCACCGGCGGGACCCGTCGCGGCCGTGT
>Ga0316189_10005413_pt1 | contig 12237 bp, 9 predicted proteins | sample LowCovwburrow_MG_FD_204930 | JGI IMG/M metagenome (GOLD analysis project Ga0316189, IMG submission 204930) | Coastal sediment microbial communities from Maine, United States - Lowes Cove worm burrow | ecosystem: Environmental > Aquatic > Marine > Coastal > Sediment | place: USA: Maine... | reverse complement strand
CCCTGGAAGTCGGGCAAGCCATGCTCGGTTCGGGGAATGGCAGGAGTGTCTTGGCCGTTGACGCCCAGGGGGAACACCGTTAGAGCTGCTACTAATGCCAGAGGCGTGAGCCCAGTTTGTGTGCCTAAAATTTTCATGACGGCATTTAACTACGCAGTGATTGTATTGATCAAGCCCGATTTGGTTGGCAACAGTATCGGCTGGCTATTGGCTCAAGGATTTCTTAGACTGAGAAGCTATCGGATTCGATTGGCAAGAAGATTCAGCCTAAATAAGAAATTACATTTACTGTCTCCAATTCGAGGTACAACATGTCGCAGAACTCTACGAAATCCCGCCGTGATTTTCTAAAAGGCGCAGCGGTTGTCGGAGGTGCCTCCTCTTTAGGCGCCTGTGTTGGGGCGCAAAGTGAACCCTTTGCAAGCTACAAGCACACCCCCAGCTTCTATCCCAAGCACAATGAACGCACCAAGGGCTGGATGCGCTTTATGTGGCAGAAGGCTACAACGCCTGATGACTGGGGATATTCCGAAGATATCGAACGTCCTTGGGGTATAAATGTTCCCCGTGGTGAGATCGATTGGTCAGTTGATGGGGAGGGCCCCCATCCGTGGTGGGATCAGTACAATGCCCCGCCCATGTTGAGCTATCCGCGCTTCGACTTAAGCGATTCCAGCTATGTCATCATGATGATGGCGGACCAGACCCCAGCGTGGCGTGAAGCCTATACGCGTATTCTGGACGAGCTGGCGACTCGCCATACCTCCTATTGGGCGGCTATAGATTGGAACACCTTCATCGGCCCTAGCCCCGATCGAGCTAACTATGGACCGAATAACGCACCCGGTGCTCAGGCTTGGCCTGAGCGAGTTCGTGGAAACTATGACTCTCCTGGCTGGACCGCGAATGGCGTTGAGCCATGGGGGTTGCAGCCCGATCCGATAGGGGCCGATGGCAACTTGTTCTTTCGAGGTTGGTTGAACCTGCTGTTAACCATCTACAAGTATGTCTCTGGAGACGACAAGTGGGAGCGGCCCTGGCAGATAGCTGGCTTCGAGAATGAGAAGTTTGAATGGACGCAGCCGCGGATAGTCGAACATCTGCACAGGCAATACACCGATCATCCTGAGGGGCCGCAGTGTGAGAACACGAAGATTTGGCCGTTCTGTAATTCGGCGGCAGGTCTGGGCATGTATCTTTCCGATAAATTGGGTGTGACTAATTCTCACGGCGTGTTCGAGGAATGGATCGAATTCATGCGTGACAACTACATGAGCATCAATGGTCAGAATCAGATCGAATGGATGACTATGTACTACGATCCGATTGCAGAATTCAAAGTCAATATTCCCGGTACTGGTGGAACGGGGGCAGGCACAGCGTTCTATCTAATGCCCCAGTCGCCTGAGCTTGCTACACAGATTTATGAAGCCACCGCTAACTCCTTAGGCTGGCGAGATCCAAGACAGGAAATCCGTCCCAGCGCCACAGGTCTGGCCATGGCTAAGGCGCTGGGTGATCACACGGCGGTATCTCGCCTCAGCGCTGCCGCGGAGCGCTACTCGGACCCAAAGTGGTTTGGCGATGACATGAACAAATTCGGTTGGTGGTTCAACAACGACGATCCTTGGCCCCGTGGCCAGCCTTCAGCTCAACAGATGATTAGCGAGATAAATGAAGGCAACTGGGTCGACGCATTCAAGGTGCAGCATCTCGATAAATACACGGCCCCTACACTCGAAGGAGTGGAGTATCCAAGCTTAGGTGTGGACACGGCCTGGAATGATAAGGAGAGTGGCGTACTGCATATTGGAACCTATGTTGCTGATCGGGGTAGATCGGGTGAGGCCACCAGTTGGCAGATAAGCAATTTGCCCAATGCCGGTGAAGCCGTAGTTATCTGTGATGGAACAACCATTAGCGATGTGCAGGTTCTCGATGCCAATACTATTCGTGTGCCGACAGATATCGGACAGCATCAATACCAGGTTTACACGGGCTATTTCGGTCAAGAAATCGCGATGGCTAAGCCTAACCCTACAGTGTCTGCAAGTGTTGCTACTGCTACCGCTACGCGTCGTACTGCGGAGCAGAATGTCAAAGCAGCGGAGGCCGTCATAGCGAGCGGTGCAACTGGCTGCCCTTGCTGCGCCGGAGTGGTCTAATTAATTGAGAAAGAAAAGTTGAATAAGAAAAAGGTAAAACTAGATGCGTGTACTTAGATTACTAACTAGAAAGACAACAGAGGCGACACTGCTAGCATTGTTGTTATCGCTGGGTAGTGTTGCAAGCGCTGATATTGCTGACACCTTGCAGCAAGGTGAAGAAGTTGTCGTACTCAATATAGAGAACATGACCTGAGTAGGCTGTGTTGTTGCCGTGCGCAACTCACTGAAGAAAGTCGAAGGCGTAAAAAAGATCGAGGTAGATCTAGATGACAAAACTGCAACGGTGATCGTTGCGAGTAAAGAAGTCGATACATCACTATTGATTGCTGCCACAACAAATATTGGTTTTCCCTCTGTAGTGAGAGAGCCGTAAGAATCGCTTAGTTAAAAAATGTGTGTCTTCACAGGTCGAGGTTAAGTTTGCAAACAACAAAACAGAAAGCCGACTATCGCCACTTCATTGCTGGAGGAATCGCTACATCTCTTACGGCGAGTATTTGCTGTCTCGGCCCGTTGACACTTTTGGCAACTGGGGTAAGCGGAGCTTGGATGAGCAATCTGATGTTCTTCGAGCGCTATCAAGCGATACTGATTACAGCTACGTTGCTCGCATTCGCGCTAGCTGGTCGTAGCGTATTCTTCGCGAATAATGCGGCGAGTGAGAATGAATGCTGCGAAGAGGAAAGACCAGGATGGAAGAAGGCTGCGATCTTCGCTGCGAGTTTTTGCTTGGCCTTGGTGTTCATAAGCAGTAAATATTGGATACAATTTTTAGCGTAGCTTTCTCAGAATGTAAATCCCCGTGTCCTTGCACAGTTTTATCACTTCCTGTTAATTCACTTACTCTATAGCTGAGTAACAGATAGACTCCGCATTCAATATCCTCTTCTGGCAACGGAATGAATTCAGACACAGTAACTATTGAACGTGATCCGGCCTACGGCTGGTTGATGGTATTCGTCGTTTTTACCCTGAGCGGACTCTCATTCGGGGCTCTTGGCGCTATCTCTGTTTTCTTAAAACCGTTATCGGTAGAATTTGGATGGGGCAGGGCAGAGACTTCGCTGGGTTATACAGCGATAGCATTCTCCTCCGCATTGTTCGGAATTCTTTGGGGATTCGTAGCCGATAAATATGGCTCCCGCTGGTTCGGCGTAGTGGCGGCGTTAGCTATGTCTCTGTGTCTTTTCCTGCTAAGTGCTCAGACAAGTATCTTTCAGTTCTATGCCTTCTATTTTCTATTCGGAGCCTTCGGCAATGCTATGGCGTCTACGCCGTTGTTTGCCAACGTAGGCTTCTGGTTTCGCCACAACCCGGGCCTTGCTCTGGGTCTCACCGCATCCGGTGGTGCGATCGGACAGGGTGTTGTGCCGTATCTAGCTGGGATGGCGATAACTGCTAACGGCTGGCAGTGGGCCTATCAGGCGATGGCGATTTCCTATCTGGCAATAGCGTTGCCGATTGGGTTTCTCGTTCGTGAGTCTCCACGGCGTCAGAGGGCGAGGGTGTCACCGGAAACTGAAGTGCGGCATTTTCCTCTCTCCGAGAAGGAAGTCGTGCTGTGGATGTGTCTCGCTGTTATGTTTTGTTGTAACTGCATGGCTGTGCCCATTGTTCACCTTGTGCCAATGCTCACCGATGCGGATTACAGCTTACAGTTCGCAACTAGCGTCTTTCTAGTGCTGATGTTGGCTGGAGGTGTAGGTCGCATCATGGGAGGCAAGTTGGGCGATGTGATCGGTGCCTTGCCCACTTATATTATTATGTCGTTCGGACAGACAGTCTCGGTATTCTGGTTTCCTTATATGGATCAGGCTTGGAGTCTCTATCTGCTTGCTGTGATCTTCGGTTTTACCTATTCGGGTGTGATGTCCAGTATTTTGGTGTGCGTCAGGATGATGGTATCGGCGCGCTTCTCGGCCAGAGCAATGAGCGTGACTTCGTTCTTCGGATGGACAGGCATGGGTCTAGGTGGGTTCTTCGGTGGCTTGTTTTACGACATGAATGGCGACTATAAGATGTCTTTCGCGTTCGCTTCCGCGATGGGGCTGCTGAATATTATTGTACTCACTGCGTTCTACATGCGGGCTAAGGGCCAGCGCTTGAGCGCCCCACCCTTGCCGGCTTAACAGACATGCCTCAACGACTAGGCAGAGATGGGTGTCTAGTTAAATTGAGCGCCGCGGAATACTTCTCTCCTCTGAATATACCCTTCCGGCATAGGCAGCACATTGTTGCTACTCGCATAGGCCTCGTAGTCTGCAAGCATTTCTGCATAACGCTGGGGCTCGATCTGTGCTAAGTCGCGCGCTTCCCCAGGGTCTGTCTTGATATTAAACAGATGCCAATTCTGGTCGCCCCTGGCGCTACGATTAAAGACCAACTTGTAGTCTCCCTTGAACAGCGCGCGATTGCCGCCTAGTTCGTAGCCGATGGGCTGGGTTTCATCATGAATTTCGTACTCGCTACCTTGTAGAAATTCAGAAAAGTCAGTGCCGACAATCTCTTCGATCGAATCACCTTTCCAGCTGCCATCGTGTTTCTCAAGATCTACTAGGCTAAGAATGGTAGGTGTCAGATCGGTGACGAATACAAACTCGTCGGTCTTTTCATTTTTTTTGCTAATGCCTGGGCCAGACATAACCAAGGGTACGCGCAGACCGCCCTCGCTGGCGTAGAATTTATAAAAGGCAAGAGGAGAGGCAGCTACTGTAGCGTTGTTCGGCCCGATCGCATTAAAAGAATCTGCCTCACCTAGAGTTTCCAAGTCAGAGTTGTAACCCACCCTATCGAACCAATTTCCCAGAACTGATTGTCCATTTACTCCGACTAAGTTGGAACCTTCGGCACCGTTGTCTGAAGTGAAGATGAATATTGTGTTGTCGAATTCTCCGATTTCTTTTAAGTAATCCATTAGTCGGCCAATATGCATGTCCATCGCATCGACCATTCCGGCGTAGACTTCCATACGTCTAGCGTGATGAATTTTTTGTTCTTCAGTAAGGCTATCCCATTCTATTGTTCCAGGGGTCACTACCGCCTCGGTATCGCGAGGAACAACACCGGCAGCCTCTGCGGCAAGCCGTCTTTTCTCTCTCATTACTACCCAGCCTTCGTCATACATTCCGGCATACTTATCGGAAAACTCTTTGGGAGCTTGGACAGGCATGTGCACGGCCTGAAAAGGCACATAGGCGAAGAAGGGTTCGTCATCGGCTTCGTTCTCTGCGATGAACTCGATTGTTTTGTCGATGAAATATTTCGATGAATAAAAATCGTCTGGAAGTGTGTGTCGTTCCCCATCGGCATACCAATTGGCCTGTTCATAGATCGGCAGGTAGGGACGCTGATCCCAATTGTCCGCGCCGGTATCCGCCATGGCAATGGTGCGATCGAAGCCTCTTGAAGAGGGTAATAATTCAGGCGTATGACCTAGGTGCCATTTGCCAGTCATGTAGGTGTGATAACCCGCGTCTTGAAGAATCGTAGACAGTGTTACTACTTTATCATTGAGTACGCCCTGATAGTTTTCATACTGCTGCTGTTCGGCTGGTAGCGCCTCCGGAATATTCGGCACACCGTTTCTATGGCTATCGACGCCGGTAAGCAACATGGCTCGCGCTGGTGCACAGCTCCCCGCGGTATGGTAATTGGTAAACGAGACTCCAGACGCGGCGAGCTCGGCGATATTTGGCGTGTTAATCTCGCTACCAAACGGGGAGATGTCGGTGAAGCCAAGATCATCGGCGAGTATGAGTACGATATTAGGTCGCGACTCTTGTTGCGCCATTGCTATATTAGAGGAGCTTAAGGCTAGCAGCGCCGCAGTTATCATTCGTGATTTCGAAAGCATAGTGGTTCTCTGTCAGTTTTTCATGTCACTAGTGTGAAGAAAGGGCAATCTAGCCCTTTCTTCTTTTCTTCTTTTCTCTTAATTAATTGAATTGCAGCTATCGCGCTGCAACGCAGCGCTCAGGCTGAACTGGTTTGGGTAGCATAAGAGGTGCTGCCGTTACGCGCTCTTCACTTGCGAGTTGGTCATAGGCGGCCTGTTGAAGTCCTTTTACTTGAGCGCGAGACATGCCCAGCTCAAAGCCGGAGCATTCGTTCTCTCCCAGCGAACGCGGATCGAGTCCGGTGAGGTTGCCGAAGACAACAAGTGCCTCGAGATAGTAGCCATAGTCGCTTGCGTGATAGTGATCCCAGGTCCAAAGGTCCATTAGATCTGTGTCGGTTCCATCATAGGGGTTGGGATCCGCGATGCCGCTCTCCATAGCTCGGGTCCAGGCCTGGCCAACAGCGTTTACCGATTTAACTGCAGCAGCTCCGGCGGCGGCTGCATCGTAGCCGGCGCGCACGTCTATCGCCATCTGTTCTATAGGCATTCCATTCCAGGGACTGTCGGATCGATACACTAGGTCTGCACGTGACCAAGTTGCGGTGAGATACACTTCAACATCGGGATTCAGGTCTTGCAGAAAGTTTGACATCTGCGCGGTGGTGTCGATGAGTACGGCCGGGTTATTGGGGTTGCTACTGTCTAGCGTGCTGAAGCCGTGCATGACTACTTTATCCCAAGGGCGTTTGCCTATCACGCCTAGCTTATTCTCGAGATGAAAATCCAGGCCACTGCCACCTCTAGTTTCGAGATAGACATCGTAGTCCAGGCCAGCTTGATCGGTGAAAGACTTAAATAGTGCGGGGACTCCGCCAATACCTTCGTTGTTGAGATCAGTAACCGAGTCCGCCCGATAGAATTTTGCGGCTGAACCATAGGCGTAGGTGAAGCTATTGCCTATAAATAGAGCGCTTGTCTCTGCCCAGGCGGTGAGTGAGCTAAGAGTTACAACCAGAGTTGCGAGTAGGGTGTATGCGTATTTCATTGTTTGATCCTTCTTTCGGTATTGATTCAAAGGCGGTGAATGCAAGAATAAGAGCTAGCTGCGTCCAAGTCCAGATTTAGAATGAGCAGGTAGTGGTTCAGTTTGAATATAGGTCAATTGAATACTCTTGATTTAGAGTTCCGTGATGGGGCAGTAGATCCGGGGTGATGATTAACACACGCTGTAAATACATCCCTGTACGCTCGGGCTAGTCGTTCTGCCTGCCTCGATTGGCGCTAATCATCACCCCGGATCCACTGCCCTTAAGAAGCAGTGCAAGATTCAAACTGAGCCACTACCAATGGGGCGCAATTGTAATTCTAATTATTGGCAGCGGCATCCAGAATGCGTAGGAAATTTCCACTCCAGATCTTATTGATGTCTGACTCGGAGTAACCGTGTTCCAATAAACCTACTGTGAGGTTCATCGCTTCGCTGGCGTCGTTGTAATCATCTATGCCGCTGCCGTGATTGAAGTCATTGCCTATACCGACATGGTCGATGCCAATGCGGTCGACGATGTAATCGATGTGCTCGATCATGTTGTCCGTTGTTGCTGGCCCGAGAAGCTCGCTAACTGCGGCCGTGAATGCTGACCTTTCTGCAAGATCATCAATCTCCCAATACAGTTCGAAAGGGTAATTGTATTGTTCCGATATTCCCGCCGCTACCCGCAAGGCTACCAGCTTCTCTACAAATTCGGGCTCGGAGATATTGATTAGATAGCCCTTGAACGCAGCGACGTGGATGACGCCCCCGTTCTCGCCGATAAGGTCGATCTCCTCATCGCTAAGATTGCGAGTCACGTCCGAAACAGTCTTCGCATTTGAATGGCTGGCAATTATTGGGGCGCTCGTCAGCTCGAGTACTTGCAGCGTTGCTGCCTTGGATAACTGTGAGACATCTATGAGTGCACCGAGTTCATTGATTCTTTCAACCGCAGCTACGCCTAGGGGAGATAGTCCTCCGTGTTCTTCGGTTACCTCGAAGGTGCCGGTTTCACCGCTAAATTCTGGCCGTGATGAGTCAGAAAAGGCATTGTGGCCTAGATGATTGAGACCGAATATTCGAACGCCTTCGGCATAGAATTCATCAATAGTAGCTACATTTCCCTGCAGGGAACGAGCATTCTGGAAACCGAGAATAAGCGCAGATTTACCCGCCTCGTGAGCAGCAACGATTTCATCGGAAGTGGTCGCGATCACAACCTGACCCTGACTTTCATCCACAAGTGCGTGCACGGCCGCTAATTTCTCGTCAGCTTCTGCTCGTGCGGCCGCATCGCCTTCCTGAGTTCTCGGCCCGGGTCCAACAGCTACCGACATGACGACTGCATCGACTCCACCGGCACGCATCTTTGCTAGATCCACCTTCGATGTGCCATCGGCGCTCATGTAAGCTCTGGACGTTGAAGGAATTACGATGTCGGCATGGGCATCTAAGACTAGGCTGGTTTCATGGACCTCGGCAGCGGAAGTGCTTGAGATCGTGTTAGCCGATTCTGTTGCTACAGATATAGGTTCGTTATCAGAGCATGATGCTATGCCTGCGAGAACGAAGGATAGCAAAAGGCTTTTTCGAACTAGCCCGGTAGTATTTAGCTGCAGCATTTATGAGCTCCAATAGCTTCGTAGATATTTTATTTCTATTCCGGCGCCATCTCTAGGTCTTCTCGCAGGGTTCGCGATGCGAGATAGAAATGAAGAGCCGACCAGATGTTGACAGTAGGGAGAAGAATCAACATTGCATAACGCAAGGATTCAACTTCCAGAGAAGGCGTCAGCATGTCACTCAAGAAGCCGATACCGAAAGGGCCCAGGCCTAGGCCGATAATATTGATGATGAGAAACAAAATGGCGGAAGCGGTTGCGCGCCAGCGTAGTCCCACAAGCGCATGGGTAGTGGCTATGGAATTTCCTAGATAAACATTCTGCAATGTGCCAGGAATAAATATCAACATAAGGGCTACATATTGGTTGCCTGTGAGGAAGGCTACAATCATTGCTGGAACACAAAGTGCTGTTGCAATTCCAGGTATCCATTGATACCAACGCTTGTCTTTTTTTCCGAGTTTATCGCCGAGCATGCCGCCAAGCAGTACGCCTATGGCGCCGAATAATCCGGTGGATAGTGCAAGCCAGGTTCCTAATTCTCCTGTACTCATTTCATGACTGCGGATAAAGAATGAGGCGATCCAGTTTACCGTGCCGTATCCAGCAAAGGCATTAAGTCCACAGGCAAATGCCATGTGCCGGAACGTCTTACGTTTCCATAACAAGCTCACAACTTCTTTGAAGGGAACTTGAGTCTCAGACGCAGTTCGATTCTCCATCAACCCCCGAATGGGCTCGCGAACAGTTGTGCGTACAAGGATTGCGAGTAGTACACCCGGGATACCAACGACCATGAATGCAATTCGCCATCCAAAAAATTCGTTGAGCCAGCCGCCGAATAGAAAGCCGAACAAGATGCCAAGGTTTACACCGGTGGAATAGAACGCGAGAGCACTCGCTCGCCTTTCCGGCGGGAAAATATCTGAAACGATAGAGTGAGAGGGAGGGCTTCCGCCAGCCTCACCTACGCCAACGCCTATTCTGGCCGCAAGTAGTTGCCCATAGTTCTGCACGAGACCACTTACTGCCGTCATCGCGCTCCACAAACCAATAGACACGGCAACAATATTTCGTCGATTGCTGCGATCCGCAAAGCGCGCGATAGGAATTCCTGCAGTCACATAGAACATCGCAAATGCGAATCCGGTTAGTAAACCAAGCTGACTATCGGATAGTGAGAGATCGACCTTGATCGATTCCTGCAAGATGGAGAGCAGCTGTCTGTCGATGAAATTAAAGGTATAGACGAGAGTCAGCACGACTAGCGCATAGTTTCGAGCGCTCGGGCTAGCATAGGGGTTTACCAGGGGTGGCACGGGGGGAATTTTGCTTGTTTCAACGCCACCTTCAGTGTGATCGGTCATAGCGGGTCCTTGTTATTATTGCTTGTGGACTAGGAATGCACTGAGAATAATCGCGCTCAAGCTAAAAATATAGCTAATTCGAATCCTCATTTCGTTTGTACAATTACTGGCTAGTGTGAATAATGCTAGTCGGAGAATCAAAACACCTCATCAAATGGAGACAAGACAGTGAAACTGAATTTGAAATTAGCAAGCTTTCTGCTAACTCTCGCGCTGCTGCCAACCCTGACTTTGGCGGCCGAGCGTATAGGAGACTTCTCGCTGCTGGATCAGAACGGCTATTTTCATCAGATGAGCTGGTATGACAACAATAAGGCTATCGTCTTAATGGTACAGGCCACTGGAGATACAGCTTCTCAAAATGTGTTTGCCGATTTCGCTTCCCTCAAATCTAGTTTTTCATCTCAGGGCATAGAGTTCTTCATGATCAATCCTATGGGATTGAAAGATCGTGATGCAGTGAAGGCGGAACTGGAAGAAATGAATATAGATGTACCTGTGTTGATGGACGACGCAAGATTGATTTCCGAAGCTCTAGGTATCGACACCACTAGTGAAGTTCTTGTCTATGACCCGAAGTCTTTTAGTGTGGTGTTCCGCGGGCCTGTAGGGTCAGAACTCAGTCAGGCTCTGAATGCCATTATTTCAGAAGAAGTATTGCAGACTGTTCAGGTGGCAAGCACCGGCACGGCGATTAGCTATCCAGTTCAGGCGGCTCACCAGCGGCAGGCCCCTTCCTACCAGAAGGAGATCGGACCGATCATCGCGGAAAATTGCGCAACCTGTCACCGCGCCGGCGGCATAGCTCCTTTCGCGCTCGATAGCCACACCATGGTAATGGGCTGGTCACAAATGATACGCGAAGTACTGATGACCAAGCGTATGCCTCCGGGGCAGATCGACCCGCATATAGGTGACTTCGCTAATGACATGGTGCTCGCCGATGAGGACGCGCAGAAAATTGTTCACTGGATTGAGGCGGGCTCACCGAGGGGTGGTGGCAGCGATCCTTTGACTGAGTTGGTTTGGCCAGAGACGGAGTGGGCTTTTGGCGAGCCAGATTACATCATCGAAATTCCGGAGCAGAGTATTCCAGCGACTGGTGTTTTGGACTACTACAATGTGATGGTGGAGCTGGACCTGGAGGAAGATCGCTGGGTGCGAGCCAGTCAATATATTCCTGGGGATCACACTGTACTGCACCATACTCTGCACAGCTTGATCCCGCCCGGCGCCACCCGCGGTGGTTCGTTATTAGGCGGTGAACCAGATCGCCCAAATATCGCGCCCTATATTCCAGGGCAGGCACCGCGTATGGAGCCGCCGAACACTGGCGGTCTTTTGAAAGCTGGAACCCGCATCGCGATGCAGATGCATTTCACGACTACGGGCAAAGAGGCTGTCGATGCGAGCCGTATAGGGCTGTGGTTCTATCCGAAGGGCTTCGTGCCCGAAGAGAGGATGTCCGGACAGTGCGCCTGCCATTTTACACCGACCTGGGTAAATATTCCGCCGCTGGATCCAGACTACGAGATGACTCAGTCATTCACTATCGAGAAAGATGCGAAGCTATTTGCCTTCACACCGCATATGCATTTCCGTGGCAAGCGCATGCGCTTCTATGCGGATTATCCAGACGGCAGTAGCGAAGAACTGATAAATATCGCGAACTACAATTACAACTGGCAGCTTGCCTACACTTATGAGGAGCCGAAGTTCGTTCCCGCTGGCACAGTCATCACGGCTACGGGCGCGTTCGATAACTCCGAACAGAATAATATGAACCCCGACCCCCTTCGTTCAGTACCCTGGGGTCTGCAGAGCATGGATGAGATGTTCTTCGGCGCCGCAGACTGGAAGTACGTAGATCAGGGTGGAAATTAAGGCCTAACAAGACAAGCGCGCAGCCAATAGGGCTGTGCGCTTATTCATCCCATAATCAATTCCCCCTCGTCTGCTGGCGATTCCGCGCCCTGGTAGCCCTGTCGCTGGTTTGTGCATCCGCCATCAATTATCGTTATTTACGATTGCATCTATCGTTATATATCGTTTTACCGATTAACGCACTTAGCCGTATCCTCGCATCAGTAATCTCTATATCAATTTAAATTCACGAGCATAGACGGAGACACCTTAAATGCTTAAACAATCTCTTTCAAAAACTACTATCGCTGCCATAGGGCTAATAGCGCTGGGTAGCGCGAACCTC
>Ga0316189_10005412_pt1 | contig 12238 bp, 15 predicted proteins | sample LowCovwburrow_MG_FD_204930 | JGI IMG/M metagenome (GOLD analysis project Ga0316189, IMG submission 204930) | Coastal sediment microbial communities from Maine, United States - Lowes Cove worm burrow | ecosystem: Environmental > Aquatic > Marine > Coastal > Sediment | place: USA: Maine... | reverse complement strand
ACAGGGTTTAATCCTTGGGTGATGGCATTGGTTTCTAAACCTGAAGACAGTTGATAGATAATGGCTCATATTAGTAGTTCAGCGAGAGGGCATGATGGAGCTAGAGGATGGTTTCATACTCATGGATCGACTCTTGTCGACTTATTCAGACTTGTTGATGCAGCACTGATTTTTTTAGGTTTATGGTTGTCGTGCCGTTATCTCGATACTTCCTGGGACAATCAGAAACTGGTGATGGCGGCGACAGCGGTAGGCTTTTTTACCTTTTTTGTCTGCATCTGGCCTTTGTATCGCTCCTGGCGTTTTACCCCATTGCGAGAAGAATTAACCCGAATCTCTTTTATCTGGTTGGCTTCAATAGCCGGAGTCAGTTTTCTCGCTAATGCTTTGATTTTTGGAGAAAATATATCGATTATTTTTCCAACATGGGCGTTGACAGGTTTTGTTCTTTTAATTGGCACGCGTGCAACAATCAGAATTGGCTTACGTTCAATTCGGGTGGTGGGGTCTAACTTTCGTACAGCAGCCATCATTGGTGCTAACAAAACTGGTGCGAATGTTGCGAGTCAGATTCATAGTACAAGTTGGATGGGCGTGCGTCTGGTTGGTTTTTATGACGATAGAAGTACCAATGGTGATGAAGAACGGCGGCATTCAAACATAGAGGTAGCAGGTAGCATTGAACAGCTTATTCAAAAAGCCAAAGACAGTGAAATTGACATTATTTATATTGCATTACCGTTGTGTGCAGAGTCGAGAATTGAAAATATCGTCTCGTATTTTTCAAATACCACCGCCACTATTTATTTTGTGCCAAATTTCTCTGTTTTTGGTTTATTGAGTCCGAGTTGGGATTCAATGGGCGGTATGCCCATTGTGAGTTTGGTCGACACGCCACATCACGGCATTGACGCTGGTTTAAAACGTATTCTTGATATTGTTTTAAGCACTGTGGGTTTACTGATTGTTGCCATACCTATGTTGATTGTTGCTATCGCCATCAAATTGACCTCTAAAGGTCCCATCATTTTTAAGCAAAAACGTTATGGTCTTGACGGTAAGAAAATTGATGTATGGAAACTTCGTACCATGACTGTTTGTGAAAATGGCGATTCTGATTTTCAACAGGCGACACAGAATGATACACGTATCACTCCTTTAGGGAGCTTTTTGAGAAGAAGCTCTGTTGATGAACTGCCACAGCTTGTTCAAGTGTTAAAAGGGGATATGTCACTGGTCGGTCCCAGACCGCATCCAATTGCGCTAAATGAATCTCACCGTAAAAAAATTGAGCGGTATATGTTACGCCATAAAGTAAAACCAGGTTTAACAGGATGGGCTCAGGTGAATGGTTATCGCGGCGAAACGGATACCAGTGAAAAAATGGAAAAACGCATTGAATATGACCTTGAATATATAAACAACTGGTCGATTGGTTTGGATTTACGCATTATATTTTTAACAGCAGGGTCTATTTTTAATGATCCGAATGCTTATTAAACAATTTTTATTTATATAGATATATTTTTGACAGGAATGATTTTCCTAGGGAAAACTCAATGAAAGTAATTATATTAGCCGGTGGTTTAGGTACCCGGTTATCTGAAGAAACTGAAAACAAAGCAAAACCCATGGTTGAAATCGGTGGTAAACCGATGCTTTGGCATATTATGAATATCTATGCCAAACAAGGTGTAACAGAGTTTATTGTTGCCCTGGGTTACAAGGGCGAAAGCATTAAAGAATACTTTTTAAATTATTATGCGATCAATAATGATTTAAGCGTAGATTTAAGCAGTGGTGACGTTACCATTCATAACAATAACCAAACTGACTGGAAAGTTCATCTGGTTGATACCGGCCTAAATACCATGACCGGTGGCAGACTTAAACGTCTGAAAGAATGGGTGAAAGATGATGAAGCATTCATGTTCACTTATGGTGATGGAGTCGCGGATGTTGATATCAAAAAGTTATTGGCCTTTCATCAATCTGAAAAACGTCTGGCAACCGTGACCACAGTTAAAGCACCCGCACGTTTTGGCCGTATTTCTTTTGAGGACAGTCAGGTACATGATTTTTATGAAAAACCTGAAGATGCTGAGGGCTGGATTAATGGTGGTTTTTTTGTATTAAGCCCTAAAGTTATCGATTTAATTAAGGGTGATGATACAACCTGGGAACAGGAACCATTAATTGAGCTAACCCGTTCTGGGCAGGTTTCCGGCTTTCAACATTTTGGTTTCTGGTCTTGTATGGATACGCTTCGGGAGAAAAATCTTCTTGAAGAATTATGGAGCAGTGGCAAAGCTCCGTGGAAAATCTGGTAGTTTTATTTTTATTGGTTTGAGTATTTAGTTTTTATGTCTTCTATTCCTAAAATTTTAATTATTGGTGTCGGTCACTTTGGCTATCAACATCTCCTTGAATGGCAAAAATTATCTGACGAAGGAAAGGTTGTCATCGAAGGTCTTGTTGTTACTTCCGATGCAAGTCGTCTTCGTTTACAGAAAATAACAAAACTGTCTATTCATGTTGGCTTTGATGTTTCTTTGCTTAAAGGTATTGATGCTGTAGATATCGTTACACCAGCGGATACGCATTTTGAACTGGTGTCAGCATGTTTGCCTTTTGTAGATGTGCTCGTTGAAAAACCTCTTTGTATCGAGCCTCAACAGGCAAAAGAGCTATTTTATCTTGCTGATAAGAATCAGCATTGTTTAATGGTTGGTCATATTTTTCGTTATCATCCATTAACGAAACTATTAAAAGAGAAAACAAAAGATTTCACTCAGACACCTGATTTGGTGAACGTTGAATTCACAAACCCACTGCAAGAGCATGAAAAAAACCAGGACCCGTTTCTTGAATGGACACATGTTTTTGATTTACTCAATGATATATTTCCATCGACTATTGATTCCTGCGGTGCATGGAGTGATGGCCATTTGGTTGAATCCAGTGTGACCACGACAATCGGTGTTAATGCCGTTCTCAGAAGTGGTTGGACAGGGTTGGAAAAAGTCAGAAAATTGTCTTTCCACTACGAGGATTATCGTTTCCAGGCTGATTTTCTAGATGGTGCGCTGATTGTTAAAAAACGAGGTGAAACCAAAAAATATTTTGTCGGGTCAGGACCACAAACCTTATACCTTGAGTTAACGGCTTTTCTGCAAACCATAGAAAACAGAAGCAAGCCGTTTCCTTCACCCGAGCAGGTCATGGCGACATTGGAACTTGCTAATCGAGCAAAACAAAGTACACGGGTTAAATCTGAACGTGGCGCAACGCAGGGGAATAAAACCAAAATTCAGAAACCCAAAGTAGCCATTGTTGGTGGTGGTATTTTTGGTGCAACCTGTGCGCTTGAATTGAGTCAGGATTATGAGGTAACTGTTTTCGAACGAAACGAAAAACTGCTTAGTGAAGCCTCCTATTTTAATCAGTGGCGTCATCACTCCGGCTTTCACTATCCCCGTAGTATTGAAACGATTCAAGAAGTTCAGCTTGCAAAAGTTGAATTTGAATCTGTTTTTGAAGACGCTATCAGGCGAGATGTCGATGCATACTTTGCAGTCTCTGGTTTAGGTAATGAAATTACCCGTGAGCGTTATCTGGCGACCTGTGATGCAACCGGGTTGAAATATAAGGAGGTATCTGCTCCTTCTGAGATTGTTCACCCGGAAAAACTCCGTGTTTGTCTACATACCGATGAAGCAGTTGTTGATATTAATCGCCTTAGTGAAATATTAATGGGTCGAATAACTGATTCAACAAATATAACCTTACGTTTAAATTGTGAGGTCAGTAATGGAAGTATGCAGACTGAAGGCAGCAAGAAATTAGTTTATCAGCAAGACGGTGTTGAGCATGAGGAGAATTTTGATTTTCTAGTAAACGCCAGTTATGCAAACAGTAATATTATTTCCAAATGGTTTAATTTTCCGGTTCGTCCGTTACGCTTTGATCGTCTGGAATTAGCTGTTTACGAAATTCCGGATGCACCTCGTTTTATGATGACCATTCTTGACGGACCGTTCACCAGTTTAACCACATTGGGGCATGATAATCTATTTATACTTTCGCATATTCATCAGTCTGTGCTGTCAAGCCAGGTGACAGTTGATGGTTTGCCACCTACATGGGATGAGTCGCAATTAAATCATGAAAATCTATTAAGGCATGGTTTACGTTATTTACCTATTCTTGAAAAAGCTAACTATGTGGATTCACGTATTGGTATACGAACTGTGACAGCTTACAGCGAAGATTTTGATGGTCGACCAACAGTTGTCATGCCTCATGGTTTTGGTTGCTGGTCGGTACTTGGCGGTAAAATCATTACTGCCGTGAGTAACGCACGCGAAATCAAACGTGCGATTGCCCAGGAAAGTGGTATTGGCGGGTAGGGCAAGTAAATAAATTCAAATAAATGAGCTAAGGATGGTGAGTCAGGAAATCGTTGCGTTAACGGGACAGCACAGATATCTAATGGTTAATTCACCATGTTTCACCCTCTATCACCTGCTGATAGAGATCTGTATAGCTCTTCGCCATAACCGTGTTGGAAAAGCGTGCCTCTGCATCGGCACGACAGGCAGCAGGGTCTATATCCTCCAGCTGCCTGAATGCATCTGCAAGGTCACTAACGTTGTCACATAAATATCCGGTTTTACCGTGTTTGATTTGTTCGGGTACACCACCTGCGGACAATGCAATAACGGGTGTGGCACTTGCCAGTGCCTCTAGAATGACCAACGGAAAACAATCAAACCAACGTGGTGTTTGTACCAGGGCTTTTGTTTCTAACAGGTGTTTCTGGGTGCCGTCGATTTCACCGATATATTGAATATTTGAAGCGAACATCGCGAATGGTTTTATTGCAAGGTTAAAGTACATTTTGTTTTCTATGTTGCCGGCAATAACCAGTGGCGTGCCGGTTTTTATTGCCGCAATTATTGCCAGATGTTGCGCTTTGAAGCGTGCAATTTTTGCAATATGTATTGCCGGTGTTGTTTTGTTTGTTTGATAAGGCCAGTCTTTCAGGGGTAAGCCGTAATAAACGTGTTTTGTGTTTTCACCAATCAGGCGGGCATGCGCGCCACAACTTGCAACACAGTTTTGTCTTGAATAGTTAACCGCCGGTGGAATACAGGTAGAGATAATAAAAGGAACCTGATCTGGGTGTCTGCGTACAAACAGGTTTTGAAATGACCAGTCATGAATGACATCTACCTGTTCTTTCTCTAGAAATTTACACATGGCTTCATATAAGGGCTCTTCAGAAACTAAATCATCTTCACCTTTTACTGCTCCCCAGGGTTTATCCGGATCATAAGCGTCAATATGAATCGTTCGTCCTGAGCAATGGCTTCGTGGTGGTGCCATTAAAACGACATCATGCCCTAACTCAACCAACGCTTCCGTTAGGTAGTGGACAACGCGCTGTATGCCACCATAACCAATTGGCGGAGTAGAGTTGTAGACGGTAGAAACAATGAGGATACGCATAGGCTTAACAAATTACTCCAGAAGTAAATAGAAAAAAGCATATAGAAAAATCAGCTTTGCATTTTATGTTTTTTTTTCAAGAAAATCATCAACGACATCATCATTAATATTTCATTGAACGTACTATCTTATATTCGCACTGTCGATATGAGTGTAGCGTCATTGCATGAATGAAACATGTGTTGTCATCAGATTCTGCCGTGCATCCCTTACAATGCCTTTGCAATCAGAGTAGAAATAGAGGTAACAAAGTTGTTCTAGGTATTGTGATTTCACTTCTTCTACTTTTAATAAACGTACCCAGCTCTGCTTCCGCCTGCCCTATGCCATACACTCTTGCAACATCAAAATGCCTGATTCCTGAATTAAAAGCGGTATTAAGTAATCTCGAACGTCCTTTTGACGTGGGTGTTCGCATAAGTCCGGCACAGCCAAAACCAATTGATGAAGTAGTGATATCTGTATTTTGGAGAGTGACATTACTCATTGTATAAAAACATTACTTTAAATCCTGGATACTGAGATTCAACAGTGCTTTCCAGTCTGAAAGCGCTAAACCATAATGTTGAGTCAATTTATCAGTTGATAAACAGGAGTTTTTAGGTCTTTTTGCAGGAACCGGATATTGTTCAGTTGTAATAGCATTAATATGTTTTACACGAAAGTGAGTGTTTATAAGATGTTTTTTTGCTAGCCGGATAATTTCTTCACTGAACCCATGCCAGGATGTATTCGATAATGAGACAAGATTATATATATTAGATTCAAATATCGTATTTTGTCTTTCTGATAGTGATTGTTTAACCATATGAGCAGTCACATCAGCAATGTAACGTGCAGTTGTTGGTGAACCAATTTGATCCGCAACAATATTCAATTCTTCCCGCTCACTAGCCAGTTTGAGAATAGATGCTAAAAAGTTTTTGCCTCTTGAAGCATATACCCAAGACGTTCTTATAATGATGTTATCAACATCTGTAGACTGGATATTTCTCTCACCAAGCAGTTTAGTGTTACCGTATACATTCAACGGATTAGTTTTATCTGCTTCAGTATAAGGCGTACTCTTTCGACCATCAAAAACATAGTCCGTTGAATAGTGAACGAGTAATGCACCAATCTTATGTGCCTCTTCTGCAATAACCCCTGGAGCAATTCCATTTATCTGTAACGCTAAATCTTCATCATCTTCTGCCTTATCAACTGCTGTATAGGCCGCAGTATTAACAATAATATCTGGTTTAATTTGTTGAATGATTTCACGTATAGAGCTGGCATCTGATAAATCCATTTCATTACGATTGACCGCCTGAACATCACCAAGTGCCGCAAGAGAACGTTGCGACTCCCAACCTACTTGACCATCCTTACCAGTAATCAATATACGGGGTACGTTTACACTCACTCAAACACCTCAGCATTCGCTAGCAAGACGCCATTTTTATCTTTATCTGATAATGAGGGGTGATCTTGAATTCTCCAGTTGATAGCTAACTCAGGGTCATCCCAGACAATACAACGCTCATGTTGAGGCGCATAATAATCAGTGGTTTTATATAAAAATTCTGCAGAATCTGAAAGCACGACAAAACCATGTGCGAACCCCGGTGGTACCCAGAACATTTTTTTATTGTCAGCACTTAATGATTCACCAACCCATTTCCCAAAACTGGGCGAGTTTTTTCTAAGGTCAACAGCAACATCGAAAACTTCACCCTGTACTACTCTAAGCAATTTCCCCTGAGGTTGTTTGATTTGATAATGCAGTCCTCTGAGCACATTTTTAGTCGAACGCGAGTGGTTATCCTGTACGAAATCGACGTCCATATTAGTGATTTCTTTAAACCTCTGTCTATTAAAGCTTTCAAAGAAAAAACCTCTATCGTCTCCATAGACTAAAGGTTCTAAAATTAAAACGTCTGGAATGGCTGTTGGGGTAACTTTCATGGATGATTACACTACGTTTTTACATCTTCATCAGCACGTCGAATAAGATATTGTCCGTACTGATTCTTCTTTAAAGGTTGCGCTAATTCGAGAAGTGCGTCCCTGTTTATATACCCCATTTCATAAGCTATTTCTTCAATACATGCAACTTTTAAACCTTGTCTATTCTCGATAGTTTGAATAAAGTTCGATGCTTCAAGCAGACTTTCATGCGTTCCCGTATCGAGCCAGGCGTACCCTCTACCCATGAATTCAACTAATAAGTCACCCTGTTCAAGGTAGGTTTGGTTAACCGTTGTAATCTCTAACTCACCTCTTTCAGAGGGTTTGATGGTTTTAGCTCTTTTACAGACACTATTGGGATAGAAATAAATACCAACAACCGCATAACTACTTTTTGGTGACTCTGGTTTCTCTTCTATACTCAGAACATTACCTGATTCATCAAATTCAGCAACACCATATCGTTGAGGATCTTTTACAAAGTAACCAAACACCGTTGCTTTGTTCTCGTCCTGTACGTTACTAATGGCATTTTTTAGCATGCGTGATAAACCATGACCATAAAAGATATTGTCACCTAAAATCAAACAGACATTATCGTCACCAATAAACTCTTCGCCAATGATAAAAGCCTGTGCAAGTCCATCCGGTGAAGGTTGTTTCTTGTAGGTGAATTTCATCCCAATTTTTTTACCGTTACCCAGTAAATTTTTAAATTGAGGTAAATCATCCGGTGTTGATATGATAAGGACTTCGGTTATTCCCGCTAGCATGAGCACAGATAACGGATAATAGATCATCGGTTTATCATATATAGGCATCAATTGTTTACTGACACCCTGTGTTATCGGATAAAGACGTGTGCCCGAACCACCTGCCAGAATAATTCCTTTCATGGTTTATTCTCCCGCGCCAAGTCGTTCACGTTGATAACTGCCATCTTGCACATGCTGACACCATTCACTGTTATCCAGATACCATCTGATGGTTTTTGCTATGCCGCTCTCAAACGTTTCTTTCGGCAGCCAGCCTAAATCACTAGCAATCTTATCTGCATCAATGGCATAACGTACATCATGCCCCGGCCTATCAGCGACATAGGTGATCAATTTTTCATGTGGAATATAAGGTGAATCAGGCACTAATTCATCAAGAAGAGAACAGATAGTTTTAACGACATCTAGGTTAGTTTTCTCATTATGCCCACCTATATTATAGGTTTCACCTGTCACTCCTTTCTCAAGAACTAACCTTAAAGCCTGCGCATGATCATCGACATGTAACCAGTCTCTAATCTGATTACCTTTACCATAAATAGGCAAAGACTTACCTTCCAGTGCATTTAAGGTGACTAAAGGAATCAATTTTTCAGGGAACTGATAACCACCATAATTATTTGAGCAGTTAGTGACCAACACAGGAAAACTATACGTTCGATGCCAGGCGCGTACCAGATGGTCGGAGGAAGCTTTACTGGCTGAATAAGGAGAGCTTGGGTCGTAGGAGGTTTCTTCAGTGAAGAAACCAGTTTCATCTAAATCACCATAGACTTCATCCGTTGACACATGGTGAAAACGAAACCTCGCTTTTTTATCGCCGGATAAACCATCCCAATATTTTTTTGCAACGTCCAGTAAATTATAGGTACCGACAATATTAGTCAAAATAAAATCAGCCGGACCATCGATGGAACGATCGACATGCGATTCGGCAGCAAGGTGCATAATGGCATCTGGTTGGTATTGATTAAAAATTCTTGTTAGCGCATCAATGTTGCGGATATCCACTTGCTCAAAGGTATAACGTGAATCGCCATCCACTTCAGACAATGATTCCAGATTGCCCGCATAGGTTAAAGCATCAAGATTAACAACCTCGTGATCGGTTTCATTAATATATTGGCGTATCACCGCAGAACCGATAAAGCCCGCACCGCCTGTTACAATCACTTTCAACTTAATATCCTCTTAAACCATAATCTAATACGTGTTACGACTAACTCGTCATTAAATCTTTTTAATTATAGTTATGATATGTTTTATACCAGTCAACAAATTTCTTCATACCTTTTTTTAATGGCGTAGCCGGTTTGAAACCAACTGCTTCGACCAAGGTATCGATATTTGCATAGGTTGCAACCACCTCACCATCCTGCATGCCCATCATATTTTTTTCTGCTTTTTTACCGACAGTAGCTCGATAAAGTCCCTCAATTGAACCACATCGTTATTACCAATATTATACACCCTGTAAGGCGCATAAGATGTTCCCGGATCCGACACATTAATATCATAATCGGGATTAGGCGTTGCTGTTATATCGATAACCCGTACCACACCTTCAGCAATGTCATCAATATAAGTAAAGTCACGCTTCATCTTTCCTTCATTGAAGACATTAATGGCTTCGCCGAGCAAAATTGCACCGGTGAACAATGATGGCTATTTTTTCCTGACTTAGGTCAGATTTTTTTCACAAATTTGTTACCTCTATACTTTCAGTAATAATTGTCATATATATCACAATGTAGGCCTACCAATACTGTAATAAGTAAAACCTTGAGATTTTAATTGCTCTGGGTCATATAAATTACGCCCATCAAAAATTAAAGGCTGTTTTAAAGCCAATTTAATTGCACTAAAATCAGGACTCCAAAAATTTTTCCATTCTGTCACAACACATAAAGCATCTGCATTTTCTAATGCTTCAGTAGCTGAATCACAAAGTGTTAAGTTTGGTTCATCTGATTAGATACAGCTTGCTTCTTCCATCGCTTCAGGGTCAAAAGCCTTAACGCGCGCACCGGTCTCAATCAATGATTCTAATAAAACGCGGCTCGGTGCATCTCTCATATCATCAGTATTCGGTTTAAACGCTAACCCCCACAGAGCGAATGTTTTACCTTCTAAGTCTCTATCGAAATGCTTATTGATTTTTTTAAATAATACTTTTTTCTGGTGATTATTTACCCTTTCAACAGCACTAAGTAAATCTACAGGATGGCCAACTTCTTGAGATGTGCGTTCCAATGCTTATACATCTTTAGGAAAACAGGAACCACCATATCCACAACCAGGGTAGATAAATGAATAACCAATACGAGAATCAGAACCAATACCCTGTCTTACTCGTTCTATACCTGCTCCTAGCTTTTCAGTCAAGTTCGCGAGTTCATTCATGAAACTAATTTTCGTTGCCAGCATAGAATTAGCAGCATGTTTTGTAAGTTCTGCGGAACGAACATCCATTGATATTATACGTTCGTGATTTTTATTAAATGGCGCATACAAAGATTTGATTAACGCTGTAGTATGCGGATTATCCGTTCCGATAACAATCCTATCCGGTTTCATAAAATCGTTAATCGCAGCACCTTCTTTTAAAAATTCTGGGTTAGATACAACGTCAAATTCAAAACTATGACCACGGTCAGCCAACTTTTTTATTATCACATCACTAACTTTATCAGTCGTCCCAACAGGTACTGTTGATTTATCAATGATCACCTTATAGTCATCCATATATTCAGCGATGGAATTGGCAACATTGAGCACATATTGTAAATCGGCTAAACCATCTTCATCAGGAGGGGTTCCGACTGCAATAAACTGAAACAACCCATGCTTTACAGCTTTTTCTATATTGGTCGTGAAATTTAAGCGACCTGCTTCATGATTTTCATTAACCATGCTTTCAAGGCCAGGCTCATAGATTGGTATCTTGCCATTTTTCAACTTTTCAATTTTTTCATTATCGATATCGATACAAAGAACATCATTACCAACTTCTGATAGGCAAGCAGCGGTTACAAGACCAACATAACCAGAACCAAATACTGAAATCTTCATTAGTCTATTCCTCTACAACTCATAATTTAATCTCTATTAGATTACTGCTTACGACCATAAATATCGTCAAATTGGATGATAGCATCTTCTCCTGGATAACTACCTGTTTGTACTTCGATAAGCTACAAAGGAATTTTACCGACATTTTCTAAACGGTGTTTCATTCCTACAGGAATATAGGTTAATTCTTTCTTCGAAAGTACAAATTCTTCTTCACCGTGTGTGACCTTAGTCGTCTCATTCACAACGATCCAGTGTTCTGAGCGATGATGATGCAACTGCAAAGATAGTATAGAGCCTTGACTCACTGTTATACGCTTCACCTGAAAGCGTACTGAGGAGTCAATGCCCTGGTAACATCCCCATGGACGGAAGACACGTTTATGTAGCACCACTTCATCTCTGTTTTCAGCACTTAACTCAGCTACAATGTCTTTAATATCCTGCACGCTGTCACGGCTTGCAACCAATAATGCGTCATCAGTATCAACGATTATTAAACCTTCAACTTCTAGCGTTGTCACTAGTTTTGGTATCCGCAATCTAACCCGGTACCATGGTGTGCTGGCGACAAACAGTCAACATCGTGCACTCGTTACGCCAGCACGTAGAGATAAATGCAACAATAAAAAAATAGGACTAGAAACGCAAGAAAAAACCGACTTTGCAAAAATGCAGAGAATAAGCTGGGCGCAGCGTTTAAAACGGGTATTCAATATTGATATAGAAAAATGTGATATCTGTGGTAATACAGTAAAGCTCATAGCCTGTATAGAAACCCAACAGTAATCAAGCAAATACTAAAGCATATAAATAAGCAAATACCTGATGTTAAAAAACACGTACTACCCGAAGGCCGCTCACCACCATAAGTCAGCCTGTTTGTCGATTAATAAGGATAATGAATAAGTAGAAGAAGTTGCTACAGA